>Ga0210384_10006950_pt1 | contig 11983 bp, 6 predicted proteins | sample IncBWH2MmetaG_FD_160574 | JGI IMG/M metagenome (GOLD analysis project Ga0210384, IMG submission 160574) | Forest soil microbial communities from Barre Woods Harvard Forest LTER site, Petersham, Massachusetts, United States - Inc-BW-H-2-M | ecosystem: Environmental > Terrestrial > Soil >... | reverse complement strand
TCAGCAAGATATCGGAGACGTAACGGCGAGGAGAGTCCGCGATTACCCGCGCTCCGGTGGCCCGGTTCCACCAGTGTGGTGGTTTTCGGCCAGGGTCGGCGATCGAGTGAGAACTCCCCCGCCTTCAGCGGTTTGCCAAGACTGGCGACTGGCGGGCCTTGAGCAGTTGTTCATCGGCAGTGACCAGAGTCAGCCCAACCACCCGCTCCGTGGCCACCAGAAACCGGTCGGCGGGATCGCGGTGCGGGAACTGCACGCGAGCCGTTTCTTGCGCGACTGGGTAGGTGATCGGAGCTTCCCGCAGGGGAACCTCATCCAGCGCATTTGCGATCCACGACTGCGGATTCGGATGCAATGTCAGGTTGCTTTTCTGGCAAAGGGTCAGGACCTCCCACAAGCAGATGGGCGAAAGCCACAACTCGTTCCGCGGATTCTCCAGCGTGGCAGTGAGCCGGGCGGTAAGTCGCGCTCGATCGAGCGCGCTCCACACCCAAATGTGAGTGTCAAGCAGCAGCTTCATCCGCGCAGTGCTTTCCAATCGTAGGGACGCACCTCCCTTGCGGTTGTGTCGGTTGCGGGCAACGGCGAACCCATGAAGTCTCCAAAACTTTAGGAGGGGCCTCGGTCACCCGATCGCCCGACGATCTGCTTCACTCCCCTTCGTTATCGTCGATCCCAATCTTGGATAGGCGGTACCGCAGCGCATTCCGCGAGAGCCCCAGCAGGCGCGCCGCTTGCGACTTGTTGCCGCCTGCGCGCTTCAAAGCTTCGCGGATCATTTCGTCTTCCCACTGATCGAGGGTCATGCCGTCGGGGAGAAAGCGATCGGACGTAGCGTTGTTGCGACTGCGCGGAGAGTCGAGTTGTATATCGCCGACTTCCAATTGGCTGCCCGAGGCGAGCGCGCAGGCGCGTTCGATCACGTTCTGCAATTCACGCACATTGCCCGGCCAATAATGGCTGGCGAGAAGCTGCATGGCGGCGGGCGAAATGCCGGTGATTTTTCCCACCCGGTCGGAGTCTTTGGCGAAGCGTGCGAAAAACAGGTTCGCTAATCCAGGGACATCTTCTTTGTGGTCGCGCAACGGCGGGATATCGATCGGGACCACGTTGAGCCGGTAATAAAGGTCTTCGCGAAACGTTCCATCTTCGAGCGCGGCGCGCAGATCGCGGTTGGTGGCAGCGATCAGCCGCACATCGACCTTGATGGTGCGCGTTCCGCCCAAGCGTTCGAACTCGCGCTCCTGTAGCACCCGGAGAAGTTTGACCTGGATGGCAGGTGGCACATCTCCGATTTCGTCGAGGAAGAGCGTGCCCTTGTCGGCGAGTTCGAATTTGCCCGGCTTGCTGGCGGTGGCTCCGGTGAAGGCTCCCTTTTCGTAGCCGAAGAGTTCGCTCTCCAAAAGATTTTCGGGGATGGCCGTGCTGTTGATCTTGACGAACGGCCCCGAAGCGCGGCGCGATTTTTCATGGATGGCACGCGCGATGAGATCTTTGCCAACACCGCTTTCGCCGCCGAGCAGAACGGTCGAGTTTGTGGGAGCAACCCGCTCGACGGTCGCGAGCACTTCCTGCATTTTGGGACTGACCGCGACGATATTCGGGTGGCTGTACTTCTGTCCGAGAGCTTCGCGAAGCGAGCGATTCTCTTCGCGCAAGCGGAAGTTATCCAGTTCTTTGTGCACCACCATTCGCATCTCGGCGAGGGAGAACGGCTTTAGGACATAGTCGCTGGCGCCGGCTTTCATTGCTTCAACCGCTGTTTCCACGGACCCGAACGCGGTCATGACCACGATGGGCAATCCGGGATTTTGCTGTTTGGCGATTTGTAAAAATTCGAGGCCACTGATGCCGGGAAGTTTGAGGTCGGTGAGAACGAGGTGAACGGGTTCGGAGGCAAGCAGCTTCAAACCAGTCTCGGCGTCGCCCGAAGAAAGCGTTTTGAAGCCGTCGTCGCCAAGATTCAGTTCAAGCAGCCGGCGCATCTTGGCTTCGTCTTCGATGATGAGAATAGTCGGCATTTGGTTTTAGCTCGTGTGCGGGCGGGCGCCCTCGCCCGCCCAAACCGAGCCCAGCTCGGCAGTCGCGTGCGGCTCGCCGGCTTCTTTCAGAGGAAAGAAAAGCGTGAACACTGCGCCGCCCCCCGCAGCGTTCTCGACTCGAATCGACCCATGATGCCCGTCCACGATCTTCGAAACGATGGAGAGCCCCAGTCCCACACCCGTTTTCTTCGTGGTCACAAACGGGTTGAAAATCTCTTCGCGCAGTTCTTCGGGAACGCCCGGACCTGTGTCAGCCAGGCGAAGTTCCACGCCTTCGCGATCATTCTGAATTGCGGGTTGGACGTCGACGCGTAACGTGCCGCCGTGGTCTCCTTCCTGCATGGCTTCGTAGGCATTCTGCACAAGATTGAGAAAGGCTTGCTCGCAGAGGCTTTCGTCGAGCGGAACGAGCGGCAGCCCGTTGGCGTAGTGGCGTTCGACGCGCACGGGTTTGCCCGGCTCTTGTGTGCCAGACAATTGCCTGCCCGCAAAACGATCCGCGACAATTTGCAGGACCCGATCGAGAAGAGCGATAAGGTCGGCGGGATGCGGTTCGGCATGAAGAGGACGAGCAAAGTCCAGAAACTCCGTGACGAGATCACTGAGCCGGTTGACCTCGGTCGAAATGTATCCGGCTAACTCGCGGGCCAGGGCGTCGGACGCCTGTAATTTTTGGGTCAACATCTCGGCCGAGCCCTTGATGACTCCGAGAGGATTGCGAATTTCATGCGCCAATCCGGCGGAGAGCTGGCCAAGAGCAGCTAGCCGTTCGGAGCGCCGCGCCTCGGCCTGAGCCAGTTCGAGACGGCGATTGGTTTCGGCGAGACGTTCGGCGAGTTCACGATACAACCGCGTTTGCTGCTGGCTCTGCCGAGCGAAGCGGTTGACGACCATGGCCGCGAGAAAGAAAAACATAATGCGCAGCGCGAGGTAAGGTAAAGCCTCGGGAGTCAATTCGTATTCTTCCATCGCGGGATAGAGATACGAACAGTACGCGGCGGACGCGAGCAAGGTCCAGAGCAGCGTGAGCCACGGGCCGCAGTAGAGTGCGGCAGTGACGACCGGAAGATAATAAATAGGATAGTAACTGCTGTTGATCCCCACTTCGCCGGTGTGATCGATGAGGACGGTTGCCAGCAAAATCTTCAGGAGGATGACGTAGGAAACTCCTCGTTTGGGGAAACGGGAAATTATCTTTGTCTCCAGCAGTTGCACAATTCCGATGGCGAGGAGAATGACCTGCTTGTGCCATTCCAGTCGTGGAGGGAGCGCGGCCAGCCCGGCAAGGAAGACGAGCCAGATCGCAAGCCAAGCTGCGTCCTGACGGTTGAACCGCCGGTACTCGGCATCGAGGATGGGAGGCGCAGGTGCCACGCAGCTTCCATCCAACCGCACAAAGCCCTCCCGCGTCAATTGGACGGCGGCTTCCTCTTGTGGAGTTGCGGAGTTGTGGAGTGTCGGGCGGTCCCCGCCCGGGCGGTCAGCGAGACGCCCGAACGCGCATAAGGATTTCCAATGACAAACATAAATAGATTTGATTTCCGCAATGGGCGGCTCAGGGACTATCGTTATACTGCGGTTGTTTGATCGGCCCAAGAGATTGATCAAGTTTCGAAACGGCGGAGATCGATATCCCCTTTGTCTGCGTGTGGATGAGCAGAGCGAAATATAGGCTGGAGCACAAGCTAAACCGTTCAGGGAGGGTGTCGACGAAATGACCACCGTGGCCACCGTCCGTAGTGAGTTATCGGACCTGAACGTGCGGGAATCTGCCGCCATCGAGCAGGAATTCTCTCTCACCGGCGAAGGACGCACGGCGGTTGCCAGACGCACGGCGCTGGTCGATTCGATGGTTCAGCGGCTCTGGAACGAAATCGTCGTCGGCGCTGGCCCTGCCGATCCGGACAGCCCCAAGAATTTCGCGCTGGTGGCAACCGGCGGATTCGGGCGCGGCTGGCTTTTCCCCCACTCCGATATCGATCTGCTATTTCTGTACGCCGGGAGTAGCTCTGAGAGTGAATTCAAAGATCCCATCCGGCGTTTTTCGCAGGAGTTGTGGGATCTGCGGCTGAAGCTCAGCCCCGCCACGCGAAGTTTGGCGGAGTGCGAACGGTTGGATCCAAATAATGTTGAGTTTGCCATCTCTCTGCTCGACTGCCGGTATCTGGCGGGCAATCGCGAGCTTTTCTCCCGGCTGCACGAAAAAGTTGTGCCTCGGCTGGTCGGGCGCGAGTGTCAGAACCTGATCCAGAACCTGGGCGAGATTACGCGCGCGCGCCATCATAAATTTGGCAACACCGTCTTTCATCTGGAACCGAACGTGAAGGATGGGCCCGGCGGTCTGCGCGACTACAACGTCGCCAACTGGCTGGCGCTGATTTCCGCGATGGAAAAGTTGAAGGTGTGGCCGGACACGAAAACCCTGCTGCCGGTTTCTTCGCGTAGGGCGCTCGACGCAGCGTTGGATTTCCAAATGTCGGTGCGTTGCTTTCTGCACTTCCGGCACGGACGTCACGACAACGCTCTCACCTGGGAGGCGCAGGACGAAGCGGCCGCGCGAAAGATCGGCGTCCCCGATGCGGAAATCACGAACGCAGCGGACTGGATGCGCGTTTACTTCGGCCACGTGCGCGGAGTCCATCGCGTCTGCGCGCAATTGCTGGAGGAGATTCCGGCGGCCTGGTCGTCGTTGTACCGGCAATTTCAGGGCTGGCGGTCGCGTGTCGCAAGCGACGATTTTTCGGTGGTGGATGGCCTGATTTTTCTGCAGCAACCGGCCGGGCTGCGGGATCCGGAAATGCTGCTGCGGCTTTTTCATTTCATGGCGGCACATGGCCTGAAGCTCAGCACTACCACGGAATATAAAGTCGAGCAGGCGCTGCCGGCACTGGCGGCAACGCCTCCGCGCGGCGCCGAGCTGTGGCTCTATCTGCAGGAAACCCTGGTGCAACCGCATGCGGCCGACGCTCTGCGCGCGATGAATGCGCTGCGCCTGCTGGCACTCCTGCTGCCGGAACTGAAAGGGATTGAGGCGCTGGTGGTGCGGGATTTTTACCATCGCTACACGGTGGATGAGCATTCGTTTCTGGCGATCGAAAACCTGCACCGTGTGAAAGAATCGAAATCGGAATGGGACCAGCGCTTTGCGGAGTTGCAGAGCGAACTCGAACAACCGGAACTGCTTTACCTGGCCTTGCTGTTGCATGATTCCGGCAAGGCAGTGCCGGGCGAGAATCACGTTGAGGTCAGCCTGCAACTCACCGACAGTTGCACGGAACGGCTCGATCTTGATTCCGTTGATCGCGAGACGGTGCGCTTTCTGGTGGCCAACCACCTGGAAATGTCGGCGGCGATGCGGCGGGACGTCTTCGATCCGGCAAATGTGAAGTCGTTCGCCGAAAAAGTGGGCGCGCCCGAGCGGTTGAAAATGCTATGCCTGCTGACTTATGCCGACATCAAAGCCGTGAATCCGGAGGCCATGACGCCGTGGAAGGCGGACAACCTATGGCAACTGTATATTGCGTGCGCGAATTATTTGAGCCGCAGCGCCGATGAGCGCGTGCATATCGGCAGTGAGGGAGGAGATCTGGCGCATCTGCGGTCGCTGGCGCCGGTGGCCGGGAAGAAAATCAACGTCTTTCTGGAAGGATTGCCGCAACGATATCTGCGAATCCATGGCGCAACCGACGTTCTGGCGCATGCTGAAATGGCCGCGCGGCTGGGGCAGGACCGCGTCCAGTCAAACGTCCAATTAAATCTGAAGCAAGTTCGTCACTGGTATGAGCTGACGTTGATTACCACCGACCGGCCCTTCTTGTTCGCCTCGGTTTCGGGCGCGCTGGCCGCGTGGGGAATGAACATCGTGAAAGCAAACGCATTTTCGAATGCCGCGGGTATGGTGGTGGACACTTTCTATTTCACCGATCGCTTCCGAACCCTGGAGATGAATCTGCAGGAATGGGAGCGTTTGAAAAAAAGCATCGCGGCCGTGGTCAAAGGAGAAGCCGATGTGGCGGGCATGTTGCGCGATCGCTTGAAATCGGAAAAGGCGGACGCCACAAAGGTCAAGATCTCGACGCAGATTGAATTCGACGACAACTGCTCGGCGCACAGTACCTTGGTGCAGGTTCTGACCCAGGATCGTCCCGGACTGCTCTACCGGATGTGCTCGCTGGTCTCGAAGCACGAGTGCAACATCGAAATTGCGCTGATCGAGACCGAGGGGCAGATGGCGATTGATGTCCTGTATCTGACCTCGGGCGGAGCCAAGTTGAGCGCGGATCGGCAGGCTGCGCTGGGGCAAGCGCTGCGCGACGAACTCGCAGCGAAGTGACCCGGCTTCCCGATCTTCCCCTGTGTTTCCCTGTGCTCTCTGCGTCCTCTGCGGTCAAGACCTTTATTCACGCGCTCCACGCACTAGCGATCTGCGTAATATCCCTCTCTCGTCTGCACCGTAAGGTCTTTGCGCTTCACCGCCAATGTAACGTGATGATAACCGGAAGCTGCGCTGTCCTTATCCGGTGTATAGCCCATGCTGTACTGCGTCCGTAGTTCCTCGACAATGCTGGTGTAGATCTCGCCGACGGATTCTTTTTTGGAGACTTCAAAGAAACGTCCGCCGGTTTCTCTGGAAATCCGCTCTAGAATTTTCTTGCCGTCGGTGCGCGGTTCTTCAGGATGACGTTGGCCCCCGCCGGGTCCTCCTCGACCACCGCCACCTCCTCCCGGCCATCCACCACCGCCACCGGGCCAGCCGCCTCCTCCTCCCGGCCAACCACCGCCGCCCCCACGGCCCATTCCGCCGCCTCGCCTCTGGCCCTCGTTACGATCTTCGCGATGAGAATCCGCGAAATAAATGGAGTAGACGACGGTGTCGGCACGTTGGGCCGACTCGATCGCGCTTTCCAAGGAAGTCTTGCTACCGCGGTCAACGCCGTCCGAGAGAATGACGAGAGCCTTCCGGCCCTGCTGCTTTTTCATTAATTCGTTCGACGCCAGAAAGACGGCGTCATAAAGCTGGGTGCCGCCGCCATGGTGCGATCCCGAACCGGAGCGGGAATCGCCGGAGTCGTTGGGATCGTTCGATCGGTCGCGGTCCGATGGCGTCTTGAGCAATTCGAGCGCCGCTTGCAGCTTTTCACGGGACGAAGTCAAATCCTGCAGCAGCTCCACTTCACGGTCAAAGTGAATGAGGAATGCTTTGTCCTTTTCCTGGACAAGCATCTGATCGAGAAAACCGCGGCTTGCGTTCCGCTCCGCATCGAGGACGTTGGTTTGACTACGGCTGGTATCGACGAGCAGACCCAGCGTGAGCGGGAGATTCGCTTCCTTAGAAAAATAGTGGATCGTCTGCGGGCGGCCGTCTTCCTGAAGCGTGAAATCGTCTTTCGTGAGGTCGCGAACGATCTTGCCATGTTTGTCGCGAACGGTGACGGGAAGCGTGACAACTTTGACGTCAACGGCGATGGTGGCGGCGGAATCCTGTGCCTGCATCGAAGGGCCAAGCCCGGGAACAGCGACCAGCCAGGCGATCAGCGCATAGGCAACCGGCGTCCACAACGATGCGGATGTGCGCTGGAATGAACTCTTCGCAATCATTTCTTTGTCTTTAGTCTTTGTCTTTACCTGGCGGGGGATGATTCAGGCCTCATTCGCCCTGCATCCCCGTTCACATTTATTTCAAACGAATCTTAAGAGCGCTGAATCGGCACAAGAAAATAGAGTACACAGCCAGGATCGCACCCGCCCAACTAGGGAAGGCAACCGTCAACCGGTATAGGAAACCTGCCGCGACCGGCTGGGACTGCTTTTCGGGACTGCGTATATCAGCGGACATGGGCATCCCTGCAAGCATCGTTTATGAGTGCGCTGGCTAACGTCTCCGTTACGGTGTCGCGGTCCTCGCGGAATCGAATCGATCCGCCCTTGGGACAAATAACAACACACCTGGTTGCTACTGACTGGATGCGCGGCGGCGGTATTCCCGTTGCCAGCTCCCTGTAAAAGCACCGTCAATGCCAGGTAAAACTTCGTAAAGGCGAAATATGGCGAGTTTGCCGGTGCTAAAGTTAGATCATGCGATGTTTCTGGCAGAACCCGCCGCGGGTGCATCCTTTTACAGCGTGCCTGCTCACGGTGTTGTTCACCCTGACGCTAGCGGGGCCGGGTTACGTTTACGCCCAGGGCCAGCCAGCCAGCGCTTCGGGAGACGCCCAAATCGCCAAGACCGTGGGAACGATCAAGAGCATTGAGGCGGATTCGATCACGGTCGCGACTGAATCCGCTGGCGAGGGCGAAATCTCTGCGCGGCTGACAAGCTCGACGAAGATCCTGCGCGTGCCTCCCGGAGAAAAGGATCTGAAAAACGCGACCGCTCTCGAATCCCAAGACTTGCAGATTGGCGATCGAGTATTAGTTCGCGGGCCGGCGTCGACGGCCGGCGACAAACACTCGATCGTTGCGCTCTCGGTGATTGTGATGAAGCAGGCCGATGTGGCAGCGAAGCAGCAGCGTGACCGCGAGGACTGGCAGAAACGAGGCGTGGGCGGATTAGTTACCAACGTGGACGCTGCGACCGGCACCATCACAATTTCATCCAGCGAAATGGGCGCGAACCGGAGCATTACCGTCCACATTACGAAGGACACGATCCTGCGCCGCTATGCTCCCGGCTCGGTCAGGTTCGACGATGCGAAACCGGCGCCCGCCAGCCAAATCATGGCGCGCATCAAGGCCGGAGATCAACTCCGCGCGCGCGGGACTCGCAGCGCGGATGGCAGCGAAGTGAGTGCGGAAGAAGTTGTCTCCGGCGCATTTCGGAATATTGCGGGAACCATTAAGGCGATTGATCCTGCGAGCAATACGATGACGGTGCAGGATGCGATCGGCAAGAGCGCGGTAGTGGTGAAGGTGACATCCGACTCGCAAATGAAGAAGCTGCCGACGGAGATGGCGCAACGCATCGCGATGCGATTGAAAGGCCCTGCCGGCGGTGGGAACGGAGATCAACCGGGTGCGAACGGCCAAAGTTACGGAAAAAGTGTGAAAGATCAGGGCGGCTCGCCGGAAGCAAGCAGGGCGCGCACCTCGAAGTCAACCGAAGGGCAAGCGGCGAGCGTGCCGGGCGGCGGCCAGAGTGGGAACGGTCCACCGGATTTGCAACGCATGCTGAGCCGCTTACCCAATAGCACGCTGGCGGATCTGCAGAAGGGCGATGCCGTGATGATCGTCTCGACCGAGGGGACCGATTCGGGCGCGGTCACGGCAATCACGCTGCTGGCGGGAGTGGACGCCATCCTGACGGCGTCCCCAAACCAAAGCGCATCCACCCTGCTTTCGCCGTGGTCGCTGAACGCGTCTGGTGGAGAAGGTGAAGCCGCGCAATAGCGAACCAATTTCAAATCCGTTTTTCGCAATGAAGTTACTCTGCCGGGAAAGAATAGGGTGCGTGTTGAAGTATTTATCAGTCTTCCATTCGGCGAATCTGATCCCCGCAATTCTGATTTCCGCGACCCTGATCGGGCTTTCCACGCCGGCGCGGGGGCAGTCGCCAGCGCCGTCATCCACCCCGTCATCAACACCGTCGCTAACAACGACCGGAACTTTGCGCGGACAAGTAACGGATCCCTCAGGCGCCGTGGTTCCGAGCGCCACGGTTGCGGTCCTGGTATCCGGCGGCCAACCCCGCTCGGTCACCACGAATCGCGGCGGCAATTACGAAATCGGAAATCTGGCGCCCGGCAAATACACTGTCACCGCGAATGCGCAGGGATTCGCCGTTTTTGTGCAGAACGACGTAGACGTGCCCGCGGGCCAGGTCGCGCAATTCGATATTGCGCTCGACATCAACGTGGAGAAGGAAAAGGTCAACGTGCAGGAAGAGGGTCCGCAGCTCGACGTCAACCCCTCAAGTAACGCGAGTGCGATCGTGCTGAACGGCAAAGACCTGGAAGCACTTCCCGACGATCCCGACGAATTGCAATCGGACCTTGAAGCGCTGGCGGGACCCTCGGCCGGTCCCAATGGCGGCCAACTTTACATCGATGGGTTTACCGGCGGACAGCTTCCGCCGAAATCATCGATTCGCGAAATTCGCATCAATCAGAATCCATTTTCGGCCGAATATGACAAGCTCGGCTATGGACGAATCGAAATCTTCACCAAGCCAGGCACTGACAAGTACCATGGACAGTTCTCGGTTGAGGGAAACAGTTCGGCCATGAACAGCCGCAATCCTTTCCTCGGCGCCGCCGCGCAGCAACCCTACGATTCTGTAATCTATATGGGAAACATTGGCGGCCCCATCAACAAGAAAGCATCCTTCTTCTTCAACATCCAGCGGCGCAACATCGATGAAATCGCAGTCGTAAACGCTCCCGTGCTGGACCTGAGCGAAAGCGTTTCCAACCCGAGGACTCGCACCAACATCGGACCGCGTATCGACTACCAGGTCACTCCCAACAACTCGCTCACCGCCCGTTATCAGTTTTACCGTGACACGCAGCAGAACGCCGGTGTCGGCGGAATCGTGCTGCCCGAGGCTGGCTACGACACCACCTCCACCGAACACACGGTGCAGATCAGCGATACGCAAATCCTGGGAGCGAAGGTAATCAATGAGACCCACTTCCAGTATCTGCGCGACAACAGCGGGCAGACTCCACTAAGCAGCGCAATCGGCATCAACGTGCTTGGGGATTTCACACGCGGCGGCAGCGGTTCCGGAACGCAGACCGACCACCAGGATCATTACGAACTGCAGAATTACACTTCGATATCGCAGGGTAAGCACTTCGTGAAATTCGGAGGACGCCTGCGCGCAATTCACGAACTCGATGTGTCCAGCGCTGGATTCAATGGCACTTATACGTTTACGAGTTTCCCGAATTTCACCAATGGCATGCCGAGTCAGTATTCCGTGAATGCGACCCCGGGCGGCGCGCCTGCCAATGTGCCTGTCACGATGGTGGATGCGGGGCTGTACGTACAGGATGACTGGAAGGTGCGCCCCAATTTCACGCTGAGCGGCGGGCTGCGTTTTGAAACGCAGAACGCGATTCACGATCATGCAGACTGGGCACCACGCCTCGGCTTTGCCTGGGGCATAGGCGGAGGTGGCAAGAGCGCGCCAAAAACCGTGCTGCGCGGCGGTTTTGGCCTGTTCTACGATCGCTTCGCCCAGGATCTGATTCTGAATGCAGACCGTTTGAACGGCGTGACCGAGCAGCAGTACATCGTGACCAGTCCGACGTATCCGACTCCGCCGCCGGTGAATACCTTGCCGCCAACGACACAATCGATCTATCAGATCAATTCCCAGTTGCACGCGCCCTACATCATGCAGACCGCCTTCAGCCTGGAGCGTCAGGTCACGAAGATCGCGAACGTGACGGTTTCGTATCTAAACGCGCGCGGAGTGCATCAGTTCCTGTCGCTGAACGTCAACGCCCCTCCGCCGGGAACGCCGTACTCGTCCGGACCGCTTCCCGACCCGGCGGCGGGACCCATCTACCAATACGTCTCGGACGGAAAATTCCGGCAGAACCAGTTGATTGCGAACTTCAACATCCGCGCCGGAGCGAAGCTGTCTCTGTTCGGCTACTACTCTCTGAATTACGCGAACAGCGATGCTTCCGGCGCTTCGAGTTTTCCATCGAATCAGTACGATTTGGCGGCGGACTACGGGCGCGCTTCCTTTGATATGCGACATCGGGTATTTATGGGAGGCACGATCGGACTGCCGCGCGGGTTTCGCCTGAGTCCATTCATGATTTTCAATTCCGGCTCGCCCTACAACGTTACCGCAGGCCAGGACCTGAGCAACGATTCTCTGTTCAACGACCGCCCGGCATTCGGCACCAACCCACCGGGTTCGTGTCCGTTCCCGACCGCGGCCGCTTGTCTCCACTACGTGATTCCGCCGACTGCCTACACTCCGATTC
>Ga0210384_10006949_pt1 | contig 11985 bp, 9 predicted proteins | sample IncBWH2MmetaG_FD_160574 | JGI IMG/M metagenome (GOLD analysis project Ga0210384, IMG submission 160574) | Forest soil microbial communities from Barre Woods Harvard Forest LTER site, Petersham, Massachusetts, United States - Inc-BW-H-2-M | ecosystem: Environmental > Terrestrial > Soil >... | reverse complement strand
TACTTCGAGCAGGTGTTGACGGCCGACCGCGACGCCAAGCTGCTCTCGCTCTTCGGCCCCTACCCGGCATGGAACGACGCGCTCGACCAGGTCCGCTCCCGCCTGGCCACCGCCGGACCGGCGCCGGCGATCGCCGCCAGCTTCAAGGAGAGGAACGGCGCCTGCTTCTTCGGCTGGTACTCGGCGACGATCCGCGGCAACGGCGATCTCTACCCCTGCTGCCTGCTGATGAATCCCGGCTACAAGCCGCTCGGCAACGCCGTCCAGAGCCCCACCTTCAAGGAGCAGTGGCAGGGCAAGGGCTTCACTCGCCTGCGCACCGAGATGCGCGAGGTGCTGCTGCGCGGCGGCCGCATGTTCTGGCGGAAGAACCGCTTCAAGACCCTCACCCGCCAGTGCGTCGAGCCGAACGCCTGCTTCCTCAAGAACATGTACTTCCGCCACGACGAGCAGTTCTACGCCGACCTCGACCAGGCCCTCGAGCAGGCCCGGAAGCGAGAGGTCCGCTGGCTCGGCACGCCGCGCCAGGCCTGGCGCGCCGCCGAGGTCCTCGCCTACCGCTGCTACCACGGCGCCCGGGTTCGCTACCACCTCGCCCGCCGCCGCCTCGCCAGCCGCTGGGACCCCGTGAAGCCTGCCGGCAAGCCGCAGCCCATCCCGCCCGGTTAGCCTACCGGACCTCCAAGGTGAGCAACGGCTGCAAGGGTCCAGTCCCGCCCACCCGAGAGCAGGCGGGACAGGGCGCTCTACTTGCCGAGATGCTTCTCGAGAGCTTGGTGCAGCTCGTGGACAGACTGGATGGCGCTCAGCTCGCGCGGCAGCTCGATCTCGTGGACGGTCTGCCCGGGTAGCGCGGTCGGGCGGCCCGGCGCAGGCCCGCTCCCTGGTTGCGTTTCGCGAACGTGTGCTACGACCTTCCCTGCCTTGTCGGTGATGACATATGCTTTCATGGCACACTCTCCTTTCGCGAGAACCGGGCTATACGAACCCGCCTCCCTGGACGCTCAGATTGGTGGCATTGGGCCCTTCGTTGGTCACGCGAAAACCGTAATACCACCTGCCATCGCTGCCCAGTGTCTTGTTCTGCTCCGACATCACCAGCTTGGCGTCCGGATTCTCCGGATGGGCTGAGAAGTACTGCGCCCCATGGTCGCTGCCGTCGGGCCAATTCCAACCATCCCATCGGAACGAGCCTCCCGGACCGAGCGTTGCGTTTTGCAAACCGTTGAAAGCCATTTCTGACTCCTTTCGCGGCACTATGCCGCAGTCGGTCGTGTGCTCCGCGCCATGCGGATACATGCCTCAGGCCGGTTCACGAGGAAGTCGCCGGTGAAGGCGCCACGTCGCCCCTGTGGCTGCGACTTGCTTGTCGGACCTTCCATGACAACCTCCTTCGGCTCATGTCGATGGCCTTCGCCTCCGGCTGCTGGTTTCTGACCAAGCCCGCGGCTCGAGGATGCCCGGCCGCGGGCCCGGAGCCGGAGCCGGGCGGCTCGAGGCCCGGCTCGAGGCGGGCAGCCTGCACCCACCGCTTCACTGCCGTTGACACGTGAGACGTTGGGCGTTGGCGATGTACGGCGCATACTCGGGCTTCAGCTCTGCGGCCTTCTTGAAGGCGTCTATCGCCTCCTCACGCCAGCACAGCTGGAAGTCGGCAATTCCAAGACTGTCGTAGGCGTCAGCAAGGGTCGCTCCCGGGAGTTGCTTGCGGTTGGCAATCGCCTTATCGAATGCCTGCGCCGCCTTTCGATAGTCCCTTTCTTTGATGTAAAGAAGACCGATCTTGAAATTGAACCAAGCATCGTCGGGGTGTGACTGCAGCAGCGTCCTGTACTGCCCGATGGCGGCCTCGTCCTTCCCCACCTGGGCATAGGCACCCGCCAGCTCCTCCCGGTAATGGGGATCTTCGCGCGCCTTCAACAGACTCTCGAGGTCAGCGATGGCATCGGACGCGCGTCCGCTCCTGCCATAGGCCATGGATCGCGCATAGAGAGCATCGAGCGGGTCTCCGCCCTGAGCATTCCGGCTCAGGTTGATCGCACTGGTCAAGGCGGTGATGGCATCGTTGTAGCGCCCTTCCTGCAAGTAGTTCCTGCCGAGTGTCTCGTAAGCCTTGGCCGACTTGGCCTGGCCGCCCGGCGCCACCATCGCAACATCGGGGACCGCCGCGGTGGACTCTGCAATGTGCCGGGCGCGATCGCCCGGACCGCTGGTCTGCGGAGCGGCAGGAGCCGGAACGGCGGCGGCCGGAGCGGCAGGAACGGGAGCCGCAGGCGCCGGTGGGGTAGGAACGGGAGCGGTAGGCGCCGGCGCGGCACGAGCGGAGGCCGTGGCGCTCGAGGTGGGAGCCTGAGCGATGGCGGCTCGAGCCGCAGCAGCCCGAGCGGCAGGAGCCGGAACGGCAGCCGCCGGAGCGGCACGAGCGGGAGCGGCAGGCGTCGGCGCGGGAAGAGCGGGGGCCGCGGCGCTCGAGGTGGGAGCCTGAGCAGTGGCAGCCGGAGCCGCAGCAGCCGGAGCCGCAGCAGCCCGAGCGGCGGCAGTCGGTGCCGCAGGAACAGGAGCCGCAGGAGCCGGAGCGGCGGGCGCCAGCGTGGCGGGAGGCCGTTGAGCGGGAGCTGGAGCGGTGGACACCGGCACGACGACGCTGTGGGCGACTTGCTGCTTCACGACCCACCCGGCCGACACGAGCCCACATACCACGACCGCGGCGAGGACGGCGATCCAGGCTCTCGGCCTCGCCGCGATCGCGGCGGTTGCGGACGTCGCGGCTGTTGCGGATGTCGCGGCAGGTGCGGATGTCGCGGCTGGTGCCGTGACGTGGCTATGCGCCGCTGCCGCCGCGGACGCGCGGAGGTCGAGTCCTCGCAGGACCTCCTCGATCGTGCGGCTCAGGCGATCCACGTCGTAGGCCCAGCGGGCGTCGCTGAGCTCGATCGCGTTGCGGCGCGCCAGCTTGGCGATATCCGCCGGCAACTCCTCCGCGCGCGGCATCGGGGCGCCCTGCACCAGCACCGGGATGACCCGGATCGACCGCTGGAGCGCCGTCGCGAGCTCCAGCCGGACATAGTCCGCCTCATCGTCCAGGCGCCGATGTCCAGCCGCGTCCTTGACCCGCAGCCACTCGTTGCCGATCACCACGATCAACACCTGGCAGGATCCCACCGCCTTCTCGATGACCTCGGCGAAATCCACGCCCGGTTCCAGGGTGTCGATGTCCATGAACACCCGGCCCGGCAGGCGGGCGCTCAAACGGTCGAACAGACGCCCCGTGTGGCCCGCGCTGTCCTCGCGGCGGTAATTGATGAAAATGTTCGCCGATTGCTCGGACGAGCTTGGAATCTGGCTCATGGCTGCTCTCCGGGTCTGCCGGCAGGAACGCGCTCTTGGTCAGTGCCTGCCTGCCGACCGTCCAGTTCTTCTCGATGGCTTTCGCCTCCGGCAGCTGATTCCTGACAAGGGCCGCGAGCTCGAAGCTGCCCGGCCGCCGCTGGCAGGAAGAGCCCTACCCGACAGATGTTCGAGACCTTGCCGTCGGGGACTCACCCGCCCGGGTGTGGCCACCCGGGCGGGGACGACGGTGCTCACGAGGGGGCTACGAGGCCCGAGCCGGGGCGACTCAATAGGGTGGCCCGCAGGTCGGGCAGGGCGGAGACTCGGGCTGGGGGCTGAGCCATGGCTGGCAGGACTCTCGCTTCGGACTGGGGCCGGAGTGTCCCGGCAAGGCAGATGACGTGCGCCACGGGCGGTCGCATGGGAGCTGGACCGGGCAGGAGGTGGATCTTGCTCGAGCACAGGCCAGCGCGAGCGCGGCGCAGAGCGAGAGCTTGTGGACCTTGGGACGGACCGACGCGGAGGAGGCGCTCGCGCCGAACCAGAAATCCGCCGGGATGGACAACTCGTACCCGCTCTCGTCGAGGATGTTCATGACGTCGCTCGCGCTGAGCTCGGGGAAGGAGGCCCACACGTCGGCGGCGATCGACGAGGCGACGGCCGTGGCCACGGAGCTGCCGGTGAGCGCGGTCGTGTACCCGGAGGCGAGGGGGCATGGCACCACGGCGTTTTCGGCGTAGGCGGCCCGTCGGGGCATCCCGCCGGGACGGGCGTTCGCCAAGGGGAAGCCGCTGGCTCCCAGTCCACCGACGGCGTAAAGCAGCGGTTGCTCGCGACAGCTCTCCTCCCGGACACTTCCGGCCTCCCAGGCACCCGGCAAGAGAGGCCCGAAGTTGGCGCAGGGCTCGGCTTTCGCATTCCCCGCCGCTGCCAGCACCAGGGCGTCGAAGCCGGCCGCGTACTGGAGCGCACGATAGATCGCCTGCGTGCCTGCCTGCATCTCGGCGATCTGCTCTTCATCGAGGCCGCCGAACAGCTCACCGTCCCAGGCCAGCGACAGGTTGAGCACCAGGTGGCGCTCGGAGCCTCCCCGCCGCCGCTCGCTCCGCCACGCGTCCACCTCGGTCTTGATGGCCTCGGCGAGATCGCTCTGCATGCCGAGATACCCTCCCATGTGCTCGTCTCGCCGGTTGCGCCTCGGGCTCTTCGCGTTGAACTCGAGGATCGGCAGCGCGAGCCGGGTGGTGATCCGCGCGGCGCAGCTCTCGCCTTCGCACACCAGGTTCTTGCCGATATAGGCGAGGGCATAGCCGTGCGGCGAGTTGCCTTGCCACTCGGGAAGGCTTCCCGAGGTCGGCTGGGTGTCCAGGAAGGCCAGTCGCACGCCGTAAGGGTTGGCGATCGTCAAGGGTTCCGCCGGCAGGCCCGCCTCCCTGAGGAAATCGTAGGAGGAGGACGCCGCGCTCTCCACGCCCGGGTCTCTGGGGACAGGGCTCGCAAGGTCCGCGCAGTCCTGATCGAGCCGCACCAGCTCCGCGCTCCTGGCCGGTGGGGACTTCGGCTGCGCCAGCCCCTGGTGCGCGGCCTCGTAGACGCAGAAGCGGCTGAGCTCCTGGATCACTTCGGGGCCAGGTACCTTCTCGGACTCTTTCGCCGTGCGGAGGTCTCCCCGCTCGGATCCTTTCGCCGCGCAGATGTCCTCCGCCTTTTGCAGGGCAGGGCTCACCTTGCCAAACAGCGGCTGCACGGTCCAGCCCGGGATGTCCGGGCAGCTCACCCCGGGCCGGCTGATCCCGATCCAGCGCCAGTCGGCGCACGCCTTCGCGGTCTCCAGGTGCGGGTGCGGCGGCCGCGGCGGTTGCAATGTCGCACAGGCGCCCAATGCGATTGCAGGCCAGGCAGTCATCCAGAACACGAGGTTCTTGTTCATGGCTGCGTCTCCTTAGAGTTCTGTCCTCGACGCTCGCCGCGAGGGGGCGGGCATTCGGGGCTTCGTCGAGGTCCTTCGCCGCCGCGGCGTGGTTTCTGACAGCAGGCGCCGGGCAGGGCCTGCCCGGAGGAGCTCCCTCAGGGCTCGAAGATGCGGAAGCTCCCCCAGTCCACTCCTGGATCTCGCTGCCGCCAGGAGAGCTGGGCGCGCTGCAGCGCCACGGCGAGGTCCGGCTCGCGGTCCCACTGCCGATAGAGATCGGCGAAGAACGCGGGCAGCGTGCGGTCGGCCGTGGGCCGGGTGGAGGCGATGACGGCCTGCGAGCCGGCGAGCAGGAAGGCGTGGGCCAGGCCCAGGCTCTCGACGGGAGTCTCGGCGGACGACCGGCCGGTGTCGCATCCGGAGAGGACGACCCAGGCCGGCACCCGTTCGAGCGCCAGGAAGTCGCCCAGGGTCAATTCAGTGTCGTCGGCGAGCAGCAACCCGCTCTCCCAGCCGCCGACTCCAGAGAAGGTGCCGTGGCCGGCGTAGTGCAGGAGGTCGGCGGCGGCCAGCCGGCCCCGCACGGCTGCGGCCGACGCCTTGGTGTTGTCCACCTCCTCCGTGGTCCAGGGCAGCCGCCCAGAGGTCAGCGCCTCGGCGACCGCACGCGCTTCGATGAGCGCGCCCGGCAGGTCGCCCCGAGGATCCGCCACCAGGAAGGCGTGGCGCCCCGAGCTCCGCGTCGGTGCCGCCGAGACCGGGAGGTCCAGCCCATAGACCACGGGACGGCCAGCCAGGAGCACCTCGCCGTCAAACGGCAGGGCATGGAAGTCGACGCCCTGCAGCGGTCCACTCGCCAGTACACGGACCCGTCGAGCGTGCCGAATCGCGGCCTGGAACGGGAGCAACAGCCGCCGGGCGAGCTCCTCAGGACGGGATAGCACCTCCGGCGGCAGCTCGAAGCGGTGCGCCCTTACGGTCTTGCCGTCCGCGCCAAAACCGACCCAGCCGTGAGGCAGCGGATGATAGGAAAGGATCAGCTCTCCGGATCCCGGTGCCGGCGGCCCCTCTGCCGGCAGATCTCCGGGGGTTCCAAGGACCAGCAAGGCCTGGTCGAGGAGCTCCTTGACGCCCATCGTCTCGGCCCTTCTCGCTGCCTGCTCCTGGCGGAGCTGGTCGCCCGGCAGCTTCCAGTCGTCTCGCGCGCGCTCTTCCAAGGCCGTTCGCCTCTCCTGATAATCCGTCAGCAGGCGCTCCCATCGGGCCCTCTGCTCCGCGGTGAGGCTTGCCAGGCGGTCACCGCGCTCGACCTGCCGGAGCATCCGCGACCGAGCATGGCGTGCGGCGTTCAGGGCCAGCGCATTGCTGCCCTGGTCGAGGAGCAGCTCGACGTGCAGACTAACGATCGCCTGGTGCGTGGCCATGAAGAGCTCTCGCCCCTCGTGGACAGGGATCTGGAGGCTCTGCTCGTCGAGCCTGGCCTCGGCCCAGAGGAGAATCGCCAGGGCAGCGGCCTGGTCTCCGAGGGACAGGTGAGCCTGCGCCCGCCCGAAAGCGGCTCGCAGTTTGCCGTCGGGGGAACCCGCCGCCGCGGCGAGCTGCTCGAGACGGTCGAACAGGGAAAGCGCCTCCGCCGGCCTTCCCTCGCGCAGGGCAAGCCGTGCCTCGAGATCGAGCCGCCACAGTACAAGGCGGAGGGGCGGACGAGGCTCGAGCTGGTGCTCCTGGGTCAGGAGATCCCGCGCCTCGGCGAGACGGCCGGTCTGCAGATCGGCCAGCGCCAGATTGATCAGGACGTTCGGCGCGTCCTCGGGCGTGACCCGCTTGCAGCTCCCGTACTTCTGCAGGGCTCTTTCGAGGAGGTGAGTGGGATCTGCCAGGACTTCGCCGGCCTCGCGCGCCAGCAGCGTGGACCAAGCCTGATTGTTGAGGAGCTGTGCCTCCTCGCACGCATCCGCCGGATGCGGCGTCCGGCGCAAGCGGTCGAAGAGCTCGGCCGCCTCGCGCGAGCGCCCCACCCCCTGCAGGAGCAAGGCCAGCTCCTCTTCGGCGAGCCACTGATAACGGGCCATCTTCACCCGCTCCGCGGTCTCCACGGCCTTCTGGACCTCAGTCAGCGCCGTACGGTAATCGCCTTCCCGTTCCGCGAGCAAGCCGCGGCTGTAGCTCGCGAGGTAGCGAGACTCCGCGGGCGCCTGGGCAGGGAGGCGAAGGCCGTCAAGCGATGCTCGGACCACGGCGAGGCGGCGCGCCTGGAGATCAGCGAGCGCGAGAGCCGCCCTCTTGCCGACCTCACGCAGCAGGTCGAGGGACGCCCCTTGACCTGGCGGCTGGGTCGGCGGCCCGCGGGGAGCGTTGCCCCCCGGCGGCGCGACGGACAGCGACCACGACGCCTGTCCACTCGCCGCCTCGACGAGCACGGCTACGCGGGTCGCCGCGGCAGGAACGGTCAGCGTGAACCGCTGCCCTTCCCGGACAGTTTCCCCGGCGGCGTCGATCCTCCTACCCGCGGCCTGGATCTCGACGCGCGCGTCCGGCGGCGCGCCGACCCAGACCCGGAGCTCGCGGCTCGGGCGCAGCACGCAGACCGGGCCCGGCACGAGCACGGCCTCGCAACCGGCGTACTCCACCGCCAAGGGCGGAGAGGGCGGAGCCGAGCGCGAGGAAGGCCCCGGCGAACCGCAGGAGACGAGGAGCCCGGCAAGCCCCAGATGGAAGGCGCGGCCAACACGAGCCCGGTCCCCTCGACAGTTCATGGCGGAGGCCGATCCGCGACGCTCAGGTCGGCGGATACCGCCCGCCAATGGTAGTTGTGCATTCGCCCCGCGCACAGGGCCGTCGCCAGCTCGCTGGCGAGAGGGATCTTGCCCCGCCGGCCGACGACGATCCACACCCGCTCCCGACCGGGCGGGAGCCGGATGTCCTCTCCGATCGTGCCCTGGAGCCGCACCACGCCGCCCGCCGAGATGTCGAGCCGCGGCGCCGGCGGCGCCGGCGCCGCCGGTTGACAGGGGACGTTCTCCGCGCCACGAGCCAGCAAGGCCCTTGCTTCCACCTCGCCCACGACGGGGTGCTCCGGACGGACGACCAGCGACAGCCTCGAGCCAGGGGCGAACAGCTGTGGCCCAGCCGCCGGGCCTGATGCACCACGCAGGGTCTGGATGCCGCCGCTCAGCTGGGCGCTGTAGAGCGGCAGCGGCGGCATCGTGCCGGGACCGCGCACGACGAGCAACAGGCCCAAGGCTGCCAGGGCCGCGGCCGCCAGCGAGCCCGCGAACCGCCAGGTGCGGGGACGGAACGGCAGCAGGCGGGAGCGCGGCTCCCGGGGCTCGGCTGCGGCCGCGGGACGCCGGAGCTCGCTCGCGATCGCATCCACCACGCGGGCCTGAAAGTCGGCGCCGAGCGGCTGGAAGGCTTCGTACGCCTCACGAGCCGCGGGGGACGTCGCGGCGAGGGCACGCAGCGCTGCGTCTTCTTCCGCGCTGAGCGTCCCGGCTGCCAGGCGATCCCAGCGCTCGTCGCGGCGGGCGTCTTCGGCCTCCTTCTCCTCCTGGGCCAGGCGACCGAGCTCGTGCAAGAGTGGGTCCTCGCTCATCATGCTCCATCCTTCCTGGTCTTTCGCGGGGACTCCGCTTTTCCTGACAGCTCGGCCAGCAGGTCCCGGGCCAGGCGGCGCAGACGGCTCCGCCAGGCGTAGACCGCGTCGGCGGACAGGCCGCTGCTGGCCATGGTCTCGGTCAGCGACAGCTCCTGGATGAAGAGGAGCTCGAAGAGGTGGCGGCCGAGCGGGCTCAGCCTCTCGCGCAGCCGCTCCAGCAGGAGGCGCAGCTGCTCGCGGCTCGCCGTGACTTCCTCCGGTCCGCATTCCACGGCCGCGACGTCGCAGTCCTCGGCCAGGGTAGGCTCCTCTCGCCAGGGATTCCGTCTGCCGCTGCGGAGGAAGGACACCACCTGCCGTTCGCTCACCAGCCCGACGAAGTTCTGCAAGGAGAGGCCCCGCCCGGCCTCCCAGCTGCGCAGCACCTGGCCGCCTCTGGTGAAAAGGGAGAGGAAGACCTCCTGGGTCAGGTCTTCCACTTCCTGCCGGACGTTGCGGTCACTGCCGAGATACGACCGGCGCGCCAGCAGAGTGCGTGCCACGCGAGCCTGGATGACGGGGGTCAGCAGTGCCACCAGGCGCGTCAGGGCAGCCTGATCGCCGGCGAGGGCTTCTCGCAGCAGACCAACACAGTCGTCGGCGTCCATGTCTCAGAGCCGGCCGGAATCGCCTCTTGATCATTCCATTATAGGGCGAAAGACCGGCGTAGGGGGAGCGCTGGGAGCGCTCGGGAAATGCCTGCGCCGCGGGCCCGCCGCGCTCTCAGGGCTTGAGGTTGACCTTCGACAGCGCCGCCGCGAGGGCGCCGGCGATCTTCTCGGGGCTGCCGACGCCCCAGAAGTGCATGAAGAACAGGCGCGGCGTCTCGGCGAGCATGTGCGAGTGCAGGGCGGTCACCTCGATCCCTTGCGCTCGCAGCTCGCGGATCACCGGGTTGACCTCGGTCGCGATCAGCACGAAATCGCCGGTCGTCGCCACCTCCTCGCCGACGCGCTGGAAGTTGAGCGCGTTGGACATGCCCATCGACGGTGGGATCTCGACGCCGTGCTCCTCGATCTTCTCGGTGCGCGGCACCCCGAGCTGCAGCACGGTGCCGGCGAGCGTCCCCTTGCGTCCCAGCACCCGCTGCACCACGGCGAAGGCCTCGTCGTCGGCGGGGAGCGGTTTGGCGGCGCCCGCCGCGGCGGCGGGTGCGGCCAGCGGGGTCGCGGTGCGAGCCAGCGCCTTCCTCAAGCCGGCGGCGAGGGCCGCGGCATCGCCGTGGCCGGAGAAGTGCACGTAGACGACGTGGGGCGACTCGCCGATCAGGTGGTTGTGGATGCCCGCGATCTCGATGCCGGCGGCCTCGAGCTCCGAGACGACAGGCGAGAGCTCCGATTCGAGAAGTACCAGGTCCCCCATCGCCATCGCCGCGCCGTCCTCGGCGGTCTTGACGAACGCGCCCCACGAGCCGAGGGCGAGGGCCGGCTCCACCGCGACCTTGCCGACCCGCACGTGCAGGTCCCGCCGCGGCCAGCCGAAGCGGTGGACGCCACCGGGCAGGTCCTTGCCCGCGGCGCCGAAGACTGCGTCGACCTTCGCCCAGAGGAGATCGGCCGGCTGGGCGGATGCAGGGAGGGCGGCGGCCAGAGAGACGGCGACGAGCACCGGTGCGATGGTGTGCAGTCTCATTCAGTTCTCCTTGGTGTGCAGGGTGGGCGAGCCCTGCCGCTTTGGACTGCGAGCGGCGTCGAGGGCAGCGGCGGCGGGCGGCGGCAGGCGCCGGCGGAAGGACTCGTAGAGGTCGTCGAACAGGGCGAAGCCGCGGTCGAGGCGGTCCAGGTCATCGGCGTGGGCCAGCGCCAGGCCGTCGACGAGCTGCAGGATGCCGGGCGCTTCGGCGCGGCCGAACTTGGCGTCTTTCAAGTCGACGTCGTGGACGATCTCGGCGATCTGCAAGACCGCATGGTCGCCCAGCCCGAGGCGCGCGACCAGGGTCTCGAACGTGCAACGGTCGCCCTCGTGGGTAAATTCGCCGCCCACCGTGTCGAAGCGCAGCTCGCCGGGCGCCGCCTCCGGGCTCTGCGAATCGGCGAAGCGGAAGCGCGCCGCGGGGTCGACGAAGCGGCGGATCAGCCAGGCCGAGGCGATGCGGTCGACGTGGACGCCCTTGCGGGTCACCCAGGTCAGGCCCGCGAGCTCTGCCAACCGCTGGCGCCGCTCGCGGCGCTCGCCGGCAGCCGCGGCGCCGGCCGGCGCCGGCGCGGCTCCGGCCTGCAGCCGGGTCTCGAGCTGCCCCAGCAAGCCCTCGGCGGCCGCCCGCTCGGGCGCGGCGAAGAAGTCGAGCGCGGTCACCTCGCCGAGCCGCTTCTCGAGGCGGCCGACGCGGTACGAGAGATCTCCCTCGGCGGGCACGCGGGCGCCGCCGCGGCGCGCCTGCCGCAGCAGCGCGCGGGCCTGTGCCGCGAGCTCCTCGTAGTCGGCGCCGCTCTGGCGGCGGAAGCGTTCCTCGAGATCCTTCTCCGTGGGCCGGCCCAGGAACTCGGCCGTACAGAGGAAGGCCTCGCCGCCACCCGCCACCGCCTCCTCGGCGATCCATTGCAAGTCCTCGACGCTGCTCTCCGAGTGCGGCAAGACGTAGACCGAGTTCTTGAGCGCCACCGCCCCCACCCGCGCCAGGCGCTGCCGGATGCGCGCCCGCAGGTAGAGCGGCTTCGGCGGCAGCTGGTGGATCAGCAGGCACCACCGTGGCATGCTCAACGGCCCACCCCTTCGTCCGCTTCGACGACCTCGGGCAGGCGCTGGCGCAGATGGGCGTAGAGCGAGTCGTAGAGGAAGGCGGCGCGCTCGACGATCTCGGCGTCGTCGCCGGCGACGTCCGTAAACCCCTGGCTGATCGCCCAGAGTCCCGCGGACTCCGGCGTCGTGCCGATCTCGGCGGGAAAGTCCGCTCCGTGGACGATCCGTGCCAGCTGCCGGAGCGCGGCATCTCCGGCCAGGCGCTCGGCGACCAACTGCTCGAAGGAGCATCGGCCCTGTTCGTCGCAGTGGGGATAGCGGGCGCCGGGGGCGTCGAAGCCGAGGGCGCCGTCGCGCCGCTGGACCGCCTCGACCTCCTCCGGCTCGACGAACTGGATCTCCGCCCGAGGATCGAGGAAACGCCGCA
>Ga0210384_10006947_pt1 | contig 11989 bp, 10 predicted proteins | sample IncBWH2MmetaG_FD_160574 | JGI IMG/M metagenome (GOLD analysis project Ga0210384, IMG submission 160574) | Forest soil microbial communities from Barre Woods Harvard Forest LTER site, Petersham, Massachusetts, United States - Inc-BW-H-2-M | ecosystem: Environmental > Terrestrial > Soil >... | reverse complement strand
GGGCGGATAGCGGTCGCTCAGGCGCCCGGCAATCGGCGCCATGACGGCCACCAGCGCGGCCCAGGGCGTCAACAGGAACCCGGTTTCCACCGCCGAGCGGCCCAGCACCGACTCAAAATAGAACGGCAGAGAAACGAAGGCCAGCCCTTGGGCGGCGAAGGTGCACACTGCGGTCAGCGCAGACAGCGCAAACAAAGGGCGGCGGAACAGGTCCACCGGCAGCATCGGCGCCTGGTGTCCAGCCTGACGGCGCAATAGCAAGACAAAGAATGCCAGCGCGCCGCCGGCTTCCGGCAGGATAGCCTGCCAACCCGCCATATGCGCGGCGTCGCCAAACAGCAGGATCAGCAGGCCGAAAGCGCCGACATTGTAGATCGCCGTCAAGGCATCGAATTTATGGCTAGCGCGCGCGGTGACGGGAAGCGCCTTGCGCGCCAGGGAAACTGCCGCCACGCCCAGCGGTACGTTGATGGCGAACAGCCAGGGCCAGGATGCGACCGACAGGATCAGCGACGCCAGCGTCGGGCCAACCGCAAACCCGACCGCGACCACCAGCGAATTGAAGCCGTATCCGCGGCCCAGCAGCTTGGCCGGATAGATGGCACGCAGCAACGCGGTGTTCACCCCCATCACTGCACTGGCGCCTATCCCCTGGAACAGGCGGGCCGCCACCAGGGAGGGCAGGTTCCACGCACAGGCGCAGGCCAGCGATGCCAGCGTGAACAGGAATAGGCCGAAGATGCAGATGCGGCGATAGCTGAGGATTTCACCCAGGGCGGCAAACGGCAGCAAGGTGGCCACCATGGCCAGCTGATACACATTGACGATCCACACCGAATCCGCCGGCGTGGCGTGCAGCTGGCTGGCCATCGCGGGCAAGGCTGTATTGGCGATGGCGGTATCCAGCGACGCCATGCTGACCCCAATCGCCACCGACAGCATCGCCCAGCGACGTTCATTGTCCGGCAAGCCATCTCGCTCTACCGCATTCAAGTTCACTTCACCAGCAATTTGAACAGCCATTTCTTTTCCTGCTCTGCGACATCAAAAATACCGATGATGCTACCAGCATCCGCGGCATTGCGCTTGGCGCAGGCCGGGAACAGGATTGGGGACGGACGTGACGATCAAATAAAAAATCCGGCAAATAAATTACCGGATTTTTCGTCAACTCCGACTACAAAGCAAATCGATTATTTTGTAGGAGCTGGTTTTGCAGTTTCTGCGGTCAGGTCTTTTTTGGCTTCCTTGCCGGCTTCGTGATGCATGCTGCCTTTTGCATGCTTGACCTTCTTCACAGTTTTTTCTGCAGATGCCGACGCGGAGGCGGATGCACTTGCAGCTGTTGCGGCAGGCGCAACGGCGGCAGCGGAACTCGCAGCCTTGGCAGAGGCGGCCGGCACAGCGGGAGCGGCTGGCTTGACTGGTGTTTGAGCGAACGCTGTACCCATGGCAAAGGTAGCAGCAACGAGGGTGGCGATCAGCTTGTTCATGGTGTATTCCTATTCCTTGGTTATCGTAGGCACTCCCTACGTGCTCCTATAACGTAGGCGGTTCACAAGCTGTTGACCAGAGAAGTGTTGCAAGATGTTACGACACACAAATACACAATTGGCTGCGCCATGCATGGGGCTGAACGCAATAACAAATATTCGCTGTCGAGCTTTTTTTGATGGCGGGCATGACGCAAAAAATCTACTTTAGGGTGTTGCCTGGCGACTTCACCCCACTGTAAATTTGTGGGCTGGAGAGCACGTGGAAACCTTGCGATTGCGCGCCTTGGCGCGTCGGTGCAGGCAACACGGATAGAGGTATCAGCCGCGTCCTCCATAGTCACATGTCACCAAAACATAAAGCTGATCCCCAATCAGAGGGGGGACCGCGTAACATCAAACTCTAACCACCATGTTGCGCCTTGAATTTAATTGTGATATGATGACTATCATGCGAAAATCACCCACCAATATCCGAACCGCTGCCAAAGAAGCCTCGCACGAGCGCATCGTCGATGTCGCTGCACGCGCTATCCGGCGTAGCGGCTATGACGGCACGGGTGTGGCCGACATCATGAAAGAAGCAGGCCTGACGCATGGTGCCTTTTACGCACATTTCGCGTCCCGCGAAGCCATGCTGGTTGAGGCGCTAGACCGCGCTGGCGCTGAAGCCAATGCTGTGGCGACAAGTGTCGTCGCGGCCGTTCCTCCGGAACAGTCGCTGCAATCGTTGATTCGCGTTTATCTCTCCAAGGAGCATCTTGATGGCATTGAGACTGGCTGCCCAATTTCAGCTCTCGGCTCTGAAATGCCGCGCCAATCGCCCGAGGTGCGCCGTGCCGCCACGCGCCGTATCAAAGAGATGATCGATCTTGTTGCTCGTCAGTTGCCGGAATGGGGGCAACCAGGCGCGCACGAGCGCGCACTTGTGACCGTTGCCACAATGGTCGGCACATTGATGCTGGCCCGCGCCGTCGATGAATCTGCCTTGTCTGACGCGCTGTGCGATGCCGCATTGAAGAGCCTGACTCCTGCAGGAGATTGAACCCATCCGGGGGTTTTTTTGCTCGCCAATAAATATGATGGCCATCATGCGAAACTACATAGTGGCCTTGCCGTTAAGTTTTAACCCCGCATACCGAAAGAGAAGCGTTATGAACATGAGAAACAAGACAACCCTCATTAAGAATGGCAGTTCCACCTCGTGTCCCCATAACGCCGAAGTCACGCTCGTTCTAGCGTTCTTGCGCGTCACTGGTGCGAAGAGAAATTGACACGCAAAGTCATTCGGGTCGGTCTAAACAAAAATTTTGGAAAGAAGCAATATCATGAAAGCATTCATCGTTGATCGTTACGGAAAAAAAGAGAGCCTACGAGCAGGCGAAGTGCCTGAACCGGAGTTGCGCGAGGACGAGGTATTGGTCCAGGTTCACGCCAGCGGCGTGAACCTTCTGGATTCCAAGGTCCGAGACGGCGAGTTCAAACTGATTCTGCCGTACCGTGCACCGTTCGTCCTCGGTCACGACGTGGCCGGGGTTGTGGCTCGGGTTGGACCACGTGTGCGGCAATTCAAAGTTGGCGATGAGGTCTACTCCAGGCCGGATGACTTCCGGATCGGAACGTTCGCGGAGTTCGTTGCGGTCAAAGAAGGCTCCCTGGCAATCAAGCCCAACAACATCACCATGGAAGAAGCCGCATCCATCCCTCTGGTTGGCTTGACGGTTTGGCAGGCGCTGGTCGAAAAGGCAAAGCTGCAAAAAGGGCAGAAGATTTTTATCCAGGCCGGCTCCGGCGGTGTGGGCACGTTTGCCATCCAATTGGCCAAGCATATTGGTGCGACTGTTGCCACTACCACCAGCACGGGGAATGTTGCTTTGGTGAAGGGCCTTGGCGCAGATGTCGTCATTGACTACAAGAAAGACGATTTTGAAAAAATCCTGAGCGGCTACGACGTTGTTCTGAATAGCCAGGACGGAAAGACGCTTGAGAAGTCCCTAAGTGTGCTCAAGCCCGGCGGAAAACTCATCTCCATCTCTGGACCACCTGATCCCGAGTTTGCTGAAGAAATCAAGGCCCCCTGGTTTGTGAAACAGGTCATGCGTGTTTTGAGCTTTGGAATCAGGAGAAAAGCGAAGCGCCGCAATGTCGGCTTTTCATTCCTCTTCATGAAAGCCAGCGGAAGTCAGTTGAGGCAGATCACGCCTCTCATCGAGTCTGGCGCCATACGCCCAGTCGTAGATAAGGTCTTTCCATTCGCATCAACCAACGATGCATTGGCTTACATCGAAAGCGGGCGGGCCAAGGGAAAGGTTGTCATCAAGGTCCGATGAATCATCGCCTTCAACGCAATTGCACGCCAACTCGTATGATGATCATCATATTTTTATCACCATTTACCCCCTGGAACCGCAAATGAAAATTGAAAATTCTGTCGTCCTCGTCACTGGTGCCAACCGCGGAATCGGCTTGGCGTTTGCACGCGAGTTGCTCGCTCGCGGCGCCCGCAAGGTCTACGCTGCCGCGCGAAATCCTTCTACTGTAACTTTGTCAGGTGTTCAGCCTTTGCGGCTTGACGTGACCAACCCCGAGCAGGTCAATGCCGCCGTTCAACAGGCGGCGGACGTGACGATGGTGATCAATAACGCTGGCATTGCCCAACCCGGTGGGTTTCTCGCGCAGGACAGCGAAGCGATTGCTCGTCGCATTTTTGAAACCAATTTCTTTGGCATGCTGAACATGAGCAAGGCCTTCGCGCCGGTGCTTAAAGCCAACGGCGGGGGTGCACTGCTTAATGTGCTGTCGGTCGCGTCGTGGGTCAACGGCGGTGAGTTGGCCGCATATTCGGCGAGCAAGTCGGCTGCCTGGTCGCTGACCAATGCACTGCGCCACGAACTGGCGGGGCAGAAGACGCAGGTACTGGGCTTGCACATGGCCTACGTCGACACCGATCTCACGCGGGGCTTCGATGTCCAAAAGAGCAGCGCTGAAGAGATCGTCCGGCGCGCTCTCGACGGGCTTGAGGCAGGCTTCGATGAAGTGCTGGCCGATGCGCCGACCCAGCAGGTCAGGCAAGGACTGACGGCGCAGCGTCCGGTCTACCTTCCCCAGGCCAACTGAGCCCGGAACACCTAAACCACCCACCAGAAAGACAAGCATGTTATTCACAACTCTCCCGGCATCCTCTTTATTACTCGGCAACCGCATCGTCATGGCACCGATGACGCGCAGCCGGGCTGTAGAAGCCAACACTCCCAATGCCCTGATGGCTGAGTATTATAGCCAGCGCGCCTCGGCGGGCTTGATCATCACCGAGGGCACCTCGCCGTCACCCAACGGTTTGGGCTATGCCCGCATTCCTGGGCTGTTCAACGAAGCGCAGGTGCGCGGATGGAAGCTGGTCACCGATGCGGTGCACGCCAAGGGAGGCAAGATATTCGTTCAGCTTATGCACACGGGACGCGTGAGCCATGCCGCCAACCTTCCTGCGGACGCAGAGGTGCTGAGCCCGATGACCAGCATCTGCCCGGGAGAAATGTATACCGATGTGCAGGGCATGCAGCCGCACAGTGCCCCCCGCGCAATGAACGCAGACGACATTGCCCGTGCCGTCGCAGAATACGTGCGGGCGGCGCGACTTGCTGTCGAGGCCGGATTTGATGGCGTCGAACTGCATGCAGCGAACGGCTACCTGATTGAGCAGTTCCTGAATGCCAACGTGAATCAGCGCACCGACGCCTATGGCGGCAGTGCGGAGGCACGTAACCGCTTCGTGCTTGATGTGGCGCGTGCGACGGCCGCCGCCATCGGTGGCAGCCGGGTGGGAATTCGCCTGTCGCCGTATGGCGTGCTCAACGGCACCGGACACTTCCCGGGGGTGGAGCCGCAGTACCTGATGCTGACCAAGGAACTGTCGGCGCTGGGCCTACTTTACATCCACCTGCTAGACCATTCCGCGATGGGCGCGCCGCCTGTGCCAGCCGGGCTCAAATCTCAGCTTCGCCAGGCCTTCAAGGGCTTGTCTATCCTGGCTGGCGGCTTTGACCGGGCCAGCGCGGAAAGTGCGCTGGCCGACGGTCACGCCGATCTCATCGCCTTTGGCCGCCCGTTCATTGCTAACCCCGACCTGGTGGAGCGTATGCGGGTCGATGGATCGCTGAATGCCCCCGACATATCCAGCCTCTACACGCCGGGTACCAAGGGCTACACCGACTATCCGATGCTCGGAGCCTGAATATGGAGATCAATGTAATGAAGCATCTACTAAAGACCGTCATCCCCGGACTCGCTCTGGCCGCCACAATCTATTCAACTTCAGCTGGGGCGACGGATGCAATGCCCATTGGCACGTCCCAAAGCCCGCAGGCAATTGGCCGGGAGTCAGGGGATTCCTGGAAGAATGTGCCAACGCAAACCATCACGACAAATGGCGTGAACTTCGCGTACCGTGAGCTTGGGAAGAGCAATGGCGGCACGCCGGTGGTGTTCCTCGTCCACCTGGCTGCCGTACTGGACAACTGGGATCCTCGGATAGTGGATGGCATTGCCGCAAAGCATCACGTAGTCATCTTCGATAACCGCGGCACCGGAGCGTCCAGCGGCTCACCATCGAATTCGATGGAGCAAATGGCTGACGATGCCATTACCTTCATCAAAGCGAAAGGGTTCGAAAGGGTTGACCTCTTCGGCTTTTCGATGGGCGGAATGATTGCCCAGGAAATTGTGCTGAAGGAGCCGCTACTTGTCCGCAAGATGATTCTCGCGGGCACAGGTCCCGCCGGTGGAGAGGGTATCAGCACAGTGGCCGGAGTCGCGAATTACGACCTTCTCCGGGGGTTCTTCACAGGTCAAGATCCTAAGCAATTCCTGTTCTTCACTCGCACGCCCAACGGCATTGAGGCAGGCAAGGCATTTCTGGCGCGATTAAAGGAACGCTCGGAGAACCGTGACAAAGAAATCACCGTGACCGCGTACGTGGCGCAGTTACAGGCACTCAGCGCCTGGGGTAAAAAAAAGCCGGCCGATCTATCGGTGGTCAGGCAGCCTGTACTCGTCGTCAATGGTGACAATGATCGGATGGTCCCAACGAAAAACTCGTACGAATTGGCGCGACGGTTTCCGAATAGCGAGCTCATCATCTATCCCGATGCCGGCCACGGCGGCGTGTTTCAGTTCCATGCCGACTTCGTCCTTAAGGCGCTTGAATTTCTCAAACGATAGCAGCGCAATCGCCCCGCTCTAAAGACCTTATCGACCGACCGGCAGCAGCAAGCTAGAGGTTTTGATCTTTATGTCCGGCACTCATTTACAGAAAGATTCCAACATGACCGATACACATCTCACCGCCCCAACCCGCTTCGTGGAAATCGATGGCGACAGGTTCGCCTATCGCCGTTGGGGCAACAATACGACAGACCAGCCGCCATTGTTCCTCCTTCAACATTTCCGCGGTGGAATGGACCATTGGGACCCGCTCATGACGGACGGCTTGGCCGCAGGGCGCGAGGTGATCCTTTTCAACGGTCGCGGTATTGCATCCTCTTCAGGTAAGCCTCGTACCCGAATTGAAGATATGGCAGATGACGCAGCGGCGGTCATTCGGGCACTTGGTATTCGCAAGCTTGATATCTTGGGTTTCTCGCTTGGCGGTTTTCAGGCCCAGGATCTGACGCGGCGCCATCCCGATTTGGTTCGCAAGCTCATGCTGCTGGGAACCGGGCCACGCGGCGGGAATCCGGATTCAGATCCTGGCGTGCTGGAAGCGGCGCCGCGTCCCGTTCCGACAGTCGAAGATTTCTTGTTCCTTTTCTTCGGCCGTTCCGAGGCTGCGAAACAGGCCGGACACGACTTCTGGAAGCGCCGGCACCAGCGTGTGGATCAAGATCCGCCCAGCTCCCCCGCAGTGATACAGGCCCAGATCGAGGCAAACATGTACTACTTGCCAAAACTGGATTCCAAAGAGCCTTTCGCTCACTTGCGCGAAATCAAGCATCCGACGTTCATCCTGAATGGAACGAATGACGTGATGATTCCGTCTATCAATTCCTGGCACATGGCACAGAACATCCTGAATGCTCAGCTATTCATCTATCCGGATGCCGGCCACGCGGCTCAATTCCAGTACCCTGAGCGGTTTTTGAAGCATGCCATCCAGTTTCTCGGCGAATAGAACGTATTCGAAACGCCAAACGAATTTAAAGAAAGCAAACCATCATGCTGAAATTCAAATTCTTGCTATGGGCCTTGACGAGGCTGCTACAGAGAGCCGTCAAAAGAAATCCTGCATGCGCCAAGTATGCAGAAGGAAAAGAACTTGTATTTCAGATTCAAACTCTTGGCGGAATCGGTCGTCATTTCAGCATCAGAAATGGCAAGGTGAGCTCTATCGCTGGACTCACTAGCAGCCCGAAGTTCATCATGACTTTTAGAGATGCTGCCAAGGGTTTTGCAATTCTTTCCGCAAAGGATGGCAAGGAAGCCTTTCTGGCGGCACTACACGATGAGGATCTGGTTATCAGTGGCGACTTTGTGGAAGTGATGTGGTTTCAAGGACTGACGGATTATCTGCAGCCAGAAAAAGCTGGGGCTTTAGAGCACACCATTTGAAAGGCGGACCACCGAGCTTGGCCGGTATCACCGTGTATTTCTGTGGCTCTCGGAAAGGCGAGCACTGGGGCCAACGCCTCTCTCCGGTATTGATAAATTGAGTTCTAAACACCATGCTTGCCAAAGACAGGCCTTTCGATAACCCTGGCAGCTATTCAGGCCTGGCCGGTTTCATGCCGCCTGTCCTGGCCCTTGGCGCCGGCATAGTAGCTGCGCTTGTCCTGGTACATCATCTGGTCCGCCCTTTGCACCACGGCCTCCAGCCGCTCGCCGGGCTGGCTGGTGGCCGCCCCCATTGAGAAACTCAGCGGCGAACCGGAATAGTACTGGTTATTGATTTCTATCAGTTCCTGTATGCTTTCCATCAGCACGGCAGCGTCCCGCTCTTCACTGGCCGGCATGATGACGGCGAATTCATCGCCGCCTATGCGCGCGGCATGGCAGGGTTTGTCTACGGCCTTGCTCAGGACCTCGCCGACCCGCCGCAACAAGGCGTCGCCGGCGGCGTGACCCAGCTGGTCGTTGGCTGTTTTCAAACCGTTCAGGTCGCCGATGATGATAGTGACCGGGTGCGGCCCCTTGCGCTCCAGGCGATTCAGCTCATCGACCATAAAGGCCCGGTTATGCAGCTTGGTCAGTGCATCGTGTTTTCCGAGGAATTCCAGGTAGGCTTCGGCCTTCTTGCGGGCCGAGATATCGGTCAGCGCGATCAGCACCTGGTCCCATTTTTCTTCATGGCCGGGCAGGATGGAAAATTGCAGATGCACATGCAGTTGCTCGCCGCTCAGCGCATAGTTGACGACCTCCCGCTGGTGGAACTGTTTGCCCTGCCACAGCTCTATCAATTGCTCCCTGAAATGCGGCCGCATGTCGTCGCGAAAAATTTCACCCAGGTTGCGCAGCAGCGTGGCCTTGTCCGCGGCGGCAAACATGCTCAGCGTCTGCCGGTTCACGTCGATGACGCGGATCTCCTGCATGCAGCGTTCTACAAACTCCGGATGCACGTCGGTAAAGGTGCGGAAATCGCTGATGCCGCGCTCGCGCAGGTCATCGAACAAAGTCTTGACCTGGCTGAAATCCTCTACCCACAAGGATACCGGCGAGTGCTCGAACAGGCCGCGCGCATAGTCTTCGCTTGCAGCCAGCTGATGCCTGGCGATCTCCCGCTCGCTGACGTTTTCTATCGCCAGCAATACGCGTTCCCAGCTGTTTTCATAGCCGGGCAGCACGCTGCCGTTCAGTTGTATGTCCAGGCGCTTGCCGGATAGGGAATAGTTGACGGTATTGCTGGCGAAGAGCTGCTTGCCCTCCCACAACTGCACCAGTTCCTCGACGTGGGTCAGCAGCATGTCGTCACGGAAGATGGTGCTCAGGTTGTCGACCAGGTGCGGCAGATCGTCGGCCTCAAACAGGCTCAAGGTCTTGCGGTTGACCTTGAGCACGCGTATCCGTTGCGAGCAGGAAGTGATGCGCCGCTTGTCCGCCAGCAGGTAGCTGCTCAAATCGGTGATGCCTTCAGCGCGCCACTGCTCCATCAAGAGCTTCACGCCACTGAAATCTTCCAGCCACAGTGACACCGGCGCCAGGTCGAACATGTCGGCGTCTATACTTTGATCGGGCTGATTTTGCATGGCGATGGAATGGAATTGTCGATAGGACCAGTTTAATGGTTTTGAACTCGCGTGTCAGGATCCAAGGCCGCATCTTGCGGATTCGGGCAATACCGGTTGCAGAAATCGTGAAAACACCGCCTGCAGGCAATCCTGCTAGCTTGCGAACCCCTCCAGCACATTGACCACATTCACGCCCACCTCGGCCACCGCGTAGCCGCCTTCGAATACAAATACGGTGGGCAGATTCGCGCCGGCTATCGCCTGGCCGACCTGCAGATAGTCGGCGGTACGCAGGGCAAACCCGGAGATGGGGTCGCCCTCAAAAGTATCCACTCCCAGCGAGACGACCAGCGCCTGCGCATCGAAGCGCCGGATCGCATCCAGCCCGCTTTGCAGCGCCTTGCTCCAGGCCGGAAACGCCGTGCCGCGCGGCAGCGGGAAATTCAGGTTATAGCCCAGCCCGGCACCGGCGCCGCGCTCGTCCGCATGGCCCAGGAAAAACGGATATTCGGTGTGCGGGTCGCCGTGCAATGACACCGTCAGCACGTCGCTGCGCTGATAGAAGATGCTTTGCGTGCCGTTGCCGTGATGGTAGTCCACGTCCAGCACGGCGACGCGCTGCAAGCCGCTGTCGAGCAAGGCCTGCACCGCCAGCGCGGCATTGTTCAGGAAGCAGTAGCCGCCGAAGAAGTCGGCGCCGGCGTGATGCCCGGGCGGACGGCTGAGCGCGAATGCGTGCCGTGTCGCCGCTGTGGTGCTGCCGGCGACCGCGCGTGCCGCCATGATCGCGCAGGCGGCGCCGGTCCTGGCCGCGGCCCAGGTGCCGGCGGTCAGCGGCGTGCCGGCGTCAAATGAAAACAGCCCCATGCGCGCGGAGAAGTTACCCGGCAGCACATCATGCCGGAAACTGCGCGTGGGCCATACCGACGGCAAGGCGTCGATGTCGGCATTGGCCGGATCGAGCGCGACCCACTCATCCCATGCGCCGGCCAGAAAATCCAGGTAGCGGCGGCTATGGATGCGCTCCAGGTCGGCCATGCCTATCTCTGCGGGCGTTTGCAGCGGGCCGGTGGGACGGCGCTGCAATTCGGCCAGCACATGGTCCAGCCGGTCGGGCACTTCGTGGCAGGGTACCAGCCGGCCGCGAAACATTTCATGGCGGCCCTGGTGCAGATGATGGATGGGATTGTGGAAGATCAGCATGTGCGGCTACCCCAGGCAGAAAACCATAGCATAGCCGCAAAGCGGCTCATTTACCTGACCAGGTTTTGCAAACCCACCTGGCGGATATCCTTGGTGCCGGTCAGCGCCATGCTGACGTCCAGTTCCTTGTGCAGGATCTCCAACATCCTGGTCACGCCCTCTTCGCCCATGGCGCCCAGGCTGTACAGGAAGGCGCGCCCTATCATCGTGCCCTTGGCGCCCAGTGCGGTGGCTTTCAGGATGTCCTGGCCGCTGCGTATGCCGCCGTCGAACCAGACTTCGATCTGGTCGCCGACCGCGTCCACGATGGCCGGCAAGGCCTGCGCCGACGACATCGCGCCATCCAGCTGGCGGCCGCCGTGATTGCTGACCACCAGCGCATCGGCGCCGGAAGCGACCGCCAGTCTGGCATCTTCCACGTCCAGTATGCCTTTCAGGATCAGCTTGCCGCCCCATTCCTGCTTGATCCAGGCCACGTCTTCCCAGGACAGCGTCGGGTCAAACTGGTTGGCGGTCCACTGGCTCAGGGTTTGTATGCCGCTGGCGCCGCCCTGCACATGGCCGGCCAGGTTGCCGAAAGTCTTGCGTCCGGTCAGCGCGCGCAAAGCCCAGGCCGGCTTGCTGGCCAGGTCGATCAGGTTGGCGATGGTGATGCGTGGCGGCACCGACATGCCATTCTTGATGTCCTTGTGGCGCTGCCCCAGGATTTGCAAATCCAGCGTCAGCACCAGCGCCGAGCATTTGGCATTCTTGGCGCGCTGTATCATTTCTTTCACGAAGCCGCGATCGCGCATCACATATAGCTGAAACCAGAACGGCTTGGTGGTGACGCTGGCGACATCCTCTATCGAGCAGATGCTCATGGTGGACAAGGTGAAGGGAATGCCGAATTTTTCCGCAGCGATGGCGCCCAGCATTTCGCCGTTGGCCCATTGCATGCCGGTCAGGCCGGTAGGCGCGATCGCCACCGGCATGGCTACTTCCTGGCCTATCATGGTGGTGCGTGTCGAGCGCTGGTCGACATTGATCGCAACCCGCTGGCGCAGTTTCAGTTTCGCCAGGTCTTCGGTGTTCGCG
>Ga0210384_10006946_pt1 | contig 11989 bp, 8 predicted proteins | sample IncBWH2MmetaG_FD_160574 | JGI IMG/M metagenome (GOLD analysis project Ga0210384, IMG submission 160574) | Forest soil microbial communities from Barre Woods Harvard Forest LTER site, Petersham, Massachusetts, United States - Inc-BW-H-2-M | ecosystem: Environmental > Terrestrial > Soil >... | reverse complement strand
GATCCCAGGCGAAGCTCCCGCCATCCATGTTTACGATCTGAAAGAGCGCAAGGACAAAGTTCTGATCGATGGCGTGCAGCGCTTTGCTCTCTCCTTCGATGGCTCCAAGCTGCTCTATGAAGCCGAAGGCGGACGCGACGGCCACACCTACGGCATCATCGACGCCAAGCCGGACGGCCCCAAGAAAGTCGGCGATGGGGCGCTCAATCTCGGCGGCATGAGAGTGGAGGTAGATCCAACCGCCGAGTGGAAGCAGATGTTCAATGAAGTCTGGCGGCAGGAGCGCGACTATTTCTACGCCGCAGCCATGAACGGCGTGGACTGGGAAAAAGTGCGCGACAAGTATGCCCAGTTGCTGCCGGCAGTGTCCGATCGCTATACCTTGACCTATATCATGGGCGAGATGATCGGCGAACTCTCGAATTCCCACACCTACGTAGGCGGGGGAGACTATCCCGATTTGCATCCCGTGAACGTAGGCTTGCTCGGAGTGGATTTCGAAGCCGACCAGGCTACCGGTATGTACCGGTTCAAGAAAATCTATGCCGGAGAGAACTGGGACCAGCAGACGCGCTCGCCTCTAACCGAACCGGGCGTGACGGTGAAAGCGGGCGACTATCTGATCGCGGTAAACGGCCAGCCGCTGCGCACGCCACAAAATCCCTACGAACTCTTCGTAAACACGGTCAACGAAAATGTCACACTGACTGTCAACTCCAAACCGTCGGAGGATGGCTCCCACACCGTGCAGGTAAAACCCATCGGGGATGAAAACAATCTGCGCGAATTGGCCTGGGTTGAAAGCAATCGCAAGAAAGTCGATGCCGCCAGCAACGGACGCATCGGTTACGTCTACCTGCCCGACATGGGGGGGGAAGGGCTGAACGAATTCGTCAAGCAATACTTCCCACAGATTCGCAAGGAGGGCATGATCATCGACGTCCGCTACAACGGCGGCGGCTTCGTCGACCAGCTCATCTTCGGGCGTCTGCGCCGGGTCCTGGCCGGGATGGGCTCCAACCGCAATTGGGAGAGCGGCACGGTCCCGCCGGTCGTATTCAACGGCGCCATGGCCTGCGTGACCAACCACTACGCCGCTTCCGACGGCGACATATTCAGCTACTACTTCAAGTATTACAAACTGGGTCCACTTATCGGCGAGCGCACCTGGGGCGGGGTCCGAGGCATCCGAGGCAATATTCCGCTGATGGACGGAGGCTATATCACGCGTCCCGAGGCAGCGCGCTACGATCTCAACAGCAAGTGGGTGGTCGAAAACCGCGGTGTCCAGCCCGACATCGTGGTCGAGAATCGTCCCGACCTCGTAGTCAAGGGACAGGACCCGCAACTGGAGATGGCCATCGAGGTGGTGATGAAAGAGATCCAGGCCAATCCGAAAAAGCTGCCACCGCGCCCCCCGGACCTCCCAGCTTATCCCGAGGGCCCGGGGCTGTGAGCAACAGCACGGTTTACGTAGGGGCAGGTGTCCCACCTGCCCGGCCGGGCGAAGCCCGGCAAACGATGCCTACTTCTCAAACGCTTCCCTATTCACCACATACGGCATTTTGGCCACATCGCCACCGTAGTTCCCCTCAAGCACATCAATCAACCCCTGCACCGTACGTCCCGCCATGCCTTTGTCCGGATCGGAAGAGAGGCGCGTGATGCGGCCGGCGCTGGCGAAATGTGGAAACAAACGGCAGCGGTCTTCAATCGCAGGATCGCGCAACGGTGAATCCGCGGGCAGTGGCTCCTTGTCGTAAACATCCAGCGCCGCGCCCGCAATCCAATTCTCCCGGAGCGCCTTCGCCAGGGCGGCTTCCTCGACTACGGGTCCGCGCGACGTATTCACCAGGAACGCGGTCGGCTTCATCCTGCGTAGCGTCTGTTCGTTGAAAAGATGATAAGTGGGCGCGGAACTTTCCCCTTCGCGCAGCAGCGGCACATGCACACTGACGAAATCCGCCTGGCCCAACGCATCGTTCACGCCCACGTACTTGATCCAGTTCTTGGTTCTTGAAATACCCCGGGCGTGGCGCAGGTCCATGTTTTCCTGGATCGCGCTCACATAGTCGTGATTCTGGTAAGCCGGGTCATAACACAGAATATTCATGTCGAACCCGGCGCATTTCTTGATCATGGCCAGGCCAATCCGGCCGGTGCCGATAATGGCGATGGTCTTTCCAGTAACTTCGTCTCCGAGAAACGGCAGGTACGGATGCCAGTACCCCCACTGGTTTTCCCGCGTCAGGTGTTCCGCCGTCCACAGTTTCCGCGCCAGGGCTCCCATGATGAAGAACGCGAACTCCGCGGTGGCCTCGGTGAGCACATCCGCGGTATGGGTGAAGGGAATCTTGTACCGGTTGGCATCGCCGCGGTTAATGTTGTCGAAGCCCACCGCAATCTGCGCCACAACTTTCAGTTTCCCCTTGCCGGCCTCGAACACTTCAGCGTCAATGGAATCGCGCAAGGTAGTGATCAGCCCATCGACACCGGACTTTACTTTCTCGATGATCAGGCTCTTCGGAGGCGCATCCGGTTTCGGATAGATTTCGACTTCGTATCCCCGTTGGCGCAGCAAGTCAATCGCATCGCCGATGTCGCAGGTAGCAAAAACACGAAATGTTTTGGCCATGATCCTCTCTGGTTGGAAGTGCTAAACGATCATACGTCGCTTCAAATGCTGAAGGCTGGAAAAGGGGAAAATGAACGATGCGAAAGTCAATCGGCAGCGGTGTGAACTTCGGTTTTCTCCGCCCGCAATTCATCCCATCCGGGCAGATGCGTGTCCCCGGTAATCAACCTCGCACCCCGCTCGTAGGTGAAGTAAGACCAGGCCCACTGCACCAGCACAATGATGCGATTGCGGAACCCGATCAGGAAAAAAATGTGAATGAACAGCCACGCCAGCCAGGCGAGAAAACCCGAAATGTGAATCTTCCCAAACTCCGCCACCGCCGCCGCACGCCCGATTGTTGCCAGGTTGCCTTTGTTGCAGTAGTGAAAGTTCTTGCGCGGCTCGCTCCGCAGTTCGGCGGCAATGTTGTGGGCGGTGGCTTCGCCCTCCTGCATGGCCACAGGTGCAACGCCGGGGATCAATTTCCCGTTCTCATCCTTGAGCGTCGCCAGGTCTCCGATCACGAAGATTTCAGGATGACCCGGCAAGCTCAGATCGGGATTCACCGCCACCCGTCCGGCCCGGTCCACCGGCGCTCCCAGTTTCTTGCCCAGGGGCGACGCCGCCACTCCAGCCGCCCATATAGTCACAGCGGCCGGCAGTTGCGTTTCACCCATGTGTACCGCTCCCGGCGTCACGTTGGTTACCATCGCGGACGTGTGCACCTCCACTCCCAGACGCCGCAACTGTTCTTCCGCACTGCGCGAAAGATCCTCGGGATAAGCCGGCAGAATCCGGGGGCCTCCCTCCAGCAGCACGATCCGTGTCTTCCGCGGATCGATGGTGCGAAACTCGTTGGTCAGCGCCCGACGCGCGATCTCGGCCAGGGTCCCAGCCAGTTCCACTCCGGTCGGACCGCCTCCGACCACCACGAAATTGAGCTGCACCTGCTCTTTCTCGCTGCTGGCCCGGCGCTCCGCCAGTTCAAACGCCAGCAGCACGCGTCGCCGGATTTCCAGTGCGTCTTCGATTGTCTTCAAGCCGGGCGCAAGCGGCTCCCACTCATCGTGGCCAAAATAGGCGTGACTCGCTCCCGAGGCCACGATCAGGTAGTCATAGGGAATCTCCGCATCGGGCAGCTTCACCACCCGGCGCGACAAATCGAAATCCTGCACTTCCGACATCAGCACTTCGATGTTTCGGCGGCTGCGCAGAATCCACCGAATCGGCGCAGCAATTTCTCCCGGAGACAACCCGGCTGTTGCCACCTGGTAAAGCAGCGGCTGAAAAGTATGAAAATTCTGCCGATCGATCAGCGTAATCTGGACCGGATCGCGCGCCAGCGTCCGCGCAGCCACCAAGCCGCCAAAACCGGCCCCAACAATCACCACCCGCGGATTGGATTTCTGATCCATGCTTCTACTTTATAAGATTCCAGTGGCAGTCATAAGGTCTCGAAAAGTCGACCGGTTTTCTTTGCGAACTTTGCGGTTTAAGATTTTGATCGCTTTTGGCCCCACGATCAAATTCTTAACCACAAAGGACGCAAAGAGCCGCAAAGCTCGCAAAGAAAAACCGCGGCCCAAGAGGGCTATGCGCGCGCCGCCGAAGCCACCCTCTGCCCGGCCATCATTCCGTAATAAACCACAAACGATACCGCAAACCCCACAAACCAGGAATAGTCGTACCAGAAACGCAATGCTGGAATCACCAGCCCTACCAGGGCCACGGCCGCGCCCAGAAATAGCGCGGCCACAGCCTTCCAGTTGAATCCGCCGGAATATTCGTAAACTCCGCCTCGCAGATAGAGATCATCCACCAGCAATGACCGCTTCCGGATCAGCCAGTAATCGCAAATCATGATGCCCGCAACCGGCCCCAGAAACGCCGCATATCCGCCCAGCCAGCCGAAAATGAACGTCTTGTAGTTGTCCAGCAGCTTCCAGGGCATGATGGCGATACCCATGAAACAAGTGATCACGCCGCCGATCTTGAAACTGATCTTGCGCGGCCACAGGTTGGAAAAATCATTTGCCGGCGAAACCACATTGGCGCCGATGTTCACATTCAGCGTGGCCAGTAGGATCGCAAGCAACGAAACGACCACTGCCAGCCGCGAATGAAATCGGCTCAAAAGCTGCACCGGGTCCCAGATCGCCGATCCATAGATCACCACGGTCGCCGAAGTCACCAGCACTCCCACCAGTGAATAGAGGGTCATGGTGGTTGGCAACGCCAGCGCCTGACCGATCACCTGCGCTCGCTGGCTGCGAGCAAAGCGCGAAAAATCCGGAATATTCAGGGAGACCGTCGCCCAAAACCCCACGGTCGCGTTCAGAGCAGGAATCAAGAACTTCAGAAACTCCGAAAAACTCGTAAAGCGCGAGGGCGCGGAGAGCATCGGCCCAAAGCCTCCAGCTTGCACGTAAGCCCACCCGAGCAAGAGCAGGCCCACACCCAGCAGGACCGGCGCGCTGATGCCCTGCAGAAATCGAATATACTCAATTCCTTTGAGGATCACAGCTAGATTGATCACCCAAAACGCGAGAAAGCAAATGCCCGCGCCATGCGGCACGGATTTCCACGCGGGCCACACCGTAGCCAGTAAGACACTAATGGCCTCGCCCCCAATCCAGGTCTGGATCCCAAACCATCCACACGCCACCAACGCCCGCAAGACCGCTGCCACGTTCGCCCCCAGCACACCGAATGATGCCCGCGCCAGCACCGGGAAGGGAATTCCGTACTGCGCTCCCGGATGTGAATTCAGCAGCATCGGCGCCAGCACAATGCAGTTCCCCAGAAACACGGTAAATACGGCCTGCTTCCAGTTCATCCCGCCCTGGATCAGGCTGGCTGCCAGCATGTAGGTCAATATGTTGACTGACATCGAGACCCAAAGCGCGGCGTAGTTGTACGTTCCCCATGTCCGCGCCCCGCGATCGCCCGAGGCCGCCTCGCCGGGCAGAACTGTGGGCGCGAGATCAGGGTTATAAAGTGGACTGGATTCGATTGCGGCGCGAGCGGGAGAAGTTGGCATCGACATTTGTGGAACTAATCTTATACACACCCTGTCCAGGGTTTGCGAAGCGAGGATAAATTAGCGTCATCGGGTGACCAATTGCGATAGACTCGTCGGAGGAACAGCCATGGCAGACGACCAAAAGAATCAACCACTGAACGACGCGCACCCCAAAGACATCACACGACGCGACTTTACAGCCATCCTGGTTGGCGCGGGCCTTGCCACGACGGTACAGTCAGCCGAGGCAAAAGGTCCTGAGGTAGTAGAGACGGATGTCGAGATCAAGACTCCGGACGGAACCTGCGACGCCGCATTCATCCATCCGAAGTCAGGCTCCCATCCGGGAGTACTGATCTGGCCCGACGCATTCGGCTTGCGGCCCTCGATGCGCGCAATTGGGAGGCGTATTGCAGCCGAGGGATACTCCGTCGTTGTGCCCAATCCCTTTTACCGCGTGTCCAAAGCTCCTTTTACGGATGCCTCCAACTTCAACTTTCAGAATCCGGACGATATGGCGAAGCTTCGGCCGCTGATGGCGTCAGTAAACGCGCCCGGCAACGCCGAGAAGGATGCCACCGCCTACGTTGCTTTCCTCGATGCACAAAAACAAGTGAAGACGAACAAGAAGATAGGGGCCCAGGGCTACTGCATGGGCGGGGCGCTGGTTGTGAGGACCGCTGCGGCCTTGCCCGATCGCATTGGCGCGGGCGCGTCGTTCCACGGCGGAGGCCTGGTCACCGACAAACCCGATAGCCCGCACCTGCTCGCGCCCAAGATCAAGGCTCGTATGTATTTTGGAATCGCGGCAAGCGACGACTCGCGCCAGCCCGACGCCAAGGACAAGCTGAAGGAAGCCTTTTCCGCCGCTAAGGTCTCAGCCGAAATCGAGGTGTATCCCGCCCAGCATGGCTGGTGCGTGCCGGATATGCCTGTCCGCGACGGCGCGCCCATCTACAACAAGGCGGAAGCCGAACGGGCCTGGGCGAAACTCGTGGCCCTCTACAAAGCGGCTTTAGCGTAATCGACATCGGCGAAAGACTGCCGCGACATTGCGGATCAATGGGTGCGATCGCCGGCAATATTCAGCTTGATGCGGTACACGCTTGTGCTCGCAGTGATGTAAAGCGTCTTGCCGTCCTTGTCGCCCCAAGCCACGTTGCTGACCACTTCTGGAACCTTGATGGTTCCGATATGTTTGCCTTCCGGCGAAATGATCCAGACGCCGCCCGGACCCGCACCGTATATATTTCCATTCTTATCGAGCCGTAAACCGTCCGGCACACCCTTCGCCGGATCAGAAGTGGGATCGAGAAACACCGTTCCATCCGTAACTGATCCGTCGGGCTGCACCCGATAGCGCATCCAGATTTTCTTACCGGAGTCTGCGATATACAGGAATTTCTCGTCCGGCGAAAAAGCCACGCCGTTGGGTCGGGGCAGGTCTTTGATCACAAGCTGCAATTTGTCCCGGTCCGGCGGCGCGCCCGGCTCATGCTGCCGTGCCGCCGGCAGGCGGTAGACGCCGTTCACTTCCAGTTCTTTGATCGGATCGGTGTCGCTCTGTGTGGGCAGACCGTAAGGCGGATCGGTGAAGTACAGCGAGCCGTCAGATTTATAAACGAGGTCGTTCGGGCTATTCAGCTTCTTGCCTTGATACGAGTCCGCCAGAATCGTAATTTGTGCGTGCGGGTCGACCGATTCAAATCGCCAGACGGTGCGTCCAGCGTGCCCTGCGACGCTGACCCTACCGTCCGCATCGAGAGTCATTCCATTCGAACCAGGCTCCGGGCCCTTGAACGGCTCCGATCCTTTATATCCGCTGGGGTGCATGAAGACGCTGGCAGCCTGCCCCGGAACCCATTGATCGATGTTGTTCGCAGGAATTTCGGCAAACAAAAGCGTACCCTGGCGAGTCCAAACCGGCCCCTCGGTCCACTTGTTGAAACCGGTCGCCACTTTCTCCAGCGTTGCGTTAGGAGGTACGAGCTGATTCACGGAAGGATCGAGTCGCTGAATTTCTTGCGAGAGAGCCACCGCAGTAGCGGCCTCGATCATCACGATGATGAGAGGGAAGTATAGGCGAATGCGCATGCGACGAATTGTACCCGGTCAATGCGTAAAATGGGCGATTTTACGCCAACAACTCTTTTGAGGTACCGCCAACTGCTCGGCCTTTATTGACTTGGGCATGCTTCCGCCATGGCATCCTTGCGCATGATCGGGCGGACAATCTCGCATTACCGCATTGTGGAGAAGTTGCGTGGCGGCGGGATGGGCGTGGTCTACAAAGCCGAAGATACGCGGCTGCATCGCTTCGTCGCCCTCAAGTTTTTGCCCGAGGAGGTTTCCCGTGACCCGCAGGCACTTGCCCGCTTTCAACGCGAGGCCCAGGCTGCGTCCGCGCTGAACCATTCTAACATCTGCACGATTTACGACGTCGGTGAGCAGGTCGGGCAGGCGTTCATTGCCATGGAGTTTCTGGACGGCGTAATGCTGAAGTACCGCATCGCTGGCGGTCCCCTGGAAACCGATCTGCTGATGTCGCTTTCGATCGACATCGCCGACGCGCTCGATGCGGCGCATGCGACGGGGATCATTCATCGGGATATCAAACCCTCTAACATCTTCATCACCAAGCGCGGGCACGCCAAGGTTCTCGACTTCGGGCTGGCAAAGAGGACCGATTCGGAGAGCACGCGAGAATCAGCGTCGGGATCGGACGATCCCACGATCGGCGAGTCGACCTTTGCCCACAAAGGATTTCCTCACACTCTGGAAAGACGCCGACCGTGACATCCCCCATCTTGAAAGACGCCAAGGCCGAGTATGTGAAGCTGCAGTAGCTGAAAAACTCTTCTACTCGTTCGCCGTTTACCGATGGTTGTTATTAACAGGTCAGCATGACCGGAATCCGGTCACAACGAAGCATGAAAAGAGGTCCCACGCCAACCACCTGTTTGCAATGGGTTACGGCTCTTTTCCAGGGAGCGTTTACACTCATCATCCGATTACCATCCATTGTTCCACTTCAACTCGATCTCAGCTCGTTCGTGTCTGATGTCGGATCGCAGATTTCGAAAGACACCCATGTAGACGCGCCCCTAGTCCCCCGCCCCACCTTTGCCGCTCTGATGGGTCAAAATGCCGTAGCTTTCCGGCCGCCGGTCGCGAAAGAATTGCCAAACCTTGCGGACTTCCAGAATCATGTCCAGGTCAAGATCCGCCACCAGCACTTCATCCTTGTCGCGGCTGGCCTGGGCGAAGATCTTGCCCCGCGGATTGCAAAAATAACTCTTGCCGTAGAACTCGCCAATGCTCCACGGCTTCTCTTCGCCCACGCGGTTGATGGCCCCGACAAAATAACCGTTGGCGACGGCATGCGCCGGCTGCTCCAACTCCCACAAGTATTCGGACAGGCCAGCCACGGTCGCCGACGGATTGAAAACAATCTCCGCTCCATTCAGCCCCAGGGCGCGGGCTCCTTCGGGAAAGTGCCGGTCGTAACAGATGTACACGCCGACCTTGGCATACTTGGTGGCGAACACGGGGTAGCCCAGGTCCCCAGGCGTGAAGTAAAACTTTTCCCAGAATCCGGGATGGCAGTGCGGAATATGATGCTTGCGGTATTTCCCCAGGTACCGCCCGTCCGCGTCGATCACCGCCGCCGTGTTGAAGTACAACCCGGGAAGTTCCTGCTCGTACACCGGAACGATGATCACCATGTGGTGCTTGGCTGCCAGCTCCTGCATTAGCCGAACCGTGGGCCCGTCCGGGACCGTCTCCGTCAGTTCGTACCACCGCGGGTCCTGCTCGGCGCAGAAATACGGTCCATAAAACAATTCCTGCAGACACAGAATCTGTACCTTCTGCTGGGCTGCCTGTTCGATCATCTCCACGTGCTTCCGCACCATCGCGTCCCGGATCTCGCCCAGCGAGTGCTCGGCGCCCAGCACATTACGCGCCTGAATAAGCCCACAGCGAACCATTCGTGGCATGGGAAAACACCTCGGCTGCAAGAAAGTCTGATGCGAAAAACTATAGCAGACGGGGATGCCGTAAGGGTTCAGCTTGAGCCGACCCTCCAAGCCACGTGCCGATCCCAGGAAATACTGCCCGGCGGTCTCCATCCGGACGTATAATCGTGCCAATCTGTCACCGGGGGCTTGCCATGAATCACCGCCTCACCCGCTGTGTATTTCTCACCCTGACCTTGACCGGGCTGGCATCTGCCCAAGGCAAACCTAGCGGCGGCGGCGGACGAGGCCCGTCTTCCTCTCCCGGCCCCAGCCGAACCACCGACACAACCGAACCCTCAATGAATGGGCCCAACTCGCCTTTCGGGCAAAGGGCTTTTCTGACCGGCAAGGTCGTGCTCGACGACGGCACCCAGCTTACCGAATCGGCTAACATTCAGACCATTTGCCGCGGCCGTAAACAGACGGTGACCCACACAGACTCGCACGGCGGCTTCAGCTTCGAGCTGGGCAACCAGGCGTCCGCCGCCGCGGCCGGCATCAGCGAAGCCGACGTCGATTCGGTGGCCAACCCGGGCAGCAACAGAGGAGGCGGCCAGCGTGACTGGCGCGACTGTGAGCTGTTGGCAGTGCTTCCCGGATTCACTTCGCAGCCCATCGACCTGAGCAGCCGCCTCTCCACCCTGGAAAGCGCCGACATCGGCCGCCTGGTCTTGCACCGCATGGGCCAGGTCGAAGGCTTGACCGTCAGTGCCACCAGCGCAATGGCGCCCAAAGACGCGCAAAAAGCTTACGAGAAGGGACGCCAAAAGGCGGATAAAGAGAAATGGGAAGAGGCCCAGCAACTGTTCACCAAGGCGGTTGAGATTTATCCCAGATACGCCGTCGCCTGGTTCGATTTAGGCCGCCTCCAGCTCCGCAGCAACGACACTGGACCCGCGCGCCATTCTTTCGAGCAGTCCATCGCGGCCGATCCCAAGTATGTCAATCCCTACCGCGGCCTGGCAGAGTTGGATACGAGGCAACAGCTGTGGCCGGATTTGGTCACGGTTACCACCCAACTGCTGGCCCTGAACCCAGTAAACTTTCCTGATGCCTGGCTGCGTAACGATTTGGGAAATTACTATCTCCACAACTTGGCGGAGGCCGAGAAAGGCGCTCGCCAGGGCATGAAGGTCGACGACCAGCACCAGGTCCCCAGACTGGAATACCTGCTCGGCATCATCCTGGTTCAAAAGCACGACTATCAGGAAGCCGCCAGCCATATTCAAAACTATCTAAAAGTCGCTACTCAACCTTCCGACATAGAGGACGCCCAGAAGCAACTGGCCGAGATTACCCGCCTTTCAGCCTCGGCCAGCGACCCCGCCAGCGCGGAAAAAAAGTAAGCCGCGAAACGAGGAGCTCGTAGAACTGTCATCGTGTGCGGAGTCGAAGGAGCCCTATAGCCAGCAATGACCGTCGCATAGCGACATCTTTGTTCGAAGCTTCAAGCGCCGCCCGGAAACGCCCAGCTTCCGATTCGCTGCCAGGAGTTCCCTGGACTGCACTCGGGATAGGCTCTTCAACTCCGTGGCTGCTTCGCAAAGCGAAGCAGCCCCTGCCCAAAGATGCCCAAACGCGTCCCATTCCGCCAGTCCCAAATCCGATTTCCCCAAGCCCTGGATCATTACTCAGTAGGACCAAAGTCACAACCAGCCCTCTCCCCGGCTGCTAGAATCGAAGGTGAGAGGGCTGATGCGCTGCGTTTTCCATCCCTGGTTCATATGCGTGCTCATGATCGCCGGAGCCGCGTCCCCGGCCGGCGCCGTGCCATCGCCTGCCGCGAAAGCGTTGGCGACAGTGCAGAGCGTGAAGGTCACCAGCACCGCCAGCGGCGTAAACGTCGAGATTGCCACCAGCCAGCCCGTGCCCCTGCGTAGCCAGGTCATCACCGATCCGGATCGCCTCATCCTCGATTTTCCCAATGCCCAGCCGGCCAGCGATCTGCGCACCAAGCTGCTCAATCAGGGCGAAATAAAAGGCTTTCGCGTCGCCCGCTTCAGCGAGAATCCTCCCACCACCCGCGTCGTCATCGATCTGAACAGCCCGCAACGCTACCAGATTTTTCCCGATGGCAAGACGGTCCTTGTCAAGCTGGCGTCCGATTCACAGCAGGCTGCGGCCAAGGCCCACATGGACAACGTCTCCTATACGCCGACGCCGCCCAAGCCTGTCTCAAAGATGGAAGTCGACTACAAAGATGGACGGCTGCACATCTCGGCAGAACGGGCCAGTCTGGATGAGATACTCAACGAAGTCCGCCGCCAGACTGGCACCGACATCACCGTCCCGCCGGGCGCAGCCCAGGAACAGATCGTCGCGAATATCGGC
>Ga0210384_10006945_pt1 | contig 11989 bp, 11 predicted proteins | sample IncBWH2MmetaG_FD_160574 | JGI IMG/M metagenome (GOLD analysis project Ga0210384, IMG submission 160574) | Forest soil microbial communities from Barre Woods Harvard Forest LTER site, Petersham, Massachusetts, United States - Inc-BW-H-2-M | ecosystem: Environmental > Terrestrial > Soil >... | reverse complement strand
GGGTGGTCTCAATGGGTCGTTGCAACACCTGGTCAAAGCCTTCTGGTAGGAGCCTAAGAAGCTGATTTTGTTACCCGGCGTCAATATCAAACAAAACAAAGCCCTGTTTAGGTTCTGAATGAGTACTGCCATAGAGATCGATTCCCGACGAGAAGTATTGTCAGATCAATCGACTAGAGGGTGTTGCATCGACCGGTTGAGCTGGCACGACTTCACGGGACTTGGCCCCAGTCGTGAGTCCGCACTTTATTGACCTGTCCTTACCTACTGCTTTAACCTGTCTAAATCTTAGTGGTTACGTCCAACACGGAGCACCGGATGGGAACGGACAGTCGAATAATAAATATCGCATGTGTGCTCATCGGAATCGTATCCGTCGTCGTATCCCTGCGTCTTTTGCTGCGCCATCAGTACACGTTCCTCCATCGCAATGTTCTAACCGCGGACCCCAGGATGTGGGTATCCACATTTGTCTTTCTTCTCGTGGGCATCTGGGTTTTCCTGTTCGGTCTAATTGGATTCATTGATGAGAAGCGAAGAAGGGGGACAAATCCGAATCGGTAATGGACTGAGTTGACCCGGCAGTCCGTGAGGCCATAAGTCCACATTCCGATAAGCGGACTTCACAAGACTTGGGTTCAATACGGCTGTTACCCAGCGAACGAGTGCAACCCGGATTGATGCTAATATTCGTTCCTCAGCGATGCACACCTACTCCGTAGCACTCAGAATAAGCGGCACCGATGTCAATCTGGCTGAAGTGTCAGACACGTTGAAACTGAAACCGACGCAGACCAGAGTTATGGGGCAACGGCGTGATTCGTCCAACTTCGTGTGGCCTGAGTCAATGTGGGAGTACGAAGTTTGACCGGGTGAAGGCAAAGACGTATGGGGCTCGCTGGAAGATGGGCTGGAGACAGTCATTTCGACCTTTGCTTCACGAGAGACCGAGCTGCGGAGCTATCAGCGAAGATGCAACGTGTTTTTATGGTGTGGCCACTTTTCGAGCAGCTTCGGTGGCGGGCCGACGTTATCCCCGCGAATACTGAATGCCCTCGCTGACTTCGGCGTCGAGCTAATGCTAGAAACCTACGTTTCAGACGGGCCTGGGATCGAATAGTGTACCCGAGGCCAAAAACCCACATTTCGAGAAGGTGACTTCACAGGACCTGGCTAATCGCAGCGACGTGAGGTACCGTAGGCGGTAAATAGCGGGTCCGTACTTCTCGGTGGTGCCCGGTGGCAGAGAGAACGAGAATAGCCGGATTGGAGATGCCCGAAGTCCCGGAGCCGGACTTTGTAGGTGCTTTGTGTGAAATTTGGTTCGGAGTCAGTTACTCCGCATACCATCTCGCATACGTCAGGGTCTATTTGCAGACCGCAGCCCTTCAGACCAACAAAAAAGTGATCGACAAGCAAGAAGAAGCCCTTCGGAAGCTGATGCAGACAGACATAGTGATCTGCAGAGCGCATCTGGCATCATTTTTCTGGCAGCTTGACCACATCTTCGAAGCCCTCCGAGGAGCCATCAATCGCGGTCAAAAAGAGCATGGCGATTTGAAATACTTCTGGCAATGGGAAAAGGCATTAGACGAAATCGAGAAGGGCACACTTCGCAAGGAAATCAGTGCCTACCGGAATCAGGGACATCAGTACCCGGCGATCATCGGTTGTAAGTGGGAAGGCGATGACAAATTTGTCCACCATTTCCTGCCAACAATCGATGGGCACGAACTGAAAGAGGAGATCGACATCAAAGACGTGCTTCAGCGCTACTTCGAATTCGTCGTCAACGTCTGGTTGTCGTTTGCCCCTGGAGACTTTAAGGAAAGATTCCCGCGTGACTTCTCGTTTCCGGTCACTGTGCCTCACACCTTCATCGGAGAACTTCCACCGGAATTACAGTCGGTTCCTCAACTGTCAGTTGAGATAGTGGCATTCAATCTTCCTAGCTCGGGCGACCAAGCCGCAAATCCGCCAGTTCCCTGATATCCGTGATTATCGGAATGTGGGAATCCGCCCAATTACGCCCAAGAGCCATATTCCGATAAGAGGACTTCACGGGACTTGGGCCCCACAGGAATCATCATTTTTTCTGTTCAAGGCCCGCCCTAAAATTCTTCTGGAAATAGCTATCTGGGTAACCATAATAGCGATGCCAGTTAAAAAAACAATTAAGTCGAAGCAGTACAAAAATGGTTCACTCTTGCCCATTTCCCAAGCCAAGAAACGCGACAAGTGGGGACGTAACAATATGGCACTCGTTTCCACTGCAAACATGACTGCAAGGAACCCAACGTGGATGTAAAAGATAAGGGGAAGGTTTTCCCTAACCGTGTTCTTGCGCAGGCTGTATCCCTTCAAATCTCTCCCGCCTCGACTACCCGTGTCACAAAATACGAACAGGAAAAGTGCATATGTGTGCAGAATGGGCGAGACAATTTGAATTCTCCATGGGTTATCTCTGAGTGTATACCCTGCAAGAAGAGCTGCTCCCATAGCCACAAAGGGGATAGCCACGATCGGCGCCAATTCTTTGAGAACTCCAAGGCCGGAAACCTTCTCAGAATCGGAATGCCCGTATGTTACATGTGGATATTCGACCAGGGGCACGCCGCAATCGGAGCAATGGCGAACGTGGGGCAGATACTCGACTTGGCATTGGGGGCAAAACATGAATTGACGCGATTGTAACATTCCGCCTGATAAACGGGATTATCGGAATGTGGCCCACCGCCAAATGCTGGTACCACTTCCCACCCTTTGCCAAGAATCTTCAACCCGCCACCTTCTACTTCATGTCGCGCCAATTCGGGCCGGCCTTCAAGTCCACCACGAGAGGCACGGCGAGTTCGCGCACGTGTTCCATCGCCTTGCGCACCAGCGGGCGCAGGCGGTCCAGTTCATTGTGGGGAGCTTCAAATAGCAGTTCGTCGTGGACCTGCAGGATCATCTTGGCTTGAAACTTTTCTTCCGCGAGTTGGCGGGCAATGGCGATCATGGCTAGCTTGATCAGGTCGGCGGCGGTGCCTTGCAGCGGCGTGTTGAGGGCGGTGCGCTCCGCGAAATTTCGCAGATTCACTTGCGGAGAGGTAATTTCGGGGACGGGGCGGATGCGTCCGAACATCGTGCGCGTGGCTCCCGACTTGCGCGCTTCGGTGAGCGAACGCTCGAGGTACTCCTTCACGCCGCGATAGCGCGCGAAGTAGGCAGCGATAAATTGCGCGGCTTCCTTCTGGTCGATGCCCAGCTGCGCCGCAAGGCCGAACGGCGTCTGCCCGTAGATGATGCCGAAGTTTATGGCTTTGGCCGCGCGGCGGTGCTCGGCATTTTGCGCCATTGGCCCGACGCGGAATACTTCCTCGGCCGTGCGCGCGTGAATGTCCTGCCCGTTGCGGAAGGCCTCGACCAGCACGGGATCCTTGGAAAAATGCGCCAGGATGCGCAGCTCGATTTGCGAATAATCTGCGGAAAGAAGGGTGTTGCCCGGGCCGGCCACGAATGCGGCGCGAATCTGGCGGCCCAGTTCCGACCGCACGGGAATATTTTGCAGATTGGGATCCGAGGAACTGAGGCGGCCCGTGGCCGCGGTAGTCTGGCTGAAGCTGGTGTGCAGGCGCCCGGTTTCGGCGTGAATAAGCTTCGGGAGCGCATCAACGTACGTGGATTTGAGCTTGCTGAGTTCGCGGTATTCGAGGACTTTGCGCGGCAACTCGTGCGTGAGCGCCAGCTCTTCGAGCACGTCCGCGGCGGTCGAGCGCGGTTTTCCCCGGCGCCTTCCGCCGAGCGTCAAACTCATTTTGTCGAATAAAATTTCGGCGAGCTGTTGCGGCGAATTGACATTGAATTCCGTCCCGGCCAGTTTCCAGATGGCTTTTTCGAGCGAGCGGATTTCGCGCTCCATCGTTTTGGACATGGCGGCGAGGGCTTTGGGGTCGACGCGCACGCCGTCGTGCTCCATCGCGGCGAGAACCGGCGCGAGGGGCAAGTCGATCGTCTCGTACAATTTCGCGAGGCCTTGCGCCTCGACTTCCTTGCGCAAGAGCGGCGCGAGGCGCTGCAAATGTTCCGCGTGTTCGCCGGGAGCGCCGGAGAGGGTGACGCTCTCCTGCCGCAACACCGCGTCGGCCAGGCTGTGTTTCGCCGTCGTGGGTCGCAACAGGTAGGAATAAAGCATCGTCGCGTGGCGGATTCCCGCGACAGGGCCTGCCAGCAGCTCGACGAGCTTTGGATCGTGCACGATTTTCGGGCGCGCGGGATCGCGAAGGAATTCGGTCAGCGCGGCGTGCATTTCTCCCTTGGCGTCGAGCTCTGCCGTCCGCGAAACGCCGGGCTTGGGCGAAATTTCAACCGCAGCGACCTGCGAGCCGAAGCCCTCTTCTTCGCGTTCGCCCTCGGCGAGCGTCAGCCACACGGCGGTTTCGGCGCCGCGCGGAATGCCGCTCAGAAATTTTTTGAGCGCAGCGGGATATTCCAGCGCAGCGGAATCGCTCGGCGAGGCAGGAGCGGCGGTCTTCGCAGCGGGCAGATCGCGAAGCAGGGACGTAAATCCCAACTCCGCGTAAAGCGCGCGCAAGGCTTCCACGTCCGGCGCGCTCGCCCGCAGATCGTCGAGCACCAGCTTCACCGGCGCGGCGGTATCAATGACGGCGAGCTGTTTCGACATCTTCACCGCGTCGGGGCTGTTTTCAAGCGCCTCGCGGTAGCGTTTTCCTTCGACTTCCTTGGCGCGTTCGAGCGCCGCTTCCGCCGAGCCGAACCGGCGAATGAGTTCCTTCGCGCCTTTTTCGCCGATGCCTTTCGCGCCGGGAATGTTGTCGATCGAATCGCCCATTAGGGCCATAACGTCCGCGACTTTTTCCGGCGGCACGCCCATGATCTCTTCGACCTTCGCCGCGTCCACAACCAGATCGGTTTTGTCCGGCCCCGCTCCGGGACGCAGCACGCGCACTTTCCCGCCGACGAGCTGCATCATGTCCTTGTCGCTGGTCACGATGGAAACGTCGAGCCCCTTTTTCGCCGCTTGTTTGGAGAGCGCCCCGATCACGTCGTCTGCTTCAAACCCGTCAAATTCCAAAATCGGGAGGCGCATGGCTTCGCACATCCGCCGCACGTAGGGCAACTGCACTGCGAGATCGTCGGGCATTGGCGGCCGCTGCGCCTTGTACTTGTCAAAAAGTTTGTCGCGGAAGGTTGGCTCCCTGGTGTCAAACACCACGGCAAGATAATCCGGCGCGTGCTCCTTCTGAAGTTTCCTGAGCATGTTTGAGAACAGGTAGGGCACTTTGGTGGGCACGCCCGCCGGGCTGTTCAGCCGCGCCATGGGCGCAAAGTAGGCGCGAAAGATAAACCCCATCGCGTCCACAAGAAAAAGTCTTTTCGGAACAGGAGCGGCTTTAGGCATCGCCGCGAGTATAGCAAAGGGGCGCGTGCCCCCGGGGTGTGCTATTTTATCGGTTCGCGGTTTATCGAGAAGAATCGCTCGCACACGCCCTCCAATGCCCAAACGAGCTAAAGAAAACTCGCAGGCAGTCGTTGCCGCATCGCCGCTGAACCAGCGGATGCAAGACTATTCAGACACGCCTGATCTGAAGAAACCGAGCATTGCGGAAATTTTCGGGCCGGGGGGCGCGATCGAAAAATACATGCCGGGGGGCTACGAACATCGGCCATCGCAACTGGAGATGGCGGAGCTGGTGGAAGCCGCATTCCAGGAAAAGCGGCATCTGATTGTCGAGGCCGGAACCGGAACGGGGAAAACTCTCGCGTACCTGATTCCCGCGATCCGCAGCGGGCGGCGCGTGGTGATTTCGACGGCCACGAAATCGCTGCAAGAACAACTTTTCGAGAAGGACATTCCGTTTCTGCAGAAATATTTCGCGCCCAAATTGAAAGTGGCCGTGATGAAGGGGCGCGGAAATTTCCTGTGCCGCGAAAAAGTCTACCGCATGGCCGGCCAGCCTTCGCTGAAAGGCCTCGACGAAACGGACTGGTTCGCGCAGATCCGCGACTGGGAAAAAGTGACAGTGACGGGCGACCGCGCGGAACTCAATTTTCTGCCCGACGATTCAGACCTGTGGCAGCGCCTCGACGCGCGCCGCGACGCCTGCACCGGTTCCAAATGCCCGGAGTTCAACCGGTGTTTCCTGACGGCGATGCACCAGCGCGCCGCTGAGGCCGACCTGATCATCGTAAATCACCATCTTTTTTTCGCCGACCTGGCGCTCAAGCAGGACGATTTCGGCAGCGTGCTTCCCGAATACGGCGCCGTGGTTTTCGACGAGGCGCATGAGATCGAGGATGTTGCCAGCGATTTCTTCGGCCGGCAGATTTCCAATTATCGTTTCGAGGAGCTGGCGCGCGACGCCGAGATCGCCGCGCGCGTCACGCGAACAGGCGGCGCGGCGCTGCAAAAGCAGATCGCCCGGATGCGCGAAAGGTCCCGCAGTTTTTACGAGGCTTTCCCGGCGCGCGAGGGCCGTTTCCCGTTCGATAAGACGCAGCGCGCAGGATTCCTCGAACAGAATCGCGAGGCCTACGACGCTCTGGTGAACGCGCTGAAAAGCCTGGAGGCGGAAATCGCCTCCCTCCCAACAAAGCCCGAGGAACTGCTGAACATCGCCCGCCGCGCCATGGAGTTGCGCGGCGAATTGAAATTCCTGTTCGAATCAAGCGAAGGGAACTACGTGTACTGGTTCGAACGCCGCCACAAGGGCGTGTTTGTCGCGGCCACCCCGATCGACGTGAGCGCCCTCTTGCGCGAGCGCCTGTTCGAGCCCTTCGAAACGATTATTCTCACCTCGGCGACGCTGGCGGTCGAAGGCCGCTTCAATTTCCTGAAGCAGCGCCTCGGCATCACTCTGGCCGGCGAGCGCGTCCTGCCCTCGGAATTCGACTTTTCCGAGCAGGCGCTGTTCTACATTCCCGCGACGCTGCCCGACGTGCGCGACGCGGCGTTTCCGGAGCGCGCGGCGCAGGAAATTGTCCGGCTGCTCGAGATCACACGCGGGCGCGCATTCTGCCTGTTCACCAGCTACAGCCAGCTGAACGATTTGTACGAGCGCGTGCGCACGCGCGTGCGTTTTCCGCTGCTGATCCAGGGCTCGGCGCCGCGCACGGCTTTGCTCGAAAAATTCCGGAACACGGAAGGCGCGGTGCTCTTCGCCACTTCGAGCTTCTGGCAGGGCGTGGACGTTCGCGGCGAGCAGCTTTCCTGCGTGATCGTGGACCGGCTGCCGTTCGCCGTGCCTTCGGACCCCATCGTCGCGGCGCGCGTCAAGGCGCTGCAGGAGGACGGCCGCAACGCCTTCGCCGAATACCAGGTGCCCGAGGCGGTTCTGGCGCTCAAGCAGGGCTTCGGGCGGCTGATCCGCTCGCGCACCGACCGCGGCGTGCTGGCCATTCTCGACAACCGCATCCAGCGCATGCAGTATGGTAAAATCTTCACGGAATCGCTTCCGGCATACGCGACCACCAGGGACATCGCCGCAGTCGAACGGTTCATGCAGAAATAGGGCTGGCCCGCAATGATCGCCATTCCGCAGAGCCGCGTGGTGCGGATATTAGTGGCGCATGCTTCAGCTTGCGGGGTTTAGGGCTTGCAAGACTTAACCCCCGCAAGCTGAAGCATGCGCCACTCTGACGGTCGAACTGTTTCGCTCATTTTTGATGAGATTTCCAGGGGAAGGTGATGTTTCAAGTCAGCGTTGACGAAACTTTTTCCGCGGGCCATGCCCTGCGCGGTTACAAGGGGAAATGTGAAAATCCGCACGGACACAATTACAAAGTGCGAATTATTCTCGAAGGGCCCGGCCTCGATTCCATCGGCCTGCTGTATGATTTCACTCATCTGAAGCGCGTGATCCGCGACATCGTTGAGGGAGTGGACCACAAGTTCCTGAACGATCAGGCGCCCTTCGACGTAATTAATCCCTCAGCCGAAAATCTAGCCAAGTTTTTTTATGAAGAGACCTCGCGGCAGATGAGCGCAATGCCCAAGGGCGCGCGCATCTCCCGCGTCACGGTCTGGGAGACGGACACGACTTCGGCGACGTACTGGCCTTGATTGGATAATTATTGCCATGAACCGCTCTTTCCTCATCATCATTCTGCCGGCCGTTGCCGTGGGCCTGGGCTACATTTTCATGTTTCATTGGCTCGGCTTCAGACTGGAGCCATTCCGTTTTTTAGGCGCGGCCGTAGTGATCATTGCGGCGGTGATTCTGGTACAGAGACGCCAACGCCGTAAAGCTCCGAGCGGGAGCCGGTAGCACCGTCATGACGATCACGGAAATTTTCCGTTCCATACAGGGCGAAGGCACCCGGGCGGGCCTGCCCTGCATTTTCGTCCGGCTTACCGGATGCAACCTGCGCTGCACGTGGTGCGACACTGCTTACGCGTTTCACGGCGGCGCGAAAATGAGCGTCGAAGAAGTCCTGGCGCGCGTGGAAGAGTTGTCTACCGTTTCGGCGCACAAGCATCCGGGAGATGCGGAGATTCCGCAGAAACTTTCGCTCGTCGAATTGACCGGAGGCGAGCCTCTGCTTCAGCCGGAAGTGATCCCACTGTCTCAAAAACTTTTGGACAACGGCTATCGCGTCATGGTGGAAACCAGCGGCGAGCGGCCCGTGGCCGCGCTTCCGCGCGACGTCATCAAAATAGTGGACGTCAAATGCCCTGACTCCGGGGAACCGGACACGTTCCAAATGGAAAATTTGCAGGCGCTCGACGGCAAGGACGAAATCAAATTCGTGATCTCCAGCCGCCGCGATTATGAGTTCGCGCGCGATTTTTCGGCGCAGCACGGCCTGGCGCGGCGCGTCCATCAAGTGATATTTTCTCCGGTGCACGCCGACCCCGAGGGCGCCTGGCCGGGCATGAATGCGCAGGACCTAGCCGAGTGGATTTTGGCGGACGGTCTGCCGGTACGGCTAGGACTGCAGATTCATAAATTCATCTGGCATCCGGCCACTCGCGGCGTATAGACTTCGGGATTCGGCATTGCATCCAACAATAGAGAGGAATTGTTTGTTCAGACCATGAGTCGGAGACCCAAAGCAGTTGTCCTGTTGAGCGGAGGGATGGACTCCTGCGTCGCGGCCTCGATTGCGCGCGGGACGCATGACCTGGCCCTGGTGCACGCGAGCTACGGCCAGCGCACCGAGCGGCGAGAGCGGCAAGCGTTTGACGAAATCGCCGATTTTTACGGCGTGCGCCAGCGCCTGGTGGTCCAGCTGGACCACTTCGCTCAAATCGGCGGCTCTGCACTAACCGACGCCCGCATCGCCGTGCCGGAGGGGCCAACAGGAGCGCCAATTGGAGGGAACGAAATTCCCCCCACATACGTCCCATTTCGTAACGCGCATTTCCTTGCAGTTGCGGTAAGCTGGGCGGAGGTCATTGGGGCTACGGCGGTTTATATTGGCGCGGTCGCGGAAGACAGTTCCGGTTATCCGGACTGCCGACCGGAATATTACCGCGTCTTTCAGCAACTGGTGCGGGAAGGAACGCGCCCCGAAACTCATATCGAAATCGTTACTCCGGTCATAGGTATGAGAAAATGGGAAATCGTAAAGCGGGGCATGGAATTGGGCGCGCCGCTGGATCGAACCTGGTCCTGCTACCAGTTTGAAGATGCGGCCTGCGGCGCGTGCGATAGTTGCCGCCTGCGGCTCAGTGCATTTGCCGAATCAGGGATCGGCGATCATATCGCCTATCGGGTCCGAGTTGAGAGATAATATCGAACCGCGCGGGCAACTCCCCGCGCGGATCTGCGTTGCTAGGAGGCAGTGAAGATCATGAACCGAATCAAAGCAATCAGGATGGCAGCCTTGTTCGCGCTGCTCGCCGGACCGCTGGCGGTATGGATGGCACCTGCCGCCTATGCGCAGAATGCCACGTTGTCGGGGACGGTATTGGATTTGACCGGCAAACCCTACCCCGACGTTACACTTAATATCAAAAGCATTGAAACCGGTAAAGAAATGGACGTTACCACCGATGCCAAGGGCCATTACTCGGCGCCTGGCTTGGCGGGTGGAACCTACAACGTCGACCTGAAGGCCAAAGACAAAGACCAGAAAGATATGCTTCTTTACCAGACGGGCTTGAAGCTTACGGCTGGCACTTCTCCTACTTTCGACATCAATTTGAAAGAACTTCAGGAACAGGGCAAACTCGCCGCCGTCGAGGCCGAAAGGAAGCGTCAAGAGGCGGAGGTGCAGTTTCAGGCGCTGAAGACCCACTACGATGCCGGCATTGCGGCGATCGATCAAATGAAAGCCGCCCAGACGAAACTGGCGCAGACTCCGAAAGACCAGCAGGATCCCGTGAAGGCCCAGATTACCCAGGCGGGAGGCACCGCTGTCACGGAGCTCTCCGCTGCCCTGGATTTGGAGAAGGCGGATGATCCAAACCGCCCCATCGTTTTGTCCCGGTTGGGTGAAGCTTACGAGAGCATGGGCAAGTGGCAAGAGGCTTCGGACACTTACCAGAAAGCCATCGCATTAAAGCCGGACGTTGCCGCCAATTATAACAACCTCGGGAATGACCTGGCGAAACTCGGGAAAGTGGATGATGCCCGAGCCGCTTATCAAAAATATGTCGATCTGAATCCGACAGATGCCGCGTTGGCGTGGCGCAATTTCGGAACCGTGCTGTATAACTCAAACCGCATGAAGGAATCCATCGAGCCGCTGCAAAAGGCCACCACTCTCGATCCGAAAAACGCGACGGCTTGGCTGCTTCTGGGGATCGCCATGGTCAACACCATGGAATTCAAGACCGAGGGCGACAAAATCACTCCCGTGATGCAGCCGGGCACAGTGGAAGCCTATCAGCACGCGATCGACCTCGATCCGAACGGGCCGATCGGCGCGCAGGCCAAGCAAGGTCTGGAATCCCTGCAGGCCATGGGTGTCGGGATCACCACGAAGGTTGGCGAGGCGCCTCCCAAGTCGAAGAAGAAGTAAAACCTCTCTTGCATGGAATGCGCGATGGGTCCGGCAAACCGGCCCCATCGCGCATTTTCATTTACTCCAAAACAAGCCCCCTTACAAACTCCACCGCGAAACGGAAGTCTGCGCTCTCTCAATTGAACACCCTTAGTTCCCGGCTTGGACTTCCCAACAGGAGTTAGAATTGTTGTAGCTGAATAGCCGAGTGAAGATAGTGTGCGGTAGCTCCAGCATCTTGCCGGTGATTTTTCTGATCTTCCCACATTGGAAAAATGCCGGTGAGACGCCGGCGCTACCAAAATCTGCGAGACACTGCACGTTTATCCAAGGTTGGATTGAACCCATCTCATAAATGAGATTTGTGGGTCGCGGCTTCAGCCGCGACATCATGACACGAAGAAATATAGGGCTTTAGCCCCTGGTGGCCCATTGAATTCGGTTGGCGTTTCATTAAGGAGATGGCTTCTTGTAAGGTGACGCTCTTTACGGGACCAGGTGCGGGGCTATCAAGGTGATGAACTCGCGGGAAGTAACGATTTTAGTTTGTTTCCAGAACCTTGGGAAATGGCGCAGGTAGCCCGTGACGAGAAAATCGGCGCGTGCCGCATCCGCACATTCCAGGAAAATGTTGTCATCGGGATCGCGCGTCACTCGAATTTGGCGTGGGGGAGAAACCAAGCGAGAGTTGTCCTTGATTCGCTGGAAAAATTGTTGCCGCAAGCCTTTGCGAATCTTGAGTTCGGGGCGCGATAAGACCATTCGATATTCCGAAAGAATGGGCGGCGATACAAATAGCCGCGCGGGGCGCGTCATTGCCAGTAAAAGCACGGTACGCTGCAATCCGTCCGGCCTGAGCGCCGCGGAAACGATGATATTCATGTCCAGGACCAGCCGCAGCGAAAGCATCAGCGCTTTGATTTCTTAGCGCGCGCCGCTTCGATGATCCGGTCAATTTGGCGCGAGGAGAGTGCGTCCGTCCCCTTGCGTTTTGATTCCTCGCCAATGGCTTTCAGGATCTCGGGCTCGGGCGCGG
>Ga0210384_10006944_pt1 | contig 11991 bp, 12 predicted proteins | sample IncBWH2MmetaG_FD_160574 | JGI IMG/M metagenome (GOLD analysis project Ga0210384, IMG submission 160574) | Forest soil microbial communities from Barre Woods Harvard Forest LTER site, Petersham, Massachusetts, United States - Inc-BW-H-2-M | ecosystem: Environmental > Terrestrial > Soil >... | reverse complement strand
GGTAGAGCAGGACGGCATCCGGGTGCTGCGCCTTGATCTCGAGGTACTGGCGCACCATCGGCGTCAAATGCAGCGTGGGAGCCCGGCCTGCCGTCTCGGACATCGGCGCAGAGTATATCGGCCCGTCCCTCCTATACTTGTCCCATGGCGCGGCAGGCGCGGGTATCCGCAGGAGGTGCCGCCGGCGAGGGCGGCGACGGCCGCGAAGGCGGCGACGGGCTGGTCCTGGCGCTCGACGCCGGCTCGCCGGTGGTGAGCGTGGCCGTCGGCCACGGCGGCGAGGTGCTGGCGGCCGGCGCCGTCGCGCTGCAGCACTCGTCGACGCAGCTGCTGGTGCTGGTGGCGGAGGTCCTGGAGGCGGCCGCGGCGCTGCCCGCCGATCTCGCGGGCGTGGTCGCCCTCGCCGGCCCGGGCAGCTTCACCGGCCTGCGGGTCGGGCTGGCCACCGCGCTCGGCCTGGTCCAGGGTCTCGGAGTGCGGGCGCAGGCCATCCCGACGCTGGCGGCGCTAGCCGCGGCGAGCGAGGCGCCGCCGGGAGGACTGGTGATCGCAGCCGTCGACGCCCTGCGCGGCGAATGGTCGGCGCAGGCCTTCAGGGCAGGCCCGGTGCCGGAGCCGCTGGGCGAGATGAAGCTGGTACCCGCCGGGGAGCTCTTGGAGCGGCTGGCGCCATGGGCGGCGGCGGCCAACCGGACTGGCCGGACGGACCGGGCGGATTGGGCGGCACGGACGGACCGAGCGGGCGTGGCCGGCTCCGCGGACCTCGCGGGCTCGGCGCCGCCCGAGATCATCGCCTTCGGCGTCTCGGCACTCCGCCGCGGCGGCGACGCGGCCGGCGGCTGGGCACGCTTCCAGGAAGCGCCCCCGTTGGCGCCGGCGGCGCTGCGGCTGGCGGCGGCCTTGCCCACGGCGAGCTGGCGCGCGGCCAGCCTCGCCGCCCCCATCTATTCGCGCCCGCCGGCAACCACCGCGCCGAAGCCGCGGCCGGAGAGCCCGCCACCCTGAACGCCGAGCCCGAATCCGAGCAGGGACCCGATCTCGAGCCCCGCACCAACGTGCGCCTGGCGGCGGGAGCAGACCTGCCGCGTCTCGCCGAGCTGGAGGCGGCAGGCTTCGCCGAGCCGTGGTCGCCGGAGATGCTGGCCGCCGAGCTCACGCACCCCGGCAGCGTCGTCCTGGTCGCGGGCGGCGGCGACGGCCGCGCCCTCAGCGGTTACGCCTGCTTCCGCCTGGGGGCCGGAGAGGCCGAGCTGTTGCGGGTGGCCGTGGCGCCGGAAGCGCGCGGCCGCGGCATCGCGCGCCAGCTCATCGCCGCCGGCTTCGAGCGCCTTCGCGTTGCCGGCATCGCCACCTGCTTCCTCGAGGTGCGCCCGGCCAACGCCAGCGCCCTCGCGGTCTACCACGCCCTGGGCTTCGAGCGCCGCGGCCACCGCCGGGCCTACTACCGCGACGGCTCCGATGCCCTGGTGCTGCGGCGGGATCTCTGAGCCCGCCCAGCCGTGGATGCCTTCCCTACCCGCGGATCGCCGCAGCTCGGAGGCGGCCCCTAGGGGCCTCGCTTGTTCGAGTTGCCTCAGTGTGATAACTGTAGGGCGTGACGAAGCCGCACGATCCCACTTTCGAGGTGCTTCTCGACCTCGACGGACAGGTTCTAGTGGTGGACCCAGAGGGCGGTCACTGGGTCCGGTTCGCCGTCAAGAGAGTGCCAGTGTCGCCAGAAAAGCCGCACGGCATCGACTACTCGCTCACGCTTCATGGGCCGAACGGCGAGCGATTGGTTGGCTTCGACAATGCGCATCCCGTGGCAGGGAAAAAGCGCGGCGAGCCGCAGGACCATCGCCATCGGCTACGGACGATCAGGAGTTACGAGTACCACGATGCTGCGACCCTTCTTGCTGACTTCTGGAGGACGGTGGACGCGGTGTTGCGGGAGAGAGGAGTGATTCCATGACTACGTTGAGAGTCGGTATCGCCAGCTATGAGGAGATGAAAGCGCGCACCATGGCCATCGCACGCGGCGAGCGGCGCTTCGCGTCGAGCGAGCCGAAAGTCTGGTTCACCTCGACGGAGTCCTTCGCCAAGGTCCTATCGGCGGGCAATCGCGAGCTGCTGCGTGTCATTGCCGAGAAGGCGCCTGGCTCGCTCGACGAATTGGCGCGGATCACTGGCAGGGCCAAATCCAATCTGTCGCGCACACTGCGGACAATGGAAGGTTACGGTCTCGTCCGCCTCGAACGTGGCGGGCGCGGGCGGATCACGCCGAAGGTGATGCATGATCGCGTGGAGCTGGACCTGCCGCTCACCCTCTCGCGAAAAGCAGTCTAACTATGACCGCTCGGACGAGAGCAGGTCGGTCCGGGGGTCTTCGGGGTAGTCGGGCCGTGATTTGCGTCCTCGGAAGGTGACGCAACTTATGAATGAACCGCTGGGGGTGTGTCGCCCTTTTGCCGTCTCATTTTGAGGGCAGCCTTGCCGTCCACCACGCGTCGAAAGAGCCCCGGTCCTCGCCACCATCGCGAGATGCCGACCCTCCCAAGTAAGTCCATCCTCCACGCGATTTTTCCTACCTCAAGGGGCTTCGCCTTCGTAGTTCTCGAAGTTCCGGCCTTTCTCGTGGATTGGGGATCGAGGAGAGCCACGTCGAGCAACTTCCTTCCGAAGGTGGACGATCTCTTCTCTCGATACCAGCCAGCCGTTCTCGCGCTTGAGGACCTTGGGGCCAAAGGTGCCAGGCGGCGCATACGGGCGAGGGAGGAGATTCAGGCCATAGAGCGACTCGCCCTCATGCCGCGGCGTGCGCGTGAAGCGGGTCTCCCACCTCGGGGTCCTCAATACCTTCGCGCCGGAGAAGAGCAAGTACGATGTGGTGCTCCACCTCGCTGAGATCATCCCGGTCCCTACGAACCAGCTTCCGAGGAAACGCAAGACCTGGACGCCGGAGGAGGCACGCATGAACGTCTTCGATGCACTCGGCATCGCGGCAGCGACGGTGGAGCGGGACGGGACGGTAACGCAGCCTTCAGCGGGGGAGAAGGTGAGCTGTAGTACTGCAACTACCTCTGAGTGGTCGCGATAAGAAATTTCTTAGTTTCGTCGCCTCGACCCAAATCCATGTAAAACGAGTGGACTCGCTTCGCTGCTTCGCGTGTTTGGAACGAGCGCGCGCCCTGCATCTTCTTGAGGGAGGTGAAAGAGTGCAGGAGTAAGCGCAGCCTGGTCTTTCGAGCGCTCGTCAAGGAGGGCCTGGATGCGCCCGTTGAGGTCGCGGCGGCTCTCGTAGTAGCGCCCCTTCTGGACCCCGACCACGATCGTGGCCGCGGTGCCGATCGCCGCGCCCAGCACCACGATGTTCGACAGGCTGACCAGCAGGAATTTCGCCACCACCGAGGCCGCGAGACCGCGGAGAAGGCTGCAGCAGCAGGGTGAAGGTATCTACGACCTTCCTGGTTTGCTGGGCCAGGAGGCGGCGGGGTCGTACGAGCACCTCGCAAGGGAAGGGCTAGGAGAGTCGCAGGCGGTCAGTGGCTTTCGGCTCAGCCTTGAGGTCGGCGAGGTGCCGATCAGATCGCTAGTCTAGATTCGCTTGCGCGCCGTCAGCCGCCCTGATATACTTGATGACTAATTCGCGAACGGAGAGATATTCCTGTGCCCGATGCTGATAGCTCGGTTGGCCCTCGTCCACCGGTCGTTTTTTCTTTGCATGGCATTCGTACTCGCGGTGCCTGGCAAAAGGCAGCCCTATCCCAGATACTCGGGGCGGCCGGTTTCCTGCCCATTCCTCTCGACTATGATCGCTTTACGGCGGGTAAGCCTTCTCGGTGAACCCTAGCAGTGGACCGCCCAGGTTGGAAAAAAGGGGGATGCGCATGTCGATTGACAGAGTGAGAGCCGCCGTTCTAACCCTCGCCGTCGTCGGTTCCGTACAGGCCTCCTCCGCCATGGCCGCAATGCGCGGTGGTGGGCTCTATTTTCAATGGGAGTGGCCCGCGGGGCTGGAATTCGGCATCAAGAGCCTCGATCTTGATTTACGCATCCTCAACGACCCGACGACGACCGATGTGCTGTTCTTCTCTACGCAGTTGGGTTGCGGAACGCCTGACCTCTTCCATGTCTTCTACTTTGGGGTTCAGTCGAACGTGCAGGGCAAGGGGAAGGGTTTAGTCTTCTCCCGCTTCGGGACCCTAGACCTAGCAAACGCGAAGACAGCCGGCACGCCGGATTCTTGGTCGGTGTCGAGCAGCACCGAGGGTGGCTTCGTGGGCGTGCGGCGACTCTACGCCTGGACGTCCCACGCCTACGACTTGAGGCTCAGCGCCACTAACGATGATTCCGTCGGCCGGTGGTTCGGCTTCTGGGTGATCGATAGAGATACCGGGTTGCAGACCTATGTGGGGGCGCTCAGATTCCCGAAGGACTCCAAAGAGCAATACCCTGGTGTCATGACCCAGGGATTCGGGTCGTTTATCGAGCACGCCAACTCTGTGCGCAGCGCGGCCGATGTGCCGTTCTGGGATCTCGCTGTCGGCCGGCCAAACGCCAACGGCAGCAGCTTTGCAACCAGGGCGCACTGGTGGTATGCGCCTCCCGCGGACGCCTGGCAAAACTCGGACATATGGGCAGCAGACGAAATCATTCGCGCCCGCATGGGCGCAGGTACCCAACGAGCACACGCAGCCGGGCAGCTCATCTACCATACCGCAACGCGGGACGCGACACCTTCGGGCACCGTCAAGACCTGCTCGAGTAGCCTTCGTATCCGTCGCAGAGCGTGCTGCCGAGAAACACCCCTCCAGGCGAGTCGCCAACGACTTTCGGCGCCGAGGGGCACGCGTTAGGCGCCACAACGTTGGTGAGCGGCCGGCCAGAAGCGAAGGTCGGGCGCGACGCGGCCTATACCCCCGCGCGATGAGCGTCATCGGGTGGCCTCCCATCACCCTGGCGGCGTCCTTCTGCGGAATGCCGCGGTCGAAGCGACCCTACATGAGGTGCTTGCCCATCCCTGGGGTTGGGTGGCCCTTTTGTGATCCGCCTCAGAGGCAGGATTCCCCGCCCAGCCGAGTCGCGCTTGACCCTTTCCCGCTGCCTGATGCAGATCCGCGACCTGGCCGAGGAGCTGCAGCTCGTCATCGCGACCGCAGCAACCCCGGTTACAAAGAACCGGGGGCGCTCCTTAGCAGCTGACACTTGACAACCGATGAACCCTGTTCGAGAATATTTCCACAGTAGTTCACGCTTCGGTTTGAGCTGCGCTAGTACCACCGAGCATGCGCTGGACTCTTCAGTGCGCACGCCCTTCGCCGTCGATACAGGCGACTCAAGAACCGAGGTCCCACCCATCCGATGGGAGAAGTGACCATGCTCGACGCCAGTGATTCGATGGGCAACCGCCCTCCCATTGTGCTGTCTCTCCATGGGATTCGTACTCGCGGTGCTTGGCAAAAGGGTCGCCTTTCCCAAATACTCGGCGCAGCGGGCTTTCTACACATTCCTCTTGATTATGATCGCTTCACGGCACTCCAACTCCTTCTCCCAGGCCAACGGCGCAAGAAAGTGCGATGGTTCTGGGATCAGTACTCCGAGTTCAGCAGTCCAGACGGCCCGCCACCGCACCTAATCGCACATAGCTTTGGAACATATATTGCATGTGAGGCACTGCGCATTAACGGCGAAATCAGATTCTCCAAGCTAATCCTCTGCGGTTCGATCGTTCATCCCAGGTTTCCCTGGACAGAGGTTTTCGCGCAACGACGAGTTGAGGCCGTTCTTAATGACTACGGAACAGCTGATCGTTGGACCAGGTTCGTCGGTTTCGCGATTGCCGATGGAGGGCCTTCAGGGGCAACAGGCTTCTCTGCCGATGGCCCTATCGTCCAACGTCGCCTGGAGGGCTGGGGACACTCTGACTTCTTCTATCGCACCCATTTCACCTCGTGGTTGAGATTCCTGCTGCATAAGGACGCCGGTTCGGTCGGCGTGAGTGGCAAGCTCCCTGTTTCGTGGCAAGCGTGGGTTGGGCGGGTGTTCCTGCTGGCGCTGGTGGTTGCCCTAGCCATGACAGGGGCCATGCTTTTCCTGAGACCGACGCCTGTCCCGTCGGGGCAGTATGCAGTCAACTATGGAACGCTTGCCAGCGCCGGCGTCTGGACGCAACGTAATCTTCTTCCGCAGATGGGCGACTGTAACGAAATTCCTAGCGCGGGTGACATAGCCATCACGCCGCAACCCATCTCAGGCTACAGCAACGAACCGCGCGGCATTCTGGCAATCGGCCTCAGCGCACCCCGGACGATCGAGTCAGGAGAGCGTCTTTTGATTCGCGAGGTCAGGAACAAGCCCCTCATCGGAGTATGGGCGCTGGTGACTATTATGGATCGTCCTGCCGATTTACAAGGCTTCCGATATATCTACCGGTATATTTACGCCAACGTCTGTCCCGGCTTTATGCTATCTAATGGGCATGGTGCCTGGGCTGAGTACACTCCAGGTGACGGTGACTGCGCCAAAACTCTCTACATGTTTTCTGAGGTCGCGCAGACCTCAGACGCCATCTATCTTTTTGATGGAAGCCGCGGGTATTATGTAAAGCTCCCACGCCGCGGAGGTATCATGGGCCTTAGCCACGGTACCTTCCCGGCGGGGAAGGACATCCGCACGCTTCAGTGGGATCGACATTATCTACTTGCTCGATTGGACCTCCTCCGCAAGCCTTAGCTGGTCGCCCTGGCGGTGCGGCCACCTCGGCGACCCGCGCCACGCGTGCACCTGCCCGTCGCCGGTGATTGATCGTGACCGGAGCGCATCTCCGGGCCGCTGCTCGGCCGCGTCGATCTGCACGTCGAGCTGGCAACGAATCTCGCTGCACGAGCTGCATGCCCCCCCCGGGCGAGCCCTCGGCTGCGATGGCGACGCGCATCGCGGCGGCGCGGGACCGCCAGCTCGACGCTTCGGCGCCTCCGCCGCGAGCCCGGTCAACGCCGCGATGACCGCCGACGACCGCCGGCGCCTCTGCCGGCTGGATGGTGCTGGCCCGGCGGCTGCCGGACGATGCCTTCGAGAAACTCGGACTGTTACCGATCTCCAGAATCCCTAGGAATCTGATCTTGTAGTCGCCAGCTAGGAGGTACCGTCCTGCCCAGCCCAGCATGCTCTGGCAGGAAGGTGGCCGTTGACCCACACGCAGGAACGGCGTCCTCGCGGCACCGCAGACAGACGGCGCTCCGCGAGCCCTCGGCTTGCACGGGGAGACATCGGTTGTCTACCCTGCTCCGTCGGCTTGTCTACGACAATCTGTCGGCAGCGTCAAGCGCCGGGTGGACTGGAGCAGGAGCTGACCGAGCGCTTCCTGGCGCTGGTCAGCAATTACCCAGGCGCGCCCGGCGGAGGTGCTCGCGCGAGGTACGGGGGTCTTCGGGGTAGCCGGGCCGGGATTTGCGTCCTCGGAGGGTGACGCGGCAGGGTGGCAACTTATGAATGAACCGCTGGGGGTGCGTGCATGTTTTCGCACTGACCCTTCGCGGCGCAATGGCTGGAGCGTTGCGGACGAACCAGTCAGCGACAGGACCGAGGGGCACATAGACAACTTCCGACACCGCAGCCTGCTCGAACTGTGCAATGACAAGTCCGCCGGACGCGTCTGAGCGCCTACCCGGCGATGCGCAGCCTCTCCTCCCACTTCGCCAGGTCCACGCCCTTCACGAGGAGCCAGAGGGCTAGCGAAGACTCCGCGATGATGGGCGGCAGCATGACGGCAGGGAAGAGCATCGATGCGAGCCCGGGGGCGAGAAGCAGCGCGAAGCTGTTCAGCAGGTAGCACACGCCGGCGGCCTGCATCAGGAATCCGAGGGCTTTCGGCAGGAAGCCGGAGCGGCGGATCAGGTGGCCTTCGAGGAGGCACACCGCACCGAAGAAGATCAGCCCGATGCCGAAGCCGTGGTCATGGGCCCTGAGACAGACGTACGACAACCCATATAACTGCTGCGGCGTCCACGCCTTCAAGTACGTTGCATCGCTCAACAGGAACAACGGCAGGACGAGCATTATCTTGTTGGCAACGAGCACGGCGGTCTGGACCAGGTTGAACAGCAACACGCTCAAAGCCAAATTGCGGTTGACCGTCTTGAACAAGAGGTAGAATGCCGTCATCACTACGACATCACAGAGATGCATCACCAGGTCCGCCGCGATGCTTGCGCGCCACAACGATTGTGAGGCCACGATGTTATGGGCGGTTGCCGCCGCGTCGCCGGTGATGATGATCGTGCCGCGGACGACCTCCGACCATCCTCCCGCCACGATGAGAACCAGGTAGAGAGCGCCGGCAATTCGTGCATACAGCTGCGGTGACTGCTTCGCCGGAACCCTCGCCATTTCTTTTCCCTTCCCGTCACCCTACCGATCGGTCGGGTGACTTGGTCGGTCGCTGTTGAAGTCACTACGGAGCAGCAGGTCGATAGTTACAGGGCTCTACCGACAGCGAGTGGCTGCCCCACGGGATGAGGCAGGGCTGCGCGTGAGATCCGCCGATATCGCCCGCAGCGATTTACGGGTGAGCTGTGCCGCAGCCGGCCGGCAACGCCACGCAAGGCCGGGAGGCTCGCCAGCGTGCTTGAATCCTGGAAGTAGATCCTCCATAATGGAGGCTGATTGGAGGACAGCTTGGCCACACTCAACCTCAAGAACTTCCCTGACGCACTCTACGAGCACCTCCGCGCACGGGCCCGGCGAGAGCGGAGATCGGTCGCTCAGGAGGTGATCCATCTCCTGGCGCAGGCCGTCGAGCCGGCCGCCGCACGCTCGATCATGGAGCTCCAAGGGCTGGGCAAGGAGTGCTGGAAGGACGTGGATCCGGTCGCGTACGTCCGGGCCGAGCGCGACTCGTGGGACTCCTGAACGACCTGGGCCGGGGGCCTGTTGCCCTGGACAGCTCGATCTTCATCTATTTCATCGAAGAGCATCCGCGCTTCTTGCCAGTCGTCAAGCCGGTCTTTTCCTCGGTCGCGGCACGCGAGGTCGCGGCCGTCACGTCCTCTCTAACCCTCCTCGAGGTCCTGGTCCGTCCCTTGCGGGCCAACCTGCCCGCGTTGGCGGCCGAGTACGAGCAGATCCTGATGCGAAGCACCGGGATCACACTCATCCCCCTCGATCTCGCGCTCCTCCGCCTTGCTGCCCACCTCCGCGCGACCTGTGGCTTGAAAACCCCCGATGCGCTTCAACTTGCTGCCGCTCTCGAATCGGGGTGCAGTGTGTTCCTCACCAATGACGAGCGGATTCCCCAGGTGCCCGGTCTTCGCGTCCTGCGAGCGCAGGACTACCTGGAGCCGGGATGAGGTGCTCCGGTAATACTCAATCGGAGCACTACCGCCTCCCCCCGCCGCCTTGCCCCGGCCCGAAACGCGGTGCTATCCTGGCCGGGTAGCAAGCATGGACACCGCTCTGATCTTGCCACCCCGAACCGTCTGCCCCCGCCGCGGCGAGGTGCGGCCGGGGCGCATCCGGGAGGCGGCAGCGCGGTGACCGCCCCCTGCCCCTCCTACTCGCCGTTCCCTGCAGCTTCACCCCCAACCGCCGGTCCATCTCGGACCGGGACCACCCCCTATCGCAAGGAGGTTCGAGCCATGTCCAATCGGGACGATCTGAAAGCCGAGCTGATCCAGACAGACGAGCAGTTCCGCCGCTTGTACGAGGAGCACCGCGAGTACGAGCGGCGGCTGTCGGAGCTCACCCAGAAGACACTGCCGTCCCAGGACGACGAGATCGAGGAGAAGAAGATCAAGCTGCACAAGCTGGCGCTCAAAGACCACATGGAGCAGATCCTGCGCACCCACAGCGAGGCCCGCGTCTCTGTCTGATCCTGACGGCCTCGGCGCCCCTGCCCGTTCGCCGGGAGGGGACCGTCCGACGCTCGGCCGCCCCCGTGATCCCCGAGCGATGCTCGACGCTCCCCGCGGCACTCCTCCAGGATCGCGCCGGCCGCCCTCGCCGCCGCCACATTCGATGAGCTTCGCCCGAGAGAGCTGGCCCTTCGTGGCGCCGTTCGCGCTGCTGGCCGCGCTGGCCGCCGCCGCCGGCCGCCCCGGCTGGGCCGCGGCTGCCGGCATCGCCGGGCTCGGCGTCCTCGCTTTCTTCCGCGACCCGGCCCGCCGCTTCGACGGCGAAGCGGGCATCGTGCTGGCGCCGGCCGCCGGGCTGGTCACCCTGGTGGACACGGTCGAGGCCCCGGACGTCGGGCCGGGGGCCTACCATCGCGTCGTCACCTTCCTGTCGATCTTCGACGTCCACGTGCAGAAGACACCGGCCGCCGGCGAGGTGATCGCGTCGCGCCATGCCACCGGGCGCAAGGTCGCCGCCTTCCGCACCGATGCCGGCGAGATCAACGAGCAGCACCTGACCGTCATCCGCCGCCCCGGCGGCGACCTGATCGGCGTGCGCCAGATCGCCGGCCTGCTGGCGCGGCGGGTGGTCTGCTACCTCGCCGCGGGCGACCGGGTCGAGCGCGGCCAGCCCCTGGGGCTGATCAAGTTCGGGTCGCGCGTCGACCTGCTGGTGCCGGCGAGCTACCGGCTCATGGTCAAGCGCGGCGACCGGGTGAGGAACGGCGCCACCCCGATCGCCTTGCCGGGCGAGGCAACGGACGCGGCAGCGGGCGCCAAGGCAGGCGCGGCCGCAAAGACCACGGCGGGCGCGGCGGCGGACGCGCCCGCGGAGGTGCTGCGATGAGCGTCGACGCGCGTCTACGACGGCCAGCCCTGTCGCGGCGGTTCCGGCGCGGCACCTACCTGCTGCCGAGCCTGTTCACCATCTTCAACGTCCTGCTCGGCTTCTATGCCGTGATCTGCGGCCTCCAGGGCGACTTCGAGCGCGCCGCGATCCTGGTCTTCGTGGCCGCCGTCACCGACAGCCTGGACGGCCGCATCGCGCGCATGACCGGCACTGAGACCGAGTTCGGCAAGGAGTTCGACTCGCTGGCGGACGTCATCACCTTCGGGGTCGCGCCGGCGCTGCTCGCCTACCTGTGGGGCGTCAAGGACCTGGCGCCGCGCGCCTGGCTGGTGCCGCTGTTCTACGTGGTGACCACGGCCAGCCGCCTGGCGCGATTCAACGTGCAGCAGTCGAAGGCCGACAGCCGCTTCTTCGTGGGCCTGCCGGCGCCGGCGGCGGCGGTGGCCATCTGCTCGCTGCTGTTCTTCGCCCCCGATCCGGCCTGGCGTGACTGGGTCATGGGTGCAATGGTCGTCTCGCTGCTGCTGATCGGCGCCTTGATGGTCTCCACCTTCCGCTACTACAGCTTCAAGAAGCTGGACCTGCGCCGCCGCTGGAGCTACCGCGTCGCGCTGCCGCTGGCCGCGATCGTCGGCGCGGTCGTCTACGCACTGACCTCGTCCCAGCTCTTGCCGCAGGCCGCGTTCATGGTGCTCGCCCTGGTGTATACGCTGTCGGGGCCGGCCACCTACGTCTGGAACCGGGTGCTTCGCCGGCGGCATGGAAAGCCGTCCGCCACGCCGCTGCCGGCGACGGCAACTCCGCTGCTGCCGCTGCCGCTGCCGGGCAAGCCGGCGCAGGAGTTGCCGCCGGCGGACCAGGCGGCGCTGCCGGACAAGGGGCTCCCCGCGGACAAGAAGAGGCCGCTGGACAAGCCGGACAAGGCGGACAAGAAGGCGGCGCCGGACAGGAAGTCTCCGCCATGAGCGTCCTGGCGATCGTCCACCCCATCAACCTGCTCGGCAAGGAGCTGCGCGAGACCCTCGACCGCGGCGTCACGGGGCCGTCGGAGGTGCGGCTGCTGTCGACCCTCGAGCACGAGATCGGCACGCTGACCGAGGCTGGCGGCACCGCGGCCCTGGTGCAGCGCTACGAGCCGGGAAGCTTGGACGGCGTCACGCTGGCCTTCTTCTGCGGACCGATCGCCGCCAATCGCCCGCTGCTCGCCGAGCTGCCGCTCGAGATCACCGCGGTGGTGCTGTCGCCCGACGCCACCCTGGCCGACGGGCACCC
>Ga0210384_10006943_pt1 | contig 11991 bp, 13 predicted proteins | sample IncBWH2MmetaG_FD_160574 | JGI IMG/M metagenome (GOLD analysis project Ga0210384, IMG submission 160574) | Forest soil microbial communities from Barre Woods Harvard Forest LTER site, Petersham, Massachusetts, United States - Inc-BW-H-2-M | ecosystem: Environmental > Terrestrial > Soil >... | reverse complement strand
GGATCGAGGCGGTGAGGAAGACCAGGTAGAACCCCATCGGCAGCAGCACCGGTTGCAGCACCTGCCAGCGCACGCGGCGCTCCGCCAGCGCGCGCGGCGCGAGCGCGAGCGTCAAGCCGAGCAGGATGTTGGAGAGCGCGAGGCCGAAGACGGTGAAGAGATGCAGCGCGTAGCCGGCGAAGGCGAAGCGCCGCCAGCGGCCGTCGCGACCGCCCTCGGCCGCCGCGGTCTGGGCGGTCCCGGCGGTCCCGGCGACCCCCGCCGCGGCCGGCGGCGAGCAGGCGCCTGTCGGCGACGACGGCGGGACCGCCGCCGCCAGGTCCCCGCCGACGCCAATCCCGCTATCGACTTCGTAGGCCATGGCGCGGCCCAAACCTTATCTCGACCGGGTGGCCTTGTCATCCGGAGGCCGTAGCCTCCCCCTCGTCCGGTGCTAGAGTGCGCGCGTGTCAGGCGGCCAGGCAGCGCAACCCGGCGACCGGTGCGCGAGGCCGGCAGGGCCGGCGCCAGCGAGCTGGATCGGGTGGGCGGGGGCGGCGCTCGCCGCCGCGGCGGTGTCGTTCGCCGGCATCGGCTCGCATTCCCTCTGGACCCCCGACGAGCCGCGCGACGCCGCGGTCGGCAAGGCGATGTGGGCCAGCGGCGACCTGGTGGTGCCGCGCTTGAACGGCCGCCCGTTCCTCGAGAAGCCGCCGCTCGCCTGGTGGGCGCAGGCGGCGGGCTACCAGGTCCTCGGTGTCTCGGACGCCACGGCGCGGGTGACGCCGGCGCTGTTCGGCACCCTCACCCTGCTCGTCACTTTCGCTCTCGGCAGGCGGCTCGGCGGGGCGCGGGCCGGATGGCTGGCGGCCGGCGCGCTGGCGAGCACCGCCGAATTCGGCGAAGACATGGGCCGGGCGATCGTCGATCCGGCGCTGGTGCTCATGGTCACGCTGGCCTACGCCGGTTTCGTGGTCCTGGTCACCCCGCAGCCGCGGGAGACGCAGGGCGGCGAGCCGCCCGCCAGGCGGGCGGTGCTCGAGCGCCGCGGTGCCGGCGCCACCCTGTTGATCGCCCTCGCCGTGCCGCTTGCCTTCCTCGCCAAGGGGGTGGTCGGGATCGGCCTCGCCCTCGCGCCGCCGGTCCTCTTCCTGCTACTGGCCGCCGCCGGCGCCGCCCGGCGGGAGCGCGCCGCCGGGCGGGAAGGAGCCGCGGGCCTGGGGCACGGATGGCGTGATACCGCGCGGTTGCTGGCGCCGCTGGCGCTCGTGGGCGTGCCGGTGTTCGCGGCAATCGTGCTGCCGTGGGCCGTCGCCCTGCTGCGCGAGGGCGGTTGGGCTGCCGTGCGCGAATGCCTCGTCGGCAACACGGTCGGCCGCCTGCTCTCGACCGCGGCCGGACGCGCCTACGGCCACCGCCAGCCCTTCTGGTACTACCTGCCGGCCGGCGCCGCCGCGCTGCTGCCCTGGACCCTGGCCCTGCCGGCCATGCTCCGCGGCGGCGGCAAGGTCCAGGGCGACGGTAGCGGGTCAGTTTCTCGCTGCCTCCCTTTGGGCGAGGGGCCAAAGTCCTCCGCCCCCGCAGCCCCGGCCCCTCGCCCAAAGGGAGGCAGCGGGAGACTGACCCACGACCAGGTCGCCGCCGCCGGGGGCGAGCCGCCGGCCGGTGTCTGGGACGGCCGCGCTGGGGTGGAGCACGCCGGGAACGAGACCGGGCGGCGCCTGCTGCTCGCCGCCTTCTTCATCGGCCTCCTGCTGCTGTCGCTGGCCGCCAGCAAGCGCGCTCTCTACCTGGTGCCGCTGCTGCCAGCCGTCGCCGTCCCCGTCGGCCTGTGGCTCGATCGGCTGTCCCTCGGTTCAGAGGACGCCCCCGGTTCGCGGTGGGACCGGCCGACCGCCCTGCTCCTGCTCGCCCTCGCGGCGCTCCTGCCGGTCGCCCTCTGGATCGGCGCCTGGGCGGCGGCGCGAGGGGCTTTCCACGGCTTTCCGGCGGCACCGCTGCGCGCCGGGCTGACTTCCGGCCGCCTGGCGGCAGCCGGCGTCGTCGCGGCCGCCGGTGCCGCGCTGCTCCTGCTGCGATTCGTGCGGCACCTCCGCGCGGGCACGACCCCGACGGGACCGTGGCTGGTGGTCCCCTACCTGGCGCTTGCCCTCGTCTACCAGACCGCCGTCAAGGCCGCGGTCGACCCGCTGAAGAACCTCCATGACCTCACCGCCGCCATCGCCCGCCTCGATCCCGGCCCCGGCCCGGTGGCCGCCTATCGCCCCAGCGAGACGACCGCCGGCATCGTCAACTTCGACCTCGACCGGACCGTCCTGCCGCTCGCCACCCCGGCCGAGCTGGCCGCCTTCCTTGCCAGCCACCCGCGCGGCCGGCTGGTCCTGTCGCTCGATGCCTGGCGCCACCTGCCGGCATCGCCGCGCGCGCGCCTGCGCCTGCTCTACGACGAGACGCCGACCAAGGCCTCGCCCTTCGCTATCGCCGCCCCGGGCGAACGGTAGCGCCCCGTGGTCCGGTAGACCAGCGGCCCGGTGACCGCCGCTGCCAGGCTGGCGGAGCCCGTCGTGTCCTGGATCCGCCGCCGCGTGTCGATTCCGGGTCGCCTCGTTCGACGTACAGTTAGAGCGAGGGTTCCCATCTGGCCGCCACCGTCCGGAGGCCCCGCTCCCAACCACGAGGAGACACGAGAATGCGATTCATGGTCCTGATGATCCCGGGCAGCGCCGAGAGGTACGAGGCGGGTGCCCTCCCTGACGAGAAGATCATTGCCGCGATGATGAAGTACAACGAGGAGCTGGCGAAGGCCGGCGTGCTGCTCGCTCTCGACGGGCTCCATCCGAGCTCCAAGGGCGCCCGCATCCGCTTCTCGGGCGGCAAGCGCACGGTGACCGACGGACCCTTCACCGAGGCGAAAGAGGTGATCGGCGGCTACTGGCTGTGGCAGGTGAAGTCGAAGGAAGAGGCGATCGAATGGGCCTCCCGCTGTCCCGCCCTGGACGGCGACGTGGTCGAGATCCGCCAGGTGTACGAGATGTCGGACTTCGGTCCCGAGGTCGCACGCCAGGAAGCCGCGCTGGTCGAGCAGATCGACCAGCGCATGGACGAGAACAAGCGGCGCCCGGCACCGTAAAGAAAGCACGACCCGGGCGGTGGGAGCGAACATGACGCATCGCGCGATCGAGGCGGTCTGGCGGATCGAGTCGGCCAGGCTCATCGCCGCCCTGGCGCGGATCGTGCGCGACATCGGCCTCGCCGAGGAGCTCGCGCAGGACGCCCTCGTCGCCGCGCTCGAGCAGTGGCCGGAGTCGGGCGTTCCGGACAGACCGGGCGCCTGGCTCATGGCCATCGCGAAGCATCGTGCGATCGACCTGCTCCGCCGCGGCAAGCGGCTCGAGCGCAAGCACGAAGAGCTCGGGCACGAGCTCGCGGCCAGGTTGGAGCTGGCCGAGCCGGATCTCGTCGCCGCGCTCGACGACCCGGTCGGCGACGATCTCCTGCGGCTGGTCTTCATCTCCTGCCATCCCGTGCTGTCGACCGAGGCGCGGGTCGCGCTGACGCTGCGCCTGCTCGCGGGTCTCACGACCGAGGAGATCGCGCGCGCCTTCCTCGTCCCGGAGGCGACCGTCGCCCAGCGCATCGTCCGCGCCAAGCGGACGCTCGCCGCGGCCCGCGTCCCCTTCGAGGTCCCCCGCGGGGCCGAGCTGGCCGGCCGCCTGGCGTCGGTGCTCGAGGTGGTCTACCTAGTGTTCAACGAGGGCTACGCCGCAACCGCCGGCGACGACTGGCTGCGTCCGGCGCTCTGCGAGGAAGCGCTCCGCCTCGGTCGCATCCTGGCCGAGCTCGCGCCGCAGGAGCCGGAGGTCCACGGCCTCGTCGCGCTGATGGAGATCCAGGCGTCGCGCGCGGGCGCACGGATCGGCCCTTCGGGAGAGCCCGTCCTGTTGCTGGACCAGGACCGCGCCCGCTGGGACCACCTCCTCGTCCACCGCGGCCTCGCGGCGCTCGAGCGTGCCGAGAAGCTGGGCGGCGCGTTCGGCCCGTATGCCCTCCAGGCCGCGATCGCGGCCTGTCACGCCAGGGCGCGAACCCCGACGGAGACGGACTGGGCGCGCATCGCGGCGCTCTACGACGCGCTCGCCCAGCTCGCGCCGTCGCCTGTCGTGGAGCTGAATCAAGCTGTTGCGATCGCGATGGCCTTCGGGCCGGCGGCGGGCCTCGCGCTCGTCGACGAGCTGGCCTCAGAGCCTTTGCTCAAGGACTATCACCTCTTGCCGGGGGTGCGCGGCGACCTGCTCGCGAAGCTCGGCCGCTTCGACGAGGCGCGAGCGGAGCTCGAGCGCGCCGCGTCGCTCGCCCGCAACGCCCGCGAGCGCGCCCTGCTCCTCGGCCGCGCCGCCGCCTGCGCCCGCGGACCGGCGCCGCCGCATGGCTAACCGTAGCGCCTGCGATTATATTGTCGACCTCGGCAGGACGCTATCGGAGCTTGATGCCACCCACCTAGGCAAGCTGAGAGTGCTCGACAAGGCCGACCCGCTCGTGTTCGTGGCCGATGTCGTCGCGAACTCGCTCCATGACCGCTGCTTCGGCTAATGCCGTTCAGGCTGGCACCGACGGCAAGAAGGGATTGACCAGCTCGATGCCGCAGTCGAGGAAATCACGGACGTTGCGGGTGGCAACAGCGAATCTGTGCAGGCGGGCAAGCGCGGCGATCTGGCCATCAGGCACACTGAGCGGCCGGCCGAGTTCCTTGCGCCGCCCCATCACCTCCCCATAGTGCACAGCCGCGTTCTCGTCAAAGGCCAGAATGCGGCCTGCAAAGGCGGTCGCGATGATCTGGTCGAAGCCTTGCTCGATCGTCTGGCGGCGCTGGCCCTTGGGCATGATGCGGAGGCCGTAGCGAATCTCGCCCACGGTGATGGCGGTCAGGAAGAGCGACGCCGAGTCCTGGGCGTTGAACCATCCCACAACGGCTGGCGCGGGAGAAGTTCTCATCACCTCCGCCACGACGTTGGTGTCGACGATGACCATGGCCTGGACGTGCACGGTTACTCGAGATCCGGTGGCTCGTGCGGCTGGCGCGCAGGCAGGCTCAGGTCAAGGCCCTGAGCGGCACCGAATGTCTTCATGAAAAGGTCTCCCAGGCGGCCCGGCGGTTCGACGGCCCTGGCCAGGATGCGGCGTGCCTCCTCTTCCATGGACACTCCGTCGCGCGCGGCCCGCTCTTTGAGGAGCTCGTACGTCTGGTCGTCGAGTCTACGAATGGTCAGGTTCGCCATCTGCGCACGCCTCCGAAACTCCTGTCAAGGCGATGCTAGCACATGCTAGCAGAGAGGCGAGCATGGCGGCCGGCCTTCGGCTTCAGGTGCGGGGGGCTACGCTAGAGACCGCAGCTGGAGGCCGAGAACGCCGAAGATCTCCCAGCGCCTGGGGGTTCTCGGCGGTCGAGAGAGCGCGCGGCGGAGAGGCCGGCGGCTCCGGCCACCTCCTGCTGCGACCAGCCGCGGGCGACCCGGAGGAGGGCCAGCGTGCGGGCGAGTTCGGATCAGGTGATCTTGAGGCTCAGCGTGCCCATCTCTGGGGGGTAGTGACGGGCGATCTGCTCGATGAGCAATGCGGTGCTCACCGGCCGCCAAGAGCTGGGCATTCGGACCTACATCTCCGAGCCGGATCGGGGCCGGCGCCGCTGGCACCGCAAGCGTGCGGAGCAGCCGGCACCTACGCCAACCGGCGCCGCATTCGCGGCGAGCGGGGGCAAGAGGCTCTTGCGGCGCCGCGGAGAGCTGCTCGAGCGCAGCTTTGCTCATTGCTACGACACCGGCGGCATGCGCCGAGTCCACTTGCGTGGCCGGCTGAACATCGCCAAACGCCTGCTGGTGCAGGCCGCAGCTTTCAACCTCGGTCCGCTGTTGCGCCGACACCTGGGCACCGGAAAGCCTCGTGGCCTCCGCAGGGCGGGATTGTCGTCGCTTTGGGGCTTGGGTCCGCAAACTGATCACATCGACGGCCGGTTGCTCGCTCTCCACCCGCACCCTCGATGCCGCTCGGCTTGCCTGAGACTCGGGCTTTCACCACGGGCTGCTATCTCAGAGGGGCGCCAGGGGCGCTGAGCGGCGATGGCGCTTGCGGGTTTAGAAGAGTATAGAATTGGCGTATGAGTGCGAAGAGTCATTGACTGGGGGTAACTAGCCAGGTTGTCGTTCTTGACTATACATGCCCGGGAGCTAAGACGTTCTTCAGGCGGCGCAATGGTCATGTGTAAGAAAGGTTGTCAATGGAGAATGAGCCTCCTGTCCCCATCAAGCCCTCCCACCCCGGCCCATGGCGTCCCTGGGGTCATCATCCTGCCGTAGTCATCGTGGGCGTCATCGCAGGAGTGGTCATCATCGCTACCTTCCTGCTGGAGCTGTGGGATAGACAAAGACGCCAGCCTCAACCTCTGGAGAGCAACATATCGTCGGCACCACCGTCGACGCCACGTGACTTGCCGAAAGCCTCTGAGAAGGCAGGCGAGAGCCAGTCGCCCGCGCCTCTTCCATCGCCGGTAACCCTCCAGGAAATCGCGGCCTATGTGTATGAAGAGTTTCACACCTCTGCTCAGGTCGATGATTATATTAATCGACACCTCAACAGGACAGTGGTATGGGAAGGTTGGGTCGGGAACGTTTCAAAGCATCTTGACGGAACCTACTCAGTGATCCTCATGCCGACCAAGGATAGTCTATCCGGTCTCGCATTATTGGCTTTCCCATCGAGCTACGAGTCAGAGCTTCTCCCTCTAAACTATGGCCGAAAGATCAAGGTAAGAGGCGTGCTCGTGAAATTCGACTCGCGTTTTCATCTCGAGCATTGTGAGCTACTCGAGGTATCGCCGACCTCGAAGTAGAGGGTTTGACTCGGCCTGCCGCGGAAGCAGCGGTGCCGATGACGTCGTACTCTTCGACCCGTTCTGTGGCTCTGGGGGATTGGCTTCAACCCCCTGGTCGCCGCCCCGCCGGGGAAGCGCTCCCTCGCGGTCAGCGCATTTCCAAAACAACAACATCAGCGATATGCAATTCATCCGCGGCCCATCTTGCCTTGTCAGTTGGGTAAAACGATTATCAGGGGCGTCATGGCTGGCGGCCTTCGGGCATTTCGTTGACTTGGCTCAAGAGTAATGGGATCGGGCTTGTTGGTCTTGCGGCATCATCAATTAGTCTACGCAATTTCGCGGTTGTCTCAGTCATTGCCAAGCGCCGGGCTACCGTACGCCGCCGCTTCAGGAGGTGCTCGCCACGGGGCTCTTTGGGCGGCGCGGGTGAGGACGTGGTCGCTTCGTGTATACTTCCGACTAGGGGGAGCACCCCGCGATGAGTAGGCCACATCTTCCAGAGAGCACCGAGGTCGCCGTGCTCACTCAGAGCAGACGACGTTGTTGCGTCTGCTTTGCCCTTGAGCGCGATTTCTCTCGCAAGAGGGGGCAGATTGCACATCTCGATCATAACCGTACAAACAATGACCCCGCCAACCTCGCCTTCCTGTGTCTCGAACATCACGATGAATACGATACACGACCAAGTCAAACTAAGGCGCTCAAGCGCAAAGAACTAGAAACATATCGCGTTGAGTTATACGCGACCGTGAATGCCTTCTTGACTTTGCCGACTGCTTCGCCGATTTCCCTTGAAAGCCTTAAAGATGACGACGCGGAGGATGTGTTTTTCGCTACCGGCGAAATGCGCTTTTATCTGGCCGATTTTGAGCACTTCCAGGGCGAAGGGGTCGCGGCTCTTGGGCGCGTTGGAGAGTCCCTCGCTAGGCACAGTCAAGCGATGGACCGGTCCAACAGAATGACTCAGAAGGTCGTTTCTGCACCGCCGGGGCGCAGTCGTTTGAATGCTATTGAGGAAGTCCTTCGCATCAAAGGCCGCGACTTCACGAGGTTCTCAGAAGAACATCGGGCCGCGATGCGAGATCTTCAAGGGCCGACCAAGAAAATGCTCGAAGCCTTGGGACGAGCATGTGTTATTTTTAGTGATCTTGAGGGAGCAACCCCTCAGATGCTCTTGCCGAAGATTGAGGAGCTGCGATCGACGAGGCAAAGGCTCATAGCGATAAAGGATAAGGCCGCCGCTTCAAAGTTGGCCATTAAGGAAGGGGGGCGAAGTATACAGGCATATAACAAAGGTAGACGGCTTGCTATGGCTACCCTTGAGTGGACTGCAACCATCTTCGGGAAAATGATTGAGGAAATCGAGCAGTATGAGCATCGGCTTGAAGAGCTACTTGACTACATGTGAGTAGATTCGGAAGGCACGCCGACTTCGAGTTTCCCGTTCGCTACCTCGCGCCGTCACCGACGCTAGCGCCAGCCGCACCCGTGCCCGCACTTCCAGTAGGTGTCTTCGCTGCAAAGCCCGCGGTCGAGTCCGCTCATTACGCACAGACAATAACGCCGCCTCGTCGCGCGCCGCCGGTCCTCTGCTGCGCGCGCACGCCAACTGCCGCGTCCACCGCTCCCCCACCATTATTTCCGATGCCTCACGGATCATCTCCGCCGACTGCGGGTCAAGCTGGCTTGGAGGGATTCCTGCAGGCCAGGGCGCTCACCTTGGCGATTTCGTCGCAGTGATCGTCAAAGTGGAGAAGCTCGGCCCGGGCGCGAATCGCGCTTACAGCGATGATCAGGTCGGTCGCGGGTACTGTGCGTCCGCGGCGCCGCAGGTCGAAGCCGATGCTTGCCGCGACATCGAAGTCCCCCTCTTCCAGCGCGAGGCGGTGGAAGGCGCCGAAACTCGCAAGCAGAGCCCTCCGCTCCCTCTCGTCAGCCGCGAACCCGACGACCTCGACGAAGACGATGCCATTGACTGCCAGCGCGTCTTCAGTGATCGCCGCAGCCACGGCTTCCTGAACGGCGGGTGAACCTCCCCGCCGGTAGTATTCGATCAGGGCCGAGCTGTCAGCGACGATTATCCCTCTTCCCGCAGGCGTCGCAGCTCAGAAAGGTCGCCCAGCAGTTGGAATTGACCGCGCTGCTGGAGCGCCTGAGCCAACCGCCGGCGCCGCACCGCCTCCTCCAACGCGGTCCGGATGGCCTCGGCACGAGTCTCGGCGCCGAGCGCTTCCTTTGCATCTTCCAGCAAGGCGTCATCGATGGTGACGGTCATCCGGCTCACAATGCACCTCCACGATACACCGGTAGCATACACCACTTACCGTCACCGCTCGGGCTCACCACTGGACCCGAGGCAAGGAATCCCGCTGCCTCAAGGCCACGCACCTCAGAGCCCACCGGAGCCGGGTGCGCACGGATTCGACCCGTTCCCCTCGTCCGCGGGAGTGAGGTCGCCGACGGCCGGCTCACGGTCGAGCACAACGAACTGGAGAACTTGACCCGACCCATTGGAGTCTCGGCCAACTCGCCACGGTGACGCACACGCCCGCGAAGTGGCTGCGCGAGATCGCGACCATCCCCGCCGATCCAACCCTTGCCGCCCACACCCTGAGCTTGGGGCTCCGGCACCTCTCGGCTACCATGAAGCTCATCCACACCCCCGAGTACACGCGGATGCGCGATCGTCTGAACGAAGCCCGGAAGGCGCTCTCTGCGCCACGGACGAGGGTAAAGCTGCCCTTAGAATGAGACGGCAAAAGGGCAACGCATCCCCAGGGGTTCGTTGCCCTTTTGCCGTCTCATTTTGAGGGCGGCCCTACCCTGATCCGGGCTGTCCGAAAGAGCCACATGTACCCTGCGCTCGCTCTCAGGGCTGCCGTTCGAGCACCCAGATTTGCCGCGCCTGCCCGGGCGGGCTGCCGGCGAGGATGAGGCGGGCACCCTGAAGGTCATAGTGCCCCTGGAAGAGCTGTGTCCCCTTGCTCAGCCAGCGGTCCCAGATGCCGATCGAATTGCGCCGCGGGTCGACCTCGAAGTGATGCTGCTGATAGGAGCCGTCGGCGAGCTTGAACACACACATGAAGGCGCGGTTGTACTCGAAGAAGACCATCGTGGGCTCCCCCTTCGGCAGCATCGAGGCGGCACTGACGACCTTCCATTTGCCGTCCAGGGGCGTGGGCACCCGGTTGTTGAAATTCGCCAACCAGTAGCTGAAGAGAAAGGTCGCTATGACCGTCGCCGCACGGCTGCTCCAGGCGGCGAGGCGGGCTGCGCCACGCACCGACGCGCCGGAATAGAGCCGGCGCGGGTTCACCCACAGCACCTGGTAAAGCTCGCGGCCATAGGCCCTGAGCAGGAAGAGCAGGCCGGCCTCGATAGCCAGTGCCAACAGGAGTGCGCTGTAGTCGATGCCGAAAAGGATATCGATCAGGATAATATTGGTCGCCATCGGGAGCAGGATGCAGATCCCCAGCAAGGTGGTCTGGCGGAAGGTCAGCAGGATTCCGCCGCCGATCTCTCCCAGCGCGATACAGGTGCTGTAGATCTTCGAGTACCCGAAGTAATACCAGGTGAGCCAGAAGCCGCTCACCTGGCCCATCGGCTTGTCGAGCTCCGAGTCGAGAATCGTGAACTGGGAGCCGTTGAGTTTCGCAAAACCGTAGAGCAGAAGAAGAGAAGCAATTGCGAAGCGTAGGCCGGCGAAGCTGCCGCCGGCGGCCGTGGACGGATCGGACGCAGATGCCATCGCCCGATTTGCAGCCACCTCCTGCGAGCTCCCATCGCGCGCGATCAGAGTCCTATCGAGCTGGTTCATGAGCGCCCTCACGTTCAAGTATCGTGGCCTGGCGGCGCCGGTTCACGGTTTCTCGGTGGCGGCCAGCACCACCTTCCCTGCACGCCCGGGCACCTCGCCGTAGTCCACCTCCCCTGCCTGCGCTCGCCCCCTGGCCTCCGCCGCCAGCTCGCCGACCGTCCGCGTCGCCACGCCGAGCTCGCGGTGGCGGCGGAGAAGCTCCTGGAAGAGGCCCCGGTAGGTCAGGCCCTCGGTCTCGGCGTGGATGGTCAGGACCTCGTCGTGGCCTGGGCGGTAGCGGGCGACGAGCCGGCTGACGTAGTTGCCGGGAGTGATGCCTTCGCGGCCCAGCTCTTCGTCCAGGGTCGGCAGGGTGGTGGGGACCTCGAGGGTGGCCAGGGTGCGGCCGGCGACGCGCGGGTAGAAGGGGGCGGCGGCGCCGCGCGAGACGGACAGGTAGTCGAAGCCGCGGGCGTCGAGGGCCGCGAAGGCTTCGTCGGTGCAGAACCAGGCGGGGGCCGCGAAGGCACGCGGCCGGGCGCCGAAGAGGGTCTCGAAGGCGGCGATGCCGCGGTCGAGCTGGGCGTCGATCGCCGCGCGGGGCAGGCGGTCGAGGCGGTCCTGCCAGGTGACGTGGTCCCAGGCGTGCAGGCCCACCTCGTGGCCGGCGGCCTGGACGGCGGCCAGCGTGGCGCGGCAGCGCCTGCCGATCTCCGGGGCCGGCAGCAAGGTGCCGTAGAGGGCGGTGCGCCAGCCGTACATGCGCGCGGCGTTGGTGCGCAGCATCTTGGCGAGGAAGCCACGCTTGCGGAAGACCCGCAGCACGGCGCGCCCGGAGTTGTCGGGGCCGAGGGTGAAGAAGAAGCTCGCCCGGACTCCCGCCGCCGCGAGGTCCGCGAGCAGCGCCGGCACGCCGTCGCGGGTGCCGCGGAAGGTGTCGACGTCGATCTTCAGCGCGACGCGCGGCGGTGAGACGAGAGGGGCGGCCGGCATGGTGGGCGAACCCTCGCGAGTCCTTACGTCACCCGCGGGCTCCATTCCGGCGCCGCGCGGAACCAGTCGATGGTGCGGCGCAGGCCCTCCTCGAGCGGCACCTGCGGCTCGACGCCGAGGATGGTGCGCATGCGGGTGATGTCCGGGAAGCGGCGCGGGATGTCTTCGTAGGACTCGCCGTAGACGTCCTCCTGGCGCACCAGCTTCACCCTGGAGCCGGTGCCCGGATGGGCGCGGATCATGGTCTCGGCGAGCTCGAGGATGGTGGTCTCGCGGTCGGTGCCGATGTTGAAGATGCGCCCCACCGCCTCGGGGAGGGTGCCGGCGCGGACCAGCGCCAGGACCGCGTCGTCGA
>Ga0210384_10006938_pt1 | contig 11994 bp, 11 predicted proteins | sample IncBWH2MmetaG_FD_160574 | JGI IMG/M metagenome (GOLD analysis project Ga0210384, IMG submission 160574) | Forest soil microbial communities from Barre Woods Harvard Forest LTER site, Petersham, Massachusetts, United States - Inc-BW-H-2-M | ecosystem: Environmental > Terrestrial > Soil >... | reverse complement strand
GTCGGGGATGGGTGCGAACTCAGCGCGAAGCGTTCCGACACCCATACTGCGCGTTCACGCCGGCCACGCGGCTGGCGTATTTCGTGTTCGCGCTGCGGGCGCTGACGAACTATCGTCAGAACATCCGGATCGCCGCGCTCAACCTCGGGGCCAAGGTCATCGAGCTGGCCTGGCTGGAGCGTTTCGCGGAAGCGGCTCCGGACGCGGGGTTGCGGTCCATCTTTTCGGGTCAGGTGCCGGAGACGCGGAGCCACGTCCTCGGTGGGCGCCTGGTCGTCGAGCGGTGCGTGAGCGCGCCGGTGGACGCGGGGCTCTGTCGGATCGATCACGCGGTGGTCCGTGAGAACTATCTGTTCGCGCTCGACGAGATGGCCGCTCTCACGCTCGGCCTTCCTGAGGCGGCGGGCGAGGTCGGCCTGCCGCGACACGTGGACTGAGCCGTGACCGATCCCGCCGCGATCGTCGCGATCCACGTCGACCACGAGGCCTGCACGGAGTGCCGGATGTGCTACGTGGTCTGCCGGGAGATCGACCTGAACGCGGTGGTGATCGCCCCGGATCCGCTGCACCGATTCGAGATCGACAAGAGCCGGTGCCTCTATCCCGGCTGCACCGCGTGCCTGATGTACTGTCCGAGCCCCGGATCGATCGTCGAGACCGCGAGCGGGCGCTCGCTGGTGCCTCCACCGCCGGAGGCGTGGGTCGAGGCGCGGCGCTGGCCGCGGAAGGCCCCCTGATGCCCCGGCCCAACCACCCGCTGGTCCAGGAGTTCCTCGACGCGTGGGTCTACCCGGTGGGCTTCTCGGGAGCGGGCGTCGAGTTCCGGCTGCGCATGACGGAGCGGTTCCTGCCGATCTGGAACGGGGCGACCGCCCGGACGGTGAAGAGCAGCGCGGCGGACCAGCAGACCCCGGGCGACGAGTGGAAGATCGAGCGCGCCCTGGCCGGCTACGCGCTGGAGGGGCCGCAGATGTCGATCAAGCAGATGGCGACGCAGCTCCTGTCGGTGCCGATGGCGATGCAGGAGCAGTACATCGATCTGCAGCGCATGCGGGCCCGCCAGGTGTGGGACGAGATGAAGCACGGCCAGCTCAACGCCGACGTCCTTTTGCGCGGCGGGTGGATCAAGAGCGAGGACGAGCTGATGGAGGACGTGCGGGCCAACGCCCAGGACAATCTCGCGTACTTCGGCCTCACGTCGATGTTCCTCCACATTCATCCGCTCGCGCGGGCGGCCCAGAACTACTTCGTCGAGGCGATCGCCTACCTCGGGATCACCGCGGCGCTGCAGGCGATCGACGATCCCCTGATCCGCCACCAGATGCGCAGCCAGCAGCTCGAGGAGCTGATGCACTTCATGGAGGGCAAGTACCAGATCGACGCCTACGCGCTCCGCGCGGAGGATCAGAAGCCCATCGAGGAGGCCTTCGATTTCCTGCTCAAGCCCTGGGCCACCCGGATGAGCGTGGCGTTCGGCGGGCGGGAGCGCGGAGCCCCCGGCGGATGAAGGCGCGGATCGAGCCGGCGCGCTGCATCGCCTGCGGGCTGTGTCGCGAGGTCTGCCCGGACCACGCGATTCACCCGAAGCTCCAGGACGTCCATCACCGCTTCGAGGTCGTGCCCGCGGAGTGCACGGGATGTGGCCGCTGCTTCGAGTACTGCCCGGCTCCCGGTGCCCTCGTTCAGTATCTGGAAATCTCCGAGTCGCTCCGCCCGGCCTAGCCGCCGGAGGCATGGAACCCGTCCCGTTCACCCAGGCCGATGTCGACGGCTCGATCCCGGCCCGGTTCGCCCGGGTGGCCGCGTCCGCGCCCACCCGCCTGGCCATCGTCGCGGGGGCCGAGCGGTTGACCTACGGCGAGCTCGATCAGCGATCGAGCCGCCTCGCCGCGGCCATCGTGCGCGAGGCGCGGGGCCATGCCGCCCCGGTCGCGGTGCTCGCCGCCGAGCCCTCCGCGGCGATCGTCGGGATGCTGGCCACCTGGAAGGCCGGGAAGCTCTGCCTGCCGCTGGACCCGGCCGCGGTGCCGCCGGCGCGCCTGCAAGTCGTGCTGCGGGACGCGGAGGCCGGTCTGGTGGTCACCGATCGAGGCGGGAGCGCCGCCATCGAGGGGCTCGCGCTCGCGGGGAGTTCCGCGCGAGAGCTCCGGCTGGACGCGGTCGACCTCCGGGCTCCGGGCGAGGCGATCCAGGCGGATGTGGGCGCGGACACGCTCGCCTGCCTCCTCTACACGTCGGGCTCGACGGGCGAACCCAAGGGGCTCGTGCGTAGTCACCGCAACGTGCTGCACCGTGCCCGCTGCGCGGTCGCGTCGCTCGCGATCCAGCCGGCCGATCGGGTCAGCGCGCTCCATTCCCCGAGCTTCGCCGCCGGCCTGCGCGACGTCATGACCGCGCTCCTCGCCGGCGCCACCCTGCTGCCGTTCGACCTGCGCCGCGCCGGGCTCGGCGCGCTCGCCGGCTGGATCGAGCGCGAGGAGATCTCGGTTCTCTGCGCGGTCGTGACCACGTTCCGCCACCTGCTCGCGAGCCTCGGGCCCCGGGAGCGCTTCGCGTCGGTCCGGGTCGTCCGGCTCGGCAGCGAGCCGCTCTACCGCCAGGACGTCGAGCGATTCCGGAGCCACTTCTCCGCCGAGTGCGTGCTGGTCGCGGGCTACGGAGCCAGCGAGGCCAGCGGCATCGTGGAATACCGGATGCACCACGACACGCCGCTCCCCGCGGGCCGGGTGCCGGCGGGCTACCCGCTCGAGGGCGTCGAGCTGCAGGTGCTGGACGACGAAGGACGGACGGTCGGGCCCGACCAATCGGGCGAGGTGGCGGTGCGGAGCCGCTATCTGTCCGAAGGCTACTGGCGTCGTCCGGATCTCACGCAGGCGACGTTCCGGCCCGATCCGATCGACCCCGCCACGCGGATCTACCGGACCGGAGACATTGGCCGTCTGCGACCCGACGGCTGCCTCGAGCTGCTCGGGCGGCGCGACCAGCAGGTGAAGGTGCGCGGATACCGGGTCCACCCGGGCGAGATCGAGCTGGCCCTGGCCGAGCATCCGGCGATCCGAGAGGCGGTGGTGACCGCGCCGGCCGGCGAGGATGGCGAGCCGCGCCTCGTGGCGTACGTGGTGCCGGCCGCCGGGCCGGGACCGTCCGCCGGCGCGCTTCGGCGCTTTCTCCGGGCGCGGCTGCCCGCCTACATGGTGCCCGCGGAGTTCGTGAGCCTCGAGTCGCTGCCCGTGAACGCCAGCGGGAAGGTGGACCGCGCGGCCTTGCCGCCGCCGCCGGCGCGTCCGCCCGCGCGCGGGGCCGCGCTCGTGCCGCTCGGGAGCCCGCTCGAGTACCAGATCGCCCTGATCTGGGAGGAGCTCTTCGATGTGTCCCCGATCGGGGCCGACGACGACTTCTTCGACCTGGGCGGCGACTCCCTTCTCGCCGCCGGCTTCGTGGCCGCGATGGAGGACGCCACCGGCCGCGCCCTCTCGCCCTCCGTGCTGCTGGAGGCCTCGACGGTCGCCGGCCTGGCGTCTCTCCTGGTCCACGAGCCGGGCGCGTTCGACCAGCCGGTCACGACCCTGCGCGCCTCCGGCGCGCTCACTCCGCTCTTCTTCCTGCACGGCGACCACCACGGAGGCGGGTTCTACTGCCACGCGCTCGCCCGCCATCTCGACCCGGACCGCCCGTTCCACGCCGTCCACCCGCACGGGCTCGACCGGCGGCCCCCGCCGCCGACCGTCGAGGCCATGGCGGCGGATCGCCTCGCGGCGGTGCGAGCGATCCGGCCGCACGGGCCGTACCTGCTCGGCGGCTACTGCAACGGCGGTCTCGTCGCGCTCGAGATGGCGCGACGGCTACAGGCCGAGGGCGAGCGAGTCGAGGTGGTGGTGCTGGTGGAGGCGCGGGCTCCGGGCCCCGGCATCCGTGCGCTCCACCGTGCCGCGGACACGCTCGGTCGACTGATCGGCCTGCCCGTCGGGGCCCGCGCCCGGCTCTTCGCCGGGCTCGAGCGCGTCTCGGACGAGATGGTCGCCACACCCCGCTACTACTCGGCGCGGGCCCGGCTCCTGGCGAGGTCCGGCCTCCGCGGCCAGGCCGCGTTCCTGAGGCGCAGGCTATGGGGGCGGGCGACGGACGGCGACGACGAGGCACCACGCCGCGCTCGCCATCACCATCCGGGGTTTCACCGCGTGATCCGCCGCTACATCCCGCGACCCTACGCCGGACGCGCGGCGCTCCTGCGGGTGGAGGACGCGACGGAGCGTCGGCCGGAGCTGGACTGGTCCCGCGTGCTGCCGCGTCTCGAGGTCGTCTCGCTCCCCGGCGATCACCCGACGTGCATCACCCGCCACGTCGCGGTGTTCGCCGCCCGTCTGGAGGAAACCCTGAAGGGCGCGGAGGCCGGCGTGCGGGCACGATCCTGAGACCCGGGAGGGTAGAGCCATGATGGACACGGTGATCGTCGACGGCGCATCGCTGAGGCTGGAAGAGGTCGAGTCGGTCGCGCGCCGCCGCGCGCCGGTGGCGCTGACCTCCGATCCGGCCATCCTCGAGCGGATCCGGAGCTCCTACCAGCTGAACCAGCGGCTGCTCGCCGGCGGGACGCCCATCTACGGCGTGACCACCGGGCTCGGCGACTCGGTCGATCGCCACATCGGGCTCGACCGGGCCGCGACGCTGCAGGCCAATCTCGTCACGTATCTCGGTTGTGGCGTCGGCGACTACCTGCCGGTCGAGGAGTGCCGCGCGATCCTCCTGGCGCGGATCAACTGCCTGGCCAAGGGCTACTCGGCGGTTCGGCTCGCGCTCATCGAGCGGCTCGTCGAGCTGCTGAACCGGGACATCGTGCCCTGCATTCCCCGGATGGGCTCGGTCGGCGCGAGCGGCGATCTCATCCCCGCGTCGTACATCGCGGCGGTGATCATGGGACAGCGCGCGGTCTATCATCGAGGCCGCGTGCGGCCGACGCCGGAAGTCTACGCGGAGGCCGGCCTGGCCCCGATGTCGCTCGAGCCCAAGGAAGGGCTGGCCATGGTCAACGGCACGAACTTCATGACCGGGGTCAGCATCCTGGCGCTGGAGGACGCCCATCGCCTCGCCGGCATCGCGGACGCGTGCACCGCGATGGCGACCGAGGTGCTCACCGGTATCACCGGCCCTTTCGAGCCCTTCCTGCACGACGTGGTCAAGCCGCACCCCGGACAGATCGTGTCTGCCCGGCGCATCCGGGCGGTGCTCGAGGGCAGCCGGCTGGCCCGGAGCTACGACGAGCTGGTACAGGAGGTGGGCGTCATCGAGACCGGCTACCGCCGGGTCGAGGCCAAGATCCAGGACAAGTACTCGATACGGTGCGCGCCGCAGTGTATCGGGGCGCTCTACGACGCGATCGCCTGGGCGCGGCGCATCCTCGAGGTGGAGCTCAACTCGAGCAACGACAACCCGCTCTATGACATCGACACGGGCACGGTGCGCAGCGGCGGCGACTTCTCGGGCTTCCACGTCGGGCTCGCCATGGATACCCTGAAGATCGCGGTCGCCAGCGTCGCCGATCTGCTCGACCGGCAGTTCGAGCTGATCAACGACGAGAAGTACAACATGGGCCTCGGCATGTGCTGCACCAACCCGCTGCCGGAGACCCACCCGGAGGCCGGCACCCATCACGGCTTCAAGGGGATGCAGCTGGCCATCTCGGCGGTGACCGCCGAGGCCCTGAACGCGTGCGCCCCGATGACCGTCTTCAGCCGTTCGACCGCCTGCCACAGCCAGGACAAGGTCTCGATGGGCGCGGCCGCGGCCCGCCAGGCGCGCGAGGTGGTGAGCCTCACCCAGACCGTCGCGGCGATTCACCTGCTGATCCTCTGCCAGGCGGCCGACCTGCGCGGGGCGGATCGCCTGGGTCACGGCAGCCGCCGTGTCCACGCGGCGATCCGCGCCGTCTCGCCCTTCGTGGAGCGCGATCGCGAGCTGCGCGCCGACATCGAGCAGGTCGTCGCGCTGATCGCCTCCGGGCAGCTCTCGCGGGCGATCGACGGCTTGACCCACGCGGAGGCGTTCGGCTACGCTCCGGGCACGAACCCGACGTGATGCTCCGTGACCCAGGTCCTCACCAAGCGTAGGAGATCATTCATGCCCGCCAGATACGCACGCCTCGGTGGTGTCCTCGCGGTGGTCCTCGCCGTCATCGTCCCCGTGAACGCGGGCGCGGCCGACAAGGTCACCGTGGCGCTGGACTTCACCCTGAGCGGCTACCACGCCCCGTGGTTCGTGGCCCAGGATCGTGGCTACTTCACCGAGCAGGGGCTCGAGGTCCAGATGGGGCGGGGTTACGGCTCGGGCGACACGGTCAAGAAGCTGGCGACGGGCGCGGCGGACATCGGGCTCAACCATCCAGCCCCGCTCATCATCGCCAACTCGGAGGGCGGCAGCCTCCGGGTGATCATGGGCTACTTCAACCAGGAGATGTGCGCGATGTACTCCGCCGCCGAGGGTGGCAACGTGCGGGCGCCGAAAGATCTGGAGGGCCAGACCTTCGGCGGTCCCCCCGGCGACATCTGCACGATGATGCTCCCCGCGCTGGCCGAGAAGACCGGGGTGGACATCGCCAAGGTGAAGGTGCAGCAGATGGACGGTCCGCAGCGGCTGGCCATGCTCACCGCGGGCAAGATCTCGGTGGTGGGCACCTTCTTCGACAAGGACATCCTGATCAAGCGGGGGCTCGACCAGGCCGGCAAGACGATGGTGAGCTTCCACTACGCGAGATATCTCTCGATGTATTCGCTGGGCGTCACCGCGAGCCAGGCCACCATCGACAAGCGGCCGGAGATGGTGCAGAAGATGGTGACCGCGCTCCTCCGCGGCTTCAAGTTCACGGTGGCCAACCCGGCGGAGGCCGCGAAGATCACGAGCAAGCTCTACCCGGAGCTGGACGCGGACTACGTGCGGGCCTCGGTGGACACCCTGCTCGAGGGGATGTGGGACGAGACCTCGAAAGCGAAGGGGATCGGGGTCCTCGACGTCAAGAAGATGCAGGACACCCGCGACACCGTGGTCAAGTACTGGCGGCTCAAGGCGGAGCCGCCGCTCGACCAGATCTACACGAATCGCTTCATCGAGGCCGCCCACCGGGCCGTGAAGTAGATGGGCGAGCGCCTCGGCGGCGCGCTGCCCCCCACGCTCGCCTTCGGCGCGGTGCTCCTGCTGTGGCAGGGCGCGGTGTGGGTATTGAAGCCGCCGCCCTTCCTCCTGCCCGGCATCGGGCAGGTGGTGGCCCGCCTGGTGGCGTTCGGCCCGAACTGGCCCCGGCACGTGGTGGCCACCGTCGAGGGGATCGCGCTCGGCTTCCTCGCCGCGGTGATCTTCGGGACCGCCGGCGCGCTGGTGATCGTCTCGTCGGACGCGCTGCGCCGGGCGATCACCCCGCTCCTGGTCACGGTGCAGATCGTGCCCAAGATCGCCTTCGCGCCGCTGATCTTGGTCTGGTTCGGCATCGGGCTCACCTCGCGAGCGACCATCGCGTTCCTGGTGGCCTTCTTCCCGGTGCTGGTGAACACCGCGGTGGGGCTGGTGCAGGTCGAGCCGGATCTCCTGGACCTGGCGCGCTCCATCAAGGCGCGGCCGGCGTGGGTCTTCTTTCGCATCCGGTTCCCGAACTCGCTGCCCTACTTCTTCGCCGGTCTCCGGGTGGCCTCGACCCTGGCCGTCATCGGTGCGGTGATCGGCGAGTTCGTGGGCTCGGACGTCGGCCTCGGCTACCTGATCGTGATCGCCAACAACCAGATCGACACCCCGCTCGGGCTCGCCGCGATCTTCCTGATCTCGGTGATCGGGCTCGCGCTGTATGGCCTGGTCCTGCTGGTCGAGCGGCTGTGTACCCCGTGGGCCGCGGGCGAGGGCGGGCTCAAGGCGACCCTCTGATGGCCGCGTTCATCGAGATGATCGGGGTCGAGAAGCAGTACGCGACGCGGTCGGGCGCCCAGGCGGCTCTCCGTCCGACGTCGCTCGAGATCGGAGCGGGGGAGTTCGTTTCGATCGTGGGGCCGAGCGGGTGCGGCAAGACCACGCTCATGAAGATGGTCGCCGGGCTCCTGGCGTGCACCCGCGGGGAGATCCGGATCGACGGGGTGCCGGTCCACGAGCCGCCCGACGGGGTGGGGATGGTCTTCCAGACCCCCACCCTGCTCCGGTGGCGCACGGTGCTCGACAACGTGCTGCTGCCCGCCGCGGCGGGCCGGCGGCCCCGCGCGCGGTACGAGCCGATCGCCCGCGACCTGATCCGACTGGTCGGCCTGGAGGGCTTCGCCGAGCACTATCCGCGGGAGCTCTCCGGGGGCATGCAGCAGCGGGTCGCGATCAGCCGCGCGCTGCTGCTGGAGCCGCGCCTGCTGCTGATGGACGAGCCCTTCGGCGCGCTCGACGCCATGACCCGCGAGGAGATGAACCTCGAGCTGCAGCGGATCTGGAACGAGCGGCCGAAGACGGTGCTGTTCATCACCCACTCGATCGACGAGGCGGTGTTCCTCTCCGATCGGGTGGTGGTCATGACCGCGCGGCCGGGCGGGGTGCGGGCGGTGCTGGACATCGAGCTGCCCCGTCCGCGCACGCTGCACGTGCGCGAGCATCCCCGGTTCGTGGAGTACGTCGGCCGCATCCGGGACCTGATCTTCAGCAACCAGCGCAAGTCGGAGGAGGCGCGATGAGCGACGGGGCGGCGCATCAGAGCCTGCGGGGCTTTCTCTCGGTGCTGGAACGCGTCCATCCGGGCGAGGTGGTCCGCGTCGCCGAGCCGGTGGACATCGCCTATCAGATGCAGGCGCTCGCGCTCGAGCTGGAGCGGCGCCGGCGCTTCCCGGTGCTGTTCTTCGAGCAGGTGCGCGGGCACTCGATCCCGGTGGTGTCGAACGTGATGGCGAGCCGGAAGGGGCTGGCCGCGGCCCTGGGCGTGGGAGAGGCGGAGCTGCCCGAGACGTACGCGGCGCGCTTGAAGGAGCCGGTCAAGCCGGTGCTGCTGGAGCGGCCGCCCTTCCCGGTGGACGTGCGGCGCGGGGACGCCGCCGACCTCGGCGCGCTGCCCATCCCGATCTACTTCCCGGGCGACGGCGGGCCGTACCTGACCGCGGGCCTCCTGATCGCGCGTGATCCGGCCACCGGCGTCGCCACCGCCGGCTTTCACCGCTTCCAGATCAAGGACCGCAACCGTCTGGCGGTGAGCCTCCACTCCAGGCGCCGCATGTACGAGTTCCAGCAGCGCGCCGAGAAGGCGGGCCGGAGCCTCGAGTGCGCCATCGCCATCGGCCTGCACCCCGCGGTCGGCATGGGCTCGCTCTCGTATCCCGCGCCGGAGATCTCGAAGTTCGAGGTGGTGGGCGGGCTCTTCGGCGAGCCGATGCAGCTTCGCCGGGCCGAGACGATGGATCTGGAGGTCCCGGCCTGGGCCGAGATCGTGATCGAGGGTGAGATCCTGCCCGCGGTGCACGAGCCCGAAGGGCCGTTCGGGGAGTTCACCGGGTATTTCTCGCGGCGAAGCACCAACAACGTGTTCATGGCGCGCGCGATCGTGACGCGGGAGGGCGCGTGGTTCCACTCGATCGCCTCCGGCCGCGCCCCGGATCACATCCTGCCGCTGGGAGTCCTGCGCGAGGCCGAGATCCGGAACGCGCTCCGACGGGTCATCCCCGGAGTGCGCGCGGTGCACGTGCCGACCTCGGGCGGTGCCTCGTTCACCGCCTACGTGTCGATCAAGCAGACCCGCCCCGGAGAGGCCAAGCACGCGATCCCGGTGGTCCTCGGAGTGGATCACTACCTCAAGCTGGTGGTGGTGGTGGACGACGATATCGACGTCTTCGACGAGTCGGACGTGCTCTGGGCCATGGCCACCCGGGTCCAGGCCGACCGGGACCTCACCGTGATCAGCGGAAGCCTGGGCGCGATTCTCGATCCCTCGGCGAGCCCGGAAGGGCTCACCGCCAAGCTCGGCATCGACGCGACCCGGCAGTTCGGGCAGGACGCGGCCGAGAAGCTCGTCATGAGCGAGGCGCCCATGGAGTGGGCGCGGCGGGTCGCCGACCGGATCGGCGGCGCCTGAGCGGCTAGCGCCGCGCGGTGAGCCGGCGGAACGAAGCGCCGTACTCGAAGCCGTAGCCGGCGGCCAGGTCCGCCGCGTTCTTCTTCACCCGCTCCCCGATGGTGGCGCCCTCCGGCACGTTGAAGCCGGGCATCTGGCTCTGGTGACGGACGAGCGCGGCGATCTGGCGGTCGATCCCCGCGGTGACGTCCACGATCACGTCCGACTCATCGGCGCCCCAGTACCAGAGCTCGCGCACCTTGTGGGGCTCGAGGCCTTCCCGGGTGATCTGCTCGGGGAAGTGCAGGTGATCGCGCGCGTAGGGGTACACCGCGTCGGTGGTCGCGATACCGGCCTTGCGGTGGTCGCGGTGCTGGAATCCCTTGATCCGGTGCGGATCGTGGACGAATACGGTGTGCGGCCGGTGGCGCCGGATGGCCCGCACCACGTCGCCCAGGAGCTCGCGCGTGTCCTCGAGCTGGCCGTCCGGGTAGCCGAGCATCTCCACGTGGCGGACGCCCATGAAGTCGGCGGCCGCGCGCTGCTCCTGGGCCCGCCTGGCGACGAGCTCGGCCCGGCCGAGGTCACGGTCGGCGGTGCCGGCCTCGCCGTTGGTGCACAGCACGTAGGTGACGTCGCAGCCGGCGGCGACCCACCGGGCGATGACGCCGCCCGAGCCGATCTCGGCGTCGTCGGGGTGGGCGAACACCACCATGGCGGACTCGGGCACCTCGGTCACGATCTCGAGCTTGCGGTCGGTATGGTCGGGCATGAGGTCGATCTTACCCGGTTCCGGGCTCGGCCCGAAGTGGAGGCTACGCGTCGTGGACGGCCGCGAGAACCGGGGGCAGCGCGGCGAGGACCTCCTGGAGACACCCGCGTACCCGCGCGATGTTCTCCTCCGCCTTCTCCGGAATGCCCCCGCGGGAGACGTGGGCGATGAACTCCTCCCGGCTGGTCGTCATCAGGAGCGCCGCGTTGACCTCGAGCTGGAGCGCGTGGACGCGCCGGGAGGCGGGCCGACCGAAGGTGGCCACGATGTTGCCGCCGGTGTAGCCGCTGACGTTGTCGTGGACCTCGAAGCCGTGACGCGTGAAGATCCCGGCCACCGCGGCCGCGAGCTCGGGGGCGCAGGTGGCCCCGTGGCGGGTGCCGATGATGACCTGGTGGCTCCCCATCCGGCGCGGGCTGCCGGTGTGGCCGTCGAGGAGCATGGCGTAGCCGTAGGCGCCGTGAAGCTGGGCGAGCAGATGGTCGAGCGCCGCGTAGTACGGATCGTAGAGGGCTTGCAGCCGCTCCTCCAGATCGGCGAGCCGGAGCGGCCGCGTGAAGATGGGCGTCTCGCGCATGGTGTGGGTGCGCACCACGCCGCGGCGCGAGCGGACCTCGCCGGCGTGCTGCTCGAAGTCGTCGCGGCGGCGGTTGACGTCCACGAACATGCGCGAGAACGGAGTCGCGAGCACGGTGGCGCCGTGCTCGTCCAGGTCGCGGTAGAGATCGCCCACGAACGTATCGGCGAACCCGTAGGCGAAGGTCTCGAACCAGGGCTCGGAGTAGTCGTCGCGGGTGATGTGGGGTAACGGCCGGGTGCCGTAGTGGGGCACGCTCACCAGCACCGGGGTGCGCTTGCCCGGCTCGGGATGCCGGACGATCGGGAACGGCTGCTCCATCGGATGACCGCCTGCCGGCGGGCGGACGCTCAGCTCCCCGCCAGCTGCCGTCCGACGAAGTCCTGGATCAGGGCGATGCACTTGTCGGTATCCGGGCTCGCCTGCTGGACGAAGCCGTGGCGCGCGCCCGGGAAGTGCGCGTGCTCGACGCGGCCGCCCGCGCCTTCGTACGCCGTGACGAAGGCCAGGGTGACCGCGGCGGGCACGTTGTCGTCCAGATCCGGCTGCGCCACCCAGGCCGGTGGCAGCGCGGTGGCCTGGCCCGCGGAGACGATG
>Ga0210384_10006936_pt1 | contig 11996 bp, 9 predicted proteins | sample IncBWH2MmetaG_FD_160574 | JGI IMG/M metagenome (GOLD analysis project Ga0210384, IMG submission 160574) | Forest soil microbial communities from Barre Woods Harvard Forest LTER site, Petersham, Massachusetts, United States - Inc-BW-H-2-M | ecosystem: Environmental > Terrestrial > Soil >... | reverse complement strand
CGATGAGACAACCACCCTTATAGTTCGGCAGCGCCATGGTTCAGACTGAGCAAGGTGGTATGCGCGCAAATCCGCCTTGGCAACGTTGGCCGCGTGCCCCGCGACCCAGCCGCCAGTGCCGAAGACCTCATTGATATATCCAATTTCAATGACGATCGTGAGCGGCCGAACCGATCGGATAGTAGGCTCGGCTCCGGCATGGAGAAGTAGGGTTCGTCAGAGTTCTGTGCCACCACATTTCTCCGTGATCGCGGAACTCCTGGTAGACCACCGCGCTGTACAACTCTGCTGTCGAATGGGCAATTAAGCATCTGGCGATGAACTTCGTGGAAGCCACTGTGCGGAAAAGATACAGCCCTCCCCCTGTGATCGCCGTCTGACAACGAGCAATGCAGTGTCGTCTGGTCGCTATTTCTCAGGGGTACCTTCTGTGTCCACGACCGTAACAGGGTCATACTTCATGAGTACATCCTGAATCTGTTTCTGATCGCCCACGCAAATCCACTGCATGTGGTCGAGGTTGACGAACTTGTTTGCGGACGCCTGCACGACGGCTTCGTCGACTGCCGCGATCCGGTCAGGATACCTGTCCCAATAATCTGTGGGAAGACCGAAATACTGCACGGTGAGCCAATTGGAAAGGATCTGTCCAGGCTGCTCGAGTGACAGCGCGAATCCCGCTACGATCGCGCGGCGCGCGTCATCCAGTTCGATCTGCGGCACGGGTTCACTGCTGATACGCTTGAATTCGTACATCAACTGCGTCATCGAGCCGTCTGTCACGGGTGTGCGGACTGAGGTAGTTGCCAGCCATTCGCCCGGATAGATCTCCGCATTGAAATTGCTATAGGCGCCGTACGTATAGCCATGCTCTTCGCGCAGATCGATGAAAAGTCTTGCTTGCGGTCCACCACCGAGAATCTGGTTCATCACAACGAGTCCGTAATAATCGGGATCGGTCCGCCGGATGCCCCGGTTGCCGCCCATGATGTAAGTCTGTACCGAACCCGGACGGTTGACTAACGTGATTCTCGCGGGCTGGAGAGTCACCTTCGACGACAACACGAGCGGTGACTCGGCGGCACCTGTCCATCTACCAAAATATTTCTCGATCAGCGCACGCATGTCGCCGGTCTTGAAATCCCCGGTCACTCCCAGAATCGTGTTTCCGGGATGAAAGTACCGATCGTGAAATTGTTTCAGGTTTTCAGAAGTCACCTTCTCAATCGATTCCTTGGTCGCTGATGCAACCGACAGAGGTCCATCGCTGTACAGAGCACGCCGGAACGCTTGCTGAGCAAGAAATCCAGGACTGGACAGGCGCTCCTCGAGATTGGCTCTTTCGCGCTGCTTGTACTTCGCGAGTTCGGCCCCCGAAAACGCCGGGTGCAATACGACATCGCTCAAAAGGTCAAGTACTTGCGGCGCGTTGTCGATGAGCCCCGAAGCATTCACAGACGTGTAGCTCGTGCCAAATCTCGAATTCGCGGTCAACGTCGCGCCGAGCGAATCCACTTCGGCAGAAATCTGAGAACTCGTGCGGCGTTCCGTTCCTTCGCGCAGCATATCGGCCGCAAACGATGCGAGGCCGGGAAGATCGCCCGGATCAGCTAATTGTCCAGGACGAATCCACAGCGTGAACGCGACGGTTGGGAGTTTGTGGTTTTCTAGCAGCACAAGCGTCAGCCCGTTTGGCAGCTTAGCGACTGCGGGCCGAGGTAACTGGACGCGCAGCGCCTCTTTGTTCACGGGAGCGCGATTCAGCCGCTCCACCTTGCTAGACTGCGGGGATTCTACCTGGGCCCGCCCGGGTGCGGCTCCAGCCAGAACAGCGAGGACCAAGCCGCCGGCGACCGCCGGCCAAGTAAACTTGACTAGAAGAGCCTTCATTCAGGGTTCTCCTTCCGAGAAAGTCTCGATGGCACCCCATCGTTGCTCACGGTGCTGGTTTCGTTGACGCGCGGCGGTTCTGCGCGGTAGGGAACGTTGTAACAACGGTGCGCTGGTCGCGGACCAGATAAGTTTTCGCCGCGCCGTTCACCTGATCGAGATTCACGGCATTCTCCTTGTCCAGTATCGAATTGACCAGGTTCGGGTCGTTGAACTTCACGGTGTCATCGCCAATTAGGATGGCTGTCGACAGGGACGACCGCCGCCGCTCGATAAACCGGCGTCGGAGCTGTGTTTTGGCCTTTTCAAGTTCTTCGGGTGCTATGCCGTCTCGCACTACAACCGCGATCTCTTGGTCGATCCCGCTCTCGAGGTCATCGACCTTCACCCCGGGACGCGGATTCGCCGAAATATAGAGCTGGCTTGGGCCGATGCGCGTGTCGGCAGAGATGGACACGCTCGATGCCAGTTGCTTGTCCTTCACAAGGTGCTCGTAAAAGCGTGAGCTCTGCCCTTGCCCGAGGATCATGGCGAGCTGCTGCGCGGCGTAATTCTCCGGAGTATCGCCCGGAGGAATGTGGTAGGCCATATCGATTCGCGGCAGACGTGCGAGAGGGTCGTAGATGATCTCGCGACGCTCGCCGTAGTGAGGCTCCTCGGTCAGGTCCACTTTCGGTGGCGGGTCCGCGGACGGTATCGTCCCGAAGTATAGCTTCACCTTGGCAAGCGCGTCGTCAGGATCGAAATCGCCGGCGAGCGTCAAGACTGCATTGTTCGGCGCGTAGTAGATTCGAAAAAAGTCGGCGACGTCCTGGACATTGGCGGCATCGAGGTCAACCATCGAGCCGATGGTCGAATGTTTGTAAGCGAAGTTGTCATAGGACAGGCTGTCAAGATCGAGTTCTGTCCTGCCGTACGGCTGATTATCCACGCTCTGTCGGCGCTCTTCTTTTACCGCGTTGCGTTGGTTCTCAAGGTTTGCCTGCGTGATATTGAGCGAGCGCATGCGATCCGCTTCGAGGTACAGCCCGAGATCGAGTTGGTTCTTCGGGAGCTCCTCGAAATAGGTAGTGCGGTCCTCGTTTGTCGTCCCATTCATGTTGCCGCCATTGTTCAGGACTAGCAGGAAATGCTCGCCCTTGCCAACGTTTTCCGAGCCTTGAAACATCATGTGCTCGAACAGGTGCGCAAAACCGGTTCGACCGGGCCTTTCGTTGCGGCTGCCAACGTTGTAGGCGACATCGACGGAAAACACAGGAGCACTATGGTCCGGGACAAGGATGACGCGCAGTCCGTTCTCGAGTCGCGTATCGCGCAACTCGACCTTCGGCAACCCGGTATCGGCTCCGGCCAACGCCGACGTCAGCCAGAGCCAAATGGCAAGCCCTAGCGCAACCATAGTGATCGATTGCCGTTTTTCGATTATCATCCAAACCTCCTGATAGCGGACTCATTCTGCACCCGAACAGTACGACTGCCAATTCCGACGTATGTTTGCCGACGAGATCGCTTCTCTGTCTGAATGCGAATCCTCCTGAGCGGGGCGGCTCCGGGGCGAGACGACCGAGGCACGCGCAGTGCTCAGTCCGGTCGGGAACTTATCGGGACAGGGGTGCCACGAGGGAAGATTTTGATTCTCTTCAGCGATACGCGCCGGGTGGCTCAAGTTCATGCGCTAACGCTTTGTGTGAATCCTCTCGCCGTCAGCTCCCTCGACAAAAGGTCCGGCCGCTTTGCTCTACTGCGCCGCAATTCATTTGTAACCGCCACGGCTAGGTCGCGCAGAGGGTCCTGTCCGGGGGCCGATTTGGCGTCGACCCGAAAACTTTGCAACCAAGTTGCGAGCACGCAACGACCGCAAACGCCAAGTACGGGGACCCACTTGACCATCCTGTTCGAACGGGAGCAACCCGAGGTTGGGCTCCAACAGGCTTGACAGGAGCCAGAGCTCTCTGTCTGAAAACTTCAGGCTGGCTTCGGGCAAATCGTCCTCGGACTCACAATCGCGAGCTGGGCTCAAATCTCTCCAGCGCTTCCTGAAATCGGCTCTCCAGGATGCAAGGGTTCCTGAGACGAATTGGTGGGTTCGCAAGGATTTCAAACCTTGGGCCAACAGATTGTAAGAAATGAGTCTGCCGAGCTGCCCGAGCGTCTCTAACTGCTCACAACTACTTAGCACTCAGCTTGTCGAGCTTGGTCCCTACTTTCCCGAGAGTGCATGCTGGTGAAGGCGCGAAAGGCCCGTCTAAGCCCAACTGAAGCCGTGTTTCGACAGCGGAAGAGAGCGAATGCGTGTGCCGGTAACAGCAAAAATCGCGTTGCAGACCGCTGGCAGTACCGGCGGCAGGGCAGGCTCGCCAAGCCCGGTGGGCGGGTTCTCGGTCCGCAGAAAATGCACTTCGATTTCCGCTGGGGCCTGTGTTAAGCGCACCGGAGGGTACTCGTGGAAGTTGCTCTGCACCGCGCGACCGCGATCGATAGTGATTTCCCAGTTCATCAAATGGCTCAAACCTTCTACGACCGCACCCTGCACCATGTTCATGGCGTGACTGGGGTTGACGATCTGACGGCCGACGTCGGCGGCAACCCAAATCTTGTTCACTTTCACTTTTTTGTTCGCGTCTACACTAACCTCGGCCACTTCGGCGAAGTATCCGCGGTGGGCGAACTGGAAGGCCACGCCCATGGCCCTTCCTTTCGGCATCGTGCGCTGGCCCCAGTTGGATTTTTCCGCGACGAGTTGGAGGACACCGCGCATGCGAGCCGCGTCGACGTCGGGCTCGGCGGGGTTGGGCGGATTGGCCGGGTTTGCGACGCGCGGGAGCGCGAGCAAGTCGAGCCGGAACTGAATCGGATCCTTTCCAGCCGCTAGGGCAAGTTCATCTATAAATGACTGAAATACCCACGAGAACGCGTTGCTGCGGGGAGCGCGCATCGCATAGGTTGGCACGCCCATGGTTATTAGCGAGGCCTGAAAGTCGAAGTTTGGCAAGAAGGTGCCGGGGAATTCGTTTGAGGGAATGTTCGCCGAGTTCATAAACTGACGGCCTTCGCCGAAGCTGACGAAGTGATTTCGCCATGCGACAAGGTTACCCGAGGCGTCGATCGCGCCTTTCAGATAGTGGAAGCCCGCCGGGCGGTAGTGATCATGGTGAAAATCGTCTTCCCGCGTCCAAAGAAGCTTAACCGGCACACCAGCCACTTTCGAGATCCAGGCGACCTCGAGCATGTAATCGTTGGTGAGGCGCCGACCGAAACCGCCGCCCGCGCGCAACATGTGGACGGTTATGTTGTCCTCCGGAATGCCAAGCAACTTCGAGACTTGCAGGCGTCCGGACTCGGGCGTCTGGCTAGGCGACCAAAATACGAGCTTGCCGTTGTCGTAATGGGCGAGACAGTTCTCCGGCTCCATCGGCGCGTGTGAGAGGAACGGATACGAGTACGATGCCTCGACGATCTTCGCCGCCGACCCCAATGCTGCGTCCGTATTACCGTCTTGGCGAAGCGGGAAGGCGGGAGGCTGCTTGGAGAGTTCATCGGCGCGGCGCTGGAAACCTTCGCTGCTTTGCTGCGCCGTGGGACCCTCGTCCCAGGTGACTTTTAGTTTCTGACGCGCGGTGCGCGCTTGCCACCAGCTGTCGGCGACAATCGCGACTCCACCGTGCAGGCCGGTGAGTTCCTTGGTTCCTTCCACGACGAAGGCATGGCGCACGCCGGGCAGCGATTGGATCTCGTCAAGGTTGGCGCTCACGACCTTTCCTGCGAACACGGGACACTTCTCGTAGACCGCCCACAGCATGTTCGGGACGGTAAAGTCGATGCTGTAGATCGGTTTGCCTCGAACAATGGACGGGACGTCAACGCCATGGATCGGCTGGCCGATGATCTTGTAGTCTTTCGGATCCTTGAGCTTGATCGACTTGAGTTCGGGCGGCGTCAACCCCGCAACTTTTGCGGTGAGTTCGCCGTAGGAGAGCGAGCGATTCGAGCGCTGATGAATCACGCGGCCAGACGAGGTGGCGCATTCCGACTCCTCCACGTCCCACGCCTGCGCAGCCGCGGAGACGAACATCGTGCGGCAGGCCGCGCCGACCTGACGCAGCGGGTCCCAATTGATCGGCGTGGCGGTGCTGCCACCGGCGCGCTGGGGACCATACTTGGTCTCGTCGAGGTCGGCCTGCTCGATTTTTACATCCTTCCAGTCGACGTCGAGCTCTTCGGCGATGATCATGGGGAGCTCGGTCTTCACGCCCTGGCCGATCTCCGGATTCTTGGCGATGATCGTGGTGCTGCCATCCGGCATGATCCGGACGAAGGCGGTGGGCAAGAACGCCGGCGTCGGCGCTTGCCCTTGTACTTGGGCGAGCACTCTTGCCACTGGCTCAACATAAGCGGCGAGCAGAACGCCTCCTCCAGCGATGGCGGAGACGCGAAGAAAGGACCGACGATCGAAGAGCTGGGTCCTCACGGGGTCGAGAAGTGTAGTGTTCACAGCGCCTCCTTACGTTTCTGAGACCCGTTCCGGGTCGGTTGGCTGTGTCTCGCAGTTCCGTTTGAGGCGAGCGATGCGGCTTTGTGGATGGCCTCTCGGATGCGCAGATAGGTGCCGCATCGGCAGAGGTTGCCGTTCATGGCTGTATCAATATCCTGGTCCGTGGGCTGCGGGTTTTTCGCGAGCAACGCTGTGGCCGACATGATCTGGCCAGCCTGGCAATAGCCGCACTGAGGAACGTCGATGTCCTGCCATGCGATCTGCACTGGGTGTGACCCGTCTGGCGACAGCCCTTCAATCGTAGTGATCGGCGCGTCGGCCACACTCGCGACCGGCGTCAAACACGAGCGCACGGCCCTACCACGGAGATGCACCGTACAGGCGCCGCACTGACCAATCCCGCAACCGTACTTCGTGCCCCGGAGGTTGAGGACGTCTCTGATTACCCACAACAGGGGCATATCGGCGGGCACATCGACCGAGGTAGCCCGTCCATTAACAGTCAGTTTGAAGGGCATAGCGTCAACTCCAGACCGATAAGGGTAGAACGCTGGCTTTCGCGAGAAGCCCAGACACATTAGGGGCTACACCACCCACTCCCAGCGATCATTCTGTGGACGGGTGAGAAGAGGTGGCTTTGACCAGACGCAAATATTGTACTACTCCTAACGGGAGAGACGACATTATTTGAGGGCATTCGACCGCCCGTCACCGCCCGTCTGCGCCACTACGGCAGGACACCGCAATGATGATATCGTTTAGGGGATCTCGCTCTCGAGGTCTCCCTGCTAGGACGTGTACCATGAAAAAGCAATCTGATAGTCAACTGCAGAGCCGTCTGGTAAAGGCGAGCTCTTATAGTCGCCGCCGTTTTCTCGCTGTGACAACCACGCTGGGCGCGACAGTTGCGGCGAGCCCAATCGAATTGTGGGCGGATGAAGCTCGCGAACTCGGCGCGCCTCTGCGGCCCTACGGAGAACGATCTCCATTTGAACGTGCGTCGCGCGTGAGTCTCCGGCCGGGACCTCTTTCGGGCACGGGTTCGACCGAAACGCCGCTCCAGGACCTCTACGGCATTGTCACGCCATCCTCGCTTCATTACGAACGGCACCACTCGGGTGTTCCGACCATCAATCCTGACAAGCACGAAGTTCTGATACACGGGTTGGTTGAGCGACCACTGGTTTTCACGATGGCCGAGCTGAAACGACTGCCGTCCGTATCGCGTATCCATTTCCTTGAATGCTCCGGCAACAGCGCAAGCGAATATCAGGGTGAGCCTGGAATTAATCCGCAACAAACGGCGGGTTTGCTGAGCTGTAGCGAGTGGACTGGTGTGTTGCTCTCTACGCTCCTGAGAGAGGTTGGTGTGAAGCCCAATGCCCGCTGGATACTCGCAGAAGGTGCAGATGCGAGCCGTAACGCGCGTAGCATTCCACTTGGGAAGGCTATGGACGACGTGCTCATCGCATACGGCCAGAACGGGGAGGCTGTGCGACCCGAACAGGGTTACCCTGTTCGCCTAGTGGTGCCGGGCTGGGAGGGAAACATCAACGTCAAGTGGCTGCAGCGTTTGCATCTGATCGATCAACCGGCCATGACGCGCGACGAGGCAGCCGACTACACGGACCTGTTGACCAATGGAAAGTCCTGGCAATTCAGTTTCGTAATGGAGGCGAAGTCGATCGTCACGCGACCGGCTGGCGGGCAGCATCTTGCAGGCCCAGGGTTGTATGAGATTACCGGACTGGCCTGGTCAGGCAGAGCGCGTGTTGCCGCCGTCGAAGTGTCAACCGATGCGGGCCGAAACTGGCGAATGGTCGAACTGCAGCAACCGAACCTGAAGAACGCGGTCGTGCGTTTCCGGCTGCCGTGGAACTGGGACGGCAACGAAGCTGTGATCGGTTCGCGCTGCATTGACGAAACAGGATATGTGCAGCCGACACATGCAGAAATCATTGCGTCGCGAGGCAAGCATGCACGTTTCCACTACAACGGCATCAAATGGTGGCGGCTCCAGACGAGTGGTGAACTGACCAATGCGTGAAGAAATTCTTTTACCTCTAGCGCTTTGTGTGCTCGCAGGGACGAACCTCGCCGCGCAGAGCAAGGGCGCACAGCTAGGTCGAATCCCGAGTGCGGCCGAGATGAAGCAGCGGGACATCACCGTGCTCCCAGACGGCAGCGGCCTACCAGACGGCGGGGGCACTGCCGCAGACGGCGAAGCGGTGTACCGGGACCGATGCGCGAGCTGTCACGGCCAGAACGGCGAAGGGAAGACTGACGGACCGCAGCTGATCGGGGGTGTCGGCACGCTGGCTTCGGAGAACCCGGTCAAGACCGTCGGCAGCTACTGGCCGTTTGCCACAAGCGTATGGGACTACATCCATCGGGCCATGCCGCACGGCCAACCCGGCAGCCTTTCAGCGGATCAGACCTACGCGGTCACTGCCTTCCTGCTCTATCGCAACGGTATCATTCGTCCTGAGGACGCGATGACAAAGCAGACTTTGCCAAAGGTGCACATGCCCAACCGGGATGGCTTCGTGCCGGATGCTCGGCCTGACCTCGGGAAACACGCTCCTACTTCGCAGCCTCAAAAGTAGGAAGCATTACGAGAAATTAACCCTCGGACGCTGAAACGAAGATCGCTCAAGAACACTTCGCGTTGAAGACAGCCGACTTGCCTCGCGCAGTTCCGAAATGCCGGTGGGGGCCGGTCGCTTCCCCCCGCTCCACTGCGGACACAAGCGCTCTGGAAACCTTGAGCGGTTCGCTCCGCCGTCGTTACTCGTGACGCTGCAATCTTCGCGACCTATCTCAGGTCCGGCTGGTTGGGAGTGGCGGTCATGACCGGAGAGGACAGAATGTAGTTATGGTAACTCTCCATCATCTGCCAAAGGCCGTCTGCGTTCGGGACGAGCACACGGCTCGACCAGTACGCCTTGTCGCCGTAGGTTGGCTGGCAGGCGATCATCACGACCGCGTCGCCAAACTCCCACGTCCGGATCCACAGCGCCGGTGCTGACCCGACCTTTGGAGCATTCGGGTTGGCCGCCTTCCTCTTGTTCATCCCAGCGATGTGGTCCGCCTTCGAGGGTGAAGCGCCGCCGTAGCTGCTGACGACACGCTGGTCCATGTCGTTGGCAACATGCCTTTCCCAATTCGCCTGACTCGATTCCAGCTCCCGCCACTCGTCGAGGGCTGCCTTCTCGCCCGGAGACAGCGGTTTGTACGGTACGGCTTTGCAAGGGTTACCGCAGGGAATGTCGTAGGTGGCGTCGACGGTCTGGACGCTACGCTCTTGCCGTACTTGTGCTCGATGATCTGGGAGTCGCTCGGGCCGGCAAGCAGCGGTTTGAGCTCGGCGCGGAACGCGTCCGTCTTGGCCACATGATGCCTTCGGAATCGATCCAGGTAAAATCCGGGTCGAGCCACTTGTCCGCCGAAACCTTGTCGGCCTTGGCGAGCGCGGCCACGACGACCTTATCCGCCGCGATGACTGCATCATCTTCAGCGGCTAAACTGGCCAGCTCACCAACATGGCCATCAGACCGGCGCACGCCATCCTGGTGGCGAGGGTTTTGCTGACGAAACGATTCATACCGTCTCCTGGGAACCGGATATTTCTGGTGGGCGAATTCTACAGCGAAAAGAAGAGCACAATCAGAGCGACCTCGAGTGGCTATACCTCGGGCCCAACTCGCGGAGACACAACAAGAGCTGGTCCAGAATATCTTAGCTAGATTCCGGGCTGCATCGATCGACGTTCGCTGTGGTCAGCTCGCGTGGTTGCCTCCTCTCGGGTCATTAGGATGGATCTTTGGATCCCCACTAGGAGACCGAGTTGCCCTTGAGCCCAGGGCCTCTTCATGTGCTTTTCCGAGCGCGCTCCTTTCTTTTCTCAATGTTCTGGAGAGGGATGGGGTAAATGGGGTCTTCGTGGCGTGACGGCGGGAGATGGCGACTGACCAAGAATCTCTTGAGGAAGGCATTCAAACTCTGTCGAAGCCGTCTCTCGCTATCACTCGGTCGAGGAGCTGGCGAACCGGACGATTCGCAAGCCTACGAACTTTCCTCTCCAGACGTTTCTGAAGGAGTGCTAGTCGGAATTCGGCGGGTTGGCGGAACAGCAGCGGTTGCGGCCTTTTGCTTTGGCGCGTGTTCTGACGGAAAGAATGCCGCGAGGTTTTCTTTGGTTAGGTTTTCGAGGTCGACGATCACTGCGTTTGTCACATCCGGATGCCCGGCGGCTTCCGGGGGGTTCGACGCCGTCGGCGACTTTTTTTTGCGCGATTCAGGCAGGGTGGCTGCGGTTTTTTCGGTCTTCGCTCGTTTCCTAAACCTCAGAATCGAAAGGTCGAATCTGGCGCTCATTATCGGTAGCTCCCATTGGCGAGCACGTATCTGAAGACCCACGATAGCAATAGGAATGTGCGGGTGCAGTAGGACAATAGTCATATGCCCATAGTACTTTGGAGGTACTTGTTTTGATCGTGGCGCTAGGGTTGGCAACTCCCCGGTTGACCGAAAGGTCTGTCGACCTCCTGGTTCGAATCGCAGAGACCGCGCGGTCGATGAAGGTTTTCTACGTCAGGTTTCAAGAGGTCTCAATTGTTCGGCCAGTTCTTGAAGGTTGCGTACGACAATGTCGGGAGAGAATTCCCATGGATCGAAAACTCGTGTCGAATCCCGCTGTACCCAAGCTGCTCGCAGACCGCAGGCTGTCGCACCAATCACGTCAAAAGTGTTGCTCGATATCAGCCACACCGATTCCCTGGGTACGCGGGCATACGTAACCAAATGCTCGTAAACAATCGGGTTCGGTTTGAACGTTCGGAGCTCGTCGACACTGACAATCCCACTGAAACATTGGGCAATACCAGCCCTCTGGAGCAATCCCCCGACCGCCTCGGCGGTTCCGTTTGAAAAAGCTACCAACTCGAAGTTACGGTCTTGAAGCATTTGGAGCCCGCCCAGAGTGTCCGGATAGGCCGGCAAGCGCAGATATTGCTCCAACAATGTTCTGTGATCGTGCTCGGAGAGCGGGGCAGCTAGTTGAGCGCTGACATAGGTGAGTGCCTGTGCGGTACAGACGTTAAAGTCTTGATACTTCTGCATGAGGGCGCGACGAAACATGAACTCGATCTGTTTGGTGCGCCACAGCTCTGATGCCTCCTTCGCCCTGTCGCCAAACACTGGACGAAGGTGTTCCTCGATGCTAAAAGGATTGATCAGTGTTCCATAGACGTCGAATCCCAGTACCGGCATCCGAGTTTTGGTCATTGGACACTCATTCGTGCGGCCGCTCCTGGGCGAGATTCCACACTCAGGTCTGCACCGACCATCCCAGACCTATGGCACGGACTCCGCCACAAGGAAATCACTCCTGTTCGGCAGCGATTGCATTGCTCTTTCAACACGCCCGCGATCGCCGCCAAGCCTGAATCGTCTCGCCGCAATTGCCCTCGATGGCGTCCTGCTCGGCATCCTCGACGTTTCCGAAGACATCCCATGTCAACGCCGAATGCGTGTCGCTTCTAGCGCCGGGCAAGAACCACGAACGCCCGTTCGTCGCCTGCCAACGCGCGCTCAACTAGGAGGGGCTCCCCCA
>Ga0210384_10006934_pt1 | contig 11997 bp, 17 predicted proteins | sample IncBWH2MmetaG_FD_160574 | JGI IMG/M metagenome (GOLD analysis project Ga0210384, IMG submission 160574) | Forest soil microbial communities from Barre Woods Harvard Forest LTER site, Petersham, Massachusetts, United States - Inc-BW-H-2-M | ecosystem: Environmental > Terrestrial > Soil >... | reverse complement strand
ATAAACATATTCTTTGCTTCTTGCTGAGGAAGCGGATCTATCTTGAAAGGCAATGGTTCGCAAGGTTGTACCCAATCGGAGCGCAATGGAGCCATTAAGTCCCTAGCTTCAGTAGCCAATAGTATCTGATCAGCTTTCTTAACAGAAGGAGGTTCCTTCTCTGGAAGACCGAATCGCTTGCAAATGGCGCGTTGCATTCTATCTTCAAACTCTAGGTAGGTATCGAATTTGCCAGAACGCTTGAGCGGTCTTGGCACATCTACCAAATAGGCTTCCGAGGCATCATGCATCAATCCCCATAGAGCATCTTCTTGGTTACAGATATAGCTAACTAGTACGCTGTGTTGGGCTACAGAATAGAACCTTCTGACGTGTCCACTAAATCTACACTGCATAGATAGTGAATGCGAAATGTCTTGGATGACGATAGCATCCACGTAAGGATTGGTTGGATTGAAGCGTCTACCGGAATAGGTTTGAATCCAGGCGTCTTCTTGATTAAATCTCATGCTACCCTGTTCCCAAACAGAAAGGACAGGAGATTGTTTGAGTTGTGGATTGTCCTCGTAGAACTTATTGATAACTGATTGTTCTTCGGGAGTTACTAGTGGACCCATAATGTCTTTGGGTCCGGTCTTGATGGTACGAGTTGGTACAGCGGGCTCTGTTTTTCTTAGTTCAGCAGAGAGTTCTTGTAGCGGATCAGAGTGTGGTTCCCAATCGGGGAAATCAGTGCCACCGAAACTTTCTGGGTCTAAATCGTATGTTCTAGTTTCTTTCATAATTACTTTCCGGTGGAACCGAATCCACCTGCGCCCCTAATGGAGTCTCTCTCTTTGCAATCCATATCGTATTTGTAATTGCTAACTTCTTCCACTATCATCTCTTCTCTACGAACAGGAATGATTTGACCAATAGCATCTCCAAAATCTATTTTTAGTGGTGAAATGGAATCGGCATCCAATATCAGTGCCAGCATATAATCAAGTGAACCGCCCATTAATTGTCGTTTCAATTTGAACTGTGGAATGTATTGACAAGCAAATACTAACTCACCTTCATAGGTTTCATCGACAGTTCCATATAATGGATGCAGATTCTTTTTGGCAAAAGAAGAGGAGCGCGGCTTGAGTTCATACCACCAACCATCAGGGCAAAACCCTCTGACTCCCAAAGGAATCTTAGCATATTCAAAAGGTTGAATGACTAGCGGTTCTTTATCTGGCATAGCGGCTCGAACATCCCATCCAGTAGCTTTAGGTTCGGCTCGGGTTGGCAGAAAACGCTTATCATTGATTAGGTCATCGCGTAGAGCGAATTTGAACGTTGGATAAAATGCTTTATAGGCTTCTTTGAATGCTTCCATGATTGGTCCAATGTAATTGTTAGTTTTTAATCGTCAAGGGTATAAAATCTCATATAATTATGCTGCCGCCCGCCATAATTTTCGTCAATGCTGATATCAATGATGCCATTAAAAAGACGTTGGTTACCCAATTATACGTCGATGAAGCAATGACCTTTACCGAATTCAATAACAGGATGATGGTTGATCCAAACTATGCCGCAGTGGTTCATCTTCAAGAAAGGCGAATTTTAGTTATTTTGCCGACTTTCCGAGACCTGACTAACCGTACTTTGGCGGATGTAGTGCTCTTCTATAACCAAGGGCAGGTGACCGTAGAAAAGAATAATTTTGGACCGCCTGGCTTATCTCTACCATTGCAAAGAGTGACCCTCTATGCCCTATTGAGATACAACAATTCGAAATATGTAGTTATTCTTCCTAATACAGGAACTCCATTGCCAGATAAAGATGAAGAATTGACTGAAACATTTGGCGGCGGTGGAATAGTAATGGAAGAATTGAGAGCGGGTACTCCTGGGGATTTGATTGAAAGTCCAGACGAAGATAATAACCCAGATTTTGTTAATAGAAAATGATATTTTAACATGGCATATTGGTGTATAATTTGTAGTCTTTTCTAAAAAGGTGCTAAAACATGAAGAAATGTGATGAGTTGCTAAAAAAGGCAGAAGTTTTCGAGAAATTGGCTCTTTACGGGGATCGTAAAAGTTTTCTAAATGCCATTGCACAAAATTATACACCACCTCGTGAAGACTCCAATGTTCCATGGGAGGGCGGTTCTAGTCAAGGTCCTGCTGCAACACCAACCCAAACATTAAAAGAAACTGTTATTACAGCCAATCCTCCAATTGATTCAAAAGTTCAAAAGATGTTGAATGACTTGCTAATTCCAACAGGAGATATTTTCCCACCACTTAAATTAGATGGAGAAATGGGTCCAAAGACAAAAGAAGCATTGCAAAAGTTCAAAGCAAGATTCGGTGGTAACGGAACACCACAAGCAGTTGCACAATACTATAATCAACAGAACCAAAGCACTGTAAATTTGGATGACGCTGCAAAAAAGCGAGAAGAATATTACAAGAGTCAATCTATTCCGCCAGGTATGCCTGGCTCACGTGCGTAATGGGTAATTAAGTAAGGACCCCTACCTAGGAGATTAAGTACGGTAGTTTACGTTAATAGTAACTTAACTTAGATTTTGGCGGTGAACCTAAAAATTCACCGCCTTTTATTTTTGTCTTTTGCGAACTAACTCTCGACAAACCAATGGAGGATCTCTAGGAGGAAGGAGATATATTACCGATCATGGCGCATTCTACCTTTGATCAGCTATTTAGATTCAGAACTCATTGTCTATGTGGTTCCCCACTTACCACAACCTTCAGATATAGTTCTTTTGATAACGATTATATCTCTGTAGTCCCCAGAGGATCTTATGATCTGTCCCAAAATGGAAGTCTGATTAAGTTTGCCTGTAATATAGATTCTCGCATCTCACCCTACGGCGAAGCCAAATTTGATATTTATTCTTATGTCTCTTCTCCCTCCATTAAGTTAGTGGCAGAGTATGTTAACCCACATGCAGAGATGATAAATACTGTTATGCCTGCGGATAAATTTGTGGAAAGACATTTTGATGAAGATGCGCAAAAGGGTTTCAATATCAATTTACAAAGAAGATGTGCCGTCATATCTTCGAGTCCACAACCTTGTGTTCATCATTATATGTCAACCACCGAGCCCATCCAATTTGATCTCAAGAAGAAAGAAATACTACCCATCTCTATTCTAGAAGAGACTTTTGATATTTTAGATGAGCGCCAAAATAGATATAGGTTTACTACCAATTTTGCCGGAGAACTAACATCTATTATTTACTCTGTTCCTAAGGGAGGTTACATTCTAGGAGAACAGAAGGTGATAGATATGAAATCTGAAAAATTTCTCAAGTACCCTTTCGAGCGCGAATTTTTATTGAATAAGCTAAAGACGTTGCTATTGTTTTCCTGAAGAGGCGGAGCTATATTGTAGGGTGTAAGCGAGGCGACATGAGAAGTGGTGTAATAGCAATTTTATTGTTTGTGGCGGCAGGTTGTCTGAAAAATTCGCAGACCCCCGACAATCCTCAACCATCCCCCACACCTGGGCGTTCTGTCGAAGAACAACCGGTGAAAAACTCTTGCAAAGAACTATTGTGTCCATTGGATATGGTAGAGATAGAAGGAGATTATTGTCCGAATGAAGAGCAAATTTGCATTTTTAACGTAGATGCTGAGGGTAATAGACTACCTGGTCCTGGTGACACTGGATTGGCTTGTGGTGAATTTAAGCGACCAACCAAATGTTTAAGTGAGAAAGTGCATATGCACTATTGTATTGATCGATACGAATGGCCAAACAAAAAAGGTCAAATACCACAGGATTGGATGACTTATTTCGATGCACAGAAAGCTGTAGCATCTGTAGGAAAGCGTATCTGTACCCACAAGGAATGGACTCTGGCAGCGGAAGGTTCCAATATGCATCCTCTACCATATGGTGACGGATTTCATCGTAGTAGGCTCTGCAACTTCGATAATCATAATCCAGGTATCGATGTCTTTCAATCTAAGAGTCCTAATGATGAAGCCTCCCAAAAACTCCGCGCCCTCTTAGTTCCATCTGGTTCAATGGCTGGTTGTGTCTCTGATTTCGGAGTGCACGATATGTCTGGCAACATTGATGAATGGGTTGTTAATGAAAGCAGCCAGGATATGTGTATCAATAAAACTAGTGGCAATTGTAGGACTGGTTTAATGGGGGGTCATATCTGGCATGTACGTAATGCCAGCCGCCCAATGACTACTGCTCATGGTGCTGGGTTTGGATGGTATGAAACTGGAACCAGGGCTTGTAAAGATATCAAATGAAGCTACGAGAGTTTATTAGTTATAGGAAAGAATGTCCAGTCTGCCAAAACTTACTGGTTACCTCTTTCCACTCTCAGAAAAGACAAAAGAATAGATATGAAGATGATCGTTTTCTGGTTATTTTCCCTCTCAATGCCCTCAAGAAGGGGCAGATAAACTATAAGGTTGGCTACTCATTTGGCTTAGATGATAACTCTTTTCATGTGGAATTCTACAATCAAGATGAAGTGCGATTTCAAAATGATTCGCCCACTTTCTTGATGGCTAGATTTAAGGAACTAGATAAGAACCTACAATCATATAAGATATACAAGCACTGTACTAACTGTAACAGATACAACTATAGCACAGAAGATTTTAATATAGATTACAAGACATGTTCTATTGGAGAGATTTCCATTCATACCGAACATGTCGTTATGGCACAGCCCACAGAGGATGGCTATAAAGTTTACAAGATGTTGAACTACTATAAGACTAAAGAGACCTGGCTAAACTATGGTAAAGTAAGTCTCAAGGATATAGTCCCTCGTCATCTGGAGACGCTCCGTCTATCAGACATGGAAGTGCCCAATATGCTTCAAACTGGTATTATCCCCTTTACTACTCATGATGAAACCATGCAACGAGTTGGTAAGTTGATTATCTTCTCTTAAAGGAAAGCATTCATACGTTTGAGGGCTTGCATCCATCTAACGATCTCAATGACGGTTTCTACTGGCACATCGTTGGCTGAGCAGGAAGTTCCACCAGCAAATAACTGAAGCCACGGTCTTCCAAAGAATCTGTTATCTTTAGACCAATCCATCTTAAAATCCATATTGCATGGGTTACCAGATAGAGTTTTGTACTGCTTCTTCCAAACTTCGATATCCATGGTTAGGTTAGTTCCTTTGCCAAATTTATCTGGATAACCGTGATAGGTATCAATTCTAATAAGAAACTCCCCAACTTGAATACTCATACATTTGTAGAGAGCTTCCTGGATTTTGTCTTTGCGAAATTTAGTGACATCAATGATGCCGTAACGACCGTCAGCCCTTTTCATTAACTCTTTAGCAGAGGATTCACCAGGCGCCCAAGAGTCATCTGGTACCTCACAGTAGTCATAATCGTCCTCTGGAATGTCCGTTTTATAATAAGCTTCTTCCACAAGTTTTCGATAATCGCCGGGCGAAATCCTATTAACACGCATAAAACCCTCTAAAATATAACTATTTATTACTAACTTCACATTATTATATGGATATCAATGACTTGCTCAAAAAGGCTAATTTCTTTTGCGCATTAGCTACTAGCGAAGAATTACCAGCTGATTCTAAGGACCTTAAGACTATTCTAAAGAACCTAGAAGAGCTGGAGAATTACAATTCTCGCAAGGAATATGCGGAGAAAAACCTTGAGCATTTGTCATCCGGATCATCTCGAATTGTATACTTGACACCCAAGAAAACCATCCTTAAGTTAGCTAAGAACGATAAAGGCATCGCCCAAAACGAAGCCGAATCTAACCCAAAGATGAAGTCCAAATTCTTGAATGAGGTGATTAGCCATGCTAAGGATCATTCTTGGATGGAAACTCATTACCTGGATAAGATTACAACTAAAGACTTTAAGGAAATGACCGGATTAGATTTCGATGATTTTGGAGAGGCTATCCGTTACGGTCTAAAAAATGTTTCTGGAAATACTGACAAAGAAAAACCAGACGACTCCAGCAAAATAGAGAAATCGGAAATATATAAAGAGATGCTAAGGATTGGTAAGGAGTTCAAGTTGATGCCTGGTGATTTAGCCAGAATTTCTTCTTGGGGAACCAAAGATGGTCGCCCTGTTCTTATCGATGCCGGTCTGACCAAAGATGTATTTGCTAAGTTTTATGAATCATCCTCTTCCTAATGAAACAATTCCATTCATTCAAATCAGCTCTTGAATATCAAGAGCGCTGTCCACTTTGCCAGGGATTTACCCATATCAATGACAGGGATTTAGCTGCCGATATAGGTTACGATTATCGTGGCGAAGGACAACGCGTCACTTTCTATGTTAATCGGCGAGAAGATGATACCATTACTATCAATCCGGCAACAGATGAGGTAGAACTTATTCTGGCTAATAGAATGCCAGATAAAATCTACGATGCCACTACCCATTCCATAACAACTGCTCAGCCCTCACTGCCCATTTACAATGGCAAATTGTTACACGCTTTAACTATCGATTGTAAGAACTGCTGCCAATATTCCTATACATTACAATTGCATTTTGATTTGGCTGAAGAAAGATTGACTGGTATCTTCCTAAATTCAGAGACATTAAGCATTGAGAATGATGCTATCGTGCATGAGATTAAAAATGTATACAGTGCCGAAGAAACACGATATACCTACTTCTTAAAAGATGGTGTGGAAAAAAGTTCCATCCTTCCTTTGGTACCATTGAATTTAACTAATCCTAACGAAACCGTATCGCGCATTCGTAAATTACTAGTATTTTCGTGAGAAAGTAACATGAACATTATAGATATTATTGAAACCTATTCTTCCTACTGTGTGAAGAAAGGTATCCCATTCCAAGTGGACAACAAGCTATTATCCTACGATGATACCACTCTGTTCTGCCCCGCCGGTATGCAACAGTACAAAAAGCAATTCAAAGACACCAGTATAGTGGGTGTCACTAAGGCTAACATTCAATCTTGTTTGCGTCTACTAGATATGGATAGCATAGGAGATGGAACTCATTTCCTATATTTCAATATGATGGGTCTCTTCTCTTTTAGATGGATGACTGTCAAAGAAGCCATTGATTTTTGGATGGAGTTCCTAACCATGTTGGGTATCAAACCCGATTATGTAACCATTCACCCAGATAAACCTGAGTGGATCTCTCATTACAATGGTTATGATCTAGAGATTAGGGGAGATAAAGAATGTGTATGGTCAGACGGCGAACTATCAGGTTATTGCACCGAGTTCTACAAAGATGGTATCGAGATTGGCAATATAGTCAATATCTGTGGGGACTGCATTGACGTCGGATTTGGTTTGGAAAGACTAGACATGGTTATCAATAGCAAAAACATCAACTGGAAACCACTCACAGAAATACAATTACTAGAGATTACCATTGATAAATTACTCAACGATGGTGTAGTGCCAGGTAATAAACAGCACGGCTATGTGCTTCGTAAATTAATGAGAACCCTTCACAAGAAGGGCGGATATAGTGACAGCGTGCATTTCAAGTTGGAGCGCGAACGCCAGGAAAATATCCTGCAAAAATACCTCAAACTCAAAGACAGATATCCCAGCAAATCTAAAGAGTGGTGGTTCGATACTCACGGGATTGACGTAGACCTGGTGGAATAATGAGATTACCTGATTTCCTAAATTTTAATAGTCGCTGTCCTATTTGTAATAATCCGCTGACATTGTATATGCAATGGGTTAACTCCATTGGCTGGAAAGCTGAAATGATTGAAGAAGGTAGTTGGGCTTTCCATCCCAAGATGGGTCTTAACAAAGACAAAACTATTGAGTCTGGTGACTATATGCTGCTGACTAGTAAGCTGGGTCAAATCCGAACCAATTTCAGCACTAATAAACTACGCAATGAGGGTAAGAAGTTCCATATGTATTTCTATTATCTGTGTAATCCAGATGGTATCAAAAAGACTACATGGGGAGATTACAAGATCAATATCTATAAAGGATGCTATTATCGAGCCTCTACTTTATTTGAGTTTCAACGAGATGATGACCAAGAGTCAAAAAACTGGAGTATCCAAGTAGTTGATAATGAACGTAAAGATATCATCAATAAGCATGAAACATATTCTTTTAAGAAGAAAAATAATGATGTTGAAAAGGTCTACATCCTAGATTTAGATTGGGAAAAGGTTAAGACTTCTTTGTGGTTCTACACCGTCACGGATGCTCAAGCAGCAGATAAAAATTTCAAAGCTGAAGATATTAATGATCTACATAGGGAACTCCCATTGCTAAAAAAACGTCCTAAAGTGGGACCGGGAGATCGAGAGAAGTTGATAGATAGATTAGAGACTTGGATTATTATGTCATGAACAAAGTTGTTATGGTTCCCGATCATTTCTACAACTGTCCTATCTGTGGAAAACAGTGTGAGGTAGAGGAGGTGACAGGGTGGAATAGTGTGTATCGTGTGCAAGGACCGTGCCAGGTATTTTCCTGCATCATGCCCCTTGCCTCGGACCCCCTTCATTGTTACAATCACATAGTATTCCGTGCCGAGCCCAATCAGATTGCTTTTCAAGAGTTTGAAGTTGATCTCGGCAATAAAAGTGTATTATTTGCAAATGACTATCGCATTCAGCATTCTATAATCAAGAATAGCAGGGATGCGGTTCCATTGGAGCTGTCCTTTATTATTGTTCCGGACTTTCCAAGCCTTTCCTCTCTCAAAAAGAAAATCAGAACCTCACTAACGTTCTCATGAAAACTGTATTACAAATGGTGGATACCTGCTGGGAAAAGACTAAAAATCTGGCAGACATGATCCCCGCTAAAGAATATCGCAATCGTCTTGCCGAAATAGACGATAAAGTTAGCGATCCCAACCTGTGGAATAACTCCCAGGCAGCCACCGCCCTCATGAAAGAGAGGCAGAAACTATCGGATTTGCTCGCTAGACTTACCTATTTCCAAGAACAATCTACCTTCTACAAGGAGTGCTGGGACTCTATTCCTTCTGAATTAGAAGGGATGGCGGTCCCGCTTGCCGTTTTGGAGAAAGAAATCACCGAATTCGAGTTCCATCAGATGCTACAAGACCCGGTAGATGACAGCCCGGCTATTATGACCATCTCGGCGGGCGCAGGAGGGCTGGAGGCAGCCAATTGGGTCTCTATGCTACTCCGCATGTACTCTCGCTATGCGGATAGTTATAAATTCAAGGTGGAGCATCTGGATATGAAACCCTCCGAAGAACATTCTTCTATCTGTACAGACTCTGTTTCCATTAGAATAGACGGTCCTTATGCCTTTGGTTTTCTAAAGAGTGAGGCAGGGGTTCATAGGCTGATTCGCAACTCTCCTTTCAATTCAGGAGATGCCCGTCATACTTCCTTTGCGGCAGTGGCAGTGTTACCGGACATTGAAGATACCATTGAAATCAAGATTGAAGAGAAAGACATCGAAATTACGACCATGAGAGCCTCCGGCGCAGGTGGTCAAAACGTCAATAAGGTAGAGTCTGCCGTCAGACTGAAACACATCCCAACTGGCATCGTCATTAACTCTAGGTCAGAAAGAGATCAACATACTAATCGTAGAATAGCTATGAAGATTCTAAAGGCTAAACTTTATGAATTAGAAGTTAAAAAGAAGATGACTGAAAAAGAAAAGTATTTCATTAATGCCCAAGAGAATGCTTTTGGCAATCAAATGCGCACCTACACATTATTCCCTTATCAATTAGTTAAAGATGAGCGCACTGACCATCAAAGTAGAGATGCAGATAGTGTATTAGATGGTGATATCCAAGAATTCATTATGGCATATCTACATTACAGAAATAAAATTGCATAATAGGATGAAGCAATTTACTGTTAAAGATTTTATTAGTTACAATAACCCTTGTTTCAGTTGTGGAGAGCAGATATCTTTTAGGATTATTGCTGACACCATGGACATCGATGTAGTGGGCACTACTAACCTAAGACCGACAGTAAGCTCCGAATATACGGTAGTTGATCTGAAGCTAACCTACGAAAATACTTTGCAATTATGGATTTTTCATCAATCCAACAAGATTATTACTTCAGATAGCAAAGCCTTGACAAACTACCTGCGCGACCATAAGTTGCGACTCAAGAGCCGTTGTGAGAAGTGTTACACCAATATTGAGTCTAATAATTTAGAATTCAACCTAGAAAAAAGTTTCATTAAACCGGTAGAGTTACAGCTAGAAACATTAATGTTGGATGATAATTCCAACAGATATCAAATTAATTCTTATTTCCATAGCAAACAAAGCACTATTGCAGTAGATAGAATTGACAAAGCAACCCCGGTCTCTCCCGTTCGTTTGACGGTTCCTATCCTGCCGCTGTACCATTTCAAAGATAAAGAGCATATCATCAATAAGATGAAGACCTATCTTATCTTCTCATAAGAACATTTTGAGTTGATTTAGTCGACTGACATACACAATGATATCAACCAGATTCTTAATTCTAATAGCGTAATCGTGATTTAACTTTGCCCATTTTTGATGATGAAATCGTTTATCTCTGGATAGATTAATGTATTGAATGGTGTTACCCTTGCGGTTACGTTCATAGATGTTGACACGAAAGCCACCATACTCTCGTAGTTTGCTGCGGGTATGAGTGGAATCAAAGGAAGAGAAGGAGAGTCTGATTTGATACATTCCAACTCGAATATCGTTCTCGACTAAGCACAGCGTATTAGAGTTCTCCAGGCGAACTAGCTCTCTGACCTCCACTTTACGAAGAGCGTTCTTCACCTTGTTCTTAGACAGCTTCCCTTCACTAAAATCTAAGATTGTTCTAAATTCTTGCTTGCCTTTTACTAAACTCATCTCTTTAATTCATATCCGCCGAGGAGTGCTTCATTGTCTTCGATGACTCGCATTACATCCTCAGTCAGCTCGTCATCGTGTAGTAAGCCGTAAATGGCTCCACCTAAACAGCATGCAGCTTTATGTATCTTTTCACCATACAAAAAGTATGTTCCGATGGCTAATTTGCCATCTCGAAGAAGCTCGAAGTGAACTCCAATGTCTGACTTGAAAATGCGAAGATGATGGCGACTATCGATGTTTTGGTTTAGAACTATTGAACTCATGCCAGGTATATATCATGGAACTTTACTGCCCCATTTGTCAGCGTCTTCTTAAGCAAGAAGAGCCACACATCATTGGGACTCAGCCCGTGAGTCAGATAGATTACCATTGCTTCCCCTCCAAAGATGACCATCACTACGCTGTGCGAATGCAGGAGGACCAAATGATCTTCATGAAGATTCGTCTGAGCCCTCAGGAGACCAAGCTTTTTCTTAGTATTAGTTTCGTGGGAGGTTTTTCGGAAGTGTGGACCAAGGCACGAGACAGCAAATCTAGGATGAGAATCAATCATGCTTTCATGCCAGACTTTAGTGACCTATCCAAATTGGAAAAGAAGATAAGGACATACTTGTTATTCTCATGAAGATGCCTACTCATTGTCCTTTTTGCAAAGATGTGATGCTTACTGACTATGAGCAAATGTGGGAAGTCCTACATAAGAAATGTAGTAGAAGACTCGGACACAACATCGAGTTTGTAGCCGAGGTTCATGATAATGATACGGTTGATGTCATAGCCATCAAAGTAAACCATAAAAAAATCATCATGTGGTCTTTGTTTCATAGAACACTAACCATTAAATCTACTGATGCTTTAGAGTATCAACTTCCATTTTTTGAACCTGAACTATTCAGTTACCCTAAATTAATGGGTAAGCTTAAAACCTATATGGTCTTTTCATGATACCTATGTATATTCAAATGGCTTGTAAGTTCTGTAAAAAGCCAGTAGAATACTTAGCAGAGCATGCGGGGAAAGATCAATTAAACGTTTATCTGTGTAGAGGCTGTCAAGAGCCTAATCATCATACTCTGTATCGTCAGTTGTATAAAAAACTCCAACCAGGTATATTGCTGGCTGAATCTATTC
>Ga0210384_10006933_pt1 | contig 11997 bp, 5 predicted proteins | sample IncBWH2MmetaG_FD_160574 | JGI IMG/M metagenome (GOLD analysis project Ga0210384, IMG submission 160574) | Forest soil microbial communities from Barre Woods Harvard Forest LTER site, Petersham, Massachusetts, United States - Inc-BW-H-2-M | ecosystem: Environmental > Terrestrial > Soil >... | reverse complement strand
CGTCGAGCGCGGCGACATCGTGCTGGTGGGGGCCACCACCGAGAACCCGTCGTTCGAGATCAACGCCGCGCTGCTGTCGCGCTGCCGCGTCGTCGTGCTCGGCCCGCTGTCGCTCGACGACCTGACGCTGCTGATGCGCCGCGCCCTGACCGACTCCGAGCGCGGCCTCGGCGGCATCGCGATCGCCGTGGACGACGAGGCCCTCGCCGCCGTCGCCCAGCTGGCCTCGGGCGACGCGCGCCGGGCGCTCAACCTCCTCGAGGCGGCCGTCGCGGACGCCGCCGAGTCGGCCGCGCCGCCGGGAGACGACCGGCCGGGCGCGTCGCCGAGCCTCGACGCCGCGCAGGTGCGGCGGGTGGCCCAGCGCAAGGTCCTGCTCTACGACAAGGCCGGCGAGGAGCACTTCAACCTCATCTCGGCGCTGCACAAGTCGCTGCGCGAGAGCGACGCCGACGCCGCCCTCTACTGGCTCGCCCGCATGCTCGCCGCCGGTGAGGAACCCCTCTACCTCGCCCGCCGCATGATCCGTTTCGCCAGCGAGGACATCGGCCTGGCCGACCCCCAGGCCCTGCTGCAAGCCCTCGCCGCCCGCGACGCCTACCACCTCCTCGGTTCCCCCGAAGGCGAGCTCGCCCTCGCCCAGGCCGCCGTCTACCTGGCCCTCGCCCCGAAGAGCAACGCCATCTACGCGGGCTTCAACTCCGCCCTCCGCACCATCGAAGAGCGCCCGGCCGACCAGGTCCCCATGTCCATCCGCAATGCCCCGACCCCCCTCATGAAAGGCCTCGGCTACGGCGCCGGCTACATCTACGCCCACGCCACCGAAGAAGGCGTGGGCGGCCTCGACTGCCTCCCCGAAGCCATCGCCGGCACCCGCTTCTACGACCCCCGGGGCAGGGGCTTCGAGGAGGCCCTGAAGGCCCGCCTGGAGCGTTACCGAGCGCTGCGGGAGTCGGTGCGGCATAAGCTGAGCCGAGATGAGTCGTAATCAGCAGGTCATCAGTTCAATCCAGATCGCCGGCTCCAATAGAATCAAGCAGTTACATCCAGACGCTCTATGAGGCTAATACCAGGAGTGGCTAGGAAGTGGCCACATCAAATGTGGCGCCGGCGAGCACGCTCGTAGGGCGTCGGAACTCGAGATCAAGCTTCGCGAGCAACGCCCGTAGAAGATAAGGGCGGTAGCGACCTCAGGCACAGCCTTCTCTTGGGGCAGCAGGGGCAGTCAGCGAACGGACAACGACGCAGGCCCACCTCTTCTTCATTCACCAGCCCACTTATTTCGTAGTACAATCACTACAGATGCATCGAGGCTGCTGTCAGCACACCCGCAGCTTGCCGTCGCACCGCGTGGCTACGGTTCCGGCTTGCTCGAGCACAGCCTCAAACCCGGGATAGAGGAATATGCCTGACTCTTACGACCTGACGCAGCTGGACCCGAATTCATTCGAGAATCTCGTGAATATGCTGCTGTTGCGAGTCCTAGGCCCTGGAACCACCGGCTTCGGGCCGGGTTCGGACGGCGGACGAGATGGCTATTTTACCGGTGAGGCCCCTTACCCCAGTGCGACCGAGCGCTGGTCCGGCGTCTGGTACATCCAGTCGAAGTTCCACAAGCCCCACCTCTCCAAGAATCCGCAGAAATGGCTTCTCGAACAAATCGATGCCGAGATCAAGGCCTTCAGCGATCCTCAGTCCGGGCGAGGTTGGCCCGACATATGGATCGTCGCGACTAACGTCGATCCCTCAGGCAAACCGCAGACGGGCGCCTTCGACCAAGCGCGAAAAAAGGTGAAGAAGGCAAGACCAGCACTAGAAAGTCGCTTCGCCATTTGGGGTGGCCGCAAAATACTTAACCTGCTCACGCTACACGAGGAAGTGGCAGCTCACTATCGGCACTTCCTAACCCCAGGGCATGTGTTGACGCAGCTGTATGAAGCATTGAAAGCTCGGCGGAATGAGATCGAAACAATCCTTCGCTTCCTCATTGTCAAGCAATTTGACCAGCAGCAGCACACGCGTCTCGAGCAGGCAGGCTCAGGCGCAGATCAGCGCCCAGGCATCCATCGCCTTTTTATCGATCTTCCCTGCCGCGCGACAGCACAAAAGTTTCAAGGAATGGCAATGAAGAGCCTCGTGCGGACAGCCGCAAGCTACCTGCGCGTTGGTGACGAACAGGCGCTGACGCAAGCATGGACCAACTGGAGGCGCCAGCCCCCTCGAGCACGTGTCTGGTTCCTGCGGGGGGGGCCTGGACAGGGCAAATCGACCATCGGCCAGTACTTCTGTCAAATCCAGCGCGCGGCGCTGATTCTGGCACCAGATGGGCCGGAAGCCCCCGAGCGACTGATAAAGGTGGCTGCAGAGGTTCGGGAGGCAGCCGAAAGGTCTGGTTATTGGCCTTCTTCACCGCGAATCCCGATTGCAATTGAACTCAAGGATTTCGCTCATTGGTACGGACGGCGGAATCAGAACCAAGCCCGCGGCGTTCGCTCCTACTTAGCAGAGCGATTCGCCGCTGGAACCGACCAGGCTGTAGAGACAGGGACGCTCAGGGAGGCACTCAAAACAAGAAGCTGGTTCGTCGCCTTTGACGGGCTAGACGAGGTACCAAATGATGTCAAGGATGAAATCGCTCGAGAAGTACGAGACTTCGTCGAGGATGCGCTCAGCGAATGCCACGCAGATCTCTTGATACTTTGCACCTCTCGGCCGCAGGGTTACTCCGGACAGTTTTCCGATTTAAATGGAACCGCTATTGACCTTGTCGCACTTAGTCCTACGCAGGCACTGGCCTGCGCGCGTCCCGTCGTCGAAACGGGGCTCTCTGAGAGCGAAGCGCGAAGCGCATTAGAAAATCTGGCAGCGGCCATCGAGGGCACTGCTGTTAGGGAGCTGATGACCACTCCACTTCAGGCACACATTATGGCTGTGGTGGTTCGCGACGGCGGCCGACCGCCTGAGCGAAAATGGCAGCTCTTCGATACCTTCTACGAGGTTATTCGGCGCCGGGAGGCAAACAAGAACCTGCCAAACACCAGGCTTGCGCGGCTCTTGCGAGATCGAGTTCAACTTCTTAAGAGTATCCACAGTCGACTCGGGTTTGTTCTTCACGCGAAGGCAGAGACATCCGGGGGTGCCCAGACCCACCTTACCCGTATCGAGTTCAGACAGCTAGCCCGCGAGGTCGTCCAGCAGAGGGACGAGGCTAGTATCGACGTAACAGTCGATACCTTAATGGAGGCAACAATAGATCGCTTGGTCTTGGTGAGCACTCCGGATAATGGTGACCATGTACGCTTTGACGTCAGACCGCTTCAGGAGTTTTTTGCATCTGCATTCTTGTACGAGAGAGTCCATGCCCAGGAGTTGCGAGACCGCCTGGCTTTGATAGCTGGAGACGCTCACTGGCGGGAGGTGATGCATTTCTTGCTGAGCGCTCTGGTGGAGAACGACCGCCGTACTGAACTGTCAGTTGCGATCTCAGTCCTTCAAGAGCTAGACGACGGCGATGGAGAGAGTTGGCCGCGAGTTCTCTGTCGAAGACTAGCTCGAGGTGCGATCCTCGCTGCGAAATTGCTCTATGACGGAGTCCTTGAACAAGACCTGCGAACTAGGCAGGAGTTCCGCAAAGTTATTGAGCCGCTTTTTACGGTCACCTCTGCTTCTGGTGAGATGATTAGGTATCTCGGAGGAGTCGGACAGGAGATTTCACGCGGGTGGGTTCTAAGTGTGCTCGGACAGCATCTCCGCGAAGCGACCGTGGCAGAGAGCAGGGGTGCAGCTTGTGCTCTGATGATGTCCCTTAGAGATGGCGATGAGCTCACTGAAGAGGTTGGCGCCTTTTTCCTGTCCGCACCGCCGGAGCTTCTTGCAGCGCTACTCAATATGCTGCATTTGGAGTCAGTACCGCAGTGGTTGTTGCTGGTGATGTTGCAGAGGATTCTACGAGATGATTGGTTTGAGCTAAGGTTGGATGGGATCTTCGCCATTCTCAGATATTTACGGATAAATCTCAAGACTACACATGCTGTAGCGAAGAGAGCAGGTTTGCCACGTGGCCACCGTGAGTTATTGAGTGCACTATTCTGGGAGCCATGGGCGCCCAGCCATTCGTCATCGGTTGTTGAATATTGTGAACATGACTGGACAACCGAAAGCTTCAACATGGAGCCCTGGGGGAACGAGTTACCAGATGGGCTCTTTGAAGCCACCGGAATCCTACAACTCGCATACCGTGTTCTCAGAGTTGGCAAAGAGAAGAACGCTGGAAGCTTAGAGCACCTTCGGGAGTATTTGACTCAGGTGGGCACGCGGATGCTGCTCACACTGCCGCCAAACATTCGTGCCTTTGCGCCGACCACGGACAACGTTTGTAATTTAGTTGAGCCGGGTGCTTATGACTCTTGGCATGCTCCAAGACCGGTTGCCTTCGTCGTATTGCATGGCGATCGCCCAGATTGGGTAACAATGCTCAAGGCTCGCCCCTCAGCATACGAGACCCTTCTTCGATCCGAAAGACAAGGTGTGCTCAAGGCCAAGAAGTCACTTCAGAAGGCGATCGTCGATGCGATAAAGGCCTACCCTGAAGGATTGCTGAGTGTGGTAGGTAAGTGGGGACTGCTCTTGAGTGTGTTCTCCCATCGGCAGGAGCGCCTGGAGATCCGTAAGCTTATAATAGATGCTTCTGCCGCGCCAGTGAGGCGACCGGATCCGTGGCGCCGACACTTTTTCGAGAGGGTTGAGTTTCATTCTTTCCTCGTATCACTTCCCAACGAAGCTGTTCTGTTGCCTCACATCATAGGGGAGTTCGGTAGCGTTGTTGACCCATCTTTCGATCGAGCGCCTTCTGAAGTTGCCCGGAGTATTACGAGCAATGACGGAGCGCTTAAGCGGTTAGTTGCGAACCAAAGCGTCGATCAAGCAATTCGCGCTGCATCTCTTCTGATGCTCTTGTTTCTTGGGAAAGCAGGCAGGAGCGGCGACCGAGAGCGCAAGCTGGTGGAGTGTTACGGAAAAGAGATCGGTTACTGGTATTTGCCTGCCGTCGGGTTGTACTTTGCGAGGCGCAGAGAACGAAAAGCTCCGGACGCAGTTGCACGCGAGGTTGTGGACAGTTTGCTCGAGAGGGCCAGAGATGATCACGATGGATCTGTAGGCCTTGAATCGTTGCTCAACGGGTGGCGAGAGCGCTCAGCGTCACCGGTCACAGCCACGAACGCACTCGATGTCTGGTTAGAGGGACGAGTTTCGGTAGATAACTCAGGGACAATTTGACTTGGGTAGCCGACGCCCTTTCGTAATCGCGAGGAGGGTCGACCGAGGAGGCTCGCAGTCACGATCAACGACTGTGCTCGCGTCGGCGGCACACAGCCCCGCTCGGCCTCCCTGGCGCCCTGGCGATCCACTTGGCCCTCGAGGCTGTGCTCCCCAGGTAGTGAGTCCTGAGCCCGGTAGTGCTCCACTCTTGTGTTGCTGGTCCCGATGGAGCTCGATCCGCGAGCTCCTTGGACGCCGGGCGGGATGGTGGCGTATACGGTTTGCAAGATCGCGAAGGAGGACCCATGCGCCCCGCCTCCCTGAGGTTCCCGCGTTTCGCTGCCGCTGCTGCTTGTGCGCTTGCATTGACGCTCGCCGCCGGCCCCCGGCCGGCCGCGGGCGGCATCAACTTCTGGACGCCGATCGGACCCGACGGCGGGTCGATCAACGCCCTGGCCGCCTCCCCGGCGCAGCAGGGGCTGCTCTACGCGGGCAGCAGCGACGGCTCCGGCCTGTTCCGCAGCGATGACGGCGGCGCCTCCTGGATGCGGGTGAGCCACGGCCTCGACGTCTTCGTCACGACGGTGCTCGCCGATCCGCAGGCCCCGGCCACCGTTTATGTGCTCGCCAACCTTCGCCTCTGGAAGAGCCTCGATGCCGGAGCGACCTGGACGGCGGCCCCGCCACCGAAGCGCCAGGTCGGCATCAATTCGCTGGCGATCGATCCGCGGACCCCGGCAATCCTCTATGCCGGCACTACCTCCGGGGTTTGGAAGAGCGCCGACCGCGGCGCCACCTGGACGAAGCTCCCTGCCGGCGACGGAGACTTCACCGCGATCGCCGTCGATCCCTCGAGCCCGTCCACGGTCTACGCCATCGCCCTGGCCGGCGTGTTCGGCGGCAGGCTCCTGCGGAGCACCGACTCCGGCGCGACCTGGGCGGGGAGAGACGCCGGGCTGCCGCTTGCAAGGGCTGACGGCTTCACGCCGGTGCAGCTCGCCGTCGATCCCGCGGCGGTGCCGGGCACGGTCTACGTCGCATTTCAGGCCTTCGGCGTGGGGCTCAACTTCCGCAGCGCCGATGGCGGCGGCAGCTGGACACAGGCCGCCCCCGACGGCTACCCGCTGGCGGTAGGACAGGGCGTGATCTATGCCGGTGCGATGAAGAGCACCGATGGCGGCGCCACCTGGACCGCGGCCGCGACGGCGCCGGGCAAGCCGCTGGTGCTCGCTGCCGCGCCGGGCTCGGCAACCACGCTCTACGCCGGCACCTTGCAGCGCGGCGTCTTGAAGAGTGGCGACGCCGCTGTGACCTGGGAGGCGGCGAGCAGCGGCCTCTTCGCCACCTCCGTGGTCGCGCTGGCGATCGACCCCCTGGACCACGAGATCCTCTATGCGTCCGTGGCCCGCGCCGCGCAGGGTCCCGGCCTGCTCAAGAGCAGCAATGGCGGCGAGCAGTGGCAGCTCGTCGGTCCGCCCTTCCTGTCCGACTACCCGGAACAGATCATCATCGACCCGGTGAATCCGGCCACCCTTTACGCCGCCTCGCAGGGGGAAATCGCCAAGAGCACCGACGGCGGCAACAGCTGGGAGGTCCTGGGGGGGAACGGCTGCTTCGGAGTGAGGCAGCTGGCGATCGACCCCGTCCATCCCTCCAACCTCTACGCCATCGGCGTTAGCGGTTTCCACGCGGGGTGTACCTTCGATACCTCGGCCCTCGATTGCTCGGCCATCAAGAGCACCGACGGCGGCAACAGCTGGAGCTGCTTCGGCATCGGCGGCCCGTTCCTCTTCTCGATCTACGTCGCGCCGGGGACGCCCTCCACGCTGTATGGCTTCGGCTTCTTCGAGATCACTCACGAAGATCTGCGCTTCGGCCTCTTCAGGAGCGCCGACGCCGGCCTGACCTGGAAGCGCATCGACGCCGGCCTGCACACCAATGGCGGCCGCAATGACTTTTTCTTCACCCTGGCGATCGATCCGACCGACGCCAACCGGGTCTTCGCGAGCGTGATCCAGGGGGTCTTCCGCACCACCGACGGCGGCAAGAGCTGGGTCAAGGCCGACCACAAGCTGCCGCTCAATGGCTACGGCGGCGTGAACGCGAGGATCCTGGCCATCGATCCGCACGCCCCGGCGATCGTCTATGCCACCGGCGACTTCGGCGTCTACCGCAGCGCCAACGGCGGCCAGACCTGGAATCCGATCGTCGGCGGCTTGCCTCCCTACGCGTTTTTCTCGACGGGCCCTTCCACCGGTGTTCTGGTCCTCGATCCGCAGCAGTCCAGTAAGCTCTACGCCGGCACGATCGCGGCCAGCATCTACACTTATACCGTGCGGTAGCCTCGGCGGCCGGCCGGCTCGACCTCAGTCCGCTCTTATAGTGCCAGTCGACAGGGCCGAAAGAGATTTCAGCGCCTCAGGAAGCACGTCGCGGAGAGGCTTGGGCGGCCGGCCGCTAAGTGACGTTCCTGCAGCGGCTTAGCCCTTACTCCGGGGTGGCCCTACCTGTTCACGCTCCGTGTCACCTGATTGTGCTCGCGTCGGAATAGGTATCCACCTCATTTCCGCTCCGGCAGGACCAGCCGATAGACCCCATGACCGATGGTTCCGGCGTAGAGGGCCGTGGGATCCTCCGGCTCGAGTGCCAGCGCACCCGAGAAGCTCCCGGGAGGGAGGCCCAAGCCGAGAGCAGTCCAGTCTTCGAGCCCAACGTCCCATCTCCAGACCCCCTGTCCTGCCACACCAGCGTAAGCCTTGCCCGGGTGCCTGGGGTCAACTAGGAGAGCCGAGATGGTCGCCGAGCGAAGGGCGTGACCCAGCGGCTGGAATGTCGCGCCTCCATCCAGACTCCGGTAAACACCAGTGCCGCCAATGTAGAGCGTCCGCGCTTCCGTTGGATCCACGACCAGCAGCTCGGCGTATGTACACGGAAGACCCTTGGCCAGCGGCGACCAGGTGGTACCGAAGTCGCGACTCGCGAATAACTGGCCGCAGGACAGACCGTAGAGGAGGTTCAGTTGACTCGGCGCGACAGCGGATGCATGGAAGCCGTTGGTCGTCGAAAGGATGCTCCAGGTTGCGCCGTTGTCTTCGCTCTTGACCAGGAACGCGCCTTCTCCTCCGCTGCAGCCGATGGTATCAATCTGCGAGAATGAGCTCTCGAGGAGAAGCGTATCGGGGTGAAGCGGATCGATCGCAAGAGCGGTCAGGTCGACATTGCAGGTCCGGTAGTCGCAGCACCCATCAGGAACAGGAGAGCGAACCCACCTGCGACCCCCGTCATGGCTCACGCCCAGGAACGGGACAAGACCGTCGAACCCAAGGCCGTAGACCCTCTCGAGGTCTTTCGGGCCAAACGCGATGAGCTGGTAGGGTTGCGCCTGCTGCTCGAAGTCCGCGCTCAGGAGCTCCCAGTCCAGGCCCCGGTCGTGACTCGCAAAGATCCCGTGCCCAACGGCAGCGAGAAGGCTAGGGGGCGCAGTGGGAGCGGAGAGCACGGAGAACGTGTCGATCGAGACCATCCCGCTTGTCGCCCTCACCCACGACTGGCCACGAGTCGTGGATCTCCAAACACCCAGGCTGCCGGCGGCGAAAACATCCGCGGATGAACCCACCGGCCCGACGACGATGCTGATCTCGTCGGTCGGCACAATTCCTTGAATCGTGGGGCTGCTCAGTGGGGGCTCCCAGGTCGCTCCCCCATCATCGCTATGCGCGACACCCAAGAGCTCCGTCGCTGCGTAAAGCCTTCCATCTGGCGCTGAAGCGAGATCGATGACTCCCATCGCCGACGGGAGAGCCTCCCACGTGCGGCCACCATCCTGGGTGCGGTAGGCCGGGCAGGAGGCTGGCAGATCCTGACCGATCCCGAAAGCCCCGAACAGGTAGGCCGTGTCCTTCCGGGATTGATCGAACACGAGAGAGGAGCTGCAGTCGCTTGGTTGACCAGGCGGCAACGCGGCAACGGATGTCGATTTCCATGTCCGTCCCTGGTCGGAGCTTCGCCAGATGACGGCGGCAACGTTGGAGTCGCTGCTGGCGACCGCCGCGAGGAGGGTCTGCCCGTCACGAGGGTCAACCGCGAACGAAGAAACAGGGAAGCCGGCAAGGCCGAGGGGTGTCCAAGTCTGGCCGCCATCGATCGAGCGCTCAACGCCGCTCCCGAAGCCGTAGAGCAGAGTGGGATGCACTGCATCGAACGTCAACGACGTGACGGTGGTGCTGAAGCCGAGGGGTCGCCATGAACGACCCCCGTCGTGCGTTCTGAGGAGAGTTGTGAAGAGACCACCCTTGTCGGGGTGGGCCACTGCGACCGCGGTCTCTGAATCGGTCGGGTCGACCGCCAGGCCGTAGACCTTGGCATTGAACCGATGGCTCTCCCGGTGGCTCCAGGTAACCCCGCTGTCGGTCGTCTCGAAGAGGTCGCCGCTGCCTATCAGGGCATAGAGGGTCGTGGGCGAGGAAGGCGCCCGCTCGAGAGCACTGAGAAATCCGCCATAGGGCGTTGCCGGGACCCAGCGCGGCTCATGGGCTGTTGCCGCATCCCATGCGAGGAGGACGCCCGCGACGGCGGCATAGGGGGTCAACCGCATCGCGTGTCGAAGTCTACACCCTGAATCCGTGAGAGTGTCCCTCGTCTGCTGGTTCGCCGCTGGCGCCGGCGCCACCGCCGGCCCGTTGAACGAGCGATGGGCGGCCTCGAATGCCGGCCGCCCTGCACGTTACTCACCTTGGCCGAGTGAATCTGCGACCAGTCGAGCGGTTGAGGCATGCTATTCCGCTCCCCGGCGACTGCGGAAGCGCCTCTGCCTCGACTCGGCCCCTGCGAGAATTGCAAAGTCGCGCCGGACGCGCCAGGCGGTGGCGAAGGAACCGTAGGTCTTGTGCGCCAGGGCCGTGGCGGAGAGGGTAGGGTCGTCCTCGACCGCGGCCCACATGTCAGCGCGATACGTGGGGCCAATCATCACGCGACAGCGGTAGGCGTGATGGTGGCAACTGAGCTCGGCCGGCTGCTCGACATCGGCTGCGCGATCACGGAGGACATTCGCTGGAACACGGAGAGGGCTGGTCTCGAAGCGCGGATCCTCGCTGTGCCGCCGCACCTGGAAGTCGGTGCCCACGGCTAGCAGGTCGATGCGCTCAGCGCCGTAGATCCTCGCAAGACGCGCGAAGCGGCGGTCCCTCCCCTGCCAGCGCGCGAGGGCGGACCACAGCGCGCGGACACGCGGGGAATCTTGCGCGGCGACGATCTTGGTGAGGCGGTCGGCGTTCACCCACGGCGCGTGCACGCCGAACCAGGTGACGAGAAGTGCCAGCACGCGGAGGTCGTGGTTCTCCATCGCTTCGAGCGAACCGAAGAGAAGCGTGTCCTCGATGTTCGGGTCCTGGGCGGGTGTGGCCGCGAACTTCATACCGATGCCGGCCATCGCCGAGGTCAGCGCGTCGGGCCCCGTGGGCGCCACCGGAACGAGGGCACGGCTAAACGGCATGGCCGAGCCTCTTGCCCAGATCTTCCAGCGTAGCGCGAACGTGGGCCGGCCAGTCGGGGTTGAGATCCTGCTGCTCAATCCAGGGCAGGAGGGCCGCGACCTCGTCGGCCGTGGGCGCAAGCGCCAGGCAGTCGGCGAGGTCGAGACCGCGATCACAAAGGGCGAAAAGCTTGGTGCAAAGAAGATCCTCGCGGCCAGGGCAGCGGAGCTGGATGGCTACGCCGTTGAACGCGGTCTGGGTGCGATTTTCCCAGGCGGGTGGGAGCTGCCTGGCGAGCGCCGCTGGGCCGTTGTTGAGCCAGTCGTCCTCGAGCGCCTCGCCGTCCCGCCTCATCTCGGCGGCGAAGACGCGCGCGGCAGTCTTGATCTCCTCCGGGAGATCCGGGTGCAAGATGTCGCAGTCCTTCGTGGGCCGTGACACGACGCCGATCAGATTGAGCGCGGCGCCGCCGACGACGATGCCCTCGAACCGGAGCGCTCGCTCGGCCAGATAGCGATCGAAGGCGGAAAGGATCTCGCGAGGTTTCATTGGTATCAGTTTAACAGATACATCTCGATAGGGCAAAGCCTACCCGCGCCTCGTCCCGACTCGCCGCCACAGCGGCCAGTTGGCTGCCTGGACTGCCTCCCCGAAGCGATCGCCGGCACCCGCTTCTACGAGCCCCGGGGCCGCGCCTTCGAGGAGGCCCTGAAGGCCGGGCTGGACCGCTAGCGAGCGCTGAGGGAGTCGGTGAGGGCAGAAGTCCGGCGGAGGATGAGTCGTCATCGGCAGTCGAGTCCGCCAGGCGCCGCGCATGTGGGGCCGAAGGGAGCAAGATAGGGTGCGTTACAGGTCGAAAAGATGGTAGTCTTCTTGAGCAGCGACCGAGGAGAGACATGCGGACCACAGCTGAAATCGATCTTCGCAGCCAAGTCGAGTACGAGGCGATCACGGCCAAGATTGGCGACGTTGCCGCCTACCTTCGGGAGCATCTGGGTCAGAAGATGACCGCCTACCTGAGCGGCATCGACCATGCCAAGACCGTAGGCCTCTGGGTCAACCAGAAGTCCGAGCCTCGGGATCTGGCGAGCATGCGGCTGCGCTACGCCTACCGGGCAGCCCGCATCCTGATCGATGCCTACGACGACGAGACCGCCCGTGCCTGGTTCTTCGGTTCCAACACACGGCTCGACGACGAGGCACCCGCGTACCTTCTGCGCCACGGCACGAGCCCAGACGACCTGCGGCGGATGATTCCCGCAGCGTA
>Ga0210384_10006932_pt1 | contig 12000 bp, 10 predicted proteins | sample IncBWH2MmetaG_FD_160574 | JGI IMG/M metagenome (GOLD analysis project Ga0210384, IMG submission 160574) | Forest soil microbial communities from Barre Woods Harvard Forest LTER site, Petersham, Massachusetts, United States - Inc-BW-H-2-M | ecosystem: Environmental > Terrestrial > Soil >... | reverse complement strand
CTGCCGATCTTTGACAATCCAACGAGTTCCAAAACGGGAGGCCGCCCCCGCCATAACTCCAATGTTATCTAGATTTTGCGCGTAACCCCTTTAAACTCAAAGATCTAGCACATAGTGGCAAAATAAATCCTGTGTTTTCTATATTTTGCACTGCAAAGGGGGGAGGGGGGTACCAGTACTAAACAGTAAACTTCAATCCCACAACGGGAAAACGCTTCGGGCTTGCCCCGACCAGACTAGTCACGCGGCTTCTCAAACAATGTCGGGTCGACCGTCGGATTCAGTTGGATCGATGTGTACTGCACCGTACTCGAATCTTTGCCGTTCTGTTTGTTCTGGTGGACATAGGGAAAAGTCAGACCGCCCGCGGTTCGCCAGTCGCTGAGCTCAGTCTCGCCCGCAAACGGACCGGCCAGCGTCATTCCCTTGTAGTCCTCGCGCAGAATTCGACCGGTCTTGGGGTCGACGTACCATCGAATCCATGGCACCGCGCCGCCCACATCAACTGCAACCGCCTCAACATCGCCGATCTTCTCCGTGCCCGCGGCAGTGAACGAAATGGTAGGGTCATTCACATGCTGGGCGAGATACACCGGATCGTGGAGAATCTGCGCCAGGCTGTCGGCCTTCTGCGGAGCAGGCAGGTTCCCTCCGCCTCTGCCTTCCACCGACATGAACCCGGCCTCGGGAGTGACGACGATGCTCAGAGTTCCCTGAGGCGTCTGCACGTTCACATGCATTCGGTCCGGGAATACGATGGTCACCTCGACCGGCGTGGCCGCCGCGTCTCCCGGATCAGTTTCGGTGAAGTTCGCCCGCAGAGACTTCACCGGCGGCAACTTGTCCAGCCCCATGGCCTGGGCCACTTTCGCGGCCAGAGCCTTGCCCTCGGCGTTCGAGGCAGCGGGTTTTGCAGGCGCTTCTTCCTTGCCGTCCTTCTCGCCCGGGGGCGGCGGGATGCTGATGTCCACATTGGTCACGGAACCAAGAGAGGACAGCGGCTTGTCGAATTCCGCCGTATTGCCCACGACCAGCACCGCGAGCTTGTCCTTGTGCAGGTACTTGGCCGCGGCGCGAGCTACATCGTCTTTGCCAACTTTTTCTATCCCGGCACGATAGCGTTCGAGATAATCCGCAGGATATCCATAGAACTCGTACGCCATTCTTTCGCGCAGCACTTTTTCCGGCGAATCAAAATTGAAGACGAACGAGTTCAGGATGGAATCCTTGGCGCGTTTGATCTCCTCGTCCGAGATCGGATTCTTGGGCAGATCGTCGATCTCTTTATAGAGAGCCTGGATGGATTCCACGGTGCTCGCGCTCTTGGTGCTCATGGAAATGTGCACGATCCCGGGATGGTCAAAAGCCGAGCCGATGCCGCCGCCGACGCCGTACGCCAGCCCCTGAGCAGTGCGGATGCTCTTGAACAACCTCGAAGAAAAGCCGCCGCCGAATGCCTCGTTGAAAACCTGGGTGGCGTAGTAGTCGGGGTTGTCGCGCCGGATGCCCAGCTCCGTCATGTTGATGGAACTCTGATTCACGTCTTCTTTCGGAATCTGGTAATAACCAGGCTTGGCTGGTTCGAAAGCGATGTCTTCCTTTTTTATTGCCGGTCCCTTGGGCCAAGAGCCGAAGGCTTGCCGAAGTTTGGCTTCCATGGTGACGGAATCAAAGTCGCCGACGATTCCCAGGATAATGTTATTGGGATGTGCGTGCGCGTTATGCCAATCGAGCAGGTCTTGCCGCGTGACGGCGGCAACGGTGGCGTATTCGGGTTCGCGAGCGTACGGATTGTTTGCGCCGTATGCCAGTTTCTTTGACTCACGGCCCGCGATCGCGCTCACATCGTCGTTGCGGCGCGAGATGGAGTCGTCCATTTCTTTCTGTGCCAGATCGATCTTGTCGGCGCGGAATTCGGGTTCGCGCAACAACTCAAGGAACGCTTTGAACACATCGTCGAAATCGCCCTTCAGGCAGGACCACGAGATCGTGGTCGAGTCTGCGTTGCTGCCAGTTTCGACTTTGGCGGCCCGGATCTCGAGGTAATCGTCGAGCTGATCCCCGGTTTGCGCCTTAGTTCCACCGGTGCGCCAGACCTCGCCGTAGATATCAAGCATTCCAACCTTGTTCGCGGGTTCGGAACGCGAGCCGCCGCGGATGCGCGCCGTGCCGTCAATGAGTGGCAGTTCGTGGTCTTCCTGCAGAAAGACCACCATGCCATTCGGCAGCTCAATGCGCTTGGGCTCCTGCGGATGAAATGCGGGCAGAGGCGCAATTGGGATCCTTTGCCAATCGGTAGCTTGCGACGTAGCTTGCGGAACAGTTGCACTGACGAGAATTACCGCCGAAACGAGAATGACCGAAAGACCTTTCATTGCGCGCCGCCTTTCTGGTCGGCCGCGGGGGCAGTAGGAGCCTTGGTTTCGATAACTCCGACGGTGCGGTTGGTTGGAACAAAGGTTTGATTGGCCACGCGTCGGATGTCCGCTTTGGTGACCTTATCGATGCGATCGACAGAGCGGAAGAGTTCGCGCCAGTCGTCGTAACGGGCCTGATACAAGGCCAAACTGGAGGCCAAACCTTCATTGCTGCCCAGACCCCGGATCAGATTGGCTTTGGCTCGCGTTTTAATCATCTTCAGTTCCTCGTCGCTGATGTCTTCGGTCTTCAGTTTCTCGATCTCGACGTGGATGGCCTCCGCCATTTCATCGGGCTTGTGGCCGGGGAGCGGGAATGCATAGAAAGCAAAAAGATGGGGATACTTGTTTCCCGGCAGTCCGCTAAAGCCTGCGGAATCGGCGGCGATTTTCTTGTCGCGCACCAGCGCCCGGTACAGCCTGGAGGTTCGTCCGTTTGACATCAGGTCGGCAATGGCGTCGTAAACGGCATCGTCCGGGCTGCGGTAGTCGGGCCGATGATAGCCCTCGAGATAAAGCGGTTGCGACATATCTTGCAACACGACGCGCCTCTCCGCGTTCTGCGGCGGTTCGGTAGTGGTGCGCTCGTCCGGACGCAGGCGCGAAGGGATGCGGCCAAAATATTTTTCGATGATCGGCATTGCCTCGGACGCCTTTACGTCGCCCACCACGGTCACGACCATGTTGGACGGGATGTAGTACTCGTCGAAAAATCTCTTGGCATCAGTCGCGGAAAACGAATTGAGATCCGACATCCAGCCGATCGTCGGGCGATGGTATTCGTGTGCCTGAAAAGCCGCGGTCGTGAATTGTTCCAGCAGCCGCCCGATGGGGTTGCTGTCGACTCGCATGCGGCGCTCTTCAATCACCACATTGCGCTCTTTATAAAACTCGCGCATGACGGGATGCAGGAAGCGCTCCGACTCCAGATAGGCCCACAACTCCAGCCGGTTCTCGGGGAACGAATAAAAGTAGTTGGTCTCGTCATCGCTGGTGTTGGCGTTCAGGTCCTCACCGCCGTTCATTTCGACGATCTGGGGAAACTCGTTGGGCTTTACGTACTTGTTAGCGGCCGTTGTGGCATCCATCCAGGCTTTTTGCAGATCCTTCAGTTTCTTTTCGTCCCGGCCAACGGCTTTATCGCGCTCTGCAATGTACGCCGCATAGGCTAGCTCGACATTGTGCAGGGCAACTTTTTCGGCAGCGTAATCCGTAGTACCGATTTTGTCGGTGCCCTTGAATGCCATGTGCTCGAACATGTGCGCCAGCCCGGTCTGGCCGAGAGGATCCTGCACTGACCCGGTGTCCACGTGGGTGAAGAAGGAAAATACCGGCGCCTCCGGACGCTCGCAGATCACAACGGTCAAACCGTTGTCCAGTTTCTTGACCGTAGTGCGCTTCTCGAATGAAGCAACATCCTGTGCGGCTGCCAGTGCGGTCAGTATCAGAACAATGATGAACGGCTTAAGAGCACGATAGCTCATTGGACCTCCATGAGGTTGGATGTGAATGAAGGGCAGAAGTTTGAAATTACGTGGCGGAAGGGGAAGTTGTCAAACGGGTCCGCCCGTTGTCGCAAGTTTGATTTCCAGAGGCAAACAAAAACATAGAATAGAGAGTTGAGATGCAGGGCCGAAAATCTGCAACATCGACTGAACAAATAACTTTACAGCTGTTGCCTGGACGTGTACTCTACTCCAGTGGTTAGATTCGCTGACATCAAGAAGCGGCTGGATCAGCAGTATCAAGAGGACGTAAAGTACCTCAGGAAGAACTATTCCGAGCAGAACAAGCTCCGCCCTGCCGTGTTGCGATTCCATGATTTAGAACGCGAAGCTAAACTACGCGAAGAGAGAATGGAGCGCGTCGTCATGTTGTTAGGCGAAGATAAGTTCTCGGATACCCGCAGAGAATTACTGAAAGGAATCGACGTTTCGAAGGAGATTGCTATATCTGTGGATGACAAGCTGCCCCTATGGCTAGCTATGAAAGCGATTGTTGAGCAGACAACGGAGGTTCAAGTTGTTGATTTGCAAGACGCTCTCGAATACTTCCATATAAAGGCTTCGCGTCAGGCAATTGAGTCGGCCCTAGCGTCACACAAAGAAACGTTCGAAACCAAGACGCGGAATCGAGACAAGTTTGTGATTTTGAAAAGGTAAAGACAGTTGGTCTTACGGCTCTTATCAGCAACCGTACCCGCACAGGTCGCGCGAGATTGCTGAGATCGCACACGGGCAAGACTGGCGCTATTGTGGAAGACGATCGCGAAAAGTCGAAGGAGATCGAGAACATCCGCCGGATCGAGGAACGCCGCGGCAGAAGGCGACCGGATCCGGAAGACGCCCAACTCCGCAGAAGACTTGAGAGAAACGCAAAAGATCTACTCGTACTTGATCTGGAAGAATTCCTGAAAGCGCTGAAGGAGGATTACCGACTCAACGAGTCCCAACTCGCAAAGGCGGAGTTGTTTTGGCGTCAGAGTCGCGGCGGTTAGAGACCCGTTGCTCGAACCGATCATGCATCTTGGCCTGTTCGGCTGGTGTGAAGTTCGCGAGGTGTTCCTCAAGTAATTTTTCCAGCTGCTTCGAAGCTTGTTTTCGCTTGTTCTTATCTGCCATAGTCATACTCTCACCATCGGCCGGTTTTGGTGCCGCTGGAATTCTGCCCTGCCTACCCAGCCTGTCAAAGATGGGTATAAGTGTCAACTGCCGAAAGTCACAGTCAGCTCCAAGTTGAGCGTAACCCATTTCGTGTCAATCTCATGGACCCTTATAATCCTGAATACTATGCCGAGCAAGCCAGAAGTAGTTGAGATCGAAGGCAAACATCTGAGTCTGACCAACCTGGACAAGGTCCTGTATCCTGCCACTGGTTTCACCAAAGGGCAGGTCATCGACTACTATGCCCGCATCGCCCCCGTTCTGGTGCCACATCTGGCGGGACGTCCGCTCACTCTGAAGCGGTACCCCGAGGGCGTCGACAAAGAATACTTCTTTGAGAAGAATGCGACCAAACATCGTCCGGATTGGGTTAAGACTGCGCCCATCTGGAGCGAGGGAAATCAGCGCGACGTAAATTACATTCTGGCTAATGACTTGGCGACGCTCGTCTGGATTGCGAACCTCGCTTCCATCGAACTACATCCCTCGCTTTCCCTGGCTAAGGACATTCTGTGTCCGCGCAGCATGGTCTTCGATCTTGATCCCGGAGCGCCGGCGGATATTGTGCAATGCTGCCAGGTTGGAATCTGGCTGCGGGACATTTTCGAGCATTTCGGGTTGCAGAGTTTTCCCAAGACCTCAGGCTCCAAGGGGCTGCAAATTTATATTCCCCTGAGCACACCGACGAATTATGACCAGACGAAGAACTTCTCCCACGCACTGGCCCGGTTGTTGGAAAGCGAGCACCGGGAACTGGTTGTCTCCGATATGAAGAAGCAGGTGCGTGTCGGCAAAGTATTCGTGGACTGGAGCCAGAACGACGAGCACAAAACCACGGTGAGTGTTTATTCGCTGCGGGCGCGCGAGCATCCGACAGTCTCGACTCCGGTGAAATGGGAAGAAGTGGAGCGTACGCTAAAAAAGAAGGATGCGACCCTGCTGGTGTTCGAAGCCAGTCAGGTGCTCGATCGCGTAGGAAAGATGGGAGACTTGTTCGAGCCTTTGCTTACTCTCAAGCAGAAACTGCCAAAGCTCGCCGGGATTGCGGAAGCTGAACCGCAGATAGAAACGGGATTGGAGCTGGCGGCACAGGCTGAAGACGCTGGCACAAAAAAAGCAAAGAAGAGCACTAAGCCTTCGGGCGCCAAGAAGAAGCCCCGGAAGGTATAATCCGGCTGATCTTTAACCTTAATTTTAACTTTGTGGTGATTTTGGCAGAGAACATATGGCACAACTCTATGCTGGCACGTCGGGATGGGCTTATCCAAGCTGGAAGCCCGACTTCTATCCCGCCAAGCTTGCCCAAACAAAATTTCTACAGTACTACGCCACAAAACTGAATGCGGTCGAGGTCAACTTTACCTTTCGCCAACTGCTCAAGGAGACTACCGCCCAGAAGTGGATTGAGGCCACGCCGGCTGGATTTCGCCTCAGCATCAAGGCCCACCAGGTCATCACCCATATAAAACGCCTGAAGAATACCGAGGATTTCATTCCGCGCTTTTTGGGCACGATTGAGCCGATCGCTCGTGCGGAAAAGCTGGGACCACTGTTATTTCAATTGCCCCCAAATATGAAAGCGGACGCGTCGCTGTTGGGGGAATTTCTGACCGTCCTTCCGCGCGCGGTGCTTTCTGCGTTTGAGTTCCGGCATGCGTCGTGGTTCACAGACGAAGTGTTCGATCTGCTCAAGCAGGGCAACCGCGCACTTTGCATAGCGGAAACCGAAGAGCGAGTGACGCCCGATGTTGTCACCGCCGACTTCTGCTACTACCGCTACCGCAAACCGTCCTACACGCCTGACGAACGGCGCGCCATGGTAGACCGCATAGGTGAGCATCTGGAACAGAACCGAAACGTGTTTGCGTACTTCAAGCATGAGGAAACGCCAGAGGGAGCGATTTATGCGGTTGATGTGCTGAAAGAGGTAGGTCAGAGGTAGTCCGCCAGATTCTGCGAAACTGTAGAGACGTTGCTTGCAACGTCTCGGTTTGGGACCTCTCTGGGACGGACCCATTCCTGATATCGCTTGTCACGGCCTAAGCCGCGAATCGTGTTTTTTCGTCAACCGGAGACGTAGCAAGCTACGTCTCTACAGCACCCGCTTTGTTACTTTTTCCCATGACTCGTGAGGCGCATACTTCGACTGTGGCTTCGGACGTGAACTTCCGGGTAGTCTCCGGCTTTCTCGATTACCTGAAGGTCGAGAAGGGGCTGGCGCAGCTCACTGTCTCTGCGTATACCACCGATGTCCGCCAATTCGTGGGATTCCTGGGGAAGCGCAAGCGCTCGCTGCTGAATGCCCGTCGCGATGAAGTGCGCGACTTCATGCAAGAACTGTTCGCCAACTCGGTCGATGGAAGATCAGTCGGAAGAAAACTCTCGGCGTTGCGCCACCTGTATCGTTATTTGCTGCTCGACAGGCTCATCGAACACGATCCGACGTTGAATATTGACTCGCCGAAGCAGTGGAAGGTGTTGCCCAAATCCCTGGCCCGCGACGAGATGGAAATTATCCTGCGCGGACCGCGGACCAGCTCCACCCAGAAGCAGGCCGAAGCGATTGCACTGCGCGATCGGGCCATGCTGGAGGTCTTTTACGCTGGGGCGCTGCGTGTTTCGGAAATGATCGCGGTTAAGCTTGAAGACCTCAAGCTCGATTTTGGATACGTGTTGGTGCGGGGCAAGGGTGATAAAGAGCGGATCGTGCCGCTGGGGAAATCAGCTCAGGAAATCCTCGCCGAGTATATGAGGCATTCACGGCCTGCGCTATGCGGAGAGCGCACCTCGCCGCTTCTATTCCTCGGGCGTGGAGGACGCAAGCTCACCCGGCAGCGAGTCTGGCAGATAGTTCGTGCGGCATCTTCGAGCATGGGACGCAATGCCAGTCCGCACATGCTGCGTCACAGCTGTGCCACGCACATGGTCGAAAATGGCGCTGACCTGCGTACGGTTCAGACCATTCTCGGGCACGCGGACATTGCGACCACCCAGGTGTACACCCACTTGGCGCTCGACCGGTTGAAGAATGTGTATCAAAAGCACCATCCGAGAGCGAAGGCTCGATAGGCAGGTGATTCTTTCACCACAGAGACACAGAGAGCGGCAGAATTTGTTCTTTGTGGCTCTGTGGTGAGATTGGTTGCGGCAGTGGCGACTACGAGCACAGACAAAAACCGTACTCCCGTCGAGAAGGCGATCGACAAGTTTCTTCATTCCCTCCGCCAACGCAACGCGTCCGTTCACACCATCAAAGCCTACACCGGTGATTTGGGCAATTTTGCCGCCTATGTGGGATCACGCAATTGGCGAGCTATCGATCACGTGTCGATTCGCGGATTCCTCTCGCTTCTTTACGAAAAGCAACTCAGCAAAACCTCGGTTGCGCGGGCCCTGGCTGCGGTCCGTTCCTTCTACCGCTGGCTGGCACAGGAAGGAGTAGTGGAACAGAATCCTGGTGCGCTGGTTTCGACGCCCAAGCTGCCCAAGAAGCTGCCGCGCGTGCCCACGATCGAAGAAATGAACGCTGTGCTCGACGGGCAGATGCCCGAAATCGCGTCCTTTCCCGAGCGCGACCGCATCATGTTTGAACTGCTTTACGGATGCGGCATCCGCAATTCCGAGTTGGTCGGGATCAATCTCGACGACATCCGATTGAGCTCCGAAGCTATTCTCATCCGGGGCAAAGGGAAAAAGGAACGCTACGTGCCTTTCGGCGATTCTGTGAAAACCGCGCTCGCCGGCTACTTGCCAGTGCGCCAGCAGAGGTTGGCCGAGCGCAGGAAGAATACGACCGCGCTGCTGATCAATCAGCGCGGCGGACGGCTTACGACGCGTAGTGTGGGACGCATCATCAAAACAATTGCCGTAGCCAAAGGGCTGTCACCCGACGTTCATCCGCACACCCTGCGTCACGCTTTTGGCACGCACATGCTCGAGGAGGGGGCTGACCTGCGCTCGATTCAGGAAATGCTCGGCCACGAGCGCCTTTCAACCACCCAGCGCTATACCCAACTTTCCGTGAAGCACGTGCTTCAGGTGTATGACCAGACGCATCCGCGCGCCAAATAATGATCGCTGTAGAGACGTTGCTTGCAACGTCTGTCTCGCGGCGGAGACGTAGCAAGTTATGTCTCTACAGAGCACGCCTCCGCAACCCCTCCCACATTTCCTCCACGCGTCGTCTTAACTCGCCAATGAGTTCATCGTAGGCCTGCTCGGAAGCGTCGGCCTCCGCAGGAGGATAAATCGGGTTGCCGACCCTCATTTGCAAAGGTGCGAATCTCTGAAACCTCTGCCCCCTTGGCCAAGCCTCATGAAAACCTTCAATCGCCACGGGAACGATCGGCACCTGTAAATGAATGGAGAGAATCGCAGCACCTTTCTTGAATGTTTTTGGCTCGCCGTCAATCGAGCGTTCGCCCTCCGGGTAAAGCAAGAGCACACCCCCATGGCGCAGGCCAAAGGCTCCGGCGCGCATGGCTGGAATCAGGTTCGCATCCGGATCCACCACCACGACCCGCAGTGATCGTGCCAGCGTCCGCATGAAGCCTCCTCCGAAAATTTCGCTGGTCCCCACCGCGAAGGTATAGCGGAAGATCTGCCAAGGCAGAACGCTGGCTAGAATGATCGGATCGATGAAGCTCTGGTGATTCGAAGAAATGATGAAGGGCCCATGGACAGGAAACTTTTCCAGGCCGGTGACGCGAAGATGAAAACGGTCGCGGGCGACGATCTGTATCAACCGGCTGAACATGTACCAGAAGGTTTCCCTGAACGGCTGTGAGTGGACCAGAACGCGCGACTCAGGATCCGCGGGCTCTTCTTGCAACACGGCTTTCCATCCGGCGAACTGCACGCGCGGAGATCCAGCCTTGCCGCTAGCGGCGCTTTCGCGCACCGCCTCAATCAGCTCTTTAACAGTGTAGATTTCGGATAAGCGTGACTCCTCGAGATCTCCCCCAATTTCCTGTTCCAATGCGACCAGAAGCTCCACCCGCTGCATCGAGTCCAGCCCGAGATCGAGTTCGAGATTGTCGCTGGGACGGATTGATTGAGGCCTGGTTCTTGCTGCCGCCCGGATGATTTTGAGCGCGCGCTGCACGTCATGCTGCTCCAGCCAGGCGGCATCTTCCGGGCTCAAGGGTGTTTCTGAGCTGACTTCCGCATCGCTTGCAGGGCCTTTCGCGCGCTCGGCTCGTACCCGCTTTTCGATCTCAAATCGCTTCAACTTTCGAGTGGTCGTCCGCGGCAAGGGATCCTGCCAGATTTCATAACTGCCAATCCGCTTGGTCGAAGGCAGTTTCGCTGAGAGGCCTTCAATGTCGTAGCGTAAGACCTCTTTCGTATTCACAATCTTGCGCTGCTTGAGTACATCGAAATTCGGGACCACAACCGCGTGCAACCGCTCCTGTCGCGGACCGTCGTCGAGAGCCATAATCGCAATTTCTGCGATGTAAGGCGACTTCAGATAGTGCGCCTCGACTTCTTCCGGGTAAATGTTTTTTCCGTTGCCGAGGATGATGACTTCCTTCTTGCGCCCGGTGATAAACAGATTTCCCGTGGCATCGAAATAGCCCAGATCGCCCGTGTAAAGCCAGCCCTCCCTGAGGGCGACGGCCGTAGCGTCCGGCCGGTTCCAGTAGCCCTTCATTACAACTGCCCCGCGAATGGCGATTTCACCAACCGGCTGACCGCCGTCTTCTTGCAGCTTCGGATCGATGATCTTTCCTTCCACCCCCTCGAGCGCCTTGCCTACAGACCCTATAACGTTGTCATCGGCCGAGGTAGCGAACGCGGCCGCGCTGGTTTCAGTGAGGCCGTACGCCTGGAGGATGTCGATTCCCAGCGCATGGAACTCGTGTCCGACCTGAGGATCAAAGCGTGACCCACCCGTCACCAGGTAGCGCATTTTGCGGCCGAACGTACCATGAATTTTAGGAAAGAAAATCGGGCCAGGGTTCCAGCCGAATCTTCGGCTGAAGCGTGTGACCGCCATCATCGTTCGAAAGACCCGGGTTGCCATTCTCCCACGTTGGGATACTTCTTTGAAAATGCGCTCGTGGATCAAATAAAAAAACTGTGGCACCACCGCGAACGCCGTGATCTCCCGCTCCGCCAGTGCTCGAAGCAGTTCCGTCGTGTTCAGGGTTTCGAGATAAACGACGCGCGCGCCCTTGACCAGAGGCAACAACAGATTCGCCATCTGCGACAGCACGTGAAAAAGCGGCAACACGCCAAGCAATGCGTCTTCAGGGCCGATCTCCGCCCAGCCGGAAACAGCCCGCACTTCGCCCATAAGGTTGGCGTGGTTGAGCATCACGCCTTTGGGGTCGGCTGTCGTTCCAGAGGTGTAGAGCAGCGATGCGAGGTCGTTAGAGGGAACAGGGACAAATTTCCCCGGTCCAGCCGCAAAGATGGTGTCGAGATTGGCCTGTGTGGGGACAGCCGCCCCCGGCTGTCCAGCCGAGTGAAGCTCGGCAGAATCCGTTAACAAAATCTGGACCGACAGTCCCTCCACAGCTTTCTGGGCGACTGACAAATGCCTTACGTCACAGAATATGAGTGAACTGCCACTATCCTGGACAAGTTTCGCAACCTGATCCGCATGAAACGCCGTGTCCAACGGAACCGCTGTGCAACCGGCCGCGATAATCCCAAGATAGGCAGCAATCCACCGCGGATGATTATCAGCTAGGATCGCAATCCGGACTCCCGGCTGAAATCCGCTCTCGGTTAGCCAGCGGCCGATGCTCTCGGCCATGCGCCGCGCTTCCGCGTAGGTGTGGCTCTCCACCCGGTCGCGCCGCTGAATTTCCAGAGCGACGTTGTCGGGCCAGCGCTCAGCACATTCGCGAAAGAGTTGGTAAAAGACCAGCATAGGCCAGCGGGAAAATATACCTGAAAACGCGTTTCAGCGC
>Ga0210384_10006930_pt1 | contig 12003 bp, 10 predicted proteins | sample IncBWH2MmetaG_FD_160574 | JGI IMG/M metagenome (GOLD analysis project Ga0210384, IMG submission 160574) | Forest soil microbial communities from Barre Woods Harvard Forest LTER site, Petersham, Massachusetts, United States - Inc-BW-H-2-M | ecosystem: Environmental > Terrestrial > Soil >... | reverse complement strand
TTACATTTACTTTATCAGGAAAGTAAAGCAAAAATCAATTGAAGAAGGTTTATTTAGTGGTATTCTGCTTGAGGGAGAAAATTAAGTAAACAATTTCTCTGCATCAGCTATCGCCTCCGGCCGCCCCACATCCACCAGCATTGAACCCGAATGATCGAAACCAAGTATAGCTTGGGTTGCAGCGAGTTCCAGGTAAACATCCACGATCGAAAATTTTCCCTGCTGATGTATAAGGGGGAATATTTCCGGCGAGATAAAATGAATGCCGCTGAATGCTTTCTCTTTAAGCAAAGAACCCTGAATTGATATTATTTCTTCACCCGACTTCGTATTGCGCCAGCCGCAAAGTCTTTCTTTATTATCGAAGAGAAAGTACCGGGAAGATTTCCTTCCTGTTATTGCCAGGGTAGCAAGTGGTTTTTTTTCTTCATGAAATGATATCATTTTTTTCAGGTCGAGGTCTGTGAGGATATCGGCATTCATCAAAACAAAAGAACCTTGATCAAAATAATCTGCGGCTCTCTTCAGCCCTCCTCCCGTTTCCAATACTTCGTCCGATTCGTCGCTGATCGTAATATTGCTTCCCCATCCGTCATTTACAATAATCGCATGCCGGATCTGCTCGGCGAAATGATGCACATTCACCAGCACATCTTTGATTCCAAATGATTGCAGGTAAACCAGGTTTCTTTCCAGCAGTGTTTTGCCATTTACGAGTGCAAGTGCCTTTGGATGCAGATCCGTCCATGGCTTAAAACGGGTACCCAGACCCGCGGCGAGGATCATGGCCTTCATCAGAGTACAATATTTTGTACCAGGCTGCTCTTACCAGGATAGTCGGTATTAAAGTGAAGGCCCCTGCTTTCTTTTCTGAATTGTGCACCTTTTACAATCAGGTAACCGGTGGTGATCAGGTTCCTGACTTCGCAAAGCTGGGGTGATACTAAAGTGGTTTCATACAACGCTTCAATTTCTTCATGCAGGAGGTCCAGTCTTTTTGATGCGCGTATAAGACGAATATTAGTCCGTACAATACCTACATAATCACTCATCAGTAACTGAAGCTCTTTTATACTCTGCGTTATTAAAATCATTTCGCCGGGAGCCGTAGTTCCTTCAGCATTCCAGTCAGGAATATCTTCACGGAAATCAAGTGACTCAATTCTTTTAATACTGTCAAGGTAGCAACGATGTGCGAAAACCATAGCTTCCAATAGTGAATTGCTGGCCAGCCTGTTTGCACCATGAAGGCCGGTCGAAGCGCATTCGCCACAGGCATAAAGATTCCGGATTGAAGTATGTCCCCATTCATCGGTTTTGATCCCACCGCAACTATAATGTGCAGCAGGTGCAACAGGGATCATTTGTGTTGCCACATCAATACCGGCAGATAAACATTTTTCATAAATATTGGGAAAATGTTCCACGAATTTTTTCATGTCCATATGGCGGCAGTCCAGGTACACATGCTCCGTTCCACCTTTTTTCATTTCGTTATCGATAGCCCTTGCAACAATATCGCGCGGAGCAAGATCCTTCCGTTCATCGTACCGGACCATAAACGCTTCTCCGTTTTTATTTCGCAGAATGGCCCCGTCTCCCCTGACCGCTTCGGTGATAAGAAAAGAAGGACTCACACCCTGTTGATAAAGTGCCGTCGGATGAAACTGGATGAATTCCATATTTTCAATTCTCCCCTTGGCTCGGTATACCATTCCGATCCCGTCTCCGGTTGCGATCACCGGGTTGGTTGTAGTGCGGTAAACCTGGCCGTTTCCTCCGGTTGCAAATACTGTGATGCGTGATAGAATCTTTATGATCCTGTTTTCTTTCATATCCAGGGCATAAATTCCATAGCATTCGATATTGGGAGTGGATTTGGTAACGAGATAACCCAGGTGATGTTGAGTGATGATATCCACAACAAAGCAATGTTTGATGATCTCGATATTCTTCTGTGAAGCGACGGTTTGCAATAAGGCGCGTTCCATTTCCTTTCCTGTAACATCTTTATGATGAAGAATCCGGAATTCAGAATGGCCGCCTTCCCTTCCTTTTTTAAAAGCCCCTTCCTCATCCTTGTCGAATTCTGCACCCCATTCAATCATTTCCTGAATCCGTTGTGGACCTTCTTTCACAACAATTTCCACGATTTTCAGATTGCATAATCCATCTCCGGCAATCAGTGTGTCTTCAATATGTTTTTCATAACTGTCGTTTTCAAAATCCGTAACTCCGGCAATTCCGCCCTGCGCATATTTCGTATTGGTTTCGTCTGCAATCGTTTTTGTAATTACAAGAACATGCTGGTCAGGACAGGCTTTTGCTACTTTCAATGCATAGGTGAGGCCGGCAATACCTGAACCGACAACGAGGAAATCCGTTTTTCTTTGCATGATTCTTTCCTAATAAACAATGGTATATTCGAATTTTTCGGGGTGGTCGAATACTTCAACCAGGTTATACTGCATGATGACTTTTTTCCTGTCGGGGAAAATTTTGGCCAGAATATTATCTATTTTCTTTACAGGTCTTGGAATAACAATGGATAGGGTATAAGGAATTGAAATACCCATACTGCCTGCATCTTTCATTTGTGCAAACTGCGGACTCTGCTGCAAAGCCTTCCACTTTTCAGGATTCAGTTTTCGGGAAATAAGACCATCATGACATTGAAAATCATAAATGGCGTTGAACTGGTTCATATCCGGCATGCCATTTTCATTTCCTGATGTAGTGGTATCGGGCTTTCCTGCCATGCCCTTAAATAATTGGTTGAACCCGAGTGACTGATTGTTCATGGAAATATATAGCTTCTGCAAATCCCCCAGACTCTTAAACGGAATTACGATATCGCTTTTAAATTCCTTTTTTTCCATATTCAATAAAAGATGAACAGTTCCCTTTTTTATCAGGGCTTTGTTTTCTGCTGAAATATTTTGAGCAGTGTCCAGCAATGCTTTCATCATCACTGTTGTATCAATATTCCTGGAAGGCATTTGTTTATCCATCTCCTCTTTACCCATATAGCTCTGCATGGCCTGCAGAAGCTGGCTCATATCTGTATGAACAGAATACACGCCTGATCCATCTGCATGTACGTCAATATCTTCATTTATTTCAAAACAGCCTGCCAAAAAAAACATGCTGGTTATGGTGAGAAAGCACTTCAGTTTTTTCATAACTAATATTATGAAGCAAGGTACATGTTTACCGGAATTCCAGTTGATATAACACGCTAAAACTTTGTGAAGCGCCGGGCTCCAATATTATCAGACCCTGGCCATTGTTAAATGAATCCGGTGCTGAACTAAGATTTTCTATTGCAATGGTCCTTCTGTCATCCGGTGTATAAATCTGAAGATAGGGATAGCTATAGTCGGGGAAAAAACTCAATCGAAGACCATTTGCAGGATTTTCCAATGTTGCGGCGGGAAGATCCGGGTCGGATTCGAGTAAAAAGCAATGATCAAATCTTTCATTTCCAATAAGTCTTGGTGAATAAAATGTATCCGTTTCAATAATTTCTCCAGTTGGAATAAGTTTCTCATTAAATGCGAGGTTTTTTCTTGAGTGGAACGATAATAACCAGTCGTTAACTTCTCCTTCCAGGCTAAAATATGGATGCCATCCATCGGCCATGGGTATGCGCCCGGGAGAAAGATTTTTTACTGTGGTTTCCAGATTCAACCTTCCACCCTTTTTTAGTGTATATTTTACTTTTATTAAATATTCAAAAGGATAGGCGTGATTTTCTTTTTTATAATGATATTCAAGTAATATAAATGCCTGATCTTCCTGATTTTTTTTCTCCAGGATAGTAAAGGGTTTGTCAGAAAGAATGCCATGTATTGAAGAACCGTCATTAAATTTGTCCGGAAATTCAAAGGAGCTGCCTTCAAATTTATATTTGCCTTCTGATATGCGGCAGACAAAAGGAGAAAGCTTGGCACTTTTATAAGTGGAAGAATGATTTTTTTTCAGGTCAGCAAGATTATTGTAATTATCTATAACCTGTATTCTTCGATTTCCTAAAGGAATGGAGAATTCGTGTAAAAGGGCGCCTGCGTCAGGCAGGATCCTGACCTGGATGCCGGTTGTAAAATCGGTGATCTGTAAAAGGTCCAGGTCTTCATCCCTTTCGCGGGTTATGGTAAAAGACATTTGTATTGCGTTTAATTTCGAAGAATGATAATGGATATTGAAAGGCAATTTCAACAATATTTCGGAAAAGATTGCCTGATTGCTGCTGCACCCGGCCGGGTGAACCTCATTGGTGAACATACGGATTATAATCAGGGGTTTGTGCTTCCGGGCGCAATAGACAGGCATATATATATTGCCATGGCACCAAATCAGGATAAAAAGTTGAACCTGGTGGCGCCGGAATTTGGAGAAAACTATTCATTTGAGCTGGATCATATGCGTCCTGTAAAGGGGTGGCCCACTTATTTATTGGGAATGATCTATATGATCATGCCTGAAAAACACTTACCGCACGGGATGGATATTCTCCTCATCGGAAATGTGCCCATTGGCGCGGGAATGAGTTCTTCTGCAGCGCTTTGTTCTGCATTTGGTTTGGCACTCAATGAATTTTTTAAATTGTGCTTATCCAGAATGCAAATCGCACTTCAGGCACAAAAGACAGAGCACCGTTTTGCCGGTCTTCAATGTGGCATTATGGATCCCTTCGCTAGCCTGCATGGAAAAGCCGGTCACCTGATGAAACTTGATTGCCGAAGCCTTGAATACGAATACATTCCATTCGACTTTCCAGATATCAGGATTATCCTTGTAAACACAATGGTAAGTCATTCACTGGCATCATCTGAATATAATCTTCGTCGTCAGCAATGTGAAGAAGGTGTTGCGGTTCTTAAAAAATATGAACCTGCCATACATTCTTTGCGCGATCTTCAGCCTCAACTTCTTGAAAAGCACAGGGCTGAACTGGATGAAATCGTTTATAAAAGATGCCATTTTATTGTGGAAGAAAATCATCGCCTGCTCAATGGTTGTAACGATCTTAAAAATCATAATTTGAACGCGTTTGGAAAATTAATGTATGCTTCACACGCCGGATTGAGTAATGAATATGAAGTGAGCTGTAAGGAATCGGATTTTCTTGTGAAAGAAATAAATTTATTAAAAGGTGTAAAAGGCGCGAGGCAGATGGGCGGCGGATTCGGCGGATGCATAATCACTCTTGTAGAACATGATGCTGCGGAGACTTTTACCCGTGATATCCGGGAAAAATATGAAATGCAATATGGAAAAGTTCCGGATTGTTATGTTATGAATATAGGAGAAGGAGCACACATCCTTAAGCCTTTGGCTTAAGGATAATGTGGTGAATTTGGAATTGTAGAAAATGAAAAATGTGGAAGTTGAATTATTAATGATAATGTGGGAAATGTGGGAATTGAATTTTTAAGAGTAAGGGTTGAATTAATTGTAATAATCAGTATTTAATCTTGCAAACACTGCCAGATAACTTTAAACCAATCATTCAATTTTAACCTTCATCTTCCTGAAGTATCGACCTAAAGTAAAATTGACCCGGGCCTGGAAATAATTCTCAATGTATCCTCAATGCTACCCCGATGGGCCCTCTTTGCGACTTCGGATTTGGAGGACCCAAAGCGGACTCAAAGGAGAGAACACGAGGTGAAACCAACCTCCATAACAGTTTTCGTCAAACAATCTTCAGGGAAAGCCCGGGAGTTGTAAATGATTCTTCCACGATTTCAAAATAATTTCCTCATTTCCCACATTATCATTAATAATTCAACTTCCACATTTTTCATTTTCTACAATTCCACATTCACCACATTATGATCCGGTTCCACCCACACATTATTCTCTTTAAGAAGATTGACCAGTTCAGAAACAGCCGTCTCACTACTAACTCCTCGTTTCATTACTTCTTTTCCCTTATACAATGTGATCTTACCCTGGCCACTTCCCACGTAACCAAAATCTGCATCTGCCATTTCTCCGGGACCGTTCACGATACAACCCATAATCGCGATCTTCAGTCCTTTAAGGTGACTGGTTACGGACCGGATCTTTGCTGTCGTTTCCTGCAGATCAAACAAAGTTCTGCCGCAGGAAGGACAGGAAATATATTCAGTTTTCGAAATCCTGGTTCTTGCTGCCTGTAGGATGGAGAATGCAGTATTGTTTAAGAACTGGTGATTATTTTTTGCGTTCAGATAGGTTCTTCCACTTACCTGACCGTTCATGATTTTTTTTGGATCATTGATCAGCCAGATACCGTCACTCATGCCATCCGCCAATAAGCTACCTGCTTCCACTGCAAAATGAATAAGCTGCAGGTCGATGGTGCTTTCCGTACATTCTACCACGAGGATAACCGGAATTTCCATGTTTCGGTTCATCAGTTCCATAATAAAACGCCTGGTATCCAATACCGGGTTTTCATTATCAGAATAAAGGGCAAGAACCAGACCCGGAACATTTTCCATTAAACTGAACAGATCAGGACGGATTGCCTTATTCGCGTTCAGGGTTAATAAATTCATGGTTGGGGACCAGGAGGAAGCCTTCTTTAACTGGTCAAGTGTAAACAGGGGGAAATATTTTTCTTCCCCAGCGATGGTTTTCTTTTCATTCAGTTTATTCCACGCATCAAAATCGCAAATTATTTTACATGTTCCCGGTAAATCAAAATCAATGATTTTATTTCCGGAATAGATATAGTCTGCAGCAGCATCTCCGATTTTCCATTTATCCGTAAACTCATCATACTCGTAACCTATGCGCTCAAGAGCTTCAGGAGTGATGAATGCTTCATGCATAAGATCTGCCACTACAACGGGCGCATGTGTACCGCCGATATTATAAACTGCCCGTGTTTTTCTTCTTTTATATTCAAAAGGAGAATATGGTATTTTTTCAATGGGCAATATGTCTGACCCGCTTTGTTTAGAAGTATAACGCGCAACAATATCCTGGCAAACAGGAATTTCAAATTCGGGATCTTCGGTTAGGGATACCCGTATGGTGTCACCTATACCGTCTTCCAACAGAGTGCCGATTCCAATCGCTGATTTTATTCTGCCGTCTTCACCGTCGCCAGCTTCGGTTACGCCGATATGTAAGGGATAGATCAGGTTGAATTCATCCTGCATGGTCTTTACCAGGAGGCGGTAAGCTTCTACCATCACCAGCGGATTGCTGGATTTCATGCTCAATACAATCTGATGATAGTTTTCACTTCTGGCGATCCGCAGAAATTCCATGGCGCTTTCCACCATACCCATGGGACTATCGCCATACCTGCTCATTATACGATCACTCAGCGATCCATGGTTTGTGCCGATTCGCATGGTGGTACCATATTCTTTACAAATCCCGACAAGGGGAATGAACCGGTCACGGATCCTTTCAATTTCTTCGGTATAATCCGAGTCACTATATTCAATGAATTCAAATTTCTTTTTGTCGGCATAGTTACCCGGATTTATCCGCACTTTTTCAACGATGCGGGCTGCAATCTCAGCAGCATTGGGTGTAAAATGAATATCCGCTACCAGTGGAGTCTTATATCCTCTTTTCCTGATTTCGTTTTTAATATTCAGCAGGTTTTCCGCTTCGGTTTTACTGGGAGCTGTTATTCTGATAAGTTCAGCACCGGCTTCAATGCAACGGATCGACTGTTCCACGGTTTTAACCGTATCCATGGTATCAAATGTCGTCATAGTCTGCACACGGATAGGCGCATCACCTCCCAAAATAAGATCTCCCACAGTAACCGGTACTGTTTTCAGTCTTTTATATTCTGAGAGAGAATGAGTGTAGAGCTGCATTTTTATAGTTGAAAGATTCACTTCAGGACACCAAAATTATGAAAAGTTCCAGGCTTTGTCCCTCTTTGCTTCGTCGTCCAAAGGCTTTGTGCTTTTGGCTTGCTTTACCAGTCTTTTTCAGGCTGGCTTAGCGCGTGGGTTTTATTCTGGTTCATTTTATCCTGGACATCTTTTTCCCTTTGTTCCAGGGAGCGGAGGTATTGTTCAACCTGTTGTTTGGATAATTTACTTTGCTGCGGTTTGGGACTATTGTCGGGTTTATTCTGATCTTTTTTTTGTTTATCGTCGGATTTCTTCTTGTCAGGTTTGTCTTTTTTATTCTGTTGCTCCTGTTTCTTTTTTTCAAGCAGGGCTTTTACCAGGTTTTCTCTGGCATCACTGTCGGCAGAATTCAGTCGCAAAGCATTTTTCCAGGCATCAATACTTTCATCAATTTTTTTCTGACGGATCATGGCTACACCTTTGTTATAATAAGCGCTTTGCCTTGTATTCTCATCTGCTTTGGATTGCAATACATCGTCGTACGAACCCGCTGCTTTTTCATAATCGTTTTTTCGATATAATGCATCTCCCAGGTTGAAATGAGCATCGGGATTCCCGGGTGATTTTTTTAATGCTTTTTCATAGTTTGATTGTGACTGGTCATATTCCTGCTTATTATAAAAGCGGTTCCCCCGGCGAATCAGCGCATCTGTTGTTTGTGCACTTATGTAAGTACATACAGGCAGTGTGAATAGAATCAATATGGATAATCTGGTTTTAAGCAATTTTTCTTTTTCTTTCGGGAATGAATAATTCCATTATCAGCAGAATTCCCGCTAATCCGATGAACCAGGGGAAATAATTTTTAAAATTTATGAACTCCGAATCTGATAATGCCCTTTTTTCAATACTGTCCAGCCTCTGGGTCAGCGTAATGGTAGCGTCTTCCAGGTTTTCCAGATGAATGTAAATTCCGTTTGTTGCATCCGAAATGCCGGTCAATTCCTGTTCATTTAGTTTAGATATGACCGTATTTCCCTGGTTATCTTTTTTCGGTTGCTTTGTTTCAGGATCAATGATAATGGATCCTTCGGGTGAGCCGATGCCTACCGTATTTACCATAACGCCATCGTCGGCCATTTGTTTTGCGACTTTTAATGCATCGGGATCATGATCCTCTCCGTCGGAGATCAGCACAACAGCTTTATACTTATGTTCATTCTGGTTGAAAGAGTTGTTGGCCATTGTGAGGGCCTCGGCAAAAACAGTTCCCTGGGTTGGTACAGCATCCGGACCTGCTTCAGAAATATAAAGTTTAGCCGCTCCATGATCCGTTGTCAGTGGCATTTGCATATAGGCTCTTCCGGCGAACAAAATCAACCCGATACGATCATTTTGCAAACGGTCCGTCAGCCGATATAAAAGCTGTTTGGCTTTATCAAGACGGCTTGGTTTTACGTCCTGCGCCAGCATACTTTTGCTTACATCCAGCACGATCATAACATCCACACCCTGACGTGATATATTCTCAGCACTTCCCCTTGCACGAAGGTTAGCCAATCCGGCAACAAGGAAAAATACCGATGCGCAAATCAGGATAAATTTCAGGAGGAATTTTCTGGTTGAAAAGGATTTTACCAGCTGGGATACCAATGCAGGATCTCCAATCTTGTTACCAAGGTTTTTCTTCCAGTTTATCAACCTGTAATACAGAAAGACAAGTAATGGAATCAGGATCAGTCCTATAAAGTATTCAGGGTGCTGGAAATGCAAGACTAATTATTAATTATCAATTATTAATTATTAATGCTTAAAGTTTTATGCTTCAAGCAATTCGTCAACGGTCATCGGTCAACGGTCATCGGTCAACGGTCATCGGTCATCGGTCATCGGTCATCGGTCAACCGCCAACCGTCAACCATTTGCAAGATAACAAACACATGCCGGGCAAATTATTTCTTTCCGTTAAAAAATCCTAAATGGGCCAGGATGTCTTTGAGCAATTTAATCCTTACCTCAAGTACCCGGTTTGCAACAGTTGATTCTATATTGAGCACAAAAAAATAAGGATGCTTATTTTCTTCTATCCAGCCAACTACCCATCCCAATTCCCGGCCGTCTCCTGGAAACCCCCATCCTGTTTTATAATACAGTTTATAGTTAGAATTCTGTTCGCGCAACATCACAGATTGTACAATGTCCTGTGTTCGTTTAAAGAAAGGAAGCTGGTCGAAGTATAATTTTTTAACCAGTCCCAATTCCTCATCCGGTTTAATTTTCAAATGGTTGTTGAGCCAGAAGGAATCGATGGGGCCACTGATATCTCTGTTACCATAGCCGAGACTGTCGATCCAAAGTTTCATGGTATCGCGGCCTATGCGCCGGGCCACTTCCTGGTAATAAGGAACGGCTGAAACAGCAAAAGCTTCTTTCATTGTAAGATCCTTATTCCAGTCATTATTCCATCTTTTCACACCGTCCCATTTGATCACCATATTTTCATCCCTGATAACACCCGTTTGGATGCCGATCAGTGAATTCACAATTTTAAAAGTTGAAGCGGGTGTAAAGGAACTGTCACGGTAACGTGGAAGGTTATAGATGATGAAATTATTTTCCCCGTTATTAAATAAACCAAAACATCCCTTTACCCCGGCGGAATCAAAATATGTTTTAAGGCTATCATCTACCTTCACATTATTCATTGAACAACCTGACAAAACAATATAAATAAAGGCAGGAATCAGGAAACGGGGCATAGAAAATTTTTGCAAAAATAAGCAGCTGTAAACTAAACGGATATGGTTATATTTAAATGGCAGAATTATCATGCTCAACAAGGCCGATATTGAAAAATATTTTATAGCTGAAAAACAGGAGAGCCTGGTTTTCCTGGTCATCGGTTTAGCCGCTATCGCTTTGGCCCTGATTTTTTATTTTATAGTTAAAACGCATATTTACAGGGGAGCGGCAATTCCATTGCTGGTCCTGGGTCTGGTTCAGTCAGTCGCAGGGTATGCGGTATATGTAAAAAGCGACGACCAGCGTATCAGCCAGGTATATGCCTATGATATGAATCCTGACCAGCTGAAAACCGTTGAGCTCACCCGCATGCGAAAGGTCCAGACTAATTTTTTGATCTATCGGAGTATCGAGGTCGGTTTAATCATCGCAGGGTTGATCCTGATTATTTTTTTCCGAAATCAGGAAGGGAAAACTTTTTGGATGGGACTGGGGATTACACTCACTTTGATGGCGGCAGAACTTTTCTTCGCAGATTTCATCGCCGAAAAACGCGCATCAAAATATACTTCGCAGTTGGAGGAATTCAACAAGAAAGCCTAAAGCCCAAAGCTTAAAGCCTAAAACTTATAAATTGTTAATTGTTAGTTGTTAATTGTAAACGATTTATCTTGAACTTTAAAATTTATATCCAACAAACTATTTAGCGTTAACAACTAACAACTAACCTAACCGTTTTCAGCATTAAGCATATATTAGTTTTCGGCTTTCAGCTTTGGGCTTTAGGCTCTCTAATATTGCTTCGATTTCTTCAAGATTGCCTTTCTGTACAAGCTGATTACGTACATCTTTAATATATGGTATGCCTTTCAGATAATTACTATAATGCCTTCGCATTTCCAGAATACCAAGCACAGGGCTCTTCCATTCTATTGACCTGTACAGGTGTTGCCTGATCACATCAATCCTTTCTTCCAAAGAAGGGGATTCCAAATGATTTCCTGTTCTTAGAAAATGTTTGATCTCCTGGAAAATCCAGGGATAACCAATAGCCGCACGGCCGATCATTATGCCGTCAACACCATAACGGTTTTTATATTCAAGCGCTTTTTCGGGACAGTCAACATCGCCATTACCAAAAATGGGAATATGTATTCGCGGATTATTTTTAACACGCGCGATCAGTGTCCAGTCGGCATCTCCCTTATAAAGTTGTGACCTTGTTCTGCCGTGGATCGTGAGGGCTCCTATACCTTCATCCTGTAGGCGCTCGGCAACTTCTTCAATATTTTTTGAATCATCATCCCAGCCCAGTCTGGTCTTTACGGTTACTGGCAAGCGGGTGGATTTGATAACAGCACGTGTAAGTCGAACCATGGCCGGAACGTCTTTTAATACGGCCGCCCCCGCTCCTTTACAAACAACTTTTTTAACCGGGCATCCA
>Ga0210384_10006929_pt1 | contig 12005 bp, 13 predicted proteins | sample IncBWH2MmetaG_FD_160574 | JGI IMG/M metagenome (GOLD analysis project Ga0210384, IMG submission 160574) | Forest soil microbial communities from Barre Woods Harvard Forest LTER site, Petersham, Massachusetts, United States - Inc-BW-H-2-M | ecosystem: Environmental > Terrestrial > Soil >... | reverse complement strand
GAGGGTAAGGTCCTTGCTCGCTTCAGCCGAAATGTTCTGGATTGCCAGGGCTTCGGCCGGACTCAGCTGTTTTCCCGATTGCAGCGTAGCCACCAGCGCCGCAAGGTTCAGCGCCATTTGCGTAAGAACCGGCAAGTCCGCCAGCGCGACGCTGACCCATTGGGCGCTGCATCCGGTTGCGATCAACGAAATGCTCAGGGGACAGCCGCCCCCGGCTGTCCGGCCGAGCGCAGCTCGGCGGAGCAAAACAAAATCGCCACCGGCCGAAGCCGATGGCGATTCTTTCTGGAAGCTTTCGAAGTTATTTCAAAGTGCAGACAGGCACTCGCCCGCCCACGGACCTACGCGGCCTTCTCGCTCGCCTGTGCCACTCGCAAAATCGTGCTTTCATCAAAATGCCGTCCCAGGATCTGTAACCCAATGGGCAGCTTTTCCCTGGTCTCGCCGCAGGGCACGGAGATTCCCGGGATTCCCGCGAGGTCCGCAGTCACGGTGTAGATGTCCGCCAGATACATGGCCAGCGGATCATTCACTTTCTCGCCCAGCTTGAACGCCGCCGTAGGACTGACCGGCGCCACGATGGCGTCAACTTTTTCGAATGCCTCTTCGAAATCCCGCGTTAGCAAGGTGCGTACTTTTTGCGCCTTCAGATAGTAAGCATCGTAGTAGCCCGCGCTCAGGGCATACGTGCCCAGCATGATCCGACGCTTCACTTCTGCGCCAAAGCCCTGATCGCGACTGCGCCGGTACATCTCCGAAAGTGTGCGCGCGTCCTTGGCGCGATATCCGTAACGCACGCCGTCAAAACGGGCCAGGTTCGAAGAAGCCTCCGCGGTGGCCACAATGTAGTAAGCCGGAATCGCATACTTGGTATGGGGCAGTGAAACTTCCACGATCTCGCAGCCCTGCTTGGCCAGCTTCTGAATCGCTGCTTCAATCGCGCTACGAACTTCCTTGTCCAGACCTTCTCCCAGATACTCCTTGGCCACACCAAGCTTGAGCCCGCGTACTGGCTTCTCCAGTTCCGCCACATAATCCGGAACCGGCACGTCGGCCGAGGTCGAATCCATGGGATCGCGGCCCGCAATCGCGCGCAGGACGATTGCCGTATCCTTCACGGTTTTCGTGAGCGGCCCAATATGGTCGAGCGAGGACGCAAATGCGATCAGGCCGTAGCGCGACACCCGTCCGTAGGTTGGCACCATCCCAACCACGCCACAGAACGACGCGGGCTGCCGGATTGAGCCGCCCGTGTCCGAACCCAGCGCCGCCACCGCCATATCCGCGGCTACCGCCGCCGCTGATCCCCCTGAAGAACCGCCCGGGACACGCGTAAGATCGCGCGGATTGTGCACCGGCTTCCAGGCCGAGTTTTCGTTGGACGATCCCATCGCAAACTCGTCGCAGTTCAGCTTGCCCAAAACCACAGCGCCGGCCGCTTCGAGCCGAGCCACAGCCGTGCAATCGTAGGGCGGGACGTAGTTGCCCAGAATTTTCGATCCCGCCGTCGTCCGAACACCCTTGGTGACCATCACGTCTTTGATGGCGACGGGCACGCCACCCAATGGCGGAAGCTTTTCGCCTTTCGCTGCCAGAGCGTCCATCTCTAGTGCCTTGGCGAGTGCCCGATCTTTGCAAAGAGTCAGGAATGCGCCGATTTTGGGATCGTCGCTCTGGATCTTGGCGTAGAACGACTCCGCCAGCATAGCTGCGCTGGTTTTGCGCTCCTGCACGGCAGAGCGGGCGGCGTCAATTGTAAGCTGCTCCAGATTCATGATTGGCGGTGGGTTGTGGGTCTTTGGTCTTTGGTCTTTGGTCGTTGGCCAAAGACCAACGGCCAAGGACCAACGACGATTCTTTCTACCTTTCGATCACTTTGGGCACTTTGAAGAATGTTCCATCCGAATCCGGAGCGTTCTCCAGCGCCACGTCATGCGCCAACGACTTGCGCAATCCTTCAAGGACGTCTTCGCGGCTGGCGTAGGCAAAGCGTTCGCTGCCTTCCTTGGACTGGTCCACACCGTAACGGTCTGAGACTTGGGCCATCGGAGGCACGTTCGTCGTGTCCAGTTCGTTCAGAGTGTCGATGTAACCAAGAATCGAGTTCAGGTCGCGCACCATGCGGGTGCGCTCTTCCTCGGTAAGCTCCAGGTTGCCAAGATCGGCCACGTACGCCACGTCTTTTTCAGTAACTTTCATGCCCGTGTGGGACGGCCGCCCTCGCCCGCCGCTTTGTCCACAATGACAAACTCAATCCGTCTAACGCTCTCCGCGACATAGCGATTGATAACCGCCAGATATTGCGGCGCCAGCGCCTGCAATTCAGCTCGCCACCCCGGGTCAGGAACTTCCACGCGAAGAATTCCCTGAGCGAATCCGACCGCCCTGGTCCGCGCCGCGACCGCCTGCCCGCAAGCCAGCGCCCACGCCAGCAGCGGGCCTTGTCCGGCAGGAGAGCGCCTCAAGCTGCCGGCGACAATCTTCTCCAGTCCTGCGCCGACTTGTTCCATGGCTCGGCTCATTCAGCAGATTATTCTCTTGGTGGGAGCGAAAATGATTTTACCATTCCCCAAGCTTTCGCTCGCGCTGAACCGCTCGTGATCCTTATATTTCCAGAATAGCAATTTGGACAGGGCAAAATGGGACACACCGGGACGCGATATATTGGCATTAATATACTTGACTGACTACCTTGGCTCAATCTGCTGCTATCAATCGGCGGTCGCGATGCGGTTCAAAGCGCGGTTGGCCTGTAGAAAGTTCACACTTTTCACCCGGCGCAGCACCACAAGTTGGACAACGCACCGCAAGCGCCTGTTTTGGGCTGAGTTCTTTTTTCATGGCTTTAGCCAGTGTGGGAGATGGTCGCCCACGGTGCTCTGAAGACCGCGAACGGGGCTAATGTGGCTCTCGCTTCGGCGATCTTGTTTACCGCGTCAATGCCAATTACCGCAAAAATACCTGTGCGACCTTCCACTGTCACCGTGTCGTTGTGTTTGGGCGCGCGGTTTTCAAGGCTCGCCATGTCAAACAGAATGCAGTTCTTTGACAGGAGAATAGTGGTCAATTGTGACCACTAAAGACAAAAACTTGTTGCATAACTGAGCATCTTTAGTCAGTCAACTATATCAATGCCGATATATTTCTTTTGCTCTCAGCCGCTTGAGGCAAAACCCGCACCGCCACGGGCTTGACAGCACACATGCCGGAGGTCAGTTCTGGCCGGAATTGTCCGCTTGCTGAGGAAATTCCCGTCTCACATACTCCATCGCGCTGTCCTTCGACTGCAATCGGCCTTCGAGTTGGGCATCCTCCAACAGGGAAAGAATTTCCTTGAACCGCGGTCCCGGCGAATACCCGGCCGCAATCAGATCATCGCCGCTGACGAGCGGGGCGGGACGAATGGTCTCGAGGGGAATCGCGGCGATCCTCTCGCGGGTGAAGTTATAGGACGTTAGGTCGCGGTGACTGGCCTGGCAGTCCAGTCGATGCAGCTCGATATGCTCGTCAAAGTGCGGCATGCGGACGAATTTCTTAAACGTGGATTCCTTCATCTGCACGACGTGTGCGAAGCGCATGTGATTTTCAACCAGAGCCAGAATCTGCTCAGTCGCATCGTTGGAAAAGCGCAGGCGCCGGCAGATCTCCTCGGCCATCTTCACCCCGATATCCACGTGATTATCAAAGCGAATACGATCGGGGGCCAGACGGAACGTCGGCGGCTTCCCGACATCGTGCAACAGCGCTCCCCATGCCAGGGTCGGCGGACAGGGGTGCGGCAACTCCTGAAGCAGCAACAAGGTGTGCACAAAAACGTCGCCCTCGGGATGGAACTCCGGCGGCTGCTGGACGCCCTTCATCGCGGAAATCTCCGGCAAGATTTCGCGGAGGAGGCCAGTCTCGTCGAGCAGGAGAAAAGCCTGGCGGGCGTTGCCCTCGGTAAGCATTTTGGTCAGTTCGTCGCGAACTCGTTCACGCGAGACTTGATGAATTCCGCTGGCCAGCTTCGGGATCGCGGCAAACGTTTCCGGCTCGATGGTGTATCCGAAACGCGCGGCAAAACGCACCGTACGGAGCATGCGCAGCTTATCTTCGGCAAAGCGCAACTCGGCGCGGCCGATGGTGCGAATGATTCCGGCAGCCAGGTCCTTGCGCCCACCCACGAAATCCAGCACTTCATTTGCGATGGGATCGAGCAGCAGGCCGTTGATGGTAAAATCGCGGCGCTCGACATCTTCCTTCGCGCTCTTGCTGAAGCGTACCTGGTCAGGATGGCGGCCATCACTGTAGCCGATGTCGCTGCGGAAGGTGGCGACCTCGACGGTGTTGCCGCCAGCGTCTCTCGCCGGCACCAGCACTACACCAAACTGTGCGCCCACCGCGTAGGTTTCCGGAAAAATGCGCATGACCTCGTCGGGAGTGGCGTCGGTGGTGACGTCGTAGTCAGCAGGCTCGCGCCCGAGTAACAGATCACGCACGCATCCGCCGACCAGGTAGGCCTGGTGGCCGGCGTCGCGCAAGGTGAGAATAATTTGGCCAGCGTACTCCTTGACGTCAGGCATTCCACTCCGCCCGCAGGCGCTCACGCTCCTCTTCACTCAATCCAAACCATGCTTCGGCCACGTCGCGGACGCGTTCGAGGGCGGCCTGCATCTCGGCATGCTTGCGCTTGAGTTCTTCCGCATCCGGGTCGGGCGAAACCACTATCAGCGGTGCACTTACGATCACCGCCCGCGAGAAGAGATGTGGGATCGCCATCAGGTCCCAGGCTTTTTCCAGAGTGTGCGCCTTTTCGACTCCGATGTGAAACACGTAGATAGGCCGACCGGTCTTCCGGGCCAGCATCACCGGGCCGGGCTTGGCGACATAGCGCGGGCCGCGCGGGCCATCAATGGTGAATGAAGTGTCGAACCCTTCTTCCATGCGCCGCGCCATGACCGCCAGTCCGCGCAGCCCACCGCGAGTCGAACTTCCTTGCGCCGTGCCGAAGCCAAAGTGCTCAATCACCCGTCGCGTCCATTGGCCATCGAAATTGGTTGTATTCATCACTACTACGCCCCGGTTACGCCAGTACCATGTGGCAGAAATAATGCAGCGATGCCAGAAGGCGGAAACCACCGGCACCCCTCGGGCGCGGGATTCCCGGTAGTGATGCATTCCGAGCTCTTCAAAACGCAGCGTCGGACCGAGAGCGCGAATGACGGCGATGACCACCGCGGCGATGACGGGGATTTGCATCCGCCGCCAGCGGGAAAGTTGAGGCAGGCGGGTATCGTAGAGCGGACTGACCGGCTCGGTGACGGATGGCGCGCTCGAGTTTCCGCTCGACATCACGGATATTGTAGTCGCCCCGCGCTCGACCGGACAGCTGGGGGCCCTGGAATGGACGACCGGGCGTCCTCCATCGTCCCAGTTCGTGATTCCGGCGTGGTTCTTTTAGACTGGAAACGATGGCTGGCGCCTACATTCTCGGCATTGAAAGCTCGTGCGATGAGACCGCTGCTTCCGTGGTGTATGCGGGCGCGAAAGTCGTCTCCAATGTCGTTTTCTCGCAGATCGCGGCGCACCAGCCCTACGGCGGCGTAGTTCCGGAATTGGCTTCGCGGGAGCATCTGAAAGCGATTGTGCCCGTAGTCCGCAAAGCGCTGGCCGATGCCGGGCACACCTACCAATCCATTGACGCGGTTGCCGTGACGCAGGGCCCAGGCTTGGCAGGAGCACTGTTAGTGGGAATCGGTTACGCCAAGGCTCTGGCCTTCGCTCTCGACAAGCCCCTGATCGCCGTAAATCACCTCGAAGGGCACATTCATGCCGTGCTGCTCGAGGAACGTCAAAAAAATAATCGCCAGATGAACTACCCCCTACTGGCTTTGGTGGTTTCGGGCGGACACACTCATCTCTACCTGGCCGAAGAGCGGGAAGAACATTGGTCGTACCGGAACATCGGCCACACCCGCGACGACGCCGCCGGTGAGGCCTTCGACAAGGTGGCCAAACTGCTGGGACTGGGATATCCAGGCGGCCCCATCATCGACAAGCTCTCCTCTCACGGCGATCCCGCGGCGGTCAGCTTTCCTCCTTCACAGCTCAAGCACCGGGACCGGCGGGACGTGAGGGAGAAAGATAAGAGCAGGCGGCCCGAGGAGACGCGCTTTGATTTCTCTTACAGTGGGATCAAGACCGCCGTCTTGCGTTACGTGGAAGTCCACGACATGAAAGCTTCGATTGAGGCGCGCCGGAACGCCATCGCTCTTATTGAAAAGCCGAAGCTTGAGGACTATCTGCTCCATAGCGACCGGAAAACTTTGAATCTGGTGGCTTCATTTCAGCGCGCAGTAGTGGGCGATCTGGTCACAAAAACTCTGGCCGCGGCGCGGGCGTGTAACGTCGCCACCCTGTTCGTCACCGGCGGCGTGGCGGCGAACAACGAACTACGGCGGCGTTTCGAGCAGGACGCCGCCATGGAGGGCCTGGCGGTGTATTTTCCATCGCGTCCGCTTTCGACGGACAACGCGGCCATGATCGCGGCGGCGGCGTATCCCAAGTTCCTGGCCGGAGACTTTGCCCCTATGGATTTTTCGGCGGAGGCAGGGATGGTGCTCGGAAAAACAGCAATTGGCAATTAGCCAAAACGTCAGACGAAGCAGTTGCCGAAACGCCAAGACCTGCGGGGCTAATTGCCAATTGCTAAGTACCAATTGCCGCTTTATTTCGCGGCAGCTTTAACCTTCGTGACCCGGCTCTCCAGCAAGGCTTCGAGGGCTTTCGTAAGCTGGGCTTCAATGTCGATATCTTTGAAGATGGCGAAATTGGCGCGGTGCTCCTCGGCGTCGAACCCACTATTCTTGCCGGCCACGATCACGATCGGGATGTTAGCGGTTTCGGGCTGGGCTTTAAGCGCGGTGATGAGTTCAGTCCCGGTCATCTTGGGCATCTGCATATCCGTAATGATGATGTCGGGACGAAGCCGCTTGACGATAGGCAGCGCTTCTTCGCCGTTGGTGGCCGATTCGACGGTATAGCCGCGTTCCTCCAGAAACCGGCACACCGTATGCCGGATGAGCATGGAATCGTCGACAACCAGGGCCACGAGCGGAGTTTGGCTTTTTGCGGACAAGATATTCCCTGCGCGACACTAACAAATTGTTACGGTCGCAACAACCGTAAAGCCCGTGAGGCGGGTTACCTTTGTCACCCAGGGTTGCGTAGCGGCGTCCCGCTGGCTGTCGCCAGGGCATCTTGCCCTCGCAAACTAGCTCAGAAGACAACTGAAAACGGCCTTTGATGGTGGGCGAGAACGGTTCAAGGTTCCTTACGAAGTTTCGTGTCTTCGATGATCATGTCCTTGAATTCGCTGGATTCGAAGATTTCACCGCACTCCTTGCATTCAACGAATTCAGAGTCTTCTTCGCGAGCGACAATCTGCACGCGCGGATGCTTGCACGGCGCCATGTCGCTTCTCTTCTCGGGTAGTGGGGACGGCGAGGATGGAGTCATAAATCCGGGTTTTGGGTTCCCCTGTCGAACGGCCGGGGATTTCGCCGGAAATTGGCGGTATTTTAGACCGCCTTCCCCAGTTGTCAAGTCCTTCCGTTGATCTTTAACTCGGAATGTTCATCTGACTACCAGACCGTGGGTCTCAATCACGTGGCGACGGAACAAGGACGGCTGAAGATTGAGGTATTTCAAGCGGTTAACCTGCGTCCCTCGACCCCTCGCTGGCGCTTTTCGACCATTGCCTGTAACAGGTTGCATTAAAGCAGGTTGGCGTCTAGTATAGACATATCCGACTGAAAAGGTCGGATTTTAGCGAGCATGCTCAAGCTGACCAAAAAGGCGGATTACGGGCTGATGGCAATGAAGCATCTGGCCGAGCATGCCGAGCAAGGAGCGTGCAGCGCCAAGGACGTGGCGGATGCCTACCGCATACCCCAGGAGGCGCTGGCCAAGATTCTCCAGCGTCTGGTTAAGGCGGGCCTGCTCCATTCGCAGCATGGAACGAACGGCGGATACACCCTGGCTCGCGATCCGGGGATGATTTCGGCGTTCGAGGTGATCCGGGCCATCGATGGTCCACTTTTCATCACTTCATGCGTGACGGTGCGGGGCGAATGCGATCAGAGCGATCGCTGCAATATCCGGGAGCCTTTGCGGAGGGTCAGCCACGGAATCGAAGAGCTGCTTCGGGGCATCAGTATCCTGGAGATGAAAGAAGAGACCGCGACGGCGAGAGACAAGGCCCGTGCCGACAAGACAAAGACCGCGACGGAATTCGTAACTATTGGATAAGCAGGTTCTGAGGAGAGCAATTATGAGCACGGATGTAAAGACAATCCCCCAGGGCACAAACGGTCACAGCGAAGTGAAAACGCAAGAGCAGCGCACCGCTGCCAACGGCGTCAAGCTGCCCGTCTACATGGACAACCATGCCACTACACCCATGGATCCCCGGGTGCTGGAAGCGATGCTGCCCTATTTCATGGAGAAGTTCGGTAATGCGGCTAGCCGCAACCACTCGTTCGGATGGGCCGGCGAAGAAGGCGTCGAAACCGCGCGTGAGCGCGTGGCCAAACTGATTGGCGCGACCCCCAAAGAGATCATTTTCACGTCGGGGGCCACCGAGAGCGACAACCTCGCCATCAAGGGCGTGGCTGAGATGTACAAGGAAAAGGGCAACCACATCATCACCGCCGTGACCGAACACAAGGCTGTGCTCGATACCTGCAAGCGCCTCGAGAAGTACGGCTACCGCGTCACCTATATGGCGGTCCAGAAAGACGGCCTGATCGACCTGGAAGAATTGAAGCGCGTCATGGACGACAAAACCATCCTGGTGACGATCATGGCGGCCAATAACGAGATAGGCGTGGTGCAACCAGTCGGGGAAATCGGAAAGCTCTGTCGCGAGCGCGGCGTGATTTTCCATACCGACGCCACGCAGGCGATCGGCAAGATTCCGATTGACGTGAACAAGATGAGCATCGACCTGATGTCCATCTCGGCCCACAAAATGTACGGCCCCAAGGGCGTCGGCGCCTTGTACGTACGGCGCAAGAATCCCCGAGTACAGATTTCCGCGATCATCGACGGCGGTGGACACGAGCGCGGCATGCGTTCGGGAACCCTGAACGTCCCCGGAATCGTCGGACTTGGCAAGGCATGCGCGATCGCCTCGGAAGAGATGGCAAAGGAATCATGCACGCTGGCCGGCCTGCGAAACCGACTGCGCGACCGCATCATGGGCCGCTTGGACGAGGTCTACATCAACGGCTCCATGGAGCACCGGCTACCGGGCAATCTGAACATCAGCTTTGCCTACGTCGAAGGCGAATCGTTGCTGATGGGCATCAATGACATCGCAGTTTCGAGCGGATCAGCGTGCACCTCGGCGACCCTGGAGCCGTCATACGTATTAAAGGCACTCGGTACAGGAGACGATCTGGCCCACAGCTCGATTCGTTTTGGCATCGGCCGTTTCAATACCGAGGCTGAAGTCGACTACGTGGCGGACCGGGTCATCGAGACGGTGGAGCGGTTGCGCGAGCTTTCGCCGCTGTATGAAATGGCGAAAGAGGGCGTGGACTTGAAGAGCGTTAAGTGGGCGGCAGAGTAAGTTTGGCGCGCCGCGAGGCGGCGCAAGAGTAAAGCCCAGGGCGCAAGCCCTGGGTAAGAAGTGGAGAGATGGCGCAGCCCTGCAAAGGGCGACAGAGAGCTGGCACCACGATCCACTTCACCGGTTGAGGGAGTAGGGGTCCTTCGACTCCGTTGATCGATTGCAAAGCAACCGATCAAGCTCCGCTCAGGATGACAGTTTCTATTTTTTAGGAGAGGGTCAAAATGGCATATAGCGACAAGGTTCTCGATCATTACTCAAACCCGCGCAACGTGGGCTCGATGGACAAAAACAGCAACGAAGTTGGAACTGGTCTTGTGGGCGCGCCGGAGTGCGGCGACGTCATGAAGCTGCAGATCAAGGTAAATCCGCAGACCAATATCATCGAAGACGCGAAATTCAAGACTTTCGGCTGCGGTTCGGCGATCGCATCGTCTTCGCTTGCCACCGAGTGGGTAAAGGGCAAGACGGTGGACGAAGCTCTGCAGATCAAGAACACCGAGATCGTGAAAGAACTCGCGCTCCCTCCGGTGAAGATTCACTGTTCGGTGCTGGCGGAAGACGCCATCCGGGCAGCGATTCATGACTGGAAGGCAAAGCAGGGCGCGGCCAAGCCGGTAGCCGTCGCGGCGAAGTAGCTAAGAGCTTTCAGCTATCAGCCGTCAGCTCTCAGTAAGAACTGCGTCGGCCTGATGCCGGTATTTGGGATCACTTATGGCAACAACAATCGAAGAAACGACTAAGCCGGCGGCTCCGGCCAAGGGCGGCGTCAAAGTCACGGACAAAGCGCTGGCCAAGGTCCGGACGGCCATCGTCAAGGAAGGTATCTCGCCGGAGCAGGGCGGGTTGCGCTTGGGCGTGCAGGGTGGTGGGTGTTCGGGTCTGAGCTACAACATCCGGTTCGATACCCAGGCCCGCGAGCGTGACCGGATCTTCCAGTTCGGCGATGTACGCGTGTTTGTGGATCCGAAATCGTTTATCTATCTGAACGGCATGGTCCTGGATTATCAGGAGACTCTGATGCAGCAGGGATTCGTATTCGTGAACCCCAATGCGTCGAAGTCCTGCGGCTGTGGAACATCATTCTCGGGGTAAAGCTTTGTGTGCGCGGGCGCCCTCGCCCGCGAGCTTGGAGCGGCAAGGCCCTCCGCGCTCCGGTCGAACTTCCTCGATCCGATGATCCTCTGAGAGTTTTAACGGCGCATGCGCCGGACGCGGGCGAGGGCGCCAGCGCCACATGACCACATCCTCAAAACATGACCATTGATACCTCCAAGACGACTGCAACGGCCGGCAGCGGCGACACCACCGCCAGTTGCTGGTCATGCGGCGATATGCGCGCCGCCCACTTCTGCCACGCCTGCGGCAAAGTGCAACCGCCCTTGCCGGTGAATTACTTTTCGTTCTTCGGATTGCCTCGGAAGCTGAACTTGGATGTGGCGCACCTGGAGCGGGACTTTTACGAGTTGAGCCGAAAGCTGCATCCCGACCTCAACGCCCGTGCCGACAAGCGCGAGCAAGAATGGAGCCTGGAGCAAAGCTCACTGCTCAACGACGCCTACCGCACGTTGAAAGATCCCATAAAACGTACCCAGTATCTGCTGCGTCTGGAAGGCGTGGAACTGGAAGAGCAATCGAAAACTGCTACCGAGAAAGCCCGCGCCAGCGGCGAGGTGAAGAAGCAGATTGTCCCTCCCGACTTGCTCGAGGAAGTATTCGAACTGAATATGCAACTCGAAGAATTGCGCGCGAACAAGAAGGTGGGCGAAGACGATCCCATGCTGGTGAGAGATCTGGAATCTCACAAGGCCCAGTTCGAGAAGAAGTACGAAGAGTTAGCGGAAGAACTAAAGAATCACTGGGATCACTGGGATCGAGCACTTGACCTCGATAGCGCTCAAGAGCGCCGCGACGCGTTGGATGGCATGGTCGATCTGCTGAACCGTCGCAGTTACATCAGGAATCTGGTACGGGACGTGAATGAAGCGCTGGAAACGTAAAGCGATTTTAGATTTGTGATTGCAGATTTCAGATTTGAAATCTTCAATCCTAAATCTGCAATCTGAAATCTTCGTATGTCAACTGATCCCATCGTCGGCATCGATCTCGGAACCACCAACTCATTGGTGGCTTTCATGCAGGGGGACCGCCCTGTCGTAATTCCGGGCGAGGACGGAGTGAACCTGGTGCCGTCCGTGGCGGCGCTGGATGACAAAGATCAGATCATCGTTGGCAACGCAGCGCGGAAGTATTTGATCGAAACCCCCGAGCGCGCCGTTTACTCCATCAAACGCCTGATGGGACGCGGTATAGAAGATATCCAGCAGGAGTTGAAGCTGTTTCCTTTCCGCCTGGCCGACGATCTTCAGGCGGGAGAAGTTCTGCATATTCG
>Ga0210384_10006926_pt1 | contig 12010 bp, 12 predicted proteins | sample IncBWH2MmetaG_FD_160574 | JGI IMG/M metagenome (GOLD analysis project Ga0210384, IMG submission 160574) | Forest soil microbial communities from Barre Woods Harvard Forest LTER site, Petersham, Massachusetts, United States - Inc-BW-H-2-M | ecosystem: Environmental > Terrestrial > Soil >... | reverse complement strand
CAAGCTCAGGCGCGCCGCCGAACTTGGTAACGCGATCCGCGCCGCCGTCGAAGCCTTCCCGGCCGGCGAGCGGGTGGCGATCATCGGCAGCGGCGGCATCAGCCACTGGGTCGGCTCGGCCCAGATGGGGCGCGTCAATGAGGCCTTCGACCGCGAAATAATCGGATACGCCCTCGACGACAACCTCGATGGCCTGTGCGCACTGAGCGACCAGTACATCATTGAAAACGGCGGCGAAGGCGGCATGGAAGTGCGCAACTTCGCCTGCGCCATGGGTGCCGTGCCGGGCGCGCGCGGCGAATTGCTGGGTTATGAAGCGGTGCCTGAATGGGTCACCGGCCTCGGTTTCGTGCAGTTGCACGTGGAGTAAGCCAGATGACGAAAAAAGTATTCCTGATCAAAGCCGCCGAGCTGCGGCCTGGCTGCGCCCGCAAGATCGACATCGAGGGCGGCGATCTGGCCCTGTTCAACCTGGAGGGGAAGTTCTACGCCACGTCCAATCTGTGCACCCACGCCACCGCATCGTTGGCCGACGGCGAAATCGTCGGCGGCGATTGCGTGGCCTGCCCGGTGCACTTCGGCGAGTTCCATATTCCTACCGGCCAGGCCATGAGCTTCCCGTGCACAGTCGACCTGCGCACGTACAAGGTGATCGAGGAGGGCGGGGACATCTACGCCGACCTCGATGAAGAGTCGGAAGAAGCGGCTTCGGCCATATAACGGAGATAGCAATGTGCAAAAATGAAAAACCGATCAACTTCAAGCCGCCCCGCCAGAAGGCCGCGCTGGACGATCTTGACCAGTACGTCAACATGGCCGAAGGCCGCATGTCGCGCAAGGTGTTCTGGGAGCGCGACATCTATGAGCAGGAGCTCGAGAAGATCTTCGCGCGCGTCTGGCTGTTCCTCGGCCATGTGTCGCAGATCCCCAAGGCCGGCGACTATGTCACCACCAGCATGGGTGAGGACGACGTGCTGGTGGTGCGCCAGAAGGACGGCGCCATCAAGGCCTTCCTGAATACCTGCCCGCACCGCGGCAATCGGGTCTGCTTCTCGGAAGTGGGCAATGCGCGCGGCTTCATCTGCAATTACCACGGCTGGAGCTTCGGCATCGACGGCGCCCTGCGCGGCATGCATGAATCGGGTGCCTACGAGGCCAGCGGTTTCGACAAGTCCCAGCACGGCCTGCACGAAGTGGCCCAGGTCGACAGCTACAAAGGCCTGATTTTCGGCACCCTCGACCCGGCCGCGCCGCCGCTCAAGGAGTACCTGGGCGACTTCGCCTGGTATCTCGACACCCTGCTCGACATGGACGGCGAAGGCACGGAATTTATCGGCGGCTGCGTGCGCTCGGTGATGAAATGTAACTGGAAATTCGGTGCCGAGAACTTCGCCGGCGACGTCATGCACGCCGGCTGGACCCACGATTCGGGCGCCAAGGCCATGCTGGGCGGCGCGGTGCCGGAACTGGACAAGTGCGCCGGCGATTCCTACCACGTCAACGTCAACGGCCACGGCTGGGAATTCAACCTCGACAAGGTCGGCAATAGCGCCACCTTCGGCGACAAGGAAGTGCGCCGTTACATCCACGAGATCCAGCCCAAGGTCGCGGAGCGCCTCGGCCACACCCGCTCGATGATGATCGGTTCGATCTCCTCGGCGACCGTCTTCCCGAACATGTCCTTCCTTCCCGGCCAGAACACCTTCCGCGTCTGGCAGCCGCGCGGCCCGGACGAAATCGAACTGCACACCTGGACGCTGGTCAACAAGAGCGCCCCGGAGGAAATCAAGGAACGCTATCGTCGCGGCACCATGATCACCTTCTCGCCCTCGGGCGTGTTCGAGATGGACGACGGCGAAAACTTCGAATACTCGACCCGCTCCAATCGCGGCCGCGTGACGCGCGAGCAGGACCTGTTCCTCGGTCTCGGCATCGGCACCAGGATCGAGCATCCCGAACTGCCGGGCAATGTATTCCAGGGCCAGATCAATGAAGCCAACCAACGCGCCTACTACCAGCGCTGGCTCGATTTCATGAAAGCCGAATCCTGGGACGAGCTTCCTCAGCGCTGAAAGAACAGACCATGACCATCACTACTGAAATTGCCGGCCGCAGCGCGGTGGACGCGGCCACCGCCTACCAGCTCGAGACCTTCCTCAAGCGCGAGGCACGCCTGCTCGACACCGAACGTTACGACGACTGGCTGGCCATGCTGGCCGACGACATCCACTACTGGATGCCGTCCATCGAAAGCCGGCGCCGCGCCAACAACGGCGGCGCCACCCATCTGCCGGGGCGGATGGCCTACTTCGACGACTTCATGGAGCACTTGCAAAAGCGCGTCGCGCGCTTCAAGCAGCCGACCGCCTGGGCCGAAGATCCGCCAACCCGCCACACCCACGTGATCAGCAACGTCGAAGCCTATGCCGGCGAAGCCGAGGGCGAGTATCTGGTGTATTCGACATTCGTCAACTATCGCAGCCGGGTCGAGACCGACAACGACCTGCTGATCGGCCGCCGCACCGACGTGATCCGCGCCACCCAGGATGGACTGCGCCTGGCACGGCGCAAGATCGTGATCACACAAACCCTGTTGCAAGCTAAAAACATCAACACTTTCCTCTGAGGCAGACATGGGCTGGCTAGACAACGATGTAGCGCTGGTCACCGGGGGCGGCTCCGGCATCGGCCTGGCGGTGGTGCGGCGCTTCCTGGGCGAGGGCGCGCGCGGCGTCGGCGTGCTGCTGCGCGACCCGCAGCAGGCCGACTCGCTCCGGGCCGAATTCGGCTCGCAGGTGCTGCCGATTATCGGCGACGTGCGCGTCTACGCCGACAACGAGCGCGCCGTGGCCGACACCGTGGCCGCCTACGGCAAGCTCGATACCCTGGTCGGCAATGTCGGCGTGTGGGACTTCTTCGCCGGCCTGATGCGCACCGAGCCGGGCACGCTGGCCGATTCCTTCGACGAGATCTTCGCCATCAATGTCAAAGGCTATCTGCTGGCCGCTCGCGCCGCCGCCGCCGAGCTGCGCAAGCAGCAGGGCAGTATGATCTTCACGCTATCGAACTCCAGCTTCTATGCCGGCGGCGGCGGCCCGGTCTACGTCGCCTCCAAGCACGCCGCCGTGGGCCTGATCAAGCAGCTGGCCTACGAGCTGGCGCCACATGTGCGGGTCAACGGGGTGGCGCCGGGTGGCACCGCCACGCCGCTCAAGGGGCCGGCCTCGCTCGGCAAGCAGGACACCCGGCTGTCGGAACTGGCGGGCTTCGAGCAGGCCGTGACCGACGCGACGCCGCTCGGCTTCATGGCCAAGCCGGAAGACCACACCGGCCACTATGTGCTGTTGGCCTCGCGCGCCAATTCGCGCGCCACCACGGCGGCGATCCTGCAGAGCGACGGCGGCTGGGAAATCCGCGGCCGCCAGAAGAAATGACAGTTCCAGATAATCACAGGCCAAAAAGGAATAATTATATGAAGCGAGACATCCTGCAAGAACTCTTCCCGACCGGGCGCCTACCGCTGCTGGCGGCGCCCATGTTTCTGGTCTCCGGCCCCGAGCTGGCGGTGGCCTGCGCCCGCGCCGGCGCGATCGGCAGCTTTCCGGCACCGAACGCGCGCAGCGTCGAGATACTGGAAAACTGGCTGCAGCAGGTCAGCGCCGCGCTGGCCGGCCAGACCGATGCGGTGCCTTGGGCGCTCAATATGATCGTCCACAGCACCTACGACCGTTTCGAGCGCGAGCTGGAACTGGTGCTCAAGTACCAACCCAAGGTCGTCACCACGGCGCTGGGCAGCCCCAAGCGTGTGCTTGAACAGGTGCACAGCTACGGCGGCGTGGTGATGGCCGACGTGATCACCCCTACTCTGGCGCGCAAGGCCGCCGACGCCGGCGCCGATGCGCTGATCCTGGTCACCCAGGGCGCCGGCGGCCACACCGGCTCGTATAATCCGTTCGCCTTCATCGCCGAAGTGCGCAAGTTCTGGAGCGGGCCGCTCGGCCTGGCCGGCTGCATTTCCAGCGGCAGCGACCTGCGCGCCGCCCAGCTGATGGGGGCCGACTTCGGCGTGGCCGGCACCCGCTTCATCGCGACCGAAGAAAGCATGGCGGCGCCGGCCTATCGCCAACTGCTGGTCGACAGCGACATCGAAGATCTGGTCGAGTCGAAAGCCGTTTCCGGCGTGACCGGTAACTGGCTCAGGTCCACCATGGCTTCGGCCGGGATCGATCCCGCCGGTGACGGCAAGGGCAAGCAGATTGATTTTTCCGGCGATATCAGCGCCGGCAAGAAGGCGTGGAGAGACGTCTGGTCGTCCGGCCAGGGCGTCGGTGCGGTGGAGCGTATCAGCCCGGTGCGCGATGTCGTCGCCACGCTGCGCAGCGAATACCGCGCGGCGCTGCAGGCCGAACTGGCCTTCGTTACCCGCGCACTGGAACAAGGAGTAGTAACATGAGTAGCCCGATTCAACAAGCGGCGGACGCATTGTGGAACGCGCGCGCCGCGCGCAGCACCATCGGCCGCGTGTCCGAGAGTTTCGGCATCGACAGCGTCGCCGAGGCCTACGCGGTGGCGCAACTGAATACGGCGCGCGCGCTGCAGGGCAGCACCAGGGTGTCGGGCAAGAAGATCGGCCTGACTTCGCTCGCCGTGCAGCAGCAGCTGGGCGTGGACCAGCCCGACTACGGCGTGCTGTTCGCCGACATGGAATACCTGTCCGGCGCCACGTTGCCGGCGAGCCGCCTGATCCAGCCCAAGGCAGAAGGCGAGATCGCCTTCGTGGTGGGGCGCGACCTGATGCAGGACGACCTGACCTGGGCCAGTTTCCTGCTCGGCCTCGAATATGCGCTGCCGGCCATTGAAATTGTCGATAGCGCCATCACCGACTGGAAGGTCACCCTGATCGACACGGTGGCCGACAACGCATCCTGCGGCCTGTATGTGTTGGGGCTGGAGCCGCGCCGCATCGGCGATCTAGTACTGGCTGGCAGCGCCATGGACCTGCGCAAGAACGGCAATACTGCGGCGGTCGGCGCTGGCGTGGCCTGCCTCGGCAATCCGCTGCTGGCCGCATACTGGCTGGCCAAGACCATGGCGGCGGCCGGTCAGCCGCTGCTCGCTGGCGACGTGGTGATGTCCGGCGCGCTCGGCTCCATGGTGCCGATTGTCGCCGGCGACCGCATCGACGTCGACATCAGCGGCCTTGGTCGCGTCAGTTGTTCGCTCGCCTGAGCGCCAAAAAAAATCACTAAATGGAGACCGCAATGAAAAAAAAATCATGCAAGCCATCTTCGGAACCGCAACCTGCGCCGCCGCCTTCAGCGCCCGGGCTGACATTGCCGTCGGCCAGCAACGCCGAATTCCGCGGCGCCCTGCGCGACGCGCTGGAAAACACCGGCAACCTGCCCGTCACCCATGGCGTGATCAGCATGAGCAACCAGGACCACACCGGCCTGGACGAGCGTGCCCGCGTATTGCTGGGCATTGAATCGGACAACTGGAAATTGGCTAAGTAAATCATGGATAAGAGAACCTTCCAGCCAGCCATACTCCCCGGACAGGGCCTCGCGCTGCCCGACATCGAGCGCGTCGATCTGCCCGACGGCAGCTTTATACTGCGTTCGCGCACCAAGCCGCGGCCGCACGCGCGCTGCATCGGCGACTGGCTCGAATACTGGGCGCGCGTCACGCCTGACGCACTGTTCCTGGCCGAACGCGACGCCGACGGCCAGTCCTGGCGCCGCCTCACCTACGGTCAGGTGCGGCACGAGATTGGCCGCATCGGCCAGGCTCTGCTGGACCTGGGCCAGAGCGCGGCGGCGCCGGTGGTGATCCTGTCGGATAACAGCGTCGAGGTGGCGCTGCTCAAGCTGGCCGCCATGCATGTCGGCGTGCCGATCGCGATCCTGTCGTCGGCCTACAGCCGCGCCACGCGCGACTACAGCAAGCTGCACGGCATGTTGACGATGCTGCAACCGGGTCTGCTGTACGCGGCCGACGGAGACCTCTATGGCGGAGCCATGCGCAGTTCCGGCATCGACTGCCCCTTCGTGTTTTCGCACAATGTGCCGCCAGGCTGCCTGGCTTTCAAGGTCCTGCGCGCGGCGGCCGAGACGCCAGCCGTGGCGCGTGCCAATGCCGCCATCACGCCCGACACTCACGCCAAATACCTGTTGACCTCCGGTTCCACCGGCACGCCCAAGGCCGTCGTCAACACCCACCGCATGCTGTGTGCGAACCAGGAAGCCATTGCGCAAGTGTGGCCCTTCCTCGAGGACCGCGTGCCGGTGCTGGTCGACTGGTTGCCGTGGAGTCATACCTTCGGCGCCAACCACAATTTCAACCTGATCCTGCGCAACGGCGGGGCGCTCTATATCGACGAAGGCCGCCCCTTGCCGGGCCTGCTTGAAAAAACCATGCGCAACCTGCGCGAAGTATCGCCCACCCTGTACTTCAACGTGCCCAAGGGTTACGAGGCGCTGCTGCCGGTGCTCGAGCAGGATCCGGAACTGGCGACCCGCCTGCTCGCCGGATTCGATGCAATGTTCTTCGCCGCCGCCGCGCTGCCGCAGTCGGTCGGCCGGCGGCTGGCGGAACTGGTCGCGCGCCATCGCAGCACACCGATGTTCTTTACTTCGGCCTGGGGTTCGACCGAAACGGCGCCGCTGGTCACCAGCGTGCACTTTGTCAGCGACAGGCCGGGCAACCTCGGCGTGCCGGTACCCGGAATGGAAATCAAGTTCGTGCCGCAGTGTGGCAAGCTGGAAATGCGGGTGCGCGGCTCCAGCGTGTTTCCCGAGTATCGCGGCGCGCCCGAGCTGACCGCCAAGGCCTTCGATGAAGACGGCTTCTACCTGATGGGCGACGCCGGCAAGCTGGCCGACCCGGCTGATCCGAACGCCGGCGTGTTGTTCGACGGCCGCATCTCGGAAGACTTCAAGCTCACAAGCGGCACCTGGGTCTCGGTCGGCACGCTGCGGGTGGCGCTGGTCAGCGTGCTGGCGCCGCTGGCGCAGGACGTGGTGGTGTCCGGTCACGGCCGCGACGATCCCGGCCTGCTGATCTTCCCGTCGCCGGCCCTGCGCCAGCTGGCCGGCGACGCCGACGGCACGCAGAGCGGTTCGCAGCTGGCGCAGCACCCGCAGGTGCGCGCCCGCATCGGCGCCGCGCTGGCCGCCTTCAATCAGGGCAAGGGCTCGGCCGGCCGCGCCACCCGCGCCGTGATCCTGTCCGGCGCCCCCGGGCTGGTGCAGGGCGAGATCACCGACAAGGGCTATATCAATCAGCGCGCCGTGCTGGAACTGCGCGCGGACGAAGTGGAGCGGCTGTTCAGCGACGACTGCTCTGTCATTTTCCCGGCCTGAAGCCAGGCCGCTTACTCACCAATTTTGTCATCACTTAAACAAGGACTTACGATGTCTAGGAAAATCAAAGTCGCCATCATCGGTCCCGGCAATATCGGCACCGACCTGATGATCAAGATCCTGCGCCACGGCGAATATCTGGAAATGGGCGCCATGGTCGGCATCGACCCGTCCTCCGACGGCCTGGCGCGCGCCACCCGCATGGGTGTGGCCGTGACCCATGAGGGCGCGGAAGGGCTAGTGCGCCTGCCCGAATTCGCCGACATCGACATCGTGTTCGACGCCACCAGCGCCGCCGCCCACGTGCAGAACGACCGTTTCCTGCGCCAGCACAAGCCGCAGCTGCGCCTGGTCGACCTGACCCCGGCCGCGATCGGCCCCTATTGCGTGCCGGTGGTGAACCTGGACCAGCATATCGATGCGCTCAACGTCAACATGGTCACCTGCGGCGGCCAGGCCACGATTCCCATCGTGGCGGCCGTGTCGCGCGTGGCCAAGGTGCATTACGGTGAAATCGTCGCCTCGATTTCCAGCAAGTCGGCCGGCCCCGGCACGCGCGCCAATATCGACGAATTCACCGAAACCACCTCAACCGCCATCGAGGCGGTGGGCGGGGCCACCAAGGGCAAGGCGATCATCGTGCTCAACCCGGCCGAACCGCCGCTGTTGATGCGCGACACCGTGTACTGCCTGTCCGAGCTGGCCGACGAGGCGGCGATCGAAGCCTCGATCGCCGAGACTGTCGCCGCCGTGCAGCGCTACGTCAAGGGCTACCGCCTCAAGCAGCGGGTGCAGTTCGACCGCATCAGCCCCGACGCGCCCATCAATATCCCCGGTGTCGGTAGCCGCATGAGCGGCCTGAAAACCTCGGTCTTCCTGGAAGTGGAAGGCGCCGCCCATTATCTGCCGGCCTACGCCGGCAATCTCGACATCATGACTTCGGCCGCCAAGGCCTGCGCCGAACGCATGGCCGAGGCCATCCTGGCCAGCCGCAACGCCTGAACTGGAGAAATCGCATGAAAAAACTGTATATTGCCGACGTCACCCTGCGTGACGGTTCGCACGCCATCCGCCACCAGTACAGCGTGGCCCAGGTCGAACAGATCGCCCGTGCACTGGACGAAGCGAAGGTCGATTCGATCGAAGTGGCGCACGGCGACGGCCTGCGCGGCTCCAGCTTCAACTACGGTTTCGGCGCCCACACCGACCTGGAATGGATCGCCGCCGCCGCCGGCGTGGTCAAGCACGCCAAGATCGCCACCTTGCTGCTGCCCGGCATCGGCACCATCCACGACCTGCGCGCTGCCTATGACGCCGGGGCCCGCGTGGTGCGGGTGGCGACCCACTGCACCGAGGCCGACATCTCGAAGCAGCACATCGAATACGCCCGCAACCTGGGCATGGAGGCGGTCGGCTTCCTGATGATGAGCCACATGCAGACCCCCCAAGGCCTGGCGGCCCAGGCCAAGCTGATGGAAAGCTATGGTGCCACCTGCTGCTACGTGGTCGACTCGGGCGGCGCGCTCGGCATGAACGATGTTCGCGAACGCTTCCGCGCCTTCAAGGACGTGCTCAAGCCTGAGACCGAGACCGGCATCCACGCCCACCACAACCTGAGCTTGGGCGTGGCCAATTCCATCGTCGCGGTGGAAGCTGGCTGCGACCGCGTCGACGCCAGCCTGGCCGGCATGGGCGCCGGCGCCGGCAACGCGCCGCTGGAAGTGTTCATCGCCGCCGCCGCCCGGCTGGGCTGGAACCACGGCACCGATCTGTATCGCCTGATGGATGCGGCCGACGACCTGGTGCGGCCGCTGCAGGACCGGCCGGTGCGGGTCGACCGCGAAACCCTGGCGCTCGGCTATGCCGGCGTGTATTCGAGCTTCCTGCGCCATGCCGAAGTGGCGGCCGAAAAATACGGCCTGAAGGCGGTCGATATCCTGGTCGAACTGGGACGGCGGCGCATGGTCGGCGGCCAGGAGGACATGATCGTCGACGTCGCGCTGGACTTGCTCGGCCAGAAGGCTAGCCCACAGGCCGCCGTGGCAGCAACGGCAGGCTGAATCATGAGTACGTTCACACTGACATTTGCACCCGCCGGCGCGCAGGTGGCCTGCTCCGCCGAGGGCAGCCTGCTCGACGCGGCGCTGGCGGCGGGCTACTTTCCGCAGCATAGCTGCCGTCGCGGCGAGTGCAACGCCTGCGAAGCCAAGGTACTGTGCGGCGAAGTCGCGTACCCGGCCGGCTTCGTGCCCGAGGGTGTGAGCGCCCACCGCGTCCTGACCTGCCAGGCGCGCGCCCTATCCGATGTGACGCTGGAGGCTCCCGAAGTGGCCGCCACGCCGGGCCAGCGCGTGGTCCAGAGCGGCGCGCGGGTGCTGGAGATCAGCCACCTGAGCAGCGACGTGGCATGGCTGCGGCTGCAGGTGCCGCCGGCCTCGGGCTTCTCCTTCCATCCGGGCCAGTACGTCGACGTGGTGCTGCGCGACGGTTCGCGCCGCAGCTATTCGATGGCCAATGCCCCCGCGGCCGACGGCATCATCGAGCTGCATGTGCGGGCCCTGCCGGGCGGTCGCTTCTCCAACCACGTGTACCAGAAGGTCAAGCCGCGCGACATGCTGCGCATCGAAGGTCCGTTCGGCGCGTTCCGCCTGCAGGACACCGCCGCGCCGCTGATCCTGCTCGCTTCCGGCACCGGCTATGCGCCGATCGCCTCCATGCTCAAGGCGCACCTGGCCACCATCGCCGCGCGCGGCGCGGTGCTGTACTGGGGCGGCAACCGGCTGGCCGACCTGTATGCGATCGAGGAGATCGAGGCCATGCAGGCGCAACATCCCGGCCTGCGTTTCGTGCCGGTGCTGTCCGGCTCGGACGCAGGCTGGACCGGCCGCACCGGCTTTGTGCACGAAGCCGTGGTGCAGGATTTCCCCGGCCTGTCGGCGCATGAGGTCTACGCCTGCGGCAACCCGCTGATGGTCGATGCGGCGCGCCAGGTGTTCACGCGCAAGCATGGCCTGGACGAGGACAACTTCTTCAGCGACGCCTTCGTCACCAGCCTCACCCTGAGGCCTGAAGCTGGGCCGCCGGCCCAGCCGCGAGCGCTCGCCAACTGACACATCGAGCGGACCCAAGAACCGCCAATTCTTCGCCATCGTCAGCGACTTGCGCCAGACCGGTGTAGCGACCCTGCTGATCGAGCAGAATGCCCGCTCCGCCCGGGATATCTCCGACTATGCCTACGTGATCGAAACCTATCTGGGCCTCGTCAAAAAATCCGCCTGAAGCAAAGCAGTCGAAATAAAGAGGGCCAGGCTCGATTAACTAAATCGAGCCTGGCCCCCTTTTGGGGAACCGGATGGTACGGCGCGGTGTTGCTTAGAAGGTGTGCTTGATGCCGGTCAGGATGCCTTTTTGGGTGGCGCCAGCGCTGGCGCTGCTGCCCGCGCTCAGGGCGATGGCCGAGGCGCCGTCGTTATTGATGTAGCCTGCCATGGCGTACACGGTGGTGCGCTTGGACAGCCAGTAGTTGGCGCGGATTGCCATCAGGTCGGCGGATCGGTCGCTGTTCTTGAAGTCCAGTCGCGCCACTTGTGCGTCAATGGTCAGCAGGGGCGAGACGGCATACGAGACGCCAAAGTAGGGCAGGTTGCTGCGCGGGGTCAGCGCGCTGCCTTCGTTGTTGCGGCGCACGTAACCGCCGGCCACCTTGAGGTCGCCAAACTTGACGAAGCCGCCTACGTGGCTGCGCGAATCGGACTGGGCGCTGCTGGTGGGGCTGAATGCCGCTGCCGCGCCCGGACCGCCATTGTAGGTGTCGTAGGCGCCCACGATGCCCCAGTTGCCGCCGTCATACTTGAGCATGGCGGACCAGTTGCGGCAGGCCTTGCTGTCATTGCCCAGTTCGCCGCCGCAGTTGGTGGCGGTCGGGCCGCCGGCCGCCGAGGCGTCGCGCCCCAGGCTGTAGGTGGCGCCGACGCCGACGGCGCCGAAGGTGCCGCGATAGGCGACCGAGTTGTCATGGCGCGAGTTCGGCAGGTAACTGTCCAGCGAGCCGATCGAGAACTGCGAAGGACCGATCACGTCGCTTTCCGCGAAGGACGAGAACATCATGCTGTAGGTGCGGCCGACGGTGACCTGGCCCCAGTCGCCGGCCAGGCCGACCCAGGACTGGCGGCCGAACAGGCGGTTGCCCTGGCCCATGGCGCCGGTGTCGGGCGAGAAGCCGCTTTCCAGCGTGAACACGACTTTCAGGCCGCCGCCGATATCCTCGGCGCCGCGGAAGCCCAGGCGCGACGGCATGATGCCGCCGCTGCTGCTGGGCATGCGGGTGAGGCTGTCGCCGTTGGCATTGACGTTGGTGACGTGCTCGACCGCCACGTCCAGCGCGCCATACACCTGGACATTGGACTGGGCCTGGGCGGCCGGCATACTGGCGAACAGCATCCCCGCAGCGACGGCGACGTATTTCATCTTCATAGATATCTCCTTGTGGTTGGCGTTTGATACGCCGTTAAGTAAAACGACTACCGCTACAGATTCAGTCCATACAGTAGTGTTTGTTGAGATTGCCTAAGCGAAAAGCGGCTGTCAAGCACCATTTCCGGAATGGCACTAATTGCAGATTGAAAGAGGTAGAAATCAGCTACTCCCAG
>Ga0210384_10006925_pt1 | contig 12010 bp, 8 predicted proteins | sample IncBWH2MmetaG_FD_160574 | JGI IMG/M metagenome (GOLD analysis project Ga0210384, IMG submission 160574) | Forest soil microbial communities from Barre Woods Harvard Forest LTER site, Petersham, Massachusetts, United States - Inc-BW-H-2-M | ecosystem: Environmental > Terrestrial > Soil >... | reverse complement strand
TAGGGCGCCTCGGGTGGAGGCACTGGACGGGGAAGCTGTGCGACAGCAACGGGATGCTCCTCGTCTCGGATGTCGATCACCCAATTCGGGAGATAGATCTGGTTACAATCGGAATTTGTGGTCTCTCCGTTTGTCAGAACGAAACCCCGCTCCAATATCCCGCAATAAATAGTGTGAAACGCAATACCCATTCCCGAATACTGCCGAGGGGGCTCGAACCGGCCAATCTCCTTTTGATGTTGAGGGTCCGAAAGATCGAGAATAATAAAGCCGTTCGATCCGAACGCACCGTAGCCGCGGTTGCCACCATCTTCCAGCTTCTTGGGGACATAGACCGGACCGTGAAGCCCAGCGAACGGCGTTTGGTCCGCGACGACTCTGGGCGGAACGAGCTTGGACCAGATCCACTTGTTGTATTCAGCTTCCTCGCCCTTCCGCGATCCTGGGACCCACCACATCGACACTTCTTTGGCGCTGCTCGGGTCAGAAGCATCCACGATCATATTGCCGTTGACCAGTTGTCGGAAATAGGAGGGCTGGTGGATGAACGATTCGTCGGGGGCGGTGTCCAGATAGGCGTATTTCCCTCCGTCGTAGTAATTTCGGTGAGTGCCCTGACCAGTGGCTCCGGTGCTGAACTCTGAGAGCTTGGTGATCTTTGAGGGATCCGTGACATCGTAGAACCGGACACCGCGAAGCCCTTTATAGTTCTTGCGCTTGTCGTCCAGATGCGGATCGTCGTACTTGCCCATCGGTGCTTCGGGCGTCGAATCGGTTATGGGAGTCTGCGCCCCGGTCATCAGAATCCATTTTTTGAGATCCTTGTTATAGGCAACTTGCATCTGATTACCCTCGAACCCTCCTTTGTTGTACATTTGCGGCTTGCGTACATCGCTGATGTCGATCACGTCACCTTGCTGGAACATGTAGCGTCGATTCCCGATAGACATGAGCTGCATCTTGCCGTTGCGCACCTGCCCGGGAAGAAAATGGGCTAACAGCTCCATGTTGCTGATATACATCCGGCGATCGAGGTAGGTGAGGCTATTCGGTGTAGGACGGCCGTGGTGGTCCGCCCATGCCGTTGCCCGCGACCCAACAAGCGCCAAACCGGCCCCCGCCATACGCTCGAGAAACTCTCGCCGACTCGGTACAGCACCTTTATTTCGAATGTCTTTCGTGTCTTTCGCGTGTGACTCGCACACCCTTTTCTGACACCCATCGCTCATCTGTCTCCGCTCCCATGTTCTCAATCGCGGCCCTCGATCTCGGACTTCCCTCGCTAAACCATAACGTCTATCAGACCACTACGAAGTAGGTTAGAAAGGCCCAGCCATACAAGCCCGCATCGACCCATTCCGGCATTCCCCGAACAGCTGGCATTCCCCTAGCCACCAAAGAATTCCTCCCACTCCGAGCTGCCCGACCTAACCAGTGGTTGGACCGCTGTACCACCAGGAGATAAAATCTGTCAAGACTATTCTTGCGGAACTTCAGAAAGCAGCGTCGTCCTGAGGCTGATTTGGCTTGGCCGCATTGCTGGGGTATAGTGGTCGGACCAAGATTGACTGGGACGGGCCGGTGCACGCTCCAAGACGCCTCCTTGCTGAACCACCGCGCTTAACACTTTCTTGGACTGGGCATTCGGAGACCATCGGCAGCGACCCTAGTCCTTCTTTCCCGGGTTCGCGTGTTCTGTTGATCTGCCAACAATCGATGAACCGGCTATGGGCTCAAGACACTATAAGTTCCCGGAGGTCGACGAGAGATGTCTATTGCCACAATCAATCCCGCCACTGGAGAGTTGCTCAAGACATTTGAGCCGCTAACGGATTCCGAGATTGAGCGAAAGCTCGAGAAGTCCGCCGATGCATTCGTGAAACACCGCTCCGTCCCCTTCGCTGAACGCGCGCGAATGCTTCTCGGAGCCGCTATCATCCTGGAAAATGAGAAAGAAACGTTCGGCCGAATCATGACCACAGAAATGGGAAAGACGTTTCGCTCCGCCGTGGAAGAAGCCGCCAAGTGCGCGTGGGTATGCCGATATTACGCAGAAAACGCAGAACAGTTCCTCGCCGATGAAGTCGTCGAAACGACCGCAAGACACAGTTACATTCGTTACCAGCCGCTAGGGCCTGTTCTAGCGGTAATGCCCTGGAATTTTCCATTTTGGCAAGTACTGCGTTTTGCGGCACCGGCATTGATGGCCGGCAACGTCGGGCTGCTCAAGCACGCTTCGATTGTTCCGCAAAGCGCGCTGGCGATCGAGGATCTCTTTCTCAGGGCAGGATTCCCCGAAGGAGCGTTTCAGACGCTGCTCATTGGTTCTCAAAAGGTTGAACGAATCCTCGAGGATCCGCGCGTCATGGCAGCAACGCTCACAGGAAGTGAAGGCGCGGGAATCCAGGTCGGCGTGGCCGCTGCGAAGAGAATTAAGAAAGTCGTGCTGGAGCTCGGTGGAAGCGATCCATTCATAGTTATGCCCAGCGCGAATCTTGAAGCAGCCAGCACCATCGCGGTCAAGGCTCGCATTTTCAACAATGGGCAATCCTGCATCGCGGCCAAGCGATTCATCGTCGCAGAATCCATTGCCGATGAATTCGAACACAGGTTTGTCGGCAAGATGGAAGCGCTCAAAGTGGGCGATCCGTTTGACGAAAAGACGGAACTAGGGCCACTCGCTTCGGCGCAGGGTGTAGCCGACCTTGACCACGATGTTCAAAAAAGCATTCGAATGGGTGCGCGTGTTTTGACCGGGGGGAAACCCCTGGATCGCCCCGGCAATTTCTACGCGCCCACGGTGTTAACAAACATTTCCGAGGAGTCACCCGCTTATCGCGAAGAGCTCTTCGGCCCGGTGGCGAGCGTGTTCCGGGCCAAGGACTTGGATCACGCCATTCAAATTGCCAACGCCAGCCGCTTCGGACTGGGTGCGAGCGCTTGGACCAACGACCATACCGAACGCCAACGTTTCATAAACGATATCGACGCGGGGATGGTTTTCATTAACCGAATGGTGGCTTCCGATCCCCGGATTCCCTTTGGCGGGGTCAAGTGGTCCGGTCATGGCCGCGAATTGGGGATTCACGGAATCCGCGAATTTACCAACATCAAGACGGTGTGGATAGAAGAGGGTTAGGGAAGGAGTTGCGAACGGCGACGGGCGTGTGGTAGCTTGGTCCAACAACTCGACCAGTCATCGAGGTGCCCCGTCATTCACGCGCTCCGGTTTGTTTATTAGGGCCGTAAGCGGACTCTGGTCGCAATCGGCTTCGTTCGGATGGAGAGAGTTCCATGTACAAAGTCGTCCGCTCGTCTCGGCTATATGAGCAAATAGTTCAGCAAGTCGAAGAATCGATCCGCAAGGGAGTGATGAAACCGGGTGACCAGCTTCCCCCGGAACGGGAACTGGCTCAGCAGTTTGGTGTAAGCCGCACGGCGGTCCGGGAAGCAGTCAAGGCACTTCGGGAGAAAGGACATGTGGAGGCCTATCCCGGACGAGGGACCTTTATAACCGATGGCACATCACATGCCATCAAGCAGTCCCTGGACCGGATGATTCGCATCGGGCAGCCCGAAGGGTCGGGATACTTGGCGGAAGTGCGCGAGATATTGGAGCCTGAGATCGCCTCCTTGGCTGCGGTGCGTGCTGACGCTCAAGACATAGCTGCTATGCGCGAGCCGATCGCCGTAATGGACGAAGCGCGTAAGGACTCGGACGCCTTCATCGAAGCGGATCTCGATTTCCATCTGGCGCTTGCCGAAGCGGCCGCCAATCCTCTCATACTCTCCTTGATTGATTCCATTGTTGGCCTGCTTCGCGAACAACGCATGCGGATCTTCTTGGTCGAGGGCGGTCCGGAGCGTGGTCAATATCATCATAAGCGGATCCTGGAGGCCATCGAACATCACGACCCCGTTGGCGCTCGGGAAGCAATGAAGGCCCACCTTCGCCAGGTGCGGAAAGACTCGCAGAAAGCTCCGAACGGCGGCGATTCCGATTCTTCGAAAGACGCTTTGTAATCGGGAGACGAGGCTTCATGGCCAATCTTGGATTCGTCGGGCTCGGCGTGATGGGCGGCCAGATGGTGAACCGCCTGCTCGGCAAGGGTCACACCGTCACCGGATACAACCGAACAAGCAGGAAAGCGGAGTGGTTGGTCAAGAAAGGAATGAAATGGGCCGATTCGCCCCGTGCTGTTTCCGCGGCAGCGAACATCACCTTTTCGATGGTGACGAATTCAGCGGCGCTTGAGGCCATCGTCGAAGGGCCTGACGGAATGCTGTCGAGCCTCGCAGCCGGCAAGATCCTGGTGGACATGAGCACCGTGAGTCCGGAAGTCAGCCGGTCTATCGCAGCAAAGGTCCGTCAAAAGGGATCGGACATGCTGGACGCGCCGGTCTCGGGGAGCGTGATTACACTTCAGGAAGGCAAATTGTCGGTCATGGTGGGGGGGCGCGCGGAAACGTTTGAACGCGTGAAATCGGTGTTGTACGACCTTGGACCCAAGGTTACGCATGTTGGTGACAATGGACTCGCCCTGGTGATGAAGATTGCTACAAATCTGAGTCTAGCCGTTCAAATGCTGGCGTTCAGCGAGGGGGTATTGCTTGCGGAAAAAAGCGGCATCGCCCGCGAAACGGCGGTGGATGTTCTCACGCACAGCGCGGTGGCTTCCCCGATGATTCAGTATCGTGGCCCCTTTGTTCTCAAAATACCCGAGGAGGCCTGGTTCAACGTAAATATGATGCAGAAAGACATGCTGCTCGCGCTGGAGCTCGGCCGCAAAGTCGACGTCCCCATGCCGACAACCGCTGTCAGCAACGAGTTCTTGACCGCCGCGCGAGGAATGGGTCTAGTCGAAAAGGATTTTGCGGTCGTATTCGATGTATTGGCGCAGATGTCGGGGGTCAAGAAATGAAAGTGGCCACGGATCTATCTAAGGGCGGTTCCGAGGTCGGGGTTGCACAGTGGATTCGCATGTACACGCGGATGGTGATGATCCGGCTGTTCGAAGAACAGGTGAATGAACTATACACGCGGGCCTTGATGCCGGGTCTGGCGCACCTCTACGTGGGCCAGGAAGCCGTAGCCGTGGGGATCTGTGAGGCTCTCCGCCCGAATGACTACATCACTAGCACGCATCGTGGTCATGGGCATTGCCTCGCCAAGGGGGCTTCGCCTGACCGCATGTTCGCGGAGTTACTCGGGAAGGAAGCAGGGTATTGCCGGGGCAAGGGCGGATCCATGCATATCGCAGATCCCGCCACAGGAAATTTAGGCGCGAACGCCATCGTGGGAGGTAGTACGGGGATCGCCACCGGAGCTGCGCTTTCCTCGAAGCGCCTGGGCACCGGCCAGGTCACCGTATGCTTTTTCGGCGAGGGAGCCCTGGGCCAGGGTGTCCTTTACGAGGTGATGAATCTGGCGTCGCTATGGAAGCTGCCCGTGATCTACGCCTGCGAGAACAATCTCTACACGGAATACACGCATTATTCTGAGACCACCGCGGGCGATATCCTCGCCCGCGCTACAGCATTCGGGCTCGAGGCGGAAAGCGTTGATGGGCAGGATGTGCAGGCGGTCTACGCGACGGCAAAGAAGTTCGTTGACCGCGCACGAAAGGCAGAAGGCCCGGCGTTTCTTCTGTGCAATACCTATCGCTTCACGGGACACCACGTGGGCGACATCAACCGTGAGTATTACCGCTCGAAGCAAGAAGAACAGGAATGGAAGACCGGGCGCGATCCGATCGCGAATCTCGCGAAAACGCTGCTTGCCGCAAAACTTACTGACGCTGCCACACTTGAGGGCATTCAGTCCAAGGTGCGCTCGGAGATGAAAGCAGCGGTCGATTTTGCTTTGACGGCACCGTACCCGACGGTCGACGAGGCGGAGCAACACGTTTATGCCTGAGGCACTCGAACGTGAATTGACCTTCGCGCAAGCGGTGCGTGAGGCGCTAGCGGAAGAGATGCGGAGGGATTCGCGCGTCTGCATTTTCGGCGAGGACGTGGCCGAGGCGGGGACGCCGTTCAAGGTATTGTCGGGGCTCGTCGAGGAGTTCGGGGCCGCGCGCGTTATCGACACGCCAATCTCAGAAGCGGGCTTCACGGGTGTGGGGGTCGGGGCCGCGATGACAGGTTTGCGGCCGGTCGTCGATATTATGTTTGGTGACTTTCTAACGCTGACCATGGACCAGATGGTGAATCAAGCGGCCAAGGTGCATTACATGTCAGGCGGCACATGGAAGGTGCCTATGGTCTTGCGGACGACGCTCGGTGCCACGCGTCGTTCCGCCGCCCAGCACTCTCAATCTCTGCACGCGTGGTTAAGTCATGTTCCGGGACTAAAAGTGGCCATGCCATCGACCCCCTACGACGCGAAGGGCCTCCTGAAGACCGCCATTCGTGATGAAAACCCGGTCGTCTTTTTCGAAGACAAGATGATGTACAAGCTCAAGGGCCCGGTACCGGATGAGGATTACACCATTCCATTCGGCGTGGCGGACGTGAAGCGCGCGGGAAGCGACATCACGATAGTAGCCACGAGCAGCATGGTGCAGGTCGCGCTGGGAGCGGCGGAGTTGCTCGAGAAAGTTGGCATCAGCGCGGAGGTGATAGATCCTCGGACGACGTGGCCGCTGGATGAAAAGACGATGATCGAATCGGCCAAAAAGACTTCCAGGGTGATGGTCGTTGATGAGGGCTACGGCCGGTACGGAGTTACCGGGGAGATCGCCGCAGTCATCGCCGAGGGCGCTTTCTATAACCTGGAGGCCCCGGTCAAGCGGATGGGCGCGATGCATGTACCGATTCCCTTCTCACCCCCCTTGGAAGACGCGACGGTACCCACCGACCAAACGGTATTTGAGGCCGCACGGCGGCTTTGTGGCAAAGCTTGAGAGCTGCGGAACCGGAGGGCGTGTCATGGCACTGAAGACGTATGGAACTATGGCGGTGGATTGGGAAAAGCGCATCGATTTTGAGCGCCTTCGCACGGAGCGACTGGCTCGCGCAAAAGCTCTCCTTGCCAAATCGGAAATGGGTGCGCTGCTGTGCTTCGACATGAACAATGTGCGCTATCTCACGGCCACACATATCGGTGCATGGGCACAAGACAAGATCAGCCGATTCACGTTGCTGCCCCAGAATGATGAACCGATTCTTTGGGACTTCGGGTCAGCTGCCAGGCACCATCAACAGAATTGTCCCTGGTTGGGCGAGCGTTCGCGCTCGGGAATCCCGCTCCTGCGCGGCGCGATGTCGCCGGAAATGGGCCGCGCGGAAATCGTTGCGCGCAAAATAAAAGTGGAGCTCGAGAAGCGCGGACTTCATAAGGAGCCGCTGGGGATTGACGTTGTCGAGCCCCCCATCCTGTTCGCGCTCCAGCGCGAAGGGATCACCATTGTGGACGGCCAGCAGCTCATGTCGGACGCGCGCGTCATCAAGACGCAGGATGAGATTTCCCTGCTCAATCATTCAGCGATGATGGTGGATGCGGCGTACGACGAGTTGTATCGGGCGATGAAGCCGGGCATGAGCGAAAACCAGGCCGTCGGGCTTGCGAGCAAAGTGCTCTACGACCTCGGCTCCGAATATGTTGAAGCTGTGAATGCCATTTCGGGCGAGCGCTGCAGTCCGCACCCGCACGTTTTCTCTGATCGCGTACTTCGCCCGGGCGATCCGGTTTACTACGACATCCTTCATTCCTACATGGGCTACCGGACCTGTTACTACCGGTGCTTTACGATCGGGTACGCCTCGCACGCGATGGTTGATGCATACAAACGGTGTCGCGAGTATCTTGACGCGGCTATCTCTCTTGTTCGGCCGGGAAGAACGACCGCGGAGATCGCCGCCGTCTGGCCGACGGCTCAGGAATTCGGCTTCCCGGACGAAGAAGCCGCATTCGCGCTGCAATTCGGACACGGAATTGGTCTCGCGATTTGGGAGAAGCCGGTGATTAGCCGTTTGGTTTCGCTTGAGCATTCGCACGAAGTCAAGCCGGGGATGGTGTTCGCGCTCGAAACGTTTTGGCCCTCGACGGACGGCTGGAGCGCGGCGCGGATTGAAGAAGAGATCGTGGTCACGGAAACTGGACACGAAGTCATTACGCGCTTTCCGGCGGAACAGCTCATGGTCGCCGGCGCGCACTATTTCACAGTGAACGGACCGCTTTCAGCCACGCGCGAGAACGAGGCCCCGCCGAGTAGCCGGGTGGTCGAGATGGTAGAGGCCAGTGCAAAAACCGAAGGAGTGGCGGCTACGGACTGAGATGTCTGTCCTCGGCTACTGACAAACGACTATGGCGATCAGTGTCGTAATGCCCGCGCTCGAAATGGCGCAGGAAACCGGGAAAGTTCTGGCCTGGCGGAAAAAAGAAGGCGAGCGCGTCAGCAAGGGTGAGCCGCTCCTTGAAATCGAGACCGATAAAGCGGTCGTCGAAATAGAATCTCCCGGCGATGGCGTCCTTGCCGGAGTCACGGCGGATGTTGGGGCCGTTATACCCGTGGGGGAAACCATTGCTTGGCTTGTCGCTCCGGGTGAGAAACCTCCCTTGAAATCCGCTGCCGTTGTGCCTGCTGCTCGCACTTCCAGCGGCTCAGGACACCAGGTTGCTGCCGTGGCTCCTGCATCTCTAAAGCAAATCGAAACGGCTCCACAGATCTCGCCAAAAGCCCGGCGTCTTGCCAGCGAACTCGGCATAGAAATAAGGAAGGTCCGTGGGACCGGCCCCCACGGGACGATCAGCACTGAAGATGTCCAGGCATTCGCCACGACGAAGAACGCGCCAGCGCTTTCCGGAGTCGAACCGTTGAGCCAGGTTGCGCGGCTCATGGCCGAAAGAACTACCCAGGCATGGACTAGCGTTCCACATTTTTTCCTGGTGCGTGATGTCGACGCCGGCGCAGTAGTGGAAAGGCAAAAGCAACTCAACTCTGAAATCGAGAAAACCCATGGCGTGCGGCTCACGATCACCGATTTGCTTGTGGCGCTGGTAGCTCGTGTTTTGGTGAAGCACCCTATTATGAATTCGAGTTGGACGGGAGAGCGAATACGGACAAATCCAGAGATCAACATCTGCCTGGCCATGGCGGCGAAAGACGGTGTCGTGGGGGCAGTGATCCCCAGAGCGGACAGTACCAAGCTCGGCGAGATAGCCACACAGCGGCGTGGTCTCGCGGAGCGAGCGCGGGAAGGGCGTTTGCGCCCGGCCGATATTGGCGGAGGGACCTTTACGCTCAGCAATCTCGGGATGTACAAGGTTGACGCCTTCAGCGCCATCATTACGCCCCCGCACGCCGCCATACTCGCTGTTGGAACCATCGCCGATCGCGTGGTTCCCGTCGATGGCCAGCCCGGTATTCGGCCGATGATGACGATAACGCTGTCCAGTGATCATCGGGTGGTCGACGGCGCCCGCGCAGCGGAATTTCTGGGCGAATTGGCGGATGCAATTCATGAGCCGGAGAATTGGTTGCGGTGATTCGTATTCTGAAAACCTGCGCGAAAGGAATGGCAGTTTCTCGCTCCTCCCGGTCTCCCGGCCAATCATGACTTCTTCGACATCTTCCTCACAAAATGAAAAACCGCTCTACAAGAGCATGTCGTTTCAAGTCTTGGTGACGGTTGGACTCGCGATCGTTCTCGGGTATGTGAACCCGCCATTGGGCGTGGCCATGAAGCCGCTCGGCGACGCGTTCATCCGGCTAATCACCATGATCATTACGCTGATTATTTTCTGCACGGTGGTAACGGGAATCGCCGGCATGGAGGATTTGAAAAAAGTAGGCCGGGTCGGCGGGAAGGCGCTGTTATATTTTGAGGCCGTATCCACAGTGGCGCTGATGATTGGCCTGCTCGTCGGCAATGTGCTGCATCCTGGGGCTGGCTTCAATGTGAATCCCGCCACACTCGACCCCAAGGCGATAGCCGAGTATGCGGGTCCGGCCAAAACACAGACTGTGACCGAGTTCCTGATGCATATCATTCCCAACACCTTCGTGGATGCTTTCGCGAAGGGCGATATTCTGCAGGTCTTGCTAGTGTCCGTGTTGTTTGGCTTTGCGTTGTCTCTGGTGGGGCCGCGTGCGAAGCCACTGGTCGAACTGTTTGACGCATTGACGCACGCGGTGTTCGGCGTGGTCAAGATCGTGATGCGTTTCGCGCCCATCGGCGCATTCGGAGCCATGGCCTTCACGATCGGCAAGTACGGGATCGCTTCCTTAGGTCCCATGATCAAACTTATTGCCATCTTCTATATCACATCGATTCTCTTTGTACTGATCGTGCTGGGGGCGATGGCGCGCGCTGCGGGATTCGGAATCATCAAGTTCCTCTGGTATATCCGGGAAGAGATCATTCTTGTGCTGGCAGTGAGCTCGTCAGAACCCGCTTTGCCGACGTTGATGGCCAAGCTCGAAAAGCTAGGCTGCTCGAAAGCATTGGTGGGGCTTGTCGTTCCAACCGGTTACACCTTTAATACGGATGGTACGAGCATGTACATGACGCTAGCCGCGCTGTTTGTGGCGCAAGCTACGAACACGCATCTCACGCTCGTTCAGCAGCTGACTATTCTCGCGGTGGCGGTGTTGACCTCGAAGGGAGCGAGCGGGGTGCAAGGCGCAGCTTTTATCGCGCTGGTGGCCACGATGACGGTCATTCCCACCATTCCGGTGGCCGGGATGGCGCTGATCTTGGGAATCGACAGATTCATGAGCATGTCGCGAGCGACGGTGAACATGATTGGAAATGGAGTTGCAACCGTGGTTGTGTCGCGTTGGGAAAAAGAATTGGACTCCGCGACGCTGAAACGGAATTTAGCCTGATGCACGAACGAGACTTGCCGGTCTCGCGCTGATCTGTTCGAGCAAGAGGCCGGATGAACCAAGAATAAGAGCCGCGGAGGCCATGGCGGAGCGATTTGATATCGTCGTTGCAGGCGCCGGGCACAACAGTCTGATTGCGGCCGCCTACCTGGCGAAAGCAGGGTATCGGTGCCTGGTGCTCGAGGGGCGGCCCACTGTGGGTGGCGGGGTCAAGTCCGCGCACCTGACACTGGTCGGATTCACGCACGACGTATGCTCTTCGGCGCACAACGGGATTCACGGAAACCCGACTCTCTGCGACGATGAGCTCCAGCTCGGGGATTACGGCCTCGAATACATCTATCCCGACCCGGTCTTTCACATGCCCTTTCCCGACGGCGCTTATCTCACACAATGGCGCGATTTGGAGCGTACCTGCCGGGAATTTGCCAAGTTCAGCGAAAAAGACGGACTGGCCTACGCGCGAATGATTGCCGAATACGAGACCGTCAAACCTCTTCTGAATGCGGTCACTTTTTCACCGATTGGTTTCGGAAAGTCCCTGAATGACCGGCTTGCCGAACATCCGCATGGGAATTTATGGCAGCGGCGCCTGGCCATGTCGGCATGGGAAATCATTCGCGATACTTTCGAAGACGACCACTGTCGCGTCTTCATGATGGGATGTCCCTACTCGCTCCAGCCTATACAGGATCCCATGACAGGCAGGGCCGCATATATTCCTCTTCACCAACAACGTGAGAGCCGCCCCCTTCCCAAAGGCGGTTCTGGGGTCTTGACGGAGGCACTGTCGCGCTACCTCGAAACTCACGGCGGTCAGATACTGCCGAACAAGTGGGTCAGGGCGCTCGTCGTCGAGAACGGCAGATGCGTCGGAGTGGAGTGCGAAGACGGCAGTTCTTATCGCGCCCAGAAAGCCGTGCTTTCGACCATTCACATCAAACAGCTTGTTGACATGGCGCCGCATGATTTGTGGGGCCAGGATTTCATTGATGGAGTGCATACTTGGAAGGCTGGGCTCACACTGTTCGCGACAAATTATGCGACCACGGAGCCGCCAAAGTATGCTGTGGAGGGCGGCACACTCTCACCCGTTCACTCGGGAATGATGGCTAGCTCCGAACGCGCGCAACGGATGAGTTTCGACTACGAGCGCGGCGCAATCAATCTCGAGGATC
>Ga0210384_10006924_pt1 | contig 12010 bp, 9 predicted proteins | sample IncBWH2MmetaG_FD_160574 | JGI IMG/M metagenome (GOLD analysis project Ga0210384, IMG submission 160574) | Forest soil microbial communities from Barre Woods Harvard Forest LTER site, Petersham, Massachusetts, United States - Inc-BW-H-2-M | ecosystem: Environmental > Terrestrial > Soil >... | reverse complement strand
GGCTGACCGGCGGCTCGGTCGGCCCGGAAGGCAGCGTCTTTCTCTTCGTGCTGTTGGCTCTGCTTTGGATCGCGTTCGATCGGGTGTATCCCGAGGTGAAGTACCCGGCGGCGATTTCAAATCACTGAGAAAGTGTGGGGCGGGCGCCCTTGCCCACGGCGCTTGATCTGGTTGTTATGCGCCGCCGATTCGTCAACATTTTCCGGGAAGTAACTTCCGTTTCCCAAGACCTTAGGTCAACTTCAAAAGCGGCGGGCGAGGACGCCCGCGCCACACTACTGCGAATCAACTACCACGAGTAGTGAACGGTGTAGGTCACCACCTGCTCTCCATCGGGCGCGACGGTCACGGGAAATTCCACGGTTTGCGCATCGGTTTTGCGCGACTCCTGCGACTGCTCGCTCAGCTTCCAGTTAGTCCAGCGATACAAGTGTTCGACCACACGCACCGTCACCGCTTCCTTCTTGTGATTACGTACCCGGATTTCGAAAGACTCGTCCATCCAGTTATGCGCGGAGTCAACACGGTAGTTGGTGCGCTTGCGCTCGCCCACGACGTCGAACGAGTTGCCGGTGAAGATACGGATGGTTTCATCTTTTGGCGTGTGATCGATTACGTTCTCGCCGACAAATTCCAGATGCCCGTCGGTGTCGCGCCGATAGAAGCGAAGTTTGCCCTTGGGCAGCGCAATGCCGAGATGGTTGACTTCAGCATTCTTGAACTCCTCCATCACCCACACCTTAGGATTGGACTGCGTGCCATAACTCTGGTCCTGGCGGATCTGGTCCATGTTGTAGTATCCGTACTGCGCCACTTGCGCGCCGTCGTACACGTAAAGCCGCTGCGCATGGATGCCGGTCGAGCGTACAAATTCCACCTGCTTGGTCTCCTGATCGTGCAGCGTGGTCGACCGCGCCAAAGAGTAGAGATGGAATTCATCGAACGATTTCTCGCGGACCGTGGGCGCCATCGCTTCATCCGCCGCCACCATCTTGGCTGCGGCGTAGGCACGGTTGGCGAGTGTTCCCGGCTGAATCTTGTTGACGTCGCCGGCCATCAACTTGATGTTCGCGTTCTCAAACGTCTTGCCGCTCTGGTTGCGCATGGTGATCCAGCCCACCAGGTCGAGCAGATCCGTCTTCGACTTTGGATTGTCGGAGACCACCAGGTTGTAGTCGGCCTGCCAGCTCATGCCGCTGGCGACGTAGGAAATTTCGGCATCGAACTTGCCGGGGTCGTTAGTTTGTAAAAGCCAGCTCAGAGTTGGCTTGAGGACAGTGTCGCCGGAGAGCGCAGGAAACAACGGCTGGCCGGGAAGTCCGAAGCGCAGGACGCCATCCACTTCGATGATGGGCTGGGTGAAAGACGGCTGCTGATAATTTTGCGCGTAGTAGCTGCTGGGAATGTAGCCGCTGCGGACGACTTTACCCTTGATGATCTCCTGTTTGTCGGCCCGCTGAACCAGGAAGTCAATCGTCTTGCCTTCATAGACCGAGAGCAGCAGTTCCTGCGAGATGGGATCGTTGCGATAATTCTGCTCGAGGACCTGCAAGCTGCGCCCGACGGGATCGCGCAGGATGACGGAATCCGGCTCCAGATGTGAAGCAATACCGGCAAACTCGGCATGGTTCACTCCCGGCCTGAGATCAAGCGGCACGTATTCGCGCGCCACAAAGAAATTCTGGTTGTAGATGGTGAGCGCGGGCTGGTTGCTGTTGTCGGGACCTTTGTCCTGTCCAGCCGCGGCACCGCAAAGTAAGAGCATGATCAGCAGCAACTTCTTCATTGTCGTTTCCCCTTGTTTTCATTCGACGAGAAGGAGGAGTCTTTCCCGTCCTATGGGAAGAACGCGGGGGCAACAGAAACTTGCAGGGAGTGTTAAACCACGGAGGACACGGAGGTAACCGCAGGTAACCCAGGCTCTCAGCTCATCCTGAGCGGAGCAGGCCGTTCGCTCGCGAACGGACCTGCGGAGTCGAAGGACCCCTACCTGATCATCAGACCTATCCCTGGTAGGGACTTGACGCTGGATTGGCGGGCGAGGGCGCCCGCCCCACACGAGCAGATTTAGATATCCAGGTTCTTCACATCCAGCGCATTGTCCTCGATGAACTTGCGCCGGGCTTCGACGTCTTCGCCCATCAGCGTGCTGAAGATGGTTTCGCACTCGGCGAGATCTTCGAGTTTCACGGAGAGCAGGGTGCGGCGCTCGGGGTCCATGGTGGTTTGCCAGAGCTGCTCTGAGTTCATTTCACCCAGACCTTTGTAGCGTGTCTTCTCGTAGCCGCGGCTGCCCGCTTCTTTCACGTAGTCGAACAGTTCGCGGACATTCGCCTTCTCGACAATCTCGGGCTCTGCCGATCTCTTTCTGGCGGCAACTTTCGGCGCTTTCTTTTCCGCCTTTGTGTCTGCCTCTTCGCCTTCAGCCGCAGATTCTTCAGCGCCATCACCGGCCGGAGTCGCGTCGGTGATGGTCTCGACCACGAACGGCGGCTCCATGTAGGGTTCGACCTGCTTGAACTTTGAAAGCAGTTGGCGGTACTCGGCGGTCGAAGCCAACTCCCAGTTGATGAGATGTTCGGCGCCCTGGGAGTTGACGTATTTCACTTCCCAGAGATTGTGCTCTTCGTCGAAGCGCGACTCGACACTCTTGAAATCACGCTCTTTCTGCAGCTTCTTCAGCTCTTTCTCCAGTTTCTCGATCTTTTTCGGCGCGGCTTTCTTGTCGCCTTCAAAGTCGGTCCGCTTGGAAAGATCGAGCCGTGGCAGCAGCTCGACAATCTTCTCGTCGCGCAGGCGCTTGTTCACCTTGTCGAAGAAAGCGAAATATTCTTTCAGTCCGCTGGCAAATTTTGACAGGGCGGCGCCTTCGAGCTTGGCTGCGCCTTCACCGTAGCGAACAATAATGCTGTCGGCCGCGCGCTTCAGGATGATCTTGTCAAGCGCGTCGTCGTCCTTGATGTACTGCAGGGTCTTGCCCTTCTTGATCGAATAAAGCGGCGGCTGCGCGATGAACACGTTGCCGCGCTTGATCAACTCCTGCATGTGGCGGAAGAAGAACGTAAGCAGCAGAGTGCGGATGTGGCTTCCATCCACGTCAGCGTCGGTCATCAGGATGATCTTGCCGTAGCGCAGCTTGGCGAAATCGAAGTCGTCCTTGCCAATGCCGGTACCGAGGGCGGTAATCATGGCGCGAATTTCCTCGTGCCCCAGCATCTTGTCGTAGCGCGCTTTCTCGACGTTAAGGATTTTTCCTTTCAGCGGAAGGATGGCCTGGAAGCGCCGGTCACGGCCCTGTTTGGCAGTGCCACCGGCGGATTCTCCCTCGACCAGGAACAGCTCACAGCGCTCTGGTTGACGTTCCGAACAATCCGCCAACTTGCCGGGAAGTCCGCCGCCGTCGAGTGCGCCCTTGCGTCGGGTAAGATCGCGGGCCTTGCGGGCGGCTTCGCGCGCGCGCGAGGCCTCAATGGCTTTATTGATGATCTTTCGTCCGACGGTTGGATTCTGCTCGAGATACGCACCCAGCCGCTCGTTCACGAATGCCTGGACGACGCCGGCGATATCGGAATTCAGTTTGCCCTTGGTCTGTCCTTCAAACTGGGGCTGCGGCAACTTCACGCTGATGACTGCGACCAGGCCTTCGCGCACGTCGTCGCCGGTGAGATTTTCTTTTACGTCTTTGAACAAACCCATCTGCTGTCCGGCGTAATTGATGGTCCGGGTCAGGGCCATGCGGAAGCCGGAGAGGTGCGAGCCTCCGTCCACCGTATTGATGTTGTTGGCGAAACTGAACACCGATTCCGAGTAGGAGTCGTTGTACTGCAGCCCGATCTCCATGACCACGCCGCTGCGCTCGGCTTCCATGTAGATGGGTTTGTCATGTAGAACCTGCTTGCCACGATTCAAATGCTTGATGAACTCGGCGATGCCGCCGTTGTACTTGAACTCAACTGATTTCGCTTCGCCGGTCTTGGCGTCAGTGGTGCGCTCATCCGTGAGTGTGATCAGCAGGCCTTTGTTCAGGAACGCCAGCTCGCGCAGACGCTGTGCCAGTGTGTCGAAGTTGTATTCGGTGGCAGTGAAGATGCTGCGATCGGGCAGGAAATGAACTTTGGTTCCCGTCTTCGCCTTGACCGCGCCGGTCTTTTTAAGCTTGCTGGTGGGTTCGCCCTTGGAATAGGTTTGCTCCCAGGTGAATCCGTCGCGCCAGATTTCGAGATCCAGCTCTTCGCTCAGGGCGTTCACACAGGAGACGCCAACGCCGTGCAATCCGCCGGAAACCTTGTAAGAAGAGGAGTCGAATTTGCCGCCGGCATGCAGCTTGGTCATCACGACCTGCGCGGCGGGAACTTTCTCGCCGTCAATCTCCATCGAGTCCACAGGAATGCCGCGCCCGTTGTCCACGACCGTAATGGAGTTGTCGAGATGAATGGTGGCTTCAATCTTGTCGGCGTGACCGGCGAGCGCTTCGTCCACCGAGTTGTCCACCACTTCATAGACCAGATGGTGCAAGCCCATCTCGCCGGTCGAACCGATGTACATCGCAGGACGTTTTCGCACCGCCTCCATGCCGCCAAGCACTTTGATGGAGTCGGCGTTGTAGTCGCCGTTGCCCCCATTGATCGCTGAGAGCTTTCCGTTTTTTTCCTTGGTTTCGTCGATGGGAGTGATTTCTTTCGTAGCCATTCAGCTCCGTGGAATGGGCCGGGCGTGGGTCTGAGCCGGCGTCCTTTTCCGATGCCTTGGAATTTGCCTCAAATTACTGAAATTATTAACACTTACGGCTTCCGAGGTTGTATCTAATTGTACCACGCAAACGGCTATTTTTCGACCCCCGAATCGGCTGGGTAAACCACGCATTTTTAGTGGCTCTACGTAGGCGCGAACGTCCTCGCTCGGAAGTTAATACGTGACCCGGCCTGCGTTCACTTCCGCACGGGCGGGCGCCCGCGCCTACATTGTCAGCGCACGAGATCGGTCCGACCTGATAGCATATTGGGAGGAGATCCCTGCCAAGCATGAGTGTGCCCGTATCGCAAATGTGGACCGTGGCCAGCTATGTCATCCGGCAGAAGCTTGCCCGGCGGAAGCAGTATCCGCTGGTGCTGATGCTGGAGCCGCTATTCCGCTGCAATCTGGCCTGCGCCGGCTGCGGCAAGATCCAGTATCCGGCCCACGTCCTCAAGCGCCAGCTAACCCCGGAGGAGTGCTTCCGGGCAGTGGATGAGTGCGGCGCGCCGGTGGTTTCGATCCCCGGCGGCGAGCCCCTTATGCACCCCGAAATCGACAAGATTGTCGAAGGCCTGGTGGCCCGCAAAAAGTACATTTACCTCTGCACGAACGCGTTGCTGCTCAAGGAAAAGATCCATCTCTTCAAGCCGACCAAGTACCTGACCTTCAGCGTGCACCTGGATGGGCAGAAGGAGCACCATGACTTCGCGGTCTGCCGCGAGGGCGGATACGACATCGCGGTGGACGCGGTCCGCGAGGCGTTAGAGCGAGGCTTCCGGGTCACTACCAACACCACGCTTTTTGACGGGGCCGATCCCAAGAGCGTACGCGCCTTTTTTGACGACATGATGGAGCTGGGCATCGAAGGTATGATGCTCTCCCCCGGATACTCGTACGAAAAAGCTCCGGACCAGCAACATTTCCTCGGCCGCGCCCGCACCCGGCGGTTGTTCCGGGCCATTCTTTCCAATCGCGACAAGAACTGGCGCTTCAACCTGTCGCCGCTGTTCATGGAATTCCTCATGGGCAAGCGTCACTACGCCTGCACCCCGTGGGGTATGCCCACCTATAACATTTTCGGCTGGCAGAAGCCCTGCTACCTGCTCCAGGATGGCTACGCCGACACCTTCGACGAGTTGATCAAAGAAACGGCGTGGGAGTCGTATGGCACCGAATCGGGCAATCCACATTGCGCCAACTGCATGGTGCACAGCGGCTATGAAGCGTCCGCAGTCAATGACACTTTCGGTTCGGTTGAAGGCTTTTTCGCCACCCTCAAGGGCACGCTGTTCACTCGCTACCGCGATGAGGACGCTTTGCGCCTGCTGGACGAGCCTGTGGAACCGGCTCATGCGCTGGTACAGATTGCCACCCAGACCGAGTCGCTCGAGGAGACCAGGGCGTGACGGGAAAAGCCGCCGGGCACATTCATCCCGAGCCTACTTCCCCAGACGCGCTCGAAGTCTCTCCCGGATGGGAACACGAGAAGCTTGAGGGCTGGGTTCCGGCTCTAGCGTCAGAAGAAGAAACCCGCAAAGCTCTCGAAAAAGCCTTCGACTATCGCGGCGATGTGACCATCACGCGCAAGGACGGAACCACGGTTGAAGGCTATCTCTTTGATCGCAAGAGTGGACCGACCTTGGCGGAGTCCCTGGTACGAGTGCTGCCTCGGACTTCCAACCAGCGCGTGATGATCGCCTACTCCGACATCGCTGCCCTGGCTTTCACTGGCCGTGATACTGCGGCAGGTAAAAGCTGGGAAGCCTGGGTCAAAAAGTACGTGGAAAAGAAAGCCGCTGGCGAGAAGCACATCGGACTGGAGCCGGAAGCGCTGGAATAGGCCGAGCAAATGTGGGGCGGACACTCTTGTCCGCCGCTTTTGACTTGGCCTCTTACCTCGCAAACTGATTCGCTCAGTGGTGCATGGAATCGCCGGTTCTTCCCCATCAAACAGGCAACTTCAAAGGCGGCGGACAAGAGTGTCCGCCCCACACGTGATCAGCGGGCTGGTTTTCGCGTTGCGAAGCTTAGCTTCTCGATCAGTTCATTCACTTCATCTTCGCTCCCGCCGATAAACGTGAACGACACTGCGTATCCCTTCTGCAACCAAACCAGGGATGTCTGCCGCATGGTGAGTATCCCCCGGGCTTTGCTGAAGTCTCCGCGCACCAGACTGGTTGTCGCAACCGAAAACTCGTGGGGATCTCCTTCGGTCTTGAAGCCTTTGGCCGTGCTCACCGCAGTCAGGGTATCGAAATATTCGGCCGCGGTCTTGGTCCCGGCGGAAAGGGGCTCAGCCGCGATCACGACAGCGGAATTTATCGAGTCGCCAGTTGCTTCCGGAGGCCGTTCGAAGATGGCAAGCAGCACCCGGGACCTGGCTGCCTCGGCAGAGTCGTCCTGCATATCGGCGGTGCGATCCACCCAGCCGTAAGGCAATTTGTAGCTGAATCCGAAAGTAGAGTTGCGGTACACACCCGCGCTGATCGCGCCAGCCTCGGGAACCGCAGACCTTGCCTGGTCAGAGGGCTTGGAGGAACGGGAAGCAGGCTGTTGCGCCCACAGGACCGCGGCGAAGGGCAACACGAGGACGCTAGCCGGGAATCGGGCCATCACTCATGTTACGCCATGCCTTCGGCTCTAACCGCCTGCATGGTGGCGGACACTCTTGTACGCCGCCTTTGAGCCATGAAGTGCCTTGGTCAACCAGGACTTTTTCGAAGAAGGGCTTCATTCCACCGCCCGGATTTCTAGTCTGTGCCGAGCGCTTTCACGCCGCTTTACCGAGCACGGGCTGGGTGCAGAAGCCGCAACGCCGCGCATCGATGGGAATCTCGCTCAGACATTCGGGACACTTCTTGGTCGTGGGATCAGCCGGCGCCGGTGCTTTACGCGTGCGCGCGATCAACGCGTTGATCGGCGTAACCACGAAGAAATAGACGGCCGCCGCCACCAGTACGAACGACACCGCAGCGTTGATGAAATCACCGACCGGAAACGGAGTGCCGTTGATGGTGAAGTTGATGGAAGAGAAATCCGGCTTGCCGACTATGGCAGCAATCAGGGGCGTAAGCAGATCTTTAGTGAAAGCCGTCACCACCGACCCGAAAGCGGCGCCGATGACCACGCCAACCGCCAGGTCAACCACATTGCCGCGAAGGATGAATTGCTTGAAACCGCTCAGCATGGGAGGAACCTCCAAACGCAAGGGGGTTAATTTACGGCGTCAGCGCGGGGTAGGTCAAGTTGAAGCTTGTGTAGGGCGGGCGCCCTCGCCCGCCGCTCTTGAAGGTGATTTTGAGCTGGAGTTGCAGTTACCAAAGGCAGGCAGACAGAGTCCGACAAGCAAGGTCAAAAGGGGCGGGCGCGAGCGCGCCCGCCCCACATGGCCTGGAGGTCAGATCCGCATGGGCATGACGATGTAGCGGTACTTGTAATCTTCACTGTCGGCGGGACGGAGTTGTCCGGCGGATTGAGGGTCTTTGAACTCGAGTTTTACATCGCCGGCACCGACTGCCTTCAGGAAATCCAGAATGTATTGGGCGTTGAAGCCGACCGTGAGCGAGTCGCCCTGGTAGCCGGTTTCGAGCGAGTCTTCCGATTCACCGGTTTCGGTCGAGGAGGCAGACAATTTCACTTCGCCCTTTTCGAGGCGCAGGCGGACAGCCCGCGAACGCTCGTCGGCGAACTGGGCGACGCGGGAGATGGCCGCGCTTAAGTCATTGCCGGGAAGCGTGACGCTCTTGTTGTTGTCTTTGGGCAGAACAGCTTCGTAGTTCGGAAACTGGCCGGTGAGTTGGCGCGAGGTCAGCAACCGCTGTCCGATGCGGAAGTAGAGTGTGGACTCGTCTTTCGCGAACTCGATAGTTTCGGCGTCGGTGGAATCAAGCAACGAGCGCAACTCATCCATGGCTTTTTTCGGGATGAGGGTTTTCAGCTCTCCGGAAACACCTTCGAACTTTTCGCCGCCGCGTTCGATGTGCGCCAGGCGGTGTCCGTCAGTCGCCACCATGGTGATGGACTCCGGCTTCAGCACCATCAGGGCGCCGTTCAAGGTGTAACGCGATTCCTCGCTGGCGATGGCGAAGCCGGTCTTGGCAATCATCGACCGCAATACCTGAGCTGGAATCTTCACGGCCCCAACCGTGGGAAATATCGGAAGAGTAGGGAAATTCGAGCGCGCCATTCCCACCATCTTTGTGTTTGATCGGCCACAACGGATGCTGATCCAGTGATTCTCCAAAAGTTTGATGGTGATATCGGCGTCCGGCAGCAGCTTTACATAGTCATGCAACTTGCGGGCGGGGATAGTACAGGAGCCCTCCTTTTTCACCTTGGCATTGCACACCGTACGCAGGCTCAGATCGAGGTCAGTCGCGGTAAGCAAAAGTTTGTCGCTCGAAGCTTCGAATAGGTAGTTGGAGAGGATGGGGATCGTGGTCTTGCGCTCCACCACTCCCTGGGTCGCAGTCAACTCCCGCAAGAGTTCTGTTTTGCTGACTGTGATCTCCATGGTGGCGGTCCCCGTGGCTGCAGCCAAAGCTTCTACCGGCATAACCCAAATCTCCCGTCGGGCGGCGCTACTTTGAATACTTCACTTATATCAAAATAAAAACCTATAAAACCAGTAGTAACAGTAGAGGGCCCGGAAAAGTGGAAATCGCGGTCAACCCCACAGACGACCGGCTTCTGCGCCCAATCCTTCGTGTCCAAAACTAGCCCGTCCGGCGTAGGAGATGAAGGTATCGTTTGGCCGTGCTTCACGATTGCCACCGGCTCTTGCACAACTTCCACATCTGATTCACAGCGCTGTTCAAGGAAGACTTTGCCGCTGAGTGGAAATCTAAGTGGAAGCCGCGATTCATCCGCCCAACTGCTCAGTCATTTTATTGATCAGCCTGTTCAAATCTTTGTCGGTCTTCCGAGAGACGTCAATCTTGTCGACCGAATGCAGCACCGTGGTGTGATGCTTGCCGCCAAATTGGCGTCCGATCTCGGGCAAGGAAGCCTCGGTGAGATGCTTGGCCAGATACATCGCGATCTGCCGAGGATAGACGATGGCGCGCGAGTTGTTCTTGGCCTTGATCTCGACCAGACGCAATCCAAACTGCTCAGCTACTGCCTTCTGGATCGACTCAATGGTGACCTTTCGGGCCTGGGAGTCAATAAAATTCTTGAGCACCTGCTGGGTGTAGGGCAGCGTGATCTCGGCGCCGATCAACGAAGAATGCGCCACCAGGCGGATGAGCGCGCCTTCCAGTTCGCGAACATTGGAGCGGATGTTCGAAGCGAAGTAGAGTGCCACGTCGGTAGGCAGGATGACCTTTTCCTGCTCCGCTTTCTTCTGCAGAATCGCAACCTTGGTTTCGAGATCGGGCGGCTGGATGTCGGCGATCAAACCCCATTCGAAGCGGCTGCGCAGCCGGTCTTCGAATTCCGCAAGCTCTTTCGGTGGCCGGTCGCTGGCGATCACGATCTGCTTCATGGACTCGTGCAGCGCGTTGAAGGTGTGGAAGAATTCTTCCTGCGTCCGCTCCTTTTGGGCCAGGAACTGGATGTCGTCCACCAGCAGCACGTCCACGTTGCGGAATTTGTCACGGAAGCTGATCATCTTGTCGTAACGCAGCGAGTTGATCATCTCATTGGTAAACTTCTCGCTGGAGACGTAGCAGATCGCGACCTGCGGTTGCCGGCGCTTGATCTCGTGGCCGATGGCCTGCATCAGGTGGGTCTTGCCCATGCCGACGCCACCGTAGAGGAAGAGGGGGTTGTAAGCTTTCGACGGGCGCTCCGATACGGCCTGGCAAGCGGCGTGGGCAAACTGGTTGCCGCTGCCGATCACGAAGGCGTCAAAAGTGTAGCGCGGGTTCAGTTGTGCGGCGCTGTCCCAGTCGAAGCGTGACTGCGAAGCATGGGCCGTAGTGGGCGCCAGGTGGGCCGAGAGTCCCCCGTCGTGGCGCACCGGCGTTGACGCAGGGTCGTCTTCCGGAGTGACGAACTTCACTTCCTGGAATTCCAGGCCGAGATTGTCCAGCGCTTCCTGGATCAGGTCGGCGTACTTGTCTCCGACGTGGCGGAATTCCGCGGTGGGCACGCGTACGAAAAGGACAGGTCCGCTGGAGTGACTGTACTTGGTGGGCTTCAGCCAGGTGTCGTACGAATGCCGGTTGATCTTTTTTTCCAGCGCGTCCAGGACGCGCAACCACGGATTGGGGGAGAGGCTAGGACTTGGAACGGACATAAATAAATTTTCGTGGGGCTGTGGCCAGATCAGCGCCCGGTATCAAAATCATTGCAACCGCTATGCTTTCATTTTTCCAGCAACGGCCTTGCTTCCGGGGCCGTTTGCGCTGGGATCAGAAAATTTCTGTAAGCTGGATCAGTCCGGCATACTAGCACAAAATTTTTCCGTCTGCGGGAATCTTGTTAGCGGACTTTTTTCGTTGCCACGATTCAGAACCCTAAGCAAAGCTCCTGTCAAGTGTTCAACTTATAACTGTCGCGCGAGTGGTGCAGAAATGTGCTGGGAGTCGTGTGGGGCGGACACTCTTGTCCGCCGCTTTTGACTTGGACTTTCAATATTGCAAAATTCATCTACGGGTGCAGCACTTCCAAGCACAACCACGAGACTCCAAAGTTCAGAACCAACTTCAAAGGCGGCGGACAGGAGTGTCCGCCCCACACGCCCACAGCGGGTTTGCCCGCCTGCTCCCAGTCATTTATACTTCTTCTTCGCTTTCAAAGTGACTTAGACCATCAGGAGCAGCGATTTTTCATGCCCAAGCGCACATTCCAGCCTAACCGTCGTCACCGCTCGAAGACGCACGGATTTCTAACGCGGATGAAGACCAAGGCCGGCCGCGCGGTGATTTCGCGCCGGCGCGCCAAGGGCCGCAAGCGGGTGTCGGTGAAGCCCGGCTTCCGTGAGTAGTGCTTCCCCTTTTCCGGAATTCGCGGAAGATTTGCAGCCTGGGTTGAGGCGGTTGTGAACGCTCTCGCAGCCAATGGCAGCGGCGACCTGTCTGGATCCGCCAAGCGCAACTTCCCCCGCAGCGCACGTCTACTCCGGCACGCGGATTTCGAGCGAGTGTACAAGCAGGGGCGCCGGCATTTTGCCGCCCACATGACCGTGTTTTATTTGCCACGCCAGAAAGCTGAAGGCGTGCGAGTGGGATTCACGGTAGGGAAAGTGCTGGGCGGCGCGGTGGTGCGCAATCGCATGAAGCGGCGTTTGCGGGAGGCCGTCCGATTGCACGGCATGATTCCAGTGGGCATG
>Ga0210384_10006923_pt1 | contig 12011 bp, 10 predicted proteins | sample IncBWH2MmetaG_FD_160574 | JGI IMG/M metagenome (GOLD analysis project Ga0210384, IMG submission 160574) | Forest soil microbial communities from Barre Woods Harvard Forest LTER site, Petersham, Massachusetts, United States - Inc-BW-H-2-M | ecosystem: Environmental > Terrestrial > Soil >... | reverse complement strand
AACGGCTTGGCCTTGAGGCCGAACTGCCAGTGCGCCGGGTAGGGCATGACCAGCGTGAAGTTGCCGCCCTGGTCGGTCGGGATCGAGGTCGGGAAGCCGAACATCGACGCCACCACCGGCCCGAACAGCGAGCTGTACATGTGGCGCACGAACTCCGGCAGCATCGGGTTCGCGTGGAAGTTGTAGTCGCCGGTGATCACGGACTTCGAGCCCGACTGGTACACCGCGCCGAAGCCGAGGTACTCGCTGGGCTGCCACAGGGCGCCGACGTTGAAGGTGACGTCGGCCGGCGAGGTGCCCGAGAAGCGCATCTCGCCCACGCTGTTGAACGGGCGCAGGCGGCCGCTCTGCTGGCCGCTGGCATCGGTGCCGCACAGGCCGAAGCCCAGCGTGTCGAGCGGGTTGCCGCTGTCGCCGCACCAGGCGTCCTGCAGCTTGCCGATGATGCCCAGCAGCTTGTTGGGGAAGCGCATCTCGGTGTCGAGCGCGAAGCCCTGGTGGGCGATGGGAATGGCCAGTCCCAGGCTGAACTTGTCGTTGACCTGGTAGCCGATGGACGGCGACAGGTAGACCAGGCGCTGGATCACCACCTTCTTGCCGTCGAAGCGCGCCGGGTCGTCCGGGTTCTTGGTGCGGTCGATGCCCACGGCCTGCGGCACGTAGGTGGCCGTCGCGAAGGTCCAGGGCGAGCCCTCGTTGTGCCACGCCAGGCCCAGGCCCGCGGCCACCGCCAGCGGCAGGCGCCCGCTGGGCACGCCGGCGATGGGGATGAAGATGGCCTGCTTGTTGTGGTCGGAGTGCGTGCCCGCGAGCGGGTCTTCCGTGTAGCCGCCGATGTCGAAGCCGGCGGGCTGGTGGAAGTCGGCCGTCGTGCGCAGCACCGCGCCGAAGATGGTGTCGGAACGTGTGTCGGACTTGATCTTCGCCAGGCCCGCCGGGTTGAAGTGGATCGAGTCCAGGCCCGGCGGATCGGCCGTGACCGCGTTGCCCAGCGACATCGCCACGGGGCTCACGGCCAGGTTCTCGGTGAGGGCCGCGCGGGCGTCGGCGGCCAGCAGCAGGCTCGTGGCCGTGAAGGCGGCGAGCGCGAGGGCGGAGCGCCGCTGCGGCGGCCGGTGGCCCGCGGGGCGCGTCGTCTGTGGCGCGATCATCGGGTCAGAACAGCGAGAAGGTGAGCGGCAGGTTCAGCCCGAGGCTGAAGTTCGGCGAATCGGTGGTCATGCCGATGCCGGCCGTCAGGTTGACGGTGGTCTTGGGATTCAGGCGGATGCCCAGGCCGAAGTTCAGCAGCGCGGCGACCTGCATGGTCGTGTTGCGTGGCGTCTGTTGCACGTTGTCCTTGACGACGCTGATCGTGGAGGACGTGGTGACGTTCTCCTGGAACGACACGCTGGTGGACACGTTGTACGACAGCGCGTAGGTGAAGCCGGCGCCGAAGCCGATGCCCTTGCCGGGTCGGATGCCGGTGAGGGTGCTGTTGTCGGTCTTGTTGAACTGGTGCAGGTGGTCGACGCTCTTGCCGGCCGTGAAGCTCAGCGATCCGAACAGCGCCACCGGGTCGAACACCTGCGAGGCGTTGATGCCCAGCGTGCCCGACGCGTAGCCGCTGCCGGTGGACGTGTTCTGGCCGATGATCTGGTCGAACGGGCTGCGGCCGGTGGGCAGCGACAGGTTGCCTGTGACGGTGAACGTGGGGCCGGCGGTCTGCACGAAGGGCTGGTAGCGCGCGCCCAGTTGCAAGTCGCCGATGCCGAAGGTGACGCCGCTGAACTCGGTGCTCTGCGTGAACTTGCTGACCAACGGGAAGGTGCCCGACAGCGTGAGGTTGTCCAGCAGGCCGTAGTCCACCGACAGCGTGTTGGTGATCGTGTGGGCCCGCGTGGTCTCGATCCGGAACAGGTCGATGTCGCCGGTGCCCTGCGTGAAGCCGACGTCGATGGACTCGGTGCCGACGTAGCTGTAGTTGAGGTCGTAGTTGGCCGCGACGCGGCCGGCCCGCAGCAGCGAGTACTGGCGCTCGGTCTTGGTGAGCGTGTCCTTCAGCAGCGTGGCCTGGTCGACGTCGCCGGCCTGCTTCTTGAGCGCGTCGGCCGCGCTGTTGGCGGTGGCGGGCGGCGCGGGCGGTGTCACCGTGGTGGTGGCCGGCGGCGCGGGCGCGTCGGCGGCGGCCGGGCCACCGGTTCCGGGTTGCGTGTCCGGTTGCGCCTGGGCGGCGACGCTCGTGAGAAGGCCGCAGGCGAGCGCCAGGGCCGTGCCGTTCCAGTTTGCCGTTGTCATCGTCATTGGTGCTTGAAATTGAGGGTGCCCAGGCCGGACTGCACGGCGCGCTGCAGAGCGTCGCGATTGTCCACCGGGCGCAGCGCCACGTCCTCGCGAACGAGGTCCGGAGAGATCACGCCCAGTTCGTGGTCGGTCAGCGCCAGGCTGGACTGCACCGTCGGTCGGGTCTTGGACGGATAGATCACGAACAGCGTGCCCTTGTCCCACAGGCCGGCGAACTCCGTGACGGAGAACGCGATGTTGCCCGCGGACGGATCGGCGATGTAGACCTTGCCGTCGCGGATGCCCTTGACGACGACGAAGTGCTTGAAGCCCGCGTAGTCGATCGGCACGATGGCCGGCTGGTCGAGATGGGCCAGGTCGTTCATGTCGGCCCGGAAGCCGCCGCTGTCGCTGCCGAGGGTGGCCACGTAGCGCTTCATGTCCAGCAGCGAGAAGCCGCGGCGGGCGATGATCTTGTCCTTCTCGCCGTGTTCCAGCATGCCTTCCATCGCGTCCTTCTCGGTCACCGCCAGGCCCAGGTGGAACTGCAGGATCGTGGTGAGCGCCGCGGAGCCGCAGCTGTAGTCGAAGGCCTGGTGGACGATGTGCTGGTACTTGTAGTACTGGTTCGGGTACATCTGCACCGGCTCGGGCGCGATGCCGCCGTTCATCTTCGAGACGTTGATCTCGTATTCGAGCGGCGGGTGGTTCAGCGGCGTGTTGCGCGAGCCCACGCCGGCGCCGATGATGGCGGCGGCGATGACGCCCAGGAGGATCAGCAGCATGGCGGTCTTTTCTTCAGGCTGGGGCGTTTCACTTCGCCCAGAGGTTGAGCTGGCCGGTCATCGTGGCCGTGCCATTGAGCAGGATCGAACCGAGGCTGCCGGTGAGGGCGCCGGTGGCGTCGGTCTGCACGCCGATCGCGCGCACCCCGAAATCCTGTGCCGCGAAGTAGCTGGGCATGCCGATGGCGAGGTAGCCGGTACCGTCCGGCTTGGTGAGCGGATCGACCGTGATCGCGAACATCTGCAACGCGCCGCCGAAGCCCTGCGCGATGGCGTAGGTGGTCGTGCCGTTCGTGGTGAAGCCCGCCGCGACGCGGTTGGTGTTCAGGTTGAGGTTCACGGCGATGCTGATGCCCTTGGCGCTGACCGCGCGCATCTCGTCGTCGTCCAGGGGCTTTTTCTCCGCGCAGGCGCACGCGCTGGCGAGCGCGAGCGTGCAGGCGAGGGTGAAGGAGCTGAGCATGGCGTTGTCCAGGGCTGGTCGGGCGGCTAGGGCGTCGGCCGGAACTTGATGTCGACGTAGTTGATCTGCATCGAAGCGATGCTGGCCGAACCGAGGTTCGTGACCGTGGCGGAGGCGCCATTGACGCCGGCCGTGGTGAAGGTGATGTTGTCGATGTTCAGCGAGGCGGCCGGCACGGTGTAGCCCGCGGTGGGCCAGCCCACCTGCAGGTGCAGGTACGAGCCGGCCGAGTCGGTATCGGCGTTGAACAGGCCCGGATGCTTGTCCAGGTCGGCCAGCATCCATGGGCCGCCCGCGGCGTTGGCCAGGTGGATGCCGGTGATCGCGAGCGTGTCGCTCTTGTCGATGCTGCCGTCGCTGCCGCGGCCGCGCGAGAAGACCGACAGGCTGCCGATGTCCAGCTGCGTGCCCAGGCCGAACGAGATGCCTTGCGTGTCGGCCAGCGTGGTCGGCGAGATGTAGAGGCCGCCGCCCTTCATCGTGAGGCCGGACACCTGCAGCGTGCCGCCCACGAAGTTGGTGCCGGTGCAGGTCCCGGCGGTCATCATGTCGCAGTGCGAGAAGTCGGCCGTCAGCGACCACGCCTGGTTGCCGGCCGCGTTCAGCGGGAAGTCGAGCGCGATCATGTCCTGCAGGCCGGGGCGCGACTGCAGGGTCAGCTGGTAGGGGTCGGCGAACGGGTCCGCGTCGTCGGTGCGCAGCAGGCTCAGGCCCGACAGCGTCAACGAACTTCCGTTGGGCGACAGGTAGGTGAGCGACAGCGGATTGGTGAGGCTGCTGACGATGGAGAAGTTGTTCAGGTTGAACGCGATGCCGTCGGCGCCGCGCACATCGGCCAGCTCGTCGTCCTGCAGCGCCTTCATGCCTTGCGGCGCCGCTGCCCGCTCGTTGGCCGCGCGCGACGGCGGGCTGGCGAGCACGCCGAGTGCCAGGGCCAGCGCGTTGGCGCCGAGCGCCGCGGCGGGCAGGGCGGCGCGCAGCATCTCGCCGCAGCGCGCGGCGAGAGTCCACGGATCCGTGCCGAACAGCCCGCTCGCCATCACGGCCCGATCTTGGGCACGTTGGGCGGCACGGTGCCGGTGGTGTTGAGCGCGGTGAGGCGATCGGTCCAATTGAGCCAGAAGCCGGCCTGCGCGGTGGCGGAGGCACCCAGCTGGCTATTGGTGGTGGGGTAGCTGACGGCGGATTTCAGGATCGACAGGAAGAAGTCGCGACTGGCGCCGTCGACGGCGCCGGTGCCGGCCGTCACGCCGCCGATCTGGTTCAGGTTGCAGCTGCCGCTGCATCCGGTGAGCGCGGTGAGCCGCGAGCCGGTCGCGCTGAGCACCTGGCCCGAGGTCGTGGTGAACGACAGCGATCCGCTGACGGTGTTCATCAACAGGCCGACGTCGCCGGCGATGCCGCCGAAGCCGATGCGCATGCCCACCACCTGGCGGTTGCCGGCGGCGGCGCTGCCCGAGTAGACCCATTCGAAGTACGGGTCGGTGATGGCGACTGTGCGCTTGGCGTCGCCCGCGTCGCTGCGGCCGAAGTTCAGCGTCGTGATGTCGATGTCGGACGTGCTGCCTGTCGTGCCCAGCCGAAGGCCCGAAAGCGACGCCGACAGGTTGATGTCGGCGTTGAGCGTCAGGCGCGAGAAGTCGTAGCCGTTGAGGGTGGTGTTCGTGAGATCCAGCAGCGCCTGGCCCCAGACGCCGGAGAGCTCCGAGTCGTCCAGCGGCTTCAGGGCCGGCTTGTCCTGGGCCTGCACCGGGGCGACGAACAGCGCAGTGGCGAGCGTCGTGGCGGCAGCGAAGGCGAGGCGGGTGCGCATGGGGGTATTGTCCAGGCAAGGGCGTGTCTGCAATCCCACAAGATGGGGAGGAAGTCGCGCTCAGGAGACGAAAGGCCCCGTGACGAACATCACGGGGCCTTCCGATGAATGGTGCCGGCCCTGTCTTTGGCAGAGCCGTCAGTCATTCAGGCAAATCAGTGAGCCCACATCCAGACGGACGTGCCGCGCAGGTCGAGCTGGCTGATCGAGAACGAGCCGAAGGACTTGTCGGTCGCTGCCGACACGCCGTTGGTGCCCAGCGTGATGGAGCCGACGCTGATGTTGATCAGTTCGCCGGCCTTGGCCTTCACGTTCGGGAACGCGAACTGGACGACGTCGCTGGTGCCGTTGTAGAACGTGGCGGTCGAGTCGACGACGTTCGCGCCGGCCAGGATGGCGCCTTGCAGGGCGGGCGTGGGCGTCGCGCCACCGGCGATCGCCGCGGCAGCGGCCGTTGCGCCGCCAGCGATGGCGGTGTTCAGCGCGCCCAGCGACGTCGTGGTGCCGCCGGCCGTGAAGCCTTGGTACAGGCCGTTGAACTGCGTGCCGCTGATGACGTCGATGGTCATCGCCACCAGGCCGCTGATCTGGATGTTGTTGAACGAGACCGAAGCCTTCTGGCCGGCAGCATCGGCGTTGTTGCCCCAGGTGAACGAGCCGATGTTGATGTTCAGGTTGGCGGCGATCGAGACGCCGTCCTGGCCGGCAACGGCGCTCAGGTCTTCGTCGGCGATGGACGACATGGCCGAGGCCGACAGGGAAGCGGCGACCAGGGCGGCCGCGGCGGTGAGCTTGAAGATGTTCATGAGATGTCTCTCGAAGATGAGCGTTTGGAAATCAGGCCAGGAGACGACTCGCGGCCATCGGGCCGCGAGTCATTTCAGGCAGATCAGTGAGCCCACATCCAGACGGACGTGCCGCGCAGGTCGAGCTGGCTGATCGAGAACGAGCCGAAGGACTTGTCGGTCGCTGCCGACACGCCATTGGTGCCCAGCGTGATGGAGCCGACGCTGATGTTGATCAGTTCGCCGGCCTTGGCCTTCACGTTCGGGAACGCGAACTGGACGACGTCGCTGGTGCCGTTGTAGAACGTGGCGGTCGAGTCGACGACGTTCGCGGCGGCCAGGGCGGCGCCAGCGCTCGAGCCGGCGTTTGCGGCGAGGCCGGTGTTCAGCGCGCCGAGCGACGTGTTGGTGCCGCCGGTCGTGAAGCCTTGGTACAGGCCGTTGAACTGCGTGCCGCTGATGACGTCGATGGTCATCGCCACCAGGCCGCTGATCTGGATGTTGTTGAACGAGACCGAGGCCTTCTGGCCGGCGGCGTCCTTCGTGTTGCCCCAGGTGAACGAACCGATGTTGATGTTCAGGTTGGCGGCGATCGAGACGCCATCCTGGCCGGCAACGGCGCTCAGGTCTTCGTCGGCGATGGACGACATGGCCGAGGCCGACAGGGAAGCGGCGACCAGAGCGGCGGCGGCGGTGAGCTTGAGCATGTTCATTTGATGTCTCTCCAGAATAGGTCTAAGAATATCGAGCTTGTATACCCCTCGCGGACAATTCAAGTTTCTGCACCAGGGGTTTTGCCCCGGGTCTCGTCGATCCCTCGGATGAGGAGACTGCCGCCGCTGAAACCGTTTTGAAGCGCGTGCCGCAACTATGGTCGGCTTCCACTCGGCTCGCACTGACTTGCCGAGCCAAGGCCATGGCTTGCGAAACCAGTGTTGGAGAGTGTCTACCCTAGGTCTTGGGGGTACTGGCCGGGTACTCTGCGACACCGCGGAATGCCTCTCCAGCCTGTGAAAAGTGAAGCCCGGCAAGCCCTTACGTACTAACCCTCATGATGTTGGACGGGCCTGGCCTCCGAGGCCAGTCCGGGGAGTTTGGAGGGAATATCTTGGAAAATAAAAAATGGAGCCGCGAGGCTCCATCAAGAAATGCTTGGTTAATATTCAACCGGGCATCGTGCTGGAAAATTGAAAATCAATATCAGGCGGCACAACGAAGAGTATTCGGCGTGCGTCCGAACCAGCGTTTGCAGGCTCGGTAGAAATTGCTGGGATCCGAGAATCCGAGCGCGAAGCTCATTTCCGTCGGGCTGTAGGCGCCGTTGACGAAGTAGCGCTGCGCGAGCTCGCGGCGGGTGTCGTCCACCAGCTCGATGAAGCTGGTGCCTTCCTCGGTGAGGCGGCGCTGCAGCGTGCGTTCGCTCATGCAGAGCGTGGCCGCCACCAGCTCGCGGCGCGGGTCGCCCTTGGCGATCAGCTGCATCAGCGCCTGGCGCACGCGCGCCGTGATGCAGCCGCCCTGTTCCGCGGCCAGCTGGGCCACCATGCGCTCGCACATCTCGCCCACGGTGGGGTCGGAGGTGGGGAAGGGCTGGTCGAGGGCCGACAGCGGCAGCTCGATGACGAAGGCCGCGGCGCCGAAGTGCACCGGGCAGCCGAACGCGGTCTCCCACGGGGTGGGATCGGCGGGCGCGGCGTAGGGATGGTGCACGCGCAGCGGCGTCACCTTCTCACCGATCAGCCAGTACATGCCCTTGAGGAAGGTGGCCGCCATGAAGTCGTAGCGCTGCTGCGGCACGGCCATCTTGCCGGCCGAGATGCGCAGCGTGATGCGGCAGGCGTCCTGGTCGACGTGCATGCCCACGCTGGTGGACGGCATGTCCATGCCGATGGACGTGGTGGGCGAGATCAGGCTGGTGTAGCGCGCCATGCGCTGCAGGCCGCTGCGCAGGTCGGGGGCCGACAGGATCAGGCTGGACAACGAGCCCAGCCCGATCAGCGGCTGGCGCGGGCACAGGGCCAGGCCGATGGCCGGGTCGCCGGTCTTGGCGACCGCGGCGCCCCAGGCGGCGGAGAAGATGTCGGCCAGTTGCTCGGCGTCGACCGTCTCGTTGGGATCGGGGTTGAGGCCGGCTTCCGCGAGGATGCCGGACAAGTCGAGGCCGCGCTGTGCAAAGCCGTCCTTCATCGCCTTGAACGCGCTGAGCTGGGACATGGGAACGACGACCACGGGTGACTCCGATTTGCTGCGAGAGGGGTCGACAGCGGGTGTCGGCGACTCTCTTCTTAAAATAGAACGACCGTTCTATTTAATGAATGAAATAGTAGCCAGCGGGGTTTCGCACCGACATAGGAATGAACCCGCACTTCGCCCCATCGGGGTGCCATTCCGGCCTCAATGCGGGGCTTTCCCCCCAAACTTGGTGAAGGGTAAGTACGCCCTGGCATTGAAACGCCGGGTCAGCGGGCCCACCGGGCGTCAGGACGTGCGCCGCCGCTTTTCGCCGCGCCTCTTCCAGGTGCACGCGCACGGGAGCCGGACACCCCTACGGGCAACGGTTTGGCTCGCCCGCGGCATGCGCTGCGACACGCCGGCCGCGTGCAGCGAACGACCGTGCGAAAAAAAGACAGCGGACGGACCTTATCGACCGGCCTCGCGACTGCCGGCGCGGGCGGCCGCCACCGGATACTTTGCCGCGTTCAGCGTGATCTTGCGATCGGCCACGGCCAGCAGATCGATGTCCAACTGGTCGGCCAGCTGGATCAGGTACAGCAGCACGTCGGCGGCCTCGAGCGCGATGGCCTCGCGCCGCGCCGCGTCGGGCGCGCGGCTGTCGGCCTCGGTCATCCACTGGAAATGTTCCAGCAGCTCGGCGGCCTCCACCGACAGCGCGCAGGCCAGGTTCTTCGGCGAATGGAACTGGCCCCAGTCGCGCGCGAGCGCGAAGGCGCGCAGGCGATCGCGCAGGGCGTCGAGATCGTGGTTCATGGGCGCAGCATAGCGCCGGCAACGGTGACTTCCCTGGCGGGCAAGGCCACCCGGTCGTGCCATAGTGGAAGGCTGCACCGGCCATGCCCGTTGGACCCACGAGGTCGACGGGGCCGGCGCTTCGAAACCCTCGCAGCGAAGGATTCCGTTTCATGCCCATTGCCATCGTCCGCCACGTCGTGCCGGCCCTGATCGCGGCCCTGGCCGCCAGCCTGGCCTCAGCGGCCACGGCGCCGTCCCCGGCGTCCGCCCCGCACGGCTACGACCAGCCGCCAAAGAACATCCTCGACGTGCTGCACGCACCCGAGCCGCCCGGGGCGTTCGTCAGCCCCACGCGCCAGGCGATGCTGCTGGTCACGACCCAGGCCTTCCCGCCGATGTCGCGCGTGGCCGCGCCGTACCTGAAGCTGGCCGGCTCGCGCGTCGAGATCGCCAACCACAGCAAGCACGACACCCCGGGCGGCTACGGCGTCACCCCGTGCGCCACGGCGTTCCAGCTGGTGAGCGTGCCGTCCGGCGCGGTCACCCCGGTCGCGCTGCCTGCGGGCGCCTGCGCGGGCCGGCCGTGGTGGTCGGCCGATGGCAAGCGCTTCGCGTTCGCGAACACCGCGCACGATGCGGTGGAGCTGTGGATCGGCGACGCGAGCACCGGCGCGCTGCGCAAGGTGCCGGGCGTGCGCCTGAACCCGATGCTCGATGGCGCCCTGCAATGGATGCCCGACCGCCGCGCGCTGCTCGTCAAGCTGGTGCCCGACAACATGGGCGCGCCCCCGGCCGAGCCCTTGGTGCCGCCCGGCCCCAGCATCCAGGAGACGGGGTCGGGCAAGGGCGAGAGCAGCACCTACGAGACCCGCGACACGCTGAAGAACCCGCACGACGAGGACCTGTTCGACTGGTACGCGCGTTCGCAGGTGGCCCTCGTCGACGCCGCCACGCTGGCGGTCACGCGCGTGGGCAAGCCGGGCAACATCGAGGACGTCGAGCCGGCGCCCGATGGCCAGCACCTGCTGGTGGTCGCGCTGCACAAGCCGTACTCCTACATCACCACGCACGAGCGCTTCCCGCGCGAGGTGGAGGTGTGGAATATCGCGAAGCGCAACGCGGTGACGTCCACCACCATCGCGTCGATCCCGCTGACCGACCGCGTGCCGGTGGCCGGCGTGCCCACCGGGCCGCGCGAGTTCTCCTGGCGTCCCACCGACCCGGCCACGCTGATCTGGGCCGAGGCGCTGGACGGCGGCGACTGGAAGGTGACCGTGCCGCAGCGCGACAAGGTCATGCTTCAGAAGGCGCCGTTCACGACGCCCGCCAGCGAGATCACGCGCAGCACGCAGCGCTTCACGGGCTTCGCCTGGACCGAGCACACCGACACCGCGCTGCTGGAGGAATACGACGAGAACCGCCACTGGCGCCGCGTGTCGGTGATGGACGTCGACCACCCGCAGGCCGCGCCGCGCGTGCTGTGGGATCTTTCCAGCGACGAGAAGTACGCCGACCCGGGCGCCCCGGTCTATCGCATCCAGGCCAGCGGCCAGGCCCTCATCCGCATGCAGGGCGACACGATGTGGCTGGCGGGCACCGGCGCGTCGCCCGACGGCGACCGTCCGTTCCTGGATCGCCTCGACCTGAAGACGAACAAGTCGGAGCGCCTGTTCCGCAGCGACCGCGACTCGCTGGAGCGCTTCGTCGGCTTCACGGGCGACGACGACCGCCAGTTCCTCACCTGGCACCAGTCGGTCGCCAGCCCGCCCAACGCCTACGTGCGCACGCTGGGCGCGGCGCCCGCCGCGTCCGCGCCCGCGGGCGAGGCGGCGTTCGACTCCACGCGCATCGCCGTCACCCACATTCCGGATCCGACGCCGGCGGTGCGGGCCATCAGGAAGCGCCTGGTCAGCTACAAGCGCGCCGACGGCATCGACCTGTCTTTCACGCTGTACACGCCGCCGGGCTACGTGGAAGGCACGCGCGTCCCGACGATCCTGTACGCGTACCCGCTGGACTTCGCCGACGCCTCCAGCGCCGGCCAGGTCACCGGCTCGCAGGCCACGTTCACGCGCCTGCGCCAGTACCAGCTGCTGCTGCTGGCCGGCTACGCCATCATCGACCGCGCGTCGTTCCCCGTGATCGGCGACCCGAAGAAGGCCTACGACACCTACCTGCCGCAGCTGGTGGCCGACGCGAAGGCGGCCGTCGACGAGGCGGTGCGCCTGGGCGTGACCGACCCCGAGCGCGTGGGCGTCACCGGCCACAGCCACGGCGCGCTGATGACGGCCAACCTGCTGGCCCATTCCGACCTGTTCCGCGCCGGCGTGGCCACCAGCGGCTCGTACAACAAGACGCTGACACCGTTCGGCTTCCAGAGCGAGCGCCGCTCGGTGTGGGAGGCGCCCGAGGTCTACTCGAAGGTGTCGCCGTTCTTCATGGCCGACAAGATGAAGCTGCCCATCCTCATCATGCACGGCGAGGACGACGCCAACCCCGGCACCACGCCGCTGCAGGCCACCAAGCTGTACGAGGCCATCCGCGGCAACGGCGGCACCGCGCGCCTGGTGATGCTGCCGCACGAGCCGCACTGGTACTCCGCGATGGAGTCGCAGGAGCAGCAGATCTACGAGATGGTGCGCTGGTTCGACATGTACGTGAAGAACGCGCCGCTGCGAACGGCGGCGAAGTAAGCGATCGAGGGGCGCCGGGAGGCGCCCTTTTTTTGCTCGTTGGTAGATGCCTCGCGCTTGACGCTTGAGGCTTGACGCTTCGCGCAGGTCGAGGTTACCCGCTGCGCCAAGGTGGGCGCGCACTTGGCTCGACGTCAAACGGGCGCCTGAATTCGGCCTGGACGGCCTCATTCCGAGGGCACTCGGTGAAGGTTCGTCCGCGTATGCCGACGGGCCGCGCCCGGCACCTTGCGCACGCGC
>Ga0210384_10006922_pt1 | contig 12014 bp, 7 predicted proteins | sample IncBWH2MmetaG_FD_160574 | JGI IMG/M metagenome (GOLD analysis project Ga0210384, IMG submission 160574) | Forest soil microbial communities from Barre Woods Harvard Forest LTER site, Petersham, Massachusetts, United States - Inc-BW-H-2-M | ecosystem: Environmental > Terrestrial > Soil >... | reverse complement strand
TCTCCTCCGCTGCGTCTACTGCGGTTTCTGCGTGGACGCCTGCCCGGAGGAAGCCATCTTCATGAGCCGCGAGAACGACCTTGTGGGGACGAGCCGGGAGGAGCTGATCATCGACCGCGACCGGCTGATGGAGCGCGGACAGCTGGTCGAGTTCGGCCCCGGGTACCGTCCCGAGCAGCACGACGTCCGCCGCCCCGTGCGCATCGCCGCCCTGGAGCGGCTGAAGAAGGAGCACGGGATCGTGCCCGGGGCCTAGGGGACGGTCGCGGCCCTCGGCTTCTGGGCGTAGGGATCGACGGGCCGGCTGTAGAGGTAGCCCTGGCCGAAGCGGACGCCGAGTTGGCGGAGGACGTCGGCCTCGTCCTGGGTCTGGATCCCCTCCGCGATGACGGTGGCCCCCACCCCCACCCCCATCTCCAGGATGGCCTTCACCACTTGCTGGCTGACCCGCTTCTGGTGCACGTCCCGCACGAGCCCCATGTCGATCTTCAGGTAGCTGGGCTTCAGGGTGACCACCGTCTCCAGCCCCGAGTATCCCGCCCCCAGGTCGTCGATGGCGAAGGAGAAGCCCAGGTCCATGAAGGATTGCATCGCTTCTCGGTACAGGTTCAGGTTCTCGATGACCTGGCGCTCGGTGATTTCTAGGGTCACGAAGCGGGGGGAAAGGCGGGGGCCCAGGTAGTCGAGCACCCCGCGACCCAGGAAGCTGGTGTCGCGGATGGTGGCGGGGACGGTGTTCACGAAGAGGCGGCCGGGGGCCCCGAAGACCTCCCAGTCCACGAAGGCTTGGCGCCGGCAGGAGCGCTCCAGCTCCTCGGTGAGGCCGTGGCGAGCGGCCCGGCCAAACAGCACCATGGGGAGCTCGAGGTCGGTCCCCCGGGGTCCGCGGGAGAGGCCCTCCCAACCCATGGCCTGCCCGCTCTCCATGTCCACGATGGACTGGAAGGCCGTCCAGATGTTGCGGTTGTAAATGATCTCCAGCAGCCGCTCCCGTTGGTCGCGATCGCGCAGGCGCCGCCTGAGATCGGAGGATTCGACGGCGTCCTCGATGACGCGCAGGACCAGGCGCTCCTCGCTCTCCAGCGGGCTCCAGAGCACGAGTCCGTAGCCCACGTCGACGGCGGGTCGCTCGCGAAGGTAGGGGGTGGTGAGGCGGCCGATGCGGGGGGTCAAGAATTCCTCCACCCGGTCCGCCAGCTTGCGCAGGTCGGCGGCCGCAAAGATGGTCTCCCCGTGGCGGCGCCCCCCCAGGAAGAGCAGGAAGCGGTCCCCCTCCCGCTCGTCGCGGGTGATGAGATCCCCCTGGCGGAAGCGTTCACGCATCTCCTCCAGAATGGGATCGATCTGGGCATAGAGGCTCTGGAAGGTCTGGCCGCCGAAGCTGCGCTCGATGTGGGCCAGGGGGCCGAGGTCCACCAGGACCGCCCCCAGGGCGCCGTGCTGGCGGAGGATCTCGCCAACCTGATCTTGAACGTCCCGGAAGGTCGGGATCCTCATCGCCCCAATTGTGCGCCCGCCCCCCGCGATTTCAAACCGGGGGCGGCGCCTCCCCCGCCGCCCTCCGCCCGCGTCCGGCCACCACCCAGAGCCCTGCCCCCAGCAGGAGGAGGACGAGGAGCGTGCGGGCCTGGGTGACGGAACGGGTCAAGAGCCAGGCGCAAGAGAGAGAGCCCAGGGCCGCGATGGGGCCGGCCCCGGCCAGGCGGAACCCCGGCTCCTCCTCCGGCCTCCGCCGGCGCAGCACGGGCAGAGCCGCGCAGGTGAGACCGTAGGTGACGAGGCGGACGAACGCGGACGCGGTGGCGATGGTCTCGAAGGTCCCGGAGACGGCCAGACCAAGGACGAGCGCGCTGTAGACGAAGATCGCGACGTGGGGCGTGCGGAAGCGGGGGTGGACACGGGCCAGGATCCCCGGCAGCTCCCCGCGCTCCGCCATGGAGAAGAGCACCCGGGGAGACTGGAGGGTGGTCCCCGTGGCATAGCCAGAGATCGAGACCATGGCTGCGGACGCGGCCAGGGTCACCCCCAGGGGACCCAGGAGCAGTGCGTAGGTGGCGGCCAGGGGTGCCCGCGCGAGGGCGACGCGGGGCAGCACGCCGAGGATCACCAGCTGCACGAGCAGGTAGACGGAGGCGATGATCCCCAGCGCCACCAGGAGCGCGAATGCGCTATCGCGGCGGGGGTCGCGGGCCTCGGCGGCGGGGATGAGGGGGGCCTCGAACCCGCCGTAGGCGAAGACCAGGAGGAGGATGGCCCGGGTCCAGTCCGGCTCGGGCACGGTCTGGGTGGCCAGTACCTCGGGGCGGATGTGGGAGAGCCCGAGGGCCACGAGCAGGGCCAGGGGGGCCAGCTTGGCCACGGTGAAGACATCCACCGTCCAGGCCGCCTGGCGGACTCCGATCACGTTGATCGCGGTGACCACGCTGACCACCGCAGCCATGACCAAGGCGCGGCCGAGGGGCGAGCTGGCCGGGGCGAGCAGGGTGGCCAAGTACTCCACGAACACGTTCAGGCTGGCGGCGAGGGCCGTGACGCGGATCCAGAACGTGAGCCAGCCGGCCTCGAACCCCACGAAGGGACCGAAGGCCTCGCGCGCGTACAGGTAAGGACCGCCCGGGTCGGGGAAGCGGCTGGCCACCTCCGCGAAGCACAGCACGACCGCGAGCACCCCCAGCCCGACGAGCACGATGAGCAGGGGGCTCAGAGCCCCGGCCGCGGCGGCGAGGGCCGCGGGCATGCCGAAGATTGAGCTCCCGATGACGGCGTTTACCACGGCCGCGGTCAGGTCCCAGCGCCCGATGGCGCGGACGAGGGTCGGGCGGGCAGCGACGGGGGGTGGCATCGATGCGAATCATCATAAGCGAGAGGGCGCGGGCGGCGTGGGGAGCAGGGTGGCATAATGCCCCGCGTCTCGGGAGGGGGGAACGCGTGAAGAGGCTCTGTCTGGCGGTAGCGGTCCTCGCCCTGGCTTCCCAGGCGGCGGGCGAGGGAGGGGAGACTATCCTCGTCCACTTCGCGGATGGGAGCAGCGTCCCCCTGCGGTCCTGGTCGCTCTCTTACGAATACTCCGCCTGGCGGCGCGGGGAGTCTCCCGCCCTCGGCGCCACCGCCAGCAAGGAGGCGAAGGAGATCTGGGTCGGGAAGCGGGCCATTCCGGTCGCCGGCCTCACCCTGGACATCCAGTACAGGCAACTGGAGCGCGGCCAGGAGGTGGAGGGGGAGATCCGGCCGGTGGTGGTCGCGGTGGCCACGGGCCTCACCCTCGTGGCCGCGGACGGAAAGAAGACCGTCCTCAAGCCGGATCCTCCCCACCGCGACCTCATCGCCCCCGGAGCGGAGGGCACGATGGTGCAGGCGCGCAGCCTGGACCTTCGGGGCGAGACCCTGACCGGCACCAAGCGCGACGTCTGCCTGCTCTCCTACACGGCCCTCGTGCAATGCTCAAGCGAGGCCGACCAGCGCGTGGTCAAGATCCAGTTCTCGCCCTGATCCCGCTCAGCCCTGCCCCTTGCCCTCGGGAAGTCGGTCGGCCGCGCGGAGGGCGCGCCGCAGGAGAACTCGGTCTGCGCGTTCAGGCTGCGCAGCTCGTCGTTGGCCCAGCGCTGGACGGCGAGCAGGACCTCAGGGTCGAGCGGAGCAGGAACGTCTTTCGCTCGGCCACTCCGTTACTGGTAGATGGTGATTCGTCAACCCACCGAGCGGGACGCGAGAGGGATCAGGGGCAGGTTTCGGCGATGGTGTTGACGCGCTTCCGGATGGCCTCCAGGCTGGTGCGGCCGGTGACCGTCCGAACGCTCCCCGCCACCGCGTCCAAGCGCCGGTTGGCCTCGGGCAGGGCCGCTTTGACCGCGTCGCAGTCGCCCGCGGCCCGGACGACGGGGTTGGCCGCGCCGTTGGCCTCGCGCAGGGCGTCCGTGTCCGAGACCACGTCCCCCACCTGGGCCCCGATGTCCTTGGCCGGGGGCGCGCCGCCCTCCGACTTCTTCTGACAGGCACCGAGAAGCAGGGGAAGCACACCGGCGAGGAGAACCGTCTTGAGCACCTTCATTTGATCGGCTCCCCCCCTTCGACCCGGGTCAAGTACTGGAGCAGCGTGGGCTCCTTGTGTCCCAGCGCGCGCGCCTTCCCCGCCGCCTTCTTGAAATTCTCGGCGTCCTTGAGGCCGAAGTAGGCCCAGGCGAGCGAGGCCTGGACGCGGGCGTTCTCAGGGGCGGAGCTCGCCGCCTTCTGGAGGGCGGCAATCGCTTCCTTATAGTGCTTGGCTCCGAGCTGCGCCTCCCCGAGATAGATCCAGGCCTCGGGCCGGGTATAGCCGGGATCCGCCGTGATCTTCGTCAGCTCGGCCACCGCCCGGTCGTACTGCTTCAGGTCGGAGAGCACCGCCCCCAGGTTGGTGCGGTACTCGATGTTCGCGGGATCAGCCGCCACCGCCTGTTCGTAGGCGGCGAGGGCGGAGGTCGGGTCCCCCTGGAGAGCGTGGAGCACGAAGCCCAGCCGGAAATGGGCCTCCGCGTTGGTGGGCTCGAGCTCGATGGCCTTCTTGAGCTCGGCCACCGCCTCCCGCCCCTGACGTTTGGCGATGAAGACGCGGGCCAGGCCAACCCGCACCTCGGCCGCGTTCGGGTTCTGGTCGCGCAGGGCGGTCAAGTCCTGGACCGCCAACTCCACCTGGTTCTTGGGCAGGTAGTCCAGAGCCTTGGCCACCTTCACCTGCAGAACCAGCCGCTGAGCCTCGGGGTCGTTCTCGGCCATGGCGGCCGCCGTGGCCGCGTCTCCTTCAGCCTCCGCGGCGCGGTTCAAGGCCATCTTCACCCGGGCCGATTCCTTGTAGGCCTCGATCGCGCCGGGGGCGGCCTCGAGTACCTTCTTTAAGAGCGGCTCCGCCTCCGCGGCCCGGTTGGTCTTCCGCAACACGCGGGCCAGGCCCAGGCTAGGCCCGACCCCGCCCGGCTTTGCGGCGAGGGCGGACCGGTAGGTCGCCTCCGCGGCGACGAGGTCGCCCAGGGCCTCCTGGGCGTAGCCTAAGGCCTCCGTGGCCGCCACCCCGCCCCCTGCCCCCGCCTTCCGGGCCAAAGCCACCGCCTCCTCGCCCCTGCCCTCGCGGGCCCTTGCCCGGGAGAGGGCCAGCGTGGGCCACACGCCTTCGGGGTCCGCGGCCGCGGCCGCCTGCGCGGTCGCCGCCGCCTCGGCCATCCCGCGCACGCCTTCCACGACCGATAGGCGGCCCAGGGCCTCGCCCTTGGCGGCCCCGCTCAGCTTCTCGGCGGCCGCCTTGTAGGCGTCGATGGCCAAGTCGAGGTCGTACCTCGCCTCCAGCAAGCGTCCCAGGCGCAGGGACGGCTCGCCCGTGGCGCCGGGCAGGGCCGCGGCCCGCTGCAGCAGGTCGAGGCTGGCGTCCACCTCCCCCGCGGCGGCCTTTTCGTCCGCCTGCTTGAGGAGGTCGTCGACGGTGGAGCCCGCCTTGGCAGGGGCGGGTTTCTTCTCGTCCTTCTTGCCCTTCTCGTCCCCGCCCGCGGGCAGGGCCACAAGAAAGGCCAGGAGCCACACCCATCGCTTCATGGCATCCTCCTGGTTCGTGAAGGGGACCGCTTCGCCCGGGGATCGTAGGCCCCCGCCGGCGCCAGCGTCAAGGTCAATCGATGGCGTTCAGGATGGCCTGGAAGTCATGGCCCAGGCGCAGCAGCTCCTCGATGGCGGGACGCATCTGCGAGCGATGCGCGCGCAGGGTCTCCACCTCGACCCGCTTGAGGGTGCCGAGGAGTCCCTGGATCGCCTCCAGGGGAGACTGCTGGTTGCGGTGGGCCAGGTAGTCGAGCTCCAGCTCGGCCATGGGCCGTGCCTCCTCCGGCCGCTCGGGGTCGAGCTGCTGGGCGAAGCTGGTCTTGTGTTGATCGTCGTAGCGGGCCATGCGGGTCCAGAGACTGATGTCGTCCCCGGAGCGGAGCACGTTGCGGTTATCCGACCCGTAGGCTCCGCTCCGGGGTTTGGCAAAGGCCCAGCGAAAGAGTACCTCCTCCATCTCCGGACGGAGCCAGAGGTCCTCTTCCCGTAAGCCGAAGCGCTGACGCGCGTAGCCGGGCTCCAGGAGACGCTGGAAATAGCCCTGGTCCTGGTCCGCGAAGCCATCCCCTTCGGGCAGACGGCCCCCGAAGCTATCCCGGAAATGGCTGAAGGCCACCGCGGTCTGGATGGACCGTCGGGCCTTCCAGAGGGAGATGCTGATGAGGCCGGCGACCTGCTCGAGGATCCCGTCGTCGAGCCGCAGGGGCACGTCGCCGCAGGCGGCGTGGAAGTGGTCCAAGTAGAGCGAGTAGACGTAGAGGTTGGTGGCGTAGGGCTTCCACTGCTGGGCGTGGCTGATGTGGCGGACCCCCAGCAGACGGGGCAGCAACTCCCCGAGCTCGCCCGCGTCCCGGGCCGCCAGGGGATGGACCTCCAGCTCGTCGGTCGCCGCAATCACGCGGTCGTAACGAGCGACCACCGCCTCCTGGTCCAGCGCCCGGCCAGGGTCCAGGCTCCGGTGGTCGCGGGCCCGGGCCAGCCGCGCCCTCTCCCTCTCGTAGTTGCGGCGGATCGTACGGAGGGCCACCGTCCGCGTGTTGCCCTCCACCATCAGGTAGCGACCGGGGGTCGGCGGCGGCTCCCAGACGAGCATGGTATCCACGGGGGTCCAGCCCATGCCCAGGATGGAGTTGATGAGAGCCCCTACCCGGTACTTCTTCCGGATTTGCTGCTCCAGCTCCGCCTGCACACCGTCTTCGAAGAAGGTGCCCGGGTTCCCGTAACCCGGTCGGTGCTCGTTGGCCAGGCGCGGGTTATTGGGATCGAGGAACAACCGGTCCAGGCTCACCTTGACCGGGTACTTGAGGCCGACGGGCATTCCTGAGTCCTCCTGCTGGTCACGATTCTATCCCTATCCCGTGCGTCAGGGCGCTGACAGGCCGGAGCGCGGTGTGACACCATAGCCGCCGGGTAGAACATGGCCGACACGCGGACCCACTTCCGCACCTGCAACCTGTGCGAGGCCCTGTGCGGCATCGCCATCGACGTGGAAGGTCCTCGGATCCTCGCTATCCGCGGGGACAAGCAGGATCCCTTCAGCCGAGGCCACATATGCCCCAAGGCAGTGGCCTTGAAGGACGTTCACGAAGACCCCGACCGCTTGCGTCGGCCGCTGCGGCGGACGGGGGCGGTCTGGCAGGAGGTGGGCTGGGACGAGGCCCTGTCCTTGGCCGCGGAGGGGCTGGCCGCGGTGCAGCGGGTCCACGGGCGGAACGCGGTGGCCGTGTACCAGGGCAACCCCGTGGTCCACAACTACGGCTCCCTCCTCTTCGGCCAGCTCCTCCTGAAGAGCCTGGGCACTCGCAGCCGCTTCTCCGCCACCTCCGTGGACCAGCTCCCCCACATGCTGGCCTCCTATTTGATGTTCGGGCACCAGCTGCTCCTGCCCGTCCCCGACCTCGACCGCACGGGCTTCCTGCTCATCCTGGGCGCCAACCCGGTTGCCTCCAACGGAAGCCTCATGACCGCGCCTGGCGTGGAGAAGCGGCTCCGCGCCCTCCGGGCCCGCGGTGGACACATCGTGGTCGTCGACCCGCGTCGATCGGAGACGGCCGCCCTCGCCGACCGCCACCTCCCCATTCGCCCCGGCGCCGACGTCTTCCTGCTCCTGGCCCTCCTCCACGTGATCTTCAAAGTGGAACGGATCCGTGAAGGGCGGCTCCTCCCCCTCACGGATGGGCTCAAGACAGTGGCGGAAGCGGCGGAGCCGTTCTCCCCCGAGGCGGTGGCCGAGCGCACGGGAATCGAGGCCGGGACCATCCGCGAGCTGGCCCGGGCGTTCGCGGCCGCCCCCGCCGCCGTGGCCTATGGCCGGGTGGGTGTCTCCACCCAGGAGTTCGGCGCCCTCTGCTGCTGGCTTATCAACGTGCTCAACATCGTGACGGGTAACCTCGACCGCCCGGGGGGGGCCATGTTCACCCGCCCCGCGGCCGACATAGTCGCCTTCGCCGACCGCATCGGCCAGCGCGGGCATTTCGACAAGGGGCGTAGCCGCGTTCGCGGCCTTCCGGAGTTCGGCGGTGAGTGGCCGGTGGCCGCGCTCGCGGAAGAGATCGAGACAAAGGGCCCGGGACAGATACGCGCCCTCGTGACGAGCGCGGGCAACCCCGTCCTTTCCTCCCCCAACGGAGGACGGCTCGACCGCGCCCTCCAGGGGCTGGACTTCATGGTCTCGATCGACGTGTACCTGAACGAGACCACGCGCCATGCCCACCTCATCCTGCCCCCCACATTCGCGCTTGAGCACTCGAACTACGACCTCGTATTCCACGCCCTCTCAGTGCGCAATACCGCCAAGTATTCCCCCGCCCTCTTCCCGCCGGAGACGGGAGCGCGCGAGGACTGGGAGATCCTGCTCGATCTCTCCACCGCCTTGGAGGCGGCCCGTGACGGGCGGTGGCTCCGTCCGGCCCTGAAGCGCGCCCTGTTCAGGACCATCGGGCCCGACGGGGTCGTGGCCTTCCTCCTGCGCAGCGGACCCTATGGCGCGGGCTGGCTGCCCTTTGGCCGGGGCCTGACCCTGCGGGCGGTGAAGGAGTCTCCCCACGGCATCGACCTGGGGGCCCTCGAGCCCTGCTTGCCCGGGCGGCTCTATACGCATGGGAAGCGGATTGACCTGGCACCCACCCGCCTGGTCGAAGATGTAGCACGGGCCCGCCACTCCCTGGACGCCCCGAGGCCGTCGGGCCTTCGTCTGATCGGCCGCCGCGACCTGCGCAGCAACAACTCCTGGATGCACAACAGCTTGCGCCTGACGAAAGGCCGTGATCGCTGCACCCTTTACATGCATCCCGCGGACGCCCGCGACCGCGGCCTCGCGAGCGGCCAGCGCGTGCGCATCACCTCCCGGGCGGGCTCGGTGGTGGCTCCGCTCGAGGTCACGGAGGCCATGATGCCTGGGGTGGTGAGCCTGCCGCACGGGTGGGGCCATGCCCGGGAGGGATCGCGCCTCTCCGTGGCCAGGGCTGCCCCCGGGGTGAGCCTCAACGACCTGACCGACGAAGGCCTCGTGGACGCCCTCTGTGGGAATGCAGCTTTCAGCGGAGTGCCCGTCCAGGTAGCCGCTTTCGGCTGAACCATTTACTCACCCCTGCAGATTGTGCTACATTGCTGACAGTTCACAACATCTAGGGGTGTCTGAATTGCCTTCCATGCGCGTGGAGACGGTCGAGATCATCGGCTTCAAGAGCTTCTGTGACCGGCAGGAGCTGTCCTTCAAGGCCGGGGTGACCGGCATCGTCGGCCCCAACGGATGCGGGAAGAGCAACATCTCGGACGCGATCTCCTGGGTCCTGGGCGAGCAGAGCGTCAAGAGCTTGCGCGGCTCCGCCATGGAGGACGTGATCTTCGCCGGCAGCCAGTCCCGCCAGCCCCTGGGGATGGCCGAGGTCAACCTCAAGGTCTCGGGTCTGAACGGCACGAGCCCCGACGGCAACCCCGAATGCGTCGTGACCCGGCGCCTTTACCGCAACGGCGAGAGCGAATACCTGATGAACGGGCACGTCTGCCGCCTGCGGGACATCCACGAGCTGTTCATGGACACCGGCCTCGGCTCCAAGGCCTACTCCATCATCGAGCAGGGCAAGATCGGGCTCATCCTCTCCAGCAAGCCCGCGGACCGGCGGGCCCTCATCGAGGAGGCGGCGGGGATCACCAAGTACAAGGCGCGCCGGCGCCAGACCTCGCTCAAGCTGGAGGCCGCCCAGCAGAACCTCCTCCGCGTGAACGACATCATCCACGAGGTGGAGAAGCAGCTCGAGAGCCTGAAGCGGCAGGCGAGCAAGGCCCGACGCTACCGGGTCGTGCGCGAGGAGATGCAGGGGGTGGAGCGCGTGCTCTTCGGCCGCCGCTTCCTCGATCTCCAGGAGCGAGCCAAGAGCCTGGAAGAGCGCCGCCGGGCGGAGGCTGAGCGCGAGCAGGCGGTGACCATCACCCTCGAGGCCGAGGAGGCCCACACCGAGGCCCGCCGCCATGCCCTCTACGAGGAAGAGGCCCGCTTGGAGGGGGTCCGCCACCGCCTTCACGAGCTGACCCTGGCCGTCGACCGCCACCAGAGCCGCAGCGGTTATTGCCAGCAGCAGATCGCGGAGACGCGCACCCGGGCCGCGGAGGCGGCGGTGGAGGCGGGCGAGCTGGAGGCCCGCGTGAGCCCGCTCGCGGAGGCGTTGCTCGCGCGGCGGGGGGAGGAGAGCCGCCTGCGGGCGGAGCGGCAAGCGGCGGAGCAGGAGACGCAGACTACAGAGGCGGCGGTTCAGGAAGCGGCCGCCCGCCAAGCCGCCCTCGAGGCCAAGCAGGAGCAAGCCCGCGACGCCCAAGTCGGGATCATGGGCCGCACCGCCGCCCTCCAGAACGCGCGCGCCTCGGTCACCGCGCGGGCGGAGCGGGCGGGGACCGATCTGCTCAAGCTGGCGGCCGAGCGGCAGGAGCTGGAGCGCGAGCAGGCGCGGGTCGTCGAGTTGCGGGAGGGGGCCCGGGTCCTGGGCGAGGAGGCCGAGACCCTGCGGGCCGGGCTCCTCCGGGAGCGGGACGACGCGGCCCGGCGAGCGGGCGAGGCCCGGGCGCGGGCCGAGGCCCGGTCGAACGAGGCCGACCTCCAGCAGAGCGAGCGGGACAGCCTGGCCGGCCGGCGGGCCTCGCTCGAAGAGATCGTGGCCACGCACTCCGCCTTCGACGAGGGCACGCGGGCACTGCTCGCGGGACCGGCCGGGATCGAGGTGCTGGGGGTGGTGGCCGATGCCCTCGAGACCGACTCCGCCCACGAGCGCGCGGTGGAGGCCTTCCTGGGCGACAGCCTAGAGGCCGTGCTCACCCCCGACTCCTCCCACGCGCTCCGCGGCATCCGCTACCTGGAGGAGGCGGGCGCCGGCCGCGGCACCTTCCTGCCCCTGGCCACGACCGGCGAGGCCCGGCCGGGCGGCGACCTCCGCGAGATCGCGCAGAAGGAGCCCCGGGCGCGCGGCCTCTTGAGCGACCACTACCGCGTGACCGGCCCCCACGCCTCCGCCATCCGCGCCGCCTTGCCCGACGCCCTCCTGGTGGAGAGCCTGGCGGACGCGGTCGAGATCGCCGCCCGCCACCGCGGGGTGGCCTGCGCAACCCTGGCCGGGGAGACGCTCCGCGGGTCCTTGGTCCAGGGCGGCCGCGACGTTGCCGGGCTGCTCGCTCCGCGCCGGGAGATCCGCGAGATCACGGCCCGGCAAGGGGAGCTGGAGGCGCTGCTCGCTGCCACCCGCCGCGAGGAGGCGAAGGAGGCCGCGGGCGCGGAGGCGGCGGCGGAGGAGGCGCGCCAGTTGGACGAGCGCATCCACGCCGCGGAGAAGGAGCTGGTGGTGGTCCGCCGCGACGCGGCCGCGGCGGAGGAGGAGGGCGTGCGGCTCGACCGCAAGGCGGCCGTGCTGGAGACCGAGCGGAGCCAAGCCCAGGAGGAGCAGAGCGCGGCGGCCGTCCGTCTGGCCGAGATCGAGCGTGCCCTCCAGGCCGCGGAGGCGGAGCGGGAAGAGGGCAGCTCGGGCCTGGCCGACCTGGCCGCGCGGGTGGTGGAGGCGCGGGCCGCCGCGGAGGCCGCCCAGGCCCGCTGGTCGGAGGCGCGGAGCACCCTGGCCGCCCTTCGCGAACGCCTGGCCGCGGCCGAGGCCGAGAGCCGGCGCCTGGAGCAGGACCACGCCGAGCTCGGGGAGCGCATCGCGGCCGCCCGGGACCGGGCGCGGGAGATGGAGGCCCGAGGGGAGCAGCTCGCGACCGAGCTTCGGGAAGGCGAGCGGCAGCTGGCGGAGGCCCTGGTCGAGCGCGACCGCGTGACGGGCGACGTGGCGGGGGCGGAGGATCGGGTGCGCGACGTGCGCAACGAGCTGGAGGGGCGCGAGCTCGGCCTCAAGGAGCGCCGCCGGGAGCGGGAGCTGCTGCGCGACGCGCTCTCCGAGCTGGAGGTCGGGGCCGCCCGAACGTCCTCCGAT
>Ga0210384_10006920_pt1 | contig 12014 bp, 12 predicted proteins | sample IncBWH2MmetaG_FD_160574 | JGI IMG/M metagenome (GOLD analysis project Ga0210384, IMG submission 160574) | Forest soil microbial communities from Barre Woods Harvard Forest LTER site, Petersham, Massachusetts, United States - Inc-BW-H-2-M | ecosystem: Environmental > Terrestrial > Soil >... | reverse complement strand
CCCAGCCCCACCCAGGCCAGGAAGGCGACCAGCGACATCTTGTGGAGTTGGGAGGTGTCGGTGACGTCGCGCGGCGCCCCCAACACGGTCCTGCGGACCCTCTCCGAGAGCGAGCCGTCGAAGGGCTCACGCTCATGTCTGCCGTCAGTCACGAACGCTCATCGCCTCCCGAGCGGTGCCGGGCACGCCCCTCCGCGCGGTGGCGGTCCGGCTGGCCGATCCAGGCCAGTCAGAGCCGGCGGCGGCGCCGCCATCAGCCCGCGAGCGACAACAACGGACAAGAAAAAGAGGCAGGGAAGCTTGCGCCGCCCTACCTCTCTGGAACCGTCGGAAGTTGGTTGCGGGGGCAGGATTTGAACCTGCGACCTTTGGGTTATGAGCCCAACGAGCTACCAGGCTGCTCCACCCCGCGTCAGTCCAGCCGCCTCCCTCCTGCGGAGGCGAAAATGCATGGTGCCATATCGCCGCGGGGCTGTCAAACTCGCCGCTGGCCCGGTAGCGCTCCGACCGTGCGTTGCCGGCCCGACCCCATGGATCGCCTCACATTCTTCGGCCTCTTTGCTGTTACGGGAATGCTTGTCTGCTATGCGCTCGAGGATCGGAGCCGGTGGTTCGTCTTGGGCTTCGCCTCGTCGTGTGCCTTGGGCTCGGCCTACGGCTTTCTTTAGGGCGCTTGGCCGTTCGGTTTGGTGGAGGCTGTTTGGTGTCTGGTCGCACTCCGGCGATGGTGGCGGAGACCCTCCTTGCGCCGTTGATTCTTCGGGTGTATAGTTCACATGTGAACGAATTGCCCTGCCCGGCTCGGCCCGAGATGGTGATGATGCTGCTGCGCACGGCGGAGCGGGTCGAACGGGTGCTCGAGCGGGCGCTCGAGGGAATCGGGTTGTCCCCGGCCAAGCTGGCGGTGCTCGGCGGGCTGGCCGCGGCGGGCGGCTGCCTGTCGCTGGGCGATCTCGCCCAGCATCGCAGCTGCGTCAAGTCCAACATCACCAAGCTGGTCGACCGGCTCGAGGCTGACGGCCTGGTGGCCCGCAGGGACGATCCGACGGACCGCCGCGGGGTGCTGGCCGAGATCACCGCCGAGGGACGCCGGCTGCAGGCCGAGGGCGAGCGCCTCATCGGGCAGGTGGAGGAGACGCTGACCCGCGACCTCGCCGGGGAGGACGCCGCGGCGCTCCGCCGGGTGCTGCGCGAGATCGCCTCCCGGAGCGGCTAATTTTTTGGGCGAGATCGTTCACCGGAGCACAGTGCTTCAGTCAACCGTACGCGGATGAACCAGAAACCTGAACAGATGAACCAAGTAGAAAAGGATCGACCCATGACTCAGGAAGGGACAGCTTCGACCCTGCAGCTGCTCTCGCCGGTCCAGCTCGGAGACCTCGAGCTGCCCAACCGGGTGCTGATGGCCCCCATGACCCGCCAGCGGGCGGCGGCCGGGAACGTGCCGACCGAGCTCAACGCCACCTACTACGCGCAGCGCGCCTCGGCGGGGTTGATCGTCACCGAGGCGACCCAGGTGAGCCCGCAGGGAGTCGGCTACCCGAGCACGCCGGGGATCCACACCGATGCCCAGGTCGCCGGCTGGCGGCTGGTGACCCAGGCCGTGCACCGCCGGGGCGGCCGCATCGTCCTGCAGCTCTGGCACGTCGGCCGCATCTCTCACCCCGACCTGCAGCCGGATGGGGCGCTGCCGGTCGCGCCTTCGGCCATCGCCCCGGCAGGTGAGGCGATGACGCCTGCGGGCCGCAAGCCTTTCGTCACGCCGCGGGAGCTTGCCGGCGACGAGATCTCCGGCGTGGTGCGCCAGTTCGCCGAGGGGGCGCGCCGCGCCCGCGACGCCGGCTTCGACGGGGTCGAGATCCACGGCGCCAACGGCTACCTCGTCGACCAGTTCCTGCGCTCGGGCACCAACACCCGCACCGATCGCTACGGCGGTCCGCCGGCGAACCGCGCGCGCTTCCTGCTCGAGGTCGCCGCGGCGGTGGCGGAGGCCTGGGGCGGCGGCGGACGGGTCGGCGTGCGCCTGTCGCCGCTCAGCCCCTTCAACAACATGAAGGACGACGACCCCCTGGCGACCTTCTCGCACGCCGCGGCGGCGCTGGGCGAGCTCGGCCTGGCGTACCTGCATGTCGTCGAGATGCGGCCCGTGGCCGCGGGGCAGCCCTATCTCACGCCGGCGCTGCGCCGCGCCTTCCGCGGGCCGCTGGTGATCAACGGCGGCCTCGACCGCGACAGCGCCGAAGCCGCGCTGCGCAACGACGAGGGCGACGCGGCGGCCTTCGCCGTCAAGTTCCTCGCCAACCCCGACCTGCCCGAGCGCTTCGCCGCCGCGGCGCCGCTCAACCTGCCCGACCGCGCGACGATGTACGGCGGCGGCGCCAAGGGCTACGTCGATTACCCGTTCCTCGACACCGCGCCGTCCGGGACAGCAGCGCTGCCGGCGGCGGTCGCGGCGGTCGCGGCGCCGGCGTCGTAAGCGGTAGTGGGTCAGTCTCCCGCGGCCTCCCTTTGGGCGAGGGGCCCAGGCTCCTGAAGCGTAGGACTTTGGCCCCTCCCAGCCGGGGTGCCGCGACTGGCGACAGGCGGAGCCGCGGCCTCGCCCAAAGGGAGGCCGCGGGAAACTGGCCCACTACCTCGTAAGCGGCGCCGAGGCTCTGCCGGCACCCCGGCACCCCCCCCCGCAGCCCGGCAGCCGGGGGCGCATGCATGCTAGACTCCACCGCCGCCGGCTTGGTGCTCAGCGCGCGCCGGCGGCGGCGGCCCAGCGGGCCGCGCGCGTCCCTTCCCGCCATGGTCCTGCAGCTCATCCGGAGACCCCGCACCCGCCTGCACATCGGCAGCGGCCGCGAGCGGTTGGAGGGTTGGGTCAACGTCGACAACCAGGCGCTGCCGGGCGTCGACGTGGTGGCCGACGTCACGCTGGGGCTGCGGTTCTCCAACGTCGAGGCCATCTTCGCCGAGCACTTCATCGAGCATCTGCGGGTCGATCTCGCGGTCGGCTTCCTGCGCGAGGCCTGGCGGGTGCTCGGGCGCGACGGTTGGATCCGGCTGTCGACGCCGAACCTCGACTGGGTGTGGGCGACGCACTACCGGCTCGAAGGCGAGCCCGAGGCGAAGCGTGCCGTGGCGCTGCAGCTCAACCGCGCCTTTCACGGCTGGCGCCACCAGTTCCTGTGGAACCGAGACATGCTCGGCGAGGCGCTCGCCGCCTGTGGCTTCACCGGCATCCGCTGGTGCGCCTACGGCGAGAGCGAGCTGCCCTACTTCCGTGGCATCGAGCGCCACGACACCTACGGCGACGCTCCCGAGCTGCCGCACGTGATCATCGTCGAGGCTTGCAAGGGAGAGCCGCGGCCCGAGCGGCTGGCGGAGCTCGAGGCGCTGATCCAGCGCGAGTTCCTGATCCACCTTGCGGACTGACCTCTACCGGCTGCGGCCGGTCCTGCTCCTGACCACCCTGCTGCCGGCGGCCGCGGGGTGCGCCCGCCCGCCGGCCGCGGCGCCGCTGCCGCCGGCGCACAACCTGATCTTCATCCTGGTCGACACCCTGCGCGCCGACCACCTGCCGCTCTACGGCTACCGCCGCGACACCAGCCCGAACCTCACCGCCCTGGGGATGGATTCGGTGCTGTTCTCGAACGCCCGCAGCCAGGCGTCGTGCACCTTCCCGTCGGTCAACTCGATGCTGACCTCGCGGTCCGGCGCGGCGTTCCTCGGCCAGCCCGGCGGCGCCATGGGCTTGCCGGCCGGCATCCCCGGGCTGGCGGAGATGCTGCGCGCGCGCGGCTACGGCACCCACGCCGTCTCGGCGAGCCCGATCGTGCGCCGCAGCCCGGGGCGCTTCAACCCCGGCGGCGGCTTCGGACGCGGCTTCGACACGTTCCAGGAAGACTGCGTCTGGAAGTCCGCCGACTGCGTCACCGACCAGGCGCTGCCGCACCTCGCGCGCGATCCGCGGCCGCTCTTCCTCTACCTGCATTACCTCGACCCGCACGGCCCCTATGCCCCTCCCGCCGGTTACCGGCACCGCTTCGCGCTCGGCCAGCCGGCGAAGGACTTCGTGCGCAAGGGCGATCCCAATCCGATCTCCGACTGGCTCTACAAGCACGGGCCGAATCCCGGCCTGACCCCGGCGGACCTGGGCCACCTGGTCGACCTCTACGACGACGAGATCGCTTTCTTCGATTCGCAGCTCGGACGGCTGCTCGCCGCCGCGCGCGCCGCCGGGCTGCTCGACGACTCGATCGTCGTCTTCGCCGCCGACCACGGCGAGGAGTTCCTCGAGCACGGCGACGTCAAGCATTGTCACAACCTGTTCGACACCACCATCCGCACCCCGCTGCTGCTGCGCGTTCCCGGCGCGCACCCGCGGGTGGTCGCCGAGCCGGTCTCGAATCTCGACATCGTGCCGACGGTGCTCGAGCTGTTGACCGCGCCCTCGTCCCGCGCCGCCGGTCCGCCCGGCGCCGGCTTCGAGGGGCGCAGCCTGCGGCCGTCCGTCCTGGGGCGGCCGCTGCCGCCGGGCTACCAATGGGCCGCCCAGGGCGCGCAGCGCAGCGTCGCCGACGGGCGCCTCAAGCTGGTGCAGGATCTCGGCACCGGGCGCTTCGCGCTCTACGACCTCGCCGCGGATCCCGGCGAGACGCGGGACGTGCTCGCCCTGCGCCGGCGCGATTTCCAGCGCCTGCGCGGCGCCCTCGCCGCCTGGCTGGCACGCACCGAAGGCGGGCCGGCCGCCGGCGGCATGCGCCGCTCCGCGGAGGCGGATCAGCGCCTGCGCTCGCTCGGCTATCTCGATCACTGAAGCGCGGCGCGTGCCAGGGGAGTCTCGCTCTCGCCTGGGCCGTGGGGACCTACGCTTGAGGCGCCGTGCGTTTACGGCTAACCTTGAGGCATCGAGCAAGCGCCGCCGCCAGCCGGAGGAGAGGGCATGTTCAGCATCGAAGAGATCGTGGCGCGCGAGATCCTGGACTCGCGCGGCAACCCGACGGTCGAGGTCGAGTGCGTGCTGGCGGGCGGCAGCGCCGGGCGGGCGGCGGTGCCTTCCGGCGCGTCCACCGGCAGCCGCGAGGCGCTCGAGCTGCGCGACGGCGGCAAGCGCTACGGCGGCAAGGGCGTGCGCCGGGCGGTCGCCGGCGTCCATGACGAGATCGCCCCGCGGTTGCAGGGCATGGACGCGCGCGACCAGGCCCGCATCGATCGCGCCCTGATCGATCTCGACGGCACCGCGGACAAGAGCCGCCTCGGCGCCAACGCCGTGCTGGGCGTGTCGCTGGCGGTCGCCAAGGCGGCGGCGGATGCCGCCGGCCTGCCGCTCTACTCCTATCTCGGCGGGCCGGGCGCCACGGTGCTGCCGGTGCCGATGCTGAACGTCCTCAACGGCGGCGCCCACGCCGACAACTCGGTCGACATCCAGGAGTTCATGCTGGTGCCGCTCGGCTTCGAGAGCTTCGCCGAGGCACTGTGCGCCGGCGTCGAGGTCTACCACACGCTGAAGGGGGTGCTGAAGGAGCGCGGCCTGGTCACCGCGGTGGGCGACGAGGGCGGCTTCGCGCCGGACCTCGCGAGCAACCGCGAGGCGCTCGACCTGCTGATGCGGGCGATCGAGAAAGCGGGCTACGCGCCGGGCCGCCAGGTGGCGCTGGCGGTGGACGTCGCGGCCAGCGAGCTGACCCGCGGCGGCGACAAGCGGCACCCCGGCGGCAAGTCTTCCGGCCCGGCCTCCGGGTCGCGGTCCGAGCGGTCCGACAGGGTGCGCTACGACCTCGCCGGCGAGGGTCGCCGCGATCTCGGCAGCTCCGACCTGATTGCCGCCTATCGCGAGTGGCTGGACGCCTACCCGCTGGTGTCGCTCGAGGACGGCCTCGCCGAGAACGACCAGGAGGGGTGGAAGGAGCTGACCGCCGAGCTCGGCCACCGCGTGCAGCTGGTGGGCGACGACCTGTTCGTGACCAACCCCGAGATCCTGGCCCGCGGCATCGCCGGCGGGCTCGCCAACGCCCTGCTGGTCAAGCTCAACCAGATCGGCACCGTGACCGAGACGCTGGACGCGGTGGAGCTGGCCAAGACCCACGCCTACGCCAACGTCATCTCGCACCGCTCCGGCGAGACGGCCGACACCACCATCGCCGACCTCGCGGTGGCGACGCGCTGCGGCCAGATCAAGACCGGCGCTCCCTGCCGCAGCGACCGGGTGACCAAGTACAACCGCCTGCTCCGCATCGAGGAGGAGCTGGAGGGCGTCGCCACCTATCCAGGGGCCGCCGCCTTCCCGCGCTGGCCGGCTTGAGGGATCCTGGGACACCGCGGGGGCCCGCCCGCGCCGATTCTTCGCGCCCGGTGCTCCTGGCCGCCGTCCTGCTCTTCGTCCTCCTGCTCGGCGCCGCCGGCCTGAAGAGCTATCGCGACCTCACGGCCGCCAGGGCGCATGAGAAGCAGCTCGAATTCCGCATCGACGAGACCCGCAACGCCGTCGACCGCCTGCGCGGCCGCATCGACCGGCTGCGCAGCGATCCCGCGACGCTGGAACGTCTGGCGCGCGAGGACCTCGGCCTGGTGCGCCGGCAGGACGTGGTGATCGAGCTGCCGCGCGACGCTTCCGCGCCGCCGGGCCCGCCGCCGGCGCGGCCGTGACGGCGGATCCCCCCGCGCGGCCACCTGGCGGCAACGGCGCCGCGACCGCGGACCGTCTTGCCCTGGCGGCCGCCCTGGCGCTGCTGCTGGCGCTCGCGCTCTACGGGTCCCGCGTCCACTGGGTCGAGGAGGCCGGCACCGCCGAGCGCGACGGCTACGTCGGCCAGGCGGAGCTGCTGCTCTCCGGCTCGCTGCCGCGCGATCCCTACCGGCCGCTGCTCTACCCGCTGCTGACCGCGGCGCTGTCGCCGCTGACCGGCGGCGTTTTCGCCGCCGCGCGGCTGCTGTCGAACCTGGCCGCGGCCGGCCTCGCCTGGCTGGCCTACGCCTACGGGCGGCGGCTGGCCGGCGCCGCGGCGGGCGGCTGGGCCATGGCGCTGGCCGCGGTCAACCCGAACCTCTGGATCATCGGCCAGCACGTCACCACCGACATGCTGTTCGCGGCGCTGGCGGCCGCCAGCCTGCTGGCCGGCCTCCACTACCTGCAGGCGCCGGCGGCGGCGCCGGCCCTGGCGGCCGGGCTGGCGCTGGGGCTGGCCGCCTTCACGCGGGCGAATGCCCTGTTCCTGGTGCCGGCGCTGGTGGTGGCCTGGCTGCTGGCGGCGCCCGAGGAGCCGGCGCCTGAGGAGCCTGCGGCGCGGGAGCCGGCGAGCGTAGAGCCTGCGGCGCGGGAGCCGGCGCCGCGGGAGCCGGCGAGCGGTCCGCGCCGCGGTGGCAGGGGCCGGCGTCTCGGCCACCTGGCGATCGCCGCCGTCGCCGCCGCCGTCGTCCTGCTGCCGCACTGGGTGCTGCGCCATGCCCAGTTCGGCAACCCCTTCTACGACGAGAACTGGAAGAACCTCGCCTTGAAGCTCTACGGCTGGCCCGACTGGTCGTACCTCGACCGGGTGCCGTTCCGTTCGCTCGCCGCGGTCGTGGCGCACGACCCGGCGGCGGTGCTGGGCGGCGGGCTGGCCGAGCTCCGGCGCTTCGCCACCGCGGGAGCGGCCCAGCTGCTCGGCACCTGGGCCCACGTCGTGCTGTTCGGCGTCGGCGCGCTCTGGGCGGTGGCGCCGCGCGGCACGCTGCGACTCCGGCGAACCCGGAGATCGGCAGCCTGGCTGCTGTTCGCGCTCGGCACCTTCCTCACCGCGACGGCGTTCGCCTTCTTCACCTGGGGGCGGCTCCTGCTGCTGCTCCTGCCCGCCGCCTATGCCCTGGGCTTCGCGCCCTGGGGCGGAGCGCCGGACACGCGTGACGGCTCCGGCGCCTTCGGCGGCCGGCGCCGCCTGGTCCTGGCCGCCATCGGCGCGGCCGCGGTGCTGCTGCTGGCGGTCAAGACCTTCGCCTTCCGCCTGCCTGCCTTCGCCGCTCGCCACCCCTACGTCGAGGTCGAGATGCTGCGGCGCCTGGACGCCGAGCTGCCGGCCGGCGCGGCGCTGGGGGGCTCGTCGCCGTTCCTCGGGCGATACCTGCGGCACCGATACGTCGCGCTCCCCGACGCCTTCGGGCCGGAGACCACCCGGCCCGACCTCTACTACGTCAAGCTGCTGCCGCTGCTGCGGCGGGAAGGGGTGGCCTACCTGGTGATCGGCACGGTGGACCTGCGGTCGCGGCCGCGGCAGCTGCTCGGTCCGCGCGCGCCGGTGCCCTGGCTGGCGCCGGCCGGCGAAGAACGCGGGGTCATTGTCTGGCGGGTGATGCCTGGATGAGACGAGACGATCGCGGGCGGGAAGAGGCGGCCGCTGCGCCCCGCCGGCAACAGCCGGCAGGGCGCGGGATCTATGGGCGCGGAAGTGGTCAGGAGATCTTGACGACGTTCTTCGCCTGCAGGCCCTTCGGCCCCTCGACCACCTCGAAGGAGACGCGGTCTCCCTCGTTCAGGGTGCGGAATCCTTCGGCGATGATCGAGGCGTGGTGGACGAACACGTCCGCGCCGCGCTCACGCACGATGAAGCCGTACCCCTTGGCGTCGTTGAACCACTTCACGGTTCCTTGCTCGGGCATACTTTTGCTCCTTGAAACAGGTTGTTTTTAATCGCCGCGATCAGGGCGGCATGTATCTCCCACCTCCACACCTGACAGCCAGGGTGAGGATGAACTCCATCGATCCAGCTCGAACCGCTATCGAGGCCTGGCTCGGAACCCGCGTCCGATTCTCCTCTTCCTCTGCCCAACCCCATGAATCCCAGACGTTCCGTGTCGTATCGGCGGAGGCGGCGTGGATTATGGGTTCGCGGTTCTTGCGGGATCTACAAGGTATTTCGTGCGCACTGATCGGCTTGGTGATGCGGAGAGATTACAGAGGGAGTAAGTCTTTGAGTCCAATCCTTGACGCGCAGAATGTAGTCGGGAGTATGGCACCGGCCCCGGCCGAATGCAAGAGCCTGGACGGGGTCGTTGGGGTCGGTAGTGTCCTGGCTGGATTGACCTTGCCTCCCTCCCTCCGTTTGGGCGAGGCCGCGGCTCCGCCTGTCGCCAGTCGCGGCACCCCGGCTGGGAGGGTCCGCAGTCCTACGCCGTCGCCGTCTAGACTTGGACCCTCGCCCAAACGGCGGGAGGGAGGCAAGGGCAATCTAGCAATTCAGGACACTACCGATTGTTCCAGACCACCTCGAAGCGCGGCGGCCCCTCGACCACCTCGCCGATCTCGGCGGCGCGGTGGCCCGAGGCGGCAAGCGCCGCGAGCAGCGGCTGCACCGAGGCCTCGGGCAGCGACAGCAGCAGCCCTCCCGAGGTCTGCGGGTCGAAGAGGATCTCGCGCTGCACGGCGCTGAGTCCGGCCCGGTCGGTGAAAGCGGCGGCGACGTTGCGCGCGTTCGCGTCGGTGCAACCGGTGCTCACGCCACCCGCCGCCAGCCGTTGGAAGCCGTCGTGGACCGGTAGTCGGGCAAGCTCTACGCGCAGGCCGACTCCCGAGGCGCGCGCCATGCCGAGTGCGTGCCCGGCCAGGCCGAAGCCGGTGACGTCGGTGGCCGCCGCCGCGCCGTGCGCCAGCGCCAGGCGCGAGGCCGCGGCATTGAGCCGCTCCATCTCGCGCAGGGCGGGCTCCAATCCTGCCTCGTCGAGCTTGTCGATCTTGAAGGCGTTGATCAGCACGCCGGTGCCCAGCGGCTTGGTGAGCACCAGGCGGTCGCCGGCGCGGGCGCCGGCATTGGTGAGCAGCCGGCCGGGCGCGGCCTCGCCGATCACCGCCAGCCCGAACTTGAGCTCGGGATCGCGCACCGTGTGCCCGCCGAGCAACGCTCCACCCGCCTCGCCCAGCGCCGCGGCGGCGCCTTCGAGGATGGCGCCGAGGACCCCGTCGGGAACGTCTTCGGGGAAGCAGCAGAGATTGAGGGCGAACAGCGGCGCGCCGCCCATGGCGTAGACGTCGGAGAGCGCGTTGGCGGCGGCAACCCGGCCGAAGCGGCGAGGGTCGTCGCACACCGGGGTGATGAAATCGGCAGTGGCGATCAGGGCGCGGCCGTCGAGAAGGAAGACTCCGGCATCGTCGGCCGTCTCCGGTCCGACCAGCACCCTCTCGTCGCGCCCGGTGACGCGGGCGAGAGGGCCGATCAGCTGCGCCAGGTCCCCCGGACCTATCTTGGCGGCTCAGCCGCCCGACGTGGCGCAGGCAGTCAGGCGGAACTTCCGCCGCGGCCATGCCATGGCGGCGGATTGTACCCCGCCGCCGGTGGCACCAGGGCCATGTAGACTATTTGGGTACCGACTACTTGGGTAGTGCCACTGTTCCCGCGGGCAGTTCTCGATCGACAGGAGGTTTCCGATGTACAGCAGGCTTTCGACCTCGCTGGTGGCCGAGCTCATCGGCACCTTCGCACTGATCTTCATCGGCGCCGGCAGCGTGGCGCTGTCCAACCACCTCGTCGGCATCGCCCTCGCCCATGGCCTGGTGGTGGTCGGCTTCGCCTATGCCTACGGCCACATCTCGGGCGCCCACATCAACCCCGCGGTGACCCTGGGCGTCTGGGCGGCCGGCAAGATCGACGCCGTGCGCGCCGGCGCCTACGTCGCCGTGCAGCTGGCCGGCGGCATCCTTGGCGCGCTGGCGTTGCGCTGGGTGCTCGGCGGCACCGCCACCGGCCTCGGCGCCACCCGCCTCGCCCAGAACCTCGACCTCCACGGGACGCCCTACACGGTGACCCCGGCGGTGGGCCTCTTCGTCGAAGCGCTCATCACCTTCTTCCTGGCCAACGCGGTGATGAATGCCGGCATCAGCGGCAAGGCGACGATCCCGGGCGGTCTCGCGATCGGGCTCACCCTGACCTTCTGCATCCTGATGGCGGGACCGCTGACCGGCGCCAGCGCGAACCCGGCACGGACGCTGGGTCCGGCGGTGGCGACCGGCATCTACGACGACCTGTGGTTGTACTTCGCCGGGCCGGCGGTGGGCGGCCTGGCCGCGGGCCTGCTCTACAGGGGCGTCTTCGCGGAAGAGTAGCCAGCCTGCCGGGCGCCGCGGAGCCAGGCGCGGTCCGCGGGATCCAGGGGGCGCCGAAAGATATGTGTTGCAACACGCTCCGTCTGGAGCTATAACACTCGTCATGGGCGACGCGCTCCGCCACCGCATCCAGCAGGACCATTTCGAGAGCCCCGTGCAGGAGGCGGTCCTGAACCTCCTGGTGGCGGCCGATCACCTGCGCGCGCAGACCGAGCGGCTGTGCGGCGAGTTCGGCCTCTCGGCGAGCCAGTACAACGTCCTGCGCATCCTGCGCGGCGTCCACCCCGAGGGGCACTCGCGCTGCGAGATCGCCCGCCGGATGATCGAGCGGGCCCCGGACGTCACCCGTCTCGTCGACCGCCTCGAGAAGCGCGGCTGGGTGGAGCGCGACCGCAGCGAGCGCGACCGGCGGCTGTCGATCAGCCGCATCACCCCGGCGGGCCTCGAGCTGCTGGCGACGATCGGCCCGCGGCTCATGGAGGTGCAGCGTGACTTCGCCGCGCGGGTGCCGGAGAAGGACTGCCGCGAGCTTTCCCGGATCTGCGAGGAGATCTACGGCGAGCCCACTACCCCGGCAAACCGTACGACCATGAGGAGAAACCGATGAACGCACACCTGTCGTGGATCTCGCGCCTGCTGCTGTCCGCTATCTTCATCCTCTCCGGCTTCCACAAGATCACCGGCTTCGCCGCCACGAGCGGCTTCCTGGCGAGCCTCGGCTGGCCGGCGCCGGGTCTGTGGGTGGCACTGGCGATCCTCTTCGAGCTGCTCGGCGGCCTGGGCCTGCTGCTCGGCTTCCGGGTGCGCTGGGCCTCCGTGGCGCTGATCGTCTTCACCGTCCTCGCCACGGCCCTCGTCCACGGCGCGCTGCTCAGCCACGCCGCCGACGACATGGTCAAGCAGGACCAGATGGCCCACATCCTCAAGAACATCGCCATCATCGGCGGCCTGCTCAAGT
>Ga0210384_10006918_pt1 | contig 12015 bp, 14 predicted proteins | sample IncBWH2MmetaG_FD_160574 | JGI IMG/M metagenome (GOLD analysis project Ga0210384, IMG submission 160574) | Forest soil microbial communities from Barre Woods Harvard Forest LTER site, Petersham, Massachusetts, United States - Inc-BW-H-2-M | ecosystem: Environmental > Terrestrial > Soil >... | reverse complement strand
CTGTGTCGCTCCCAGGTCGTCGATGCTGCACTTGGAGGGGATCGCAGCTAATTTGGTCGGCCCAGCCAAGAATACTGCCAAGCCACTGAGACGCTTTGGAAGTCGCCCCCAATCGTGACAAAGGCGCCACGGCTATAGCTAACTTTTAGACTTTGGTGCTTGCTCACAGGGACTGAAGCTGTCACTCCGATGCGGGAATTTTTCTGAAGGGTTTGCGGATTTTCCACGCCGTTTAGGCTGGTGCGACCGCCGTACCAGAAATTGCCGTCCAGGGAGATCCAGAATAGAGGCCTCACATCGTAACTTAGGTGGCCTTCGAAAGACGCCACAGGTTTTTGCGATAGCGTGCGCGTGCCAGGAAAGGATGCGTTCCGCGAAAAGAACTCGGAGTTTGTCGTGAAGAGCCACATCCCGCCGTAGGCGTCGAGCACCACATGGCCCCGGCGCCCTGAATAGCCAAGCTCGGGCTTAAAGCCCCAGTGATTGGCGCTTAGATTGACCAGTTTGGTCGGATCATATTGACCCGTCGGAGCTACGAGCTTAATGCTGACACCCAAAAGACTCTTCTGCCGCCATTTTCTGATTTCTTCCAAGGACATCGCGGGACCGCCTATGAGGTTCACGGAGAACCGAAAGGCACTATCTGTAAGGCCAGAGCGGTAGACACTTTGACTCACACTGGACACCTTCCCTTCGAAGTTCCCAACTGCATAAGGCAGCGAGGCCACAATGTTTGCTGAACGACCGAAGAAGGCTAGGGAGTGGTAGTAGCTGAAGACTGGAATGTGGAGCGTTGTGCTGAAATCCGAGATGGGAATCGAGTCAGCTACAAGAATTTCGCCGGTGTTGAGGGAGTAGGTCAAAGTGATTGCGTTCGAATGGATCGGAGTGATGGTGTAGGCTCGGGGCGTGAGGTCCTGGGCGCAAAGCACCTGCAGAGGAAACATTGCAACCACAGTTGAGAGAACGATCTTGCACAGTTTTTTCTGCGTCACAAGACCTCCTCAAACCAATTCAGATGTCAATTTTTGAATGCGCCAAAATTCAGCTTCTCTCAGTCTGTAAAAATTCCGCAAGGCCGAACGCTAGTACCTTATTCCGGGTTTTGCGCGGAGCTGCTTACACAGAGGGTAACCAGGTCACCCTGTAGCGGACACTAGGTTCCGATCCTTTGGCCAATGATCTCGCCGGATCCCCCATTGCTTAGCGTGGACACCAGGAGAAAGTTTCTGGGCGCGAACTACGGTTTCGCCGTGATTCCTGCCGCAGCCCTAAATAGCAGATTGGAAGCTCCCAGATTCGGCCTTCATCTGGGCTTGCTTCGCGGCGGCGAGTTCTGCCTGGCGCGCGGCTTCCAAGTCGGTTTGTCGTTTGGTTTCGGCTGCCTCTAAGTCGTTTCGCCGCTTGGTTTCAGCTGCCTCCGCTGCAGCCTTGGCTTCTGCTTCAGCCTTTCCTTGCGTTGTTCTGTCAATAGGCGCGAATCCTCTGAGAATTGGACGGTTTGGCGTGCATTCGAAATGATCACCTTCTTGTCTTCCTTGCGCGAATGGGAGTTTTCCGCTATCTGCAGGCTGCCCGTGGCCTTGGAGAAGATTTCCGGCGCATACTTGTCGGCCCCGCGCGTTTTCGCGATTTCAACGGAATTACGCGCTTCGTAGATGGCGAGTGGAACGTTCTTAAGATCTAGCGTCAACGCCAAGGGATTTCCCATCTTCTGGTACTGATTGCGTTTCATAAGTGGATAATCATTGACGCGGAAGATCTTCCCTTTGGTCCCTTTCCTGGGTTGGAGCACTAGTGATTCGCTCGGCTGTCGGACCGCGAAGTAAGGTTCCGCGGTAACGAACAGAGAAAATGTCTGGAACGGAGTGGTGGCAGTCAATTCACCTTTGCCTTCTTTATCGATGGAAATCTCGCCGAGATTGTTGGTGCGACCATCTGGAGATACAGCCCAGACTACGTAGGTCAAAAACTCGGTACCTAGCGTCGAGGGTTGCGCCATATTTTAGATCTCAGCCTCAACAGTTGTTGCTCCTGTGCCGGCCTCAACTTTTGCTTCGCCACTTCCCTGAGACATGAGATTGGTGCCTTTGAGATCGATCTTCGTGTTCATCTCTATTCTCCTTGTTGGCGTTATGGTCGCCTGCAAATTTGGACCCCGCTAGCTCCCCTATGATGCTGATCGAAAACCGGAATGGAGGCATGCACGACAAACCGTTTCGGCGCACTACCGACGTAATAGAAGGGAAAACAGGTAACCAGGGTGAGCGAACGCTCACGCGTGGGGTTCAGCACAGAAACGTCTTCAGGATTAACAATCTGAATTTTGTCGACAACATAGATGTCTGGCCGATCAGTACGCTGCAACTCAATCTCGTCGCCCAGCGCAAGATCTTTGAGCCCGCGGAAGAAGCCGTCCCTGTGACCTGCAATCCCAAGGTTGCCCACCGCCCCAACTTGCGAGGTCCCAAGAATGCGGCCAACGCCGCGGTCCAAAGTCAAGTCATCCGTGTCGTTATACAAAGGCACTTCGAGCCGAATCTTGGGAATCCGTAGAACTGCCAAAGGCTGATCCACTTTTTTCACCAGGCTATCCCCATAGGCTTGAATACGTTTCGCAGACCACAATGTAAAATCAGGCTGTGAGCCGGAAGCGGAGTCATTCACCGCTACCGAGCGTATGTCCGACGCATACTCTTGGCGCGCCGCAAATCTCTGGACCGCAGCGCGTGAGGAGACAGTCCTGTAAATCCACGCTCCAGCCCACACACACAGAAACGCAAATCCTGTTCCAAATAAGACCATCTCGATCCCGCGAGTCCGCATGAAGTCTGTCTTCATAACTCTGGTGGAATCTCCACGGTGCCACCAGAAGTCAGGCACAACTTGCTCCGAATGGCGCTCAAACTACTTGATCCTGATCGGCCTGAACGGGAACACCGCTGTCAGGATTAAGGCATTCCCTTGCGTCGTCGTTCGCGCGTAGACTTCCCACTCGTACCGAAACGTAAGAAAACCGAAGAGTGTGCTCTTTGTAGCGAGCGGAATCGTCAGCTCCGGACCAAGACCTGTGGCGCGATTCTTTCCCTGGACGAGCAGTGCCGGCAGACCAGTCAACGTGTCGTCGGTGAGTTTCCACTGCGCGTAATAAACGAGGCCAGCCTTTGCGGCGCCCTTCAGGAAACTGCGCCCAACTCCGCCCTCAAGAGTGAGAATATTTCCGACGTGTTCGATCGTGTCTCGTTTGTCCGTGTGGAATTCGAAGGACGCCAGCGCAGAGGCATTCCAGGTCTTCGCCTCGTTCAGATGGACCGTTGCACCGATCGAAGGCTCGAATCCCCACATGCCGAGGCCGGTGTTATCTCCGTCGGGATTATTTGCCGTGTAGCGCCCTGTTGGTGCGTAAATGGCGAACCCAGCAATTACATCAGCCCGCGGGGTGTGCCAGCCTAGACTGACAGGCTGTATATAAATGTCACCAAAGCCCGCACCCGGGTTCTGGCCAAATCGGGGAGCATCTAGGCTGCTGTTTAGGACTGCGGCGGGAATCACGGTGAAGCCGTAGTTCGCACCCAGGAATTTTTTCTTGGTGACCACGCTAACCAATGGGGCTCCGGCGAAGATATTCAGACTTCCATTGGCATTGACCTGATCTCCGAAACGGTTGTTGATCCTGCTTGTGTCATACCAATAGAAAAGCGTTCCCCAATATGCGCCAGGCGGCGCTTGCGAACCAGAATCAAGGCCGGCGTCTCCCTTGACGTGTAGTCCATTCAGCTGGGCATGAGCTGCGCTAGCCACTGACAGCACAACGAGCAGGATTGAGGCAGAGATCTTGCAAATTCTCACGGTTCCTCCGACATTACCGCCGATCTAGCGTTTACTTGTTTCGCTCGCAGGCATGCAGGACCAGTTGTTGGACCTTTTGCTGTTTTCAAACTGCTCATCTATTCCTTTTGCAAGCTAAACGCCAATATGCACGGACTCTCCGACCTTTCTAATGCCCTGAAAACGCAGCTGTTTTCATCAAGATTCAAGATTCAAGAGAGAGCTACGTACCCCGGCATTTCGGAGCCCCTCCGAAATGCCGGGGCTGAGCAAATTGTGGGCTTGTCTTCTGGCCTTATGTGGGATCTACGGTGTCAGATGAGACTTCTTGTACTGTCCTTGCAATTATCCTTTCTGGAGCGCGGATCTGGTTCTAAATACACGTCCAAACCTCTTGTATTCCGTTGAAAAAGATGTTCCGTGACGCTACACAGAATCCAGCTGGTCAAAGCCTCCATTGCTTTCACTTGCCAACGTGGTGCGGCTGAGGATTTGCGTGGCCACAGACAAAGAAAAGGGGCTTTCAATTGATTGTCAAAACCGGAAGGCATACCCACTGGCGACATAAAAGTAGCCTTGCATCGCGTAGTAGTCGGAAGAAAGAACCGTTACCGGAGGCTGCATCGGGTCACGATTTCCCGCCAAGTAGTGCACCAGTGTTGTGCCGAGCGTGAATCGAAATGTGGAATGGTGAGAAGCGTAATATTCCACCGAACCACCCAGATCAAGGGCGAAGCGCGTCGCGCTTTCGTAATCCGTAGAGCTTCCGGGCGCCAATGTTTTGTTGTAACGGATAAGTCCGGGTCGTACTTGGGAGAATAGTCCCCAGGACCGGAACGAGTGGCCGATCTTTACACCCGCCAGCACCTCTTGTGCACCACCCCTCTTGCCGATTTCCCCAGTTCCCGGAAAAAGGTTGTACTCGGAATCGAATGACACAAACCGAGTCACGCGGTAACCGAACGTGAAGCCTGCTCCGGGAGTGTACCTCCGACATGCCGAACAGCCCTCCGAGTCCATGGGAAGATTCAACGCGGTGAACTGCATGCCTAGAATCCAACGCGGATCATTTTTCCACTCGGGGCGCTGTAGAACCGGTTTGACGCGTGCGCCAAATGCTGCCGCTGTCGATTCAGTTTCTGCCGGTCGGTACCACGGATGCTTTCCCGCCAAGAAATTGGCCATGGTTCGGCTAGGAGTCAAACCCGCGAGCAGAAGGTTATGCGTTGCACTGTGACGGTCACTGACGACCTTATCCACGATCTTCGCTTCGATTGCGTCTTCGAGAACGATCCAGCCCATCCCTATTATCGGTGTGACTACAAAATCCACCCAGCCCGTATTATTTGTCGGCGGCTTATAGTTCTTTCCCGGTTTTTTCACGCATGCGAGTTCCATGCCGCATCCGGGAATGTAGCTGTATCCTCCTTCGTTCCCGAGGGCCGTTTCGCTCAACACAGGGCCAATCTCGAAGTACGCGCTGTACACGCCGGCCCATGCCATTGCTTTTAGTCGGCTCTGCCAGTAGGCGGAGGACTTCCCAAAACGTGCGGAGCGACCGACCGGATCGTTTTGAACAAAAATGTTCCCGCTCACGGCACCTTGAAGAGGGTGGCCGATGTAGTTAACGAGAAAGCTATCGCCATCGCCCCACCGGTTCATGTTGAAGTGATCCGCGGAAGCCAGGTAGTCGTGCCAGAACGGCTTATGGAAAACCAGGTAGCGAGCATAAGAGTCCGAGGCCAGCCGGACGGAGTGTTCAAAGACGAGAAATTCCAAAGACTGCCAGAGCGCTGGTCGCCAATGAAATCGCTCGCGCGGCTTCTGCATCTTAAGTAGGGAGCTCGCGGGACTAGAGCTGAAAACACTGGTCCACGGAAGGAACAAGAAATTCGGACGCGAGATGCATCCACTCGAGATACCGAGTACGGCATTCGATGGGCAAGACGGTAGCCCCCAGGGAGCCATCTTCAGGGCTGGCTGGAAGTCGTAACTGAGCGATCCGCAAGAAGGCTTCTGACGCCCACTTATGACGGGCTTCTGCGAAAGAACCAAAGAAGGTTCAACTGGCACCAATGAAGAGTCCGACGTCCCCAGCAGAAAATCTTTCGACTTTCGACACCCGGCCGACTCCTTAGCGGCAAACGATCGCAAATGTACAGGCGGGAATGTTCGGTCAAATACTGAGAAACTGATCCATCCATATGTTTCTGGGTGAACTCTCAAAGCTGGCAGGTTTTGGGCAAGCGCGGCGCAAGGCGTCAACATCAGACACAGAGCCAAAAGTTTCTGAAACCAAGCAGGGGTTTTCATGTGAGCGGCACGGACCTGACATGTGCAAGCCCCGTGCCAAAGGGCAGGAACGTTTAATAGGCACACTTCACTGAAAATAGAAGAGGTTGCGCGGGTTCTTGACTTCGCCCCGACCGGAAAACGCCCGACAATTCGGAGCCTCTCCGAAATGTCGTCCGAACACCTCATACCGACAGCTTTTCAGCCATCTGAAATAGGCTTGGGGGACAGCATCTCCTTCGACAGAGAAACAATAGGAAATCATCGAAACGAATGCACCACAAGGCTAGAGTTTGTTGTAGCCGGAATTTGTGGTCCTGATCTGGATCTGCTTTGCGGTGGCGTCGAGCACTGACTGGGCAACGTGATTCGTTCCGTCGGGCAAACTGTCGAAGACGACCTTAAGAGCAACAACTTCCTCGGGTGCATCGAGATACGTCTTAACGTCGTAGCCTTGGATTTTCTTGGACGTGGTGTCAAACCTCAGCGCTACGGTATCGCCTGGTTTCGCGTAATCGCGAAAAACAAGGTTCACGATTCCGCCCACTTCTGGCTGGAGCGCTGCCTTACCGGATTGAAAAGATTCCTGCATTTGGGATCCTTCGGGGGGCACGTAACGCTTGATCAGTGATGCCACTCGCTCCATGTAGTCTTTCATTTCGTCTTTCTTCTTTTCGATGATCTTACCCTTCAGGCCGCGCTTTTTCTCGGCTGGCGGCGCGCTTTCGCCAACGGCAGTTTTCTGTACTTTCCCGTCTGGGCCGTACTGACATTGCGACTGCTTTTTTGACTTGGTTTCGCCTTTGAGGATGGTTTCCGTGGTTTCCGTCCAAGTGTATTGCCTAAGAGCCTGCTGATTCTGCGCAACCGCTTGCTTGAGGGCCGTTACCTTCTGTTGGAGTTCCGCCTTTGCTCCGGCCTCCTGCGAGAAGGTCTGGCGTGCAATGGGTAGGACAGCTGCAGTGAGTACCAGGCCTACAGCAAACTTCTGAAAAGCAGTTAGTTGCATTGAACTCCTCCTTGTGATGTTGAGCCGAGGGCCGGGAGGTTGAAATTTCCGCGTCGGCCTTGTACTGAGCGCCAACGAGGCCGAATTACTTGGCCTTAGGTGGATAGTTCTTAAAAACCTTTGCAGTAGCTTTTTCGATCTTTTGAGTGTTCTTTTCAGGCTTGTCGGAGAGGGTGTCGGTGGCAGTTCCGCGCCAGACCAGTTCCTTTTTGTGCGCATCAACCAGATCAATCACCAGAGTGCCTTGGAGTTCAACGACTTTACTGTATGTTGTCATTCCGCCGCCCCAGCGGTACCGTCCATAGCCATAGTCGTAACCTTGCACCGATACTTGTTCCTTCACACCTGCGTTGTAAACCACGAGCACGTCAGCGTTATCGGTGACTTTTGTAAAGCCCTTCGCTGCCAGCTGCTTGTCAATGTTCTCAATGATTCGCTTGTGGCTAAGATCCGATGGAGCCGGATGCTTGCTTTCGATCCAAGCGTAGGTCTTGTAATTCGAAAAATTGGCCTCATGGTCCCAATCTGTATTCACCTTCTGCGCAAATATACTGCTAGCGCAGAAGAGGAACAATAGTCCAGCGATAGTGAACGCCACCTGTTTTCGCATGAGCATTTGCCTCCGATTTATTCACACTCGAACTTTGAATTCCATATTTTACCGGCAGAAATGGGCACCCGAAGGAGCGAACTTCTGCGCACTCGCCAGTTTGCTTCCCTCAAATCGACACACAACTCACTTGCTCACCGGCAACGTCGTTGGTTGCTTCAAGCTGAACTCCAGTAGTGTTTCGCTGGGAACTCGAATCGGCTCGCCCTTCTTGACCAACGCCACACCCAATCCTGCTGTCGCGCCAATCGCTGCGCCCTTACCGGCATCGCCGGCAATAGCTCCGATGGCAGCTCCCAGTCCCGCCCCACCTAACGTCTTCTTGGCGGTTTGTGCACCTTCGCTCTTGCCTTTCTGCTGAAATCCGCTGGTGCTAATCGGCTGCGCGGCTCCATTGATGACGATATTAGTGAGCTCGAGTTGCAGTTCGGACTTTCCCGTCAACCTGCGCGCGTTCGAAGATTTCGTGACTTTGCCGTGGACTGTGGTGCCCTTGCGTGCTACGACGATGCCGTTTGCCTCCAGGTTTGAATCAAGTGTCGCGGTAAAGAGCGCTCCCGTTTGGGTCTTGCTGGTATCCAGACTGTCCACCATCCGCACCGCTATCGGCGTCCCAGCTAGAACCGTGGTCTTAGTTGGTTTCTGTGTCGGCGCAGGAGCCACTGCCGCAGGCGGCCTGTCTGGAGAGGCCGGGGGCGGCGTTGCGAAGGTAATGCCCTCGACATCGATCAGTGAATAGGTTTTGGGTTTCCCGTCGGGTCCTAGAAACTTGATTTGGCTGGTACTGGCACCAAGAAAACTCCCCTCGATATTTTGACCGGAGCGCAAGTGCAAGGTGTCAGCGCTTGCGCCCGCCACTGTGACGAGTGCCGCGAGTAAGATTACAAGCGCGCTTTTTTTCATTTTTTCTTCATTCCCTTTCGTGAATACATTGACCGTCGGGTTCACTGGATGATCTGGAATTCGCGTACCGCATCAGCGGCGGGTTCGACCGCTGCTGCTGCGCTGGGCACCCCCGGCCCGCCCTCCGCTACTCCGGCTCTGACGCTGATAGTTCTGAGTTTGCTCCGTTCCGCGCTGTCTAGCCTGAGCTTCCCGATTCAGATTCTGGATTTGGCTGGATTGGCCCGCGCTTCCAGGGGCCTGTCCTTGGCGTTGAGAATATGAGCCTGACTGCCCGGTGTTTGGCTGCGGTGTCGCGGGACGGCTTGGCTGCGTCGAAGGCTGTCCGGTCTGAGCTGTCGGCTTCGTGCCACTGGAAGTAGTTGAAGCCTGAGCGCTTTGAGTTCTTTGGCTCGTCGTCGAGGCAGTCTGGGTTGTCGCTCGTGTGCCGCGCTCTGTGTTTTTTGCTGGGCATTGGACTTGGCGCTCGATGTGTCTACTGTGTTCCAGCCACCATTGTCATACTGCTGCCAGCCGCCATCGGTCTTCTTGTAGACGTTGCCGTCTTTTCCGGCGTAGACATCACCACTTCCGCTCCGCCCGGCAAAGCCACTGCCGTTCTGCCCGCTTCCAGCCACCACACGGCCGCCTTCTGAGGTGCGAGCCCCGGCAACGGTGCCTCGTGAGTCAGAGTAGTGTCCGGTTTGAGCCCACTTGTCGCCTTTCGTTACGACCGAACTGCCCCATTGGCTGTAAGCATTGGATCCTTGCCGCGTAGCGCCGTAAGCGCCAGTGTACGGATTGTAAGCGCGGCCCGCGCCGGCGCAGCCGGCTGCGGTGCAGGCGCCCACTGCCCGCGTGTAGGTTCCGGTCCTAGGGTTGTATCCGGCGCTGCCCGCGACCCCGCCATACGGCCCATAAGCGCCGCGGGCGTAACCGTAGGCTCCATTGCGCGGATTGTAGTACGCGCCTACGCCGTAGGTGATCGGGTAAGGGCGATAGATGGGATATCCGTAAGGCGGGCGATAGTAATAGGGCGGATAGTAGTAGCCGCTTCCGTAAGCGACCGTTGCTCCTATCGCGAGTCCAATGATAAACACCCCGAGGTAACCGGCGGTGCTGCTTGATTCGGTCTGGCCGCTTGAGGTCGTGGTCTGAGTCACGTAAGTGACGTTGTGCACCGGGCAGCTCGCCGGGATCGTATAAATCTCTTTGGGAACGGAATCAGCGGTTTTCCATGGGCCTTGCGGCGAAGTAGACATGAACCACACGCCTTGGAAACACAAGTAGTAGAGATCTCCGACCTGAATAATTTTCTCTTGTGTATTTGACGCGTAGGAGAGCGAGGTTGACTCGATCGGAGTGAACTTCGGCTCCCCATCGTAGGACACTTTGACTTGGGCTTCCGCCTGGGCGCGATCCACGATTACGGTGGTCGGGACTTGGGCTAACAGGACGGCATCCTTGGCCTCATCCGTGCCGGGTACGGAAGCCAGCACTCGGGAACGCTCGGTATTGAGAGGAATACGGGCAAAGTCAGAAGGCAGGTCCGGGGTGGCGTAACTCCACGGACCGTCCAAGCTTTTGGCACGGAACCACCGTCCACTTACCAGATAGTAATATTGATTCTCTCCGGTGTGTACAAACAAGTCGCTCTCTGTATTTGTCGCGTAAACCAATTGTGTCGCGGGAATCTTTGCGTATTTGGGTTGTCCCTTAAAAGAGAGAATCTCTGCAGGGGTGTTGCTATAAAAGATCTTAGGCGCTGTGGTGCTTGCGCCGCTCGGTGGTGGGACCACTTTCTTAACGTCCGCCCAGTTCGGTTCGTCAGGCAGCTTGGACATGTCTTTAGGCAGCTTCATCGTGACCGTCCACGGCCCTTCCAGGGAAGCGGCAGTGAGCCACTGCTTGTCATTCAGGAGGTAAAACTTGGAGGCAGACTTGTCGAAAAACAGGCCCCAGTTGGTATTGACCACAAACTCTAGTTTGGTCTTTTCAATCGGAGCAAGTACCGGCTCGCCGTCGACCAGGAGGAGCATAGCGCTTCCATAGTTAACGAAGATTCTTGGAGGATCATTCTTAACGGCGACAGCGGGGGCAGATTCGGAGGTCGCGCCCTCCAGCCCGGCCAACAATCGGTCCAGGGAAATAGTCATGGTAGAGGTGGGCGGCAAGAAGGTTCTAACGAGCTGATCCATCTTGGCGGCGCCGGCCGCGTCCAGGGACGGAAAGCGCGTCCCCGTGATCTCCAGCCTGCTGATTACGACGTTGCGAGTTTCCAGGTCGGCATCAGTGCGGGCCCGCATATAGAGCACGCCCACGGTTGGTTGTCCTCCGACCGGCGTGATGGAAACCGCCATGCGCGCCTCGAGTTGGCGAAAGTCTTTCCAATCGTCCAGCTGTGGCTGGTAGTAGACGAGCTTGCTGCCTGCATTGCTCTTTTCTCGAGGCCAGCCTAGATCCTGCGCAACACTCGAGATGGTTAGGCTGCCGCTCAGCAATACAGCGATTAGAGTTTTCATAGATGGTCTCTCGTCTCATCGTTTCCGCGTGTAATTGAGCGGAGGCGACTCCTCTATTGCTCTACGATTGGCAACGAGGAAGCAATTTGCAGATCAATTACCATTAGGATCTGATTCTCAACCTGGAGGAAACGCGCGGCGATCTTTCCTCCGAGCTGCTCGCGAACCTTTTCGTAGTATTTCTTCTTCAGGTCGTTGCGGTCATTCTCCAATTGCAACGCGAGCTTCGCCAGTTCATCGGCCTTCTCGTCGGTGACGCTGCCGTAGTTCTTCGCGTACTCCTGAATTCCAGCTAGCTTCTGGTCGTTCAGTTTTTGAAGCTCCACGTCATACTCTCGGTAGATCGGCCAGAACTTTGCCGCTTGGTCGTCGTTGAACTGCATGACTTGCGTGAATATCGCAGTCTTCTTGGAACGCACATCGGCTCGCAGTAGCTCGACGTAAGCGCGGATATTGGTTTCTTGTGCCTCGGCTGTTGTGGGCTGGGTGCTTGCCTGTTGTGCAAGGACGGTGGGAGCATGGAACATCAGGGCCGCAATAGCTGCAGCCGGAGCCCATTTAAAGAATTTCATCTGGCAACTCTCCTTTTCGTTTACTGAGTGGGCGCAATATCTGCGTCTGTGCATCCCAAGGCCATTGCCAGCACCCATGTCGTCTACCCTGCATACGTCACCAGGGCCTGCCCGCCGCCAACCTTAGATGGCATCTTTATAGTGACCTCGACCAAATCGATTGCGACCCGGTCCGATAGAAGAAATAGCAACCTTTAAGCCAAACATGCATTTACGTTGTCGCGGCCGGAAGTTGCTTGAAATTGTGAACTTGCGAGGGGGGTGCTCGATTGGCGAGAACCACAGAAGACTTCGAGTTCG
>Ga0210384_10006917_pt1 | contig 12016 bp, 9 predicted proteins | sample IncBWH2MmetaG_FD_160574 | JGI IMG/M metagenome (GOLD analysis project Ga0210384, IMG submission 160574) | Forest soil microbial communities from Barre Woods Harvard Forest LTER site, Petersham, Massachusetts, United States - Inc-BW-H-2-M | ecosystem: Environmental > Terrestrial > Soil >... | reverse complement strand
ACGCAACGGCGGCGGGCTGCACCGCCCAACACGCCCCCGGGTTCCTGCTCACGGGTAACACGGTTACGCAATCCCTCTCGACTTTTCCGGTCTTTGCCCTCGGAAGCGGGTTCCATCCGCTCGCGGCCGCCGATCTCGTCACCGCGACAAATGCCCTAGGCAGCAACGTAGACTTTACCTTCACGTCAATCGAGACCCTCACGCTGACGCCGACCACGGCGGCCTCGGGGGGGGGGTGCTTGCGCTGGGGCTCATAGGGACGTTTACCAGCAACAACACTGGGGACTACCTGTTCGGGCAAAGCGCCGATATGTCGATCTCGTGCTCGCAGTCAGGACCGGGCGGGAACATCTCTTGCTCGAAAACGCTCGACACGCCGGCAGTTATCGGCACCCCGGAGCCGGCTTCTCTGGTGCTGCTCGGCTCCGCCCTCGTTGGGCTCGGGCTGATCCGCCGGCGCCGCAAGAACGCGTAAGCCTAACTAGAGCCGTTCGAGTATCAAGCGGCGCCCTTTGGGCGCCGCTTCTGTTCGAGTGCAGACCGCGGGCAGGAGCAGCGCGCTTTGCGAGCCGGCGATCCGACAGGCGCAAGCTGCCCAGCGTCAGGCTGGGGTGAGCAGGCGGGGGGCGGAATTGGATGCGCGGCTTCTCCACGTATTACGAGAAGGATGGGACAACGTCCGCTGATTTCGGAAAGAAATACTAACTTCGCTTGAGCTGCTGCAACAGCTTTTCGGCTTCGGTTCTGTCGGAGAACGTCGCGCCCGAGCCGAGCAGCGTCTCAAGCATGGCCTGAGCGTCAGCAGTCCGGCCGAGCCGGTTGAGGGCGACGGCCAAGTGATATTGGATTTCGGGATTTTTCGGAGCCGAGAGACTCGCGGCGCTCAGGTATGTCAGCGCCTTGTCGGCCTCGCCTTGGGCCAACAAGATCCATCCCAGCGTATCATCGATCAGAGGTGCCCGCGGAGCGGCGGCAACCGCCTGCTCGGCCAATCCACGCGCTTTCGCGAGATCACCCTTTTGTTGATAAAGCCAGGCCAAATTGTTCAGCGCCGCTGCATCGCCCGGACGTTCGGCAACAACGCGCGTGTACTCGGCCATGGCGTCGTCGTATTTCTTTTGCTCGAGATAGAGCGAGGCTAGAGTCGAACGGATCTCGACGTCCTTTGGATCGGTCTGCAGGCGGGTATTCAAGACCGCCTCCGCTTTGCCGGGGTCGCCTGCCCGAACATACAAGCCGGACAGCGCCCCGATCAGGGCGCCGGCGGAGGGCCGGTCCGCCACGGCCTTTTCGAGCAGGTCGACCGCGTCGTCCCGCCGCCCGGCCTTCGCGTATAATTCTGCCGAAACAATGTCATAGAGCGGATTTCCCGGATCCTCCCCGGCAAAAGCGCGCGCCTTTACGAGGCCCGCACGCATACCGCCGATTTCCGCTTCGACTAGTATCAGCTCGCGTTTCACCGGGCCGTTCTTGGGATCGCGGGCGAGCGCGGCTTGCAGTACGGTTCGCGCTTTTGAGAACTCCTTTGCCCCATTCAGCAAAGCAACATAACCCGCCATGGCGGGGACAGAGCTGGGGAGGAGTTCAGATATGCGTTTATAGGTAGCAATCGCGCCCTCGGTATCACCAGACGCGATCTGAGCGCGCCCTTTGGCAGCGAGAACGTCGGTATTGGTTGGAAATTGCTCGGCAATCTGGACCGCCGTCGCCGCTGCGTTCTTCCAATCCTGACGCAAAAGCGTCAAATTGACGAGTGCAATCCCGGGCGCCGGATCATTTGGACCGGCCGCGCGCGCGCGGTTGACATAATCCGTCGCTTCCGACCAATTCCGCTCGGATGTCGAGACTTCGGCCAGACCGAGAAGGGTGCGGACGTCGTTCGGCCACCGTGCAAGGAGGTCGGCAAGGAGCTTTTTGGCATCCTGCGCGCGCCCGGTTGTCAAATATTGCTGCGCCATCGCCGTGCCGACGGCAATGCTCTGCGGGTCGGCGTGGAGACGGGAGGCCAACACACCCTCGGCCTTGAGAAAATCTCCCGAGCGGTTGTAGAGCCGGGCCAGAGCGAGCGTCAGACCTTCATCTGATGGTTTTGCTGCAGCCGCCTTTTCGAGCACGGCGATCGCATCCGGGCTACGCCCGGCCTTTTCGTAAAGCTCGGCCAATACGAGGTCATAAATATTGTTCTCGGGATCGCCCGCTGCCAAGGCGCGCGCTTTGGCTACCGCTGCATCTACGCCACTTATTTCTCCTTCGACCCGGATCAGGTCGGCCTTCAAGGATGAGTTCCGCGGGTCGCGCACGACGGCTTCCTGCAACACCCCGCGGGCCTCGGTAAAATATTTCGCGCCGTTGAGCGTGGCGAGATAGTGCGCCAAGATCGGTACGGAATTCGGCGCAAGCTGGTAGGCCCGCTTGAAGCTGGAGACTGCGCCGTTCGTGTCGCCCGCCGCGAGCTGGGCTTGCCCTTGGGCGTCGAGGATATTGGTGTTGCCGGGGAATTGCGCAGATAGTTCCGCCGCTACGGTCTTCGCACTGGACCAGTCCTGGCGCATCTCGTAAACACGGACCAGCTTGAGCCCGGGCGCCGGATCGTTTCGCGCCGCCGTGCGCGCCCGGTTGATCGCGTCGATCGCTTCCGTCCATTTCTGCTGGGCTGTGTATGTGTCCGCGAGGCCGAGAAGGGCGCTAACCTCATTGGGGTTCTTGGCAAGCAGACCGTTATAGAGATTTCTCGCCTCGTCCGTGCGGCCCGTCGCTGCGTAAACCTGCGCTAGATCGCGTGTGGCGGCGGTGAGGTCCGGGTTGATCGCCAGAGCCGCGCGGAACGCGCTTTCAGCTGCGGCATAATCCTCCCGAGCCGCGCGGACTTCCCCAAGCAGGGCGTGGTAAACTGCGTTTTTAGCGTCGCGTTTGATCAGCGAGTCGGTGACCTGGGCCGCCTTGTCGAACCGTCTCGCCCGCAGCTCCATGACCACGAGCGCGGGTCCGGCAATTGTCGCGCCCGCCTCGGTGCCGAACACCTGTTCCAGCGTGGCGAGACCCTGTTCGCTTTGACCGGCATCGATCTCCGATATGCCAACCCGTGTCTTGATGGCTGAATTATCGGGATCGAGAGCGGCAGCTTTTTGGAACTGTTGCAGGGCGAGGTCCGGCTTGCGGTCCGCCATATAAGCGTTTCCCAGAATGGCCAGTGCCGCCGGGTCTGCTGGCGTTTTGTCGGCGAATGGTTTGAGATATTCGATTGCCCGCGGCGCCGCCTGCTGCTGTAGCGCAGCAGTCGCGATCAGCTGAGCCGCCTTCACGTCGTCGGGGGCGTGAGCGCGATATTTGCCTAAGCTGATTTCCGCCTGGCCATATTGTCCGAGCTTGAGCTTTGTCGCTCCCTGCAAATAGTAACCCGGCCAAAACCCAGCGAAGCCGGGGCTGATGCGATCGAATATGCGATCGGCTTCGGCATGCTTCTCCTGTCTAACGAGCTCTACGCCCCGCAGATAATTTGCCGTGAAATGGTCCGGAGAAGCCTTGAGGATGGGATCGATGTCTTCGTCAGCCGCCTGGTATTTTCCCAGCGCGATGTTGACATCGGCACGGCTCAGATGAGCCGAAGTATTCTTGGGGTCGATCTTCAGCGCCTCGTCGAAGAGCCGCATCGCGCCCTCTTGGTCACCCCGGCTGCGAAGCATCTCGCCCTTGACCTGACGAGCTTCCGCCGAGCGCGGGTTGGCGGCAATCGCTTCGTCAATCAGCTTGTCGGCCTCGGCTGGTTTGGTTCCGGCCAGCAGCCGCGCCAGCTGTATCTTTGGACTGACGGCGCTGGGATTGAGCTTGATTGCCTCGCCCAGCAAGGTCTCGGCCGTGGCCCGATCGCGCAAGCCCGCAGCCGCGGTTCCGAGCGCTGTCCTGAGCTTGCTCTCGAGAACCGGATCCCGGTTGCCCGGCTGCACCAACTCCATGAGGTTGGCAAATTTTTGTTGGCGAAGCAGGGCCTCTGCCAGCACCGGCAAGTAATCGGCCTCATTGCCATTGCGCTCGCGGGCGGCTCGCGCCTCGCGTTCCGCCGATACCGCATCACCGAGCTGCAAATACACTTCCGCGAGACGCGCACGCAAAACGGGATCTTGGGGCGCATCGCGGATCGCGTTGCGCAACTGGATTTCGGCGGCCTTGAGATCTCCTTGCGTTATATATTTTTCTGCCTCCTTGACGTAGGTGGTCGAGTCTTTGGCGTATGCGGCCGACCAGGCCAGTGCGGCAACAGCGCCGGCGACAACCATGCGGCGCCACCGATAGCGCCTTTCACCATGCGTCATCGGCCCTCCTTTTCTCAGATGCCCGTGTCGTCGCCTTCGATCGGGTGGGGCGGCATGTCGTTCAGCTCCCGACGAAAGATGCCGCCGACATTCTACTCCGAGAGGAGGGGTATGAACAGTTCGTCATGATATCGCCAAACTCTTTAAGATTACCTCCCGGCATGCCGGCAAATGCCAACACTACGGGAGTGCTCGACACGATCATCGAGCACTCCAAATCACCCAAACTCCCGCGCGGGGTCTTCTTGGGTTAGGCTTGCTGCGCCTGCGGCGCAAAGCAGCCTAACCAGGAGCCGAAACCCTCGCGGAAGCAGCGGCGCTCGGGCCGTGTCCGCCATGTGTCGACTCCTTTACGCCGTGTTTCCCTCGGTCGAATATGATCGGATCATTCCGCACGCCCGATCGTCAAGGGCTGACTGCGGGCGTTTGAAACCCAGGGCCGCGGGCGCATCATGCGGCCACCTATCGTTTCCGCCCGACAGACGAGGCTGATCAGAAGTGAGTACCCCGGTTTATTCATTGCCGCTCTATCGCAACCTTGCCCGCCGGTTTGCGATCTTCGGAGTGGCAATATTCCTCTTGCTCTTCGCCGGGAAATGTCTCTACGACATTTGGGCCAATCTGCCTTTTTGTTACTGATGATTCCATTCGGCTTGATGGGCTTTTATGCGGCCTACGGGGCGTGGGTTTTGGGTACTTTCGCCTTTTACCTTGCCGTGTCGTGGCACCGCGAACCGCCGCGATCGGCGAATTTCCTGATCTTGTTCGCGCCGGCGACGGCTCTGGCATTCGAGTTCGGCCAGACGGGGTTTCTCACCTCGGCATTGATGGTCAGCGGATTTCGCTTCGTCGAAAGCCGCCCGGCTCTGAGCGGAATATTGTTTGGACTGGTGTCGATCAAGCCGCAGCTTGGGATCTTGCTCCCGATCGCGCTGATCTCGGCTCGGCTTTGGCGGACCCTGGCTACGGCGGGTGTGACCGTTCTCGTGCTGGTGCTCGCCAGCAGTGCCGCGTTCGGTTGGTCGATTTGGCCGCTGTGGCTCTCGCAACTCCCCGCGCACGCCGACTGGGCTGCGACAACGAAGCCGCAATACATGCCGACGATCGTCGCAAACTTGACCTTCCTCGGCGTCGATTTGCCAGTCGCGCGCGTCATCCAGCTCGCCGTCGCCGCCGCCGTCGCCGGCATTATTTGGACCTGCTTTCGCCCCGGCCCGACACAAATGGGGATTTCGGCGTTGCTGGTCGGCACCTTTCTCGCGACGCCTTATGCTTTTGTGTATGACATGCCAATGGTGACGAACGCGGTCCTCGCGGTGCTTCGTGACCGAGGACAAACCAATCGCGCCTTGACGATCCCGGAGCTCATTGTCCTTGCACTGTCGCTCGTTCTTCCGGTGATCATGGTGCTAACGTGGCGACCTACGATGCTCAGGAGCATCCCGTTGATATTGCTTTTCGGATTGATCGTCTGGCGCCATTTCGGGGTTTCGCGACGACATACTGAAATCGCCGGGTAACCGCTCTCAACCTAGCGGCGGGGCGACCGCGGCGACGCTGGCAAAGAGCTGCGCTACCGGCTCGCGCGCCAAGCCGCGGGTGATGAAGACTAGGCGCGAGCGCCGATCTTCGTCCGGCCAGTCCTCGAGCTCGATCGGTGGATGAACAAAATGGACGACGACCGGCCCCCGGCATTCCGCGATCGCGAGGAGACCCTTGACGCGTAAGAGATCGGAACCGCGCAGCGTCGCCAGAACCGTCTTTAAGATTACCTCCCGGCATGCCGGCAAATGCCAACTACGGGAGTGCTCAACACGATCACCGAGTGGATTCAACTTAAACTAGTGTGCCGCATCGCTCGGGCCTGTGGGGTGCCCGTGGGCTGCCGGATTGAGCCGCCCCTTTTGACGGGTCGCCTCGGCGGACTTCCTCTCCTTAATCGGCCGAATTTTCGGCTTGCATTTATGCCCGGTATGTGCTATTTAGGCAAATTATAATCATGCTGATTCAGCAAACCATGGTCACCTCATTTAGGTATGCGGAATGCCCTCCAAAGTCTCCCTGCTGCCTCCCTCAGGACCGCCAATCCCCTCCCTGCTGGCCGCGTTATGGTTGGTCTCTAACTCTTTGGTCAGCTTGATCTTATCGTCGATCGGACCGGCGATTTTCGGGCGTGAGGCGAAGTTTCTCCCTGCTCTCAGGGAGGCGGCGGGTCACGCGGCGACTGCCGCGATGCCGGCGAAAAGCTGCGCAACCGCGGCGCGCGCCAAGCCGCGGGTGATGAAGATCAGCCGCGACCGCCGATCCTCGTCCGGCCACTCTTCGAGCTCGATCGGGGGGTGGGCGAGATGCTGGACAAAATGGACGACCACCGGCCCGCGGCATTCCGCGACGGCGAGCAAGCCCTTGACGCGGAGGAGATCGGAACCCCGCAATGCCGTCAGAACCGCCATCGCTTGTTCGAAACCCGGCCAGCTAAGCGGCTCGTCGAAGACCAGCGAGAAGCTGCCGAGCCCGTGCGTGTGCGCAGTTCTGCCAAGCTCGAAATTGTCCCGCGCCACAGGCGGCTCGTCGAGCAAAAACGCCGGCTCGATCTCGCCGTTTTTGGCGATGCCGACCGGGGCGGGGTTGAGCGCGGCAATCTGAGCAATAAGGAGCTCGGCGGCGCCCGGCTCGGCGAGATCGCTCTTGCTGACGACAACGCGGTCGGCCAGAGCCGCTTGCCGACGGGCTTCGGGCATTTCTTCGAGATTAGTCATCCCCGCGACCGCGTCGACGACACAGATCAGCGCCTGCAGGTGAAACTCGCGGCCGAGCCCCCGGTCGGTGGCGAAGGTCTGCAATACCGGACCCGGATCGGCGAGCCCGGAAGTCTCGATGACGACGCGCTCGAAGCTTGGCACCGCGCCGCGGGCGCGGTCCGCGAAGAGCTCGCGCAGAGTCTCCTGCAGGTCGGTTCGCACATTGCAGCACAGGCAGCCATTGCCGAGCAGGACCGTCACATCGCTGCTCGACCGCAACAGCGCGTGATCGATGCCGATCTCGCCGTACTCGTTGACGACGACCGCTGTGCCCGCGCCCTCGGGCTTGTCGAGCAGCGCGCGGATCAAGGTCGTCTTGCCCGAGCCGAGAAAGCCGGTCACGACGACGACCGGCAGCCGCGGCCCGCGCGGGCGCTTCCGGCGGCGGCCGAAGGGTAGCGGCTCTTTCCCCGCGAAGGGTGCGCCGGGGCCGACGTCAGAAGTCCATTTCAAGCGTGTAGAGCCCTCCGACATGGCGGTCGACGGTATAAACGATGGCGCGCTCGTCGACGAACACGTCGTTTATCTGGATCGACCCGGTCGGCGAGCGCTCGGGCGGGGCCGGGACGAAATAGCCGACCTCTTGCGGCTGGTAGGGGTTCGAGGTGTCGTAGGCGCGCAGCCCGCCATTGAAGAAGGTCCCGAGCACGATGCGGTCGGATTTCCAGGCGTTCGGCTTTGGCACGTTTTCGTAGAGATTGTGCGCGCCGTAGCGGCCGCCGCGGCGCTGAAAGGCTTCGAGGGGCGGCAGCGGGCAGGTCGAGATCGGCACCGGGTTGGCCTCGTGCCGTCCATCGACGATCCACACGAGCTTGGGCCAGTCGCCCCCCTCCATGCGCACGCACTCGTCGCTGACGATGTAAAGGTTGCGGTCGAAGAACGGCACGACGGTGTGGGTGAACCCGTGATAAGGCGGATGGTAATCCCAGCGCGCCACCATCTTCGGATGTGCCATGTCGGCAATGTCGAGGATGACCAGCCCGCCGTCGATATAGCCAAGATAGGCGCGGTCCGGCCGCTCGGGATAGACATTGGTGTTGTGCGGACGGAAGCCGGTATCGGCACCCTCCGGGTGGCGCTCGGGCGGCGGCTCGCTGTCGCCCTCCCTTGTCCCGGGGAGCCACCAGCGGCCGACCTCGACGGGCTTGGAGGGGTTCTTCACATCGATGATCCGGTAGAACTGGTCATCGCGAGGATGGCTCGGGATGAAGTCGGGCGCGCCGGAGCTCATATGAATGTACTCCCCGTCGGCAAACCACAATTGGTGGACACCGCGGGAGTGGGGGCCGGAGCAGTCGAAAAAGGTGATCGAGCGCGGGTTCTCCGGCACCGAGATGTCGAACAGCTCGAAGCCGGCGGGCTGCAGCCCCGGCTTCGTCGTTTGATAGGCGACTGCCAAGATGTCGCCGACCGTCTCGAGCGAGTTCGAGCGCATGTGGGATTGCGGCAGGTCGGCCCGCGCGACGAGCTTCGGTGCCCGGGGATCGCTGACATCGACGGCGGTGAAGTTCTTCGGGGCGCTCTCATGGGCGAGCCACAGAATGCGCCGCCCGTCCTTGGCGATCTGGATAGACATGCCCTCGCCGATGCCCCCGAACCCGTCGAGCTCGTGGTGTGCGAGCTGCCGAAAATTCCAAATCGCCGTATCGGTCATTTGTCGACCCCTTTTGAGCTGTGGCCCCACTAGCGCTAGCAGCCTCGCGCCGCGCGCGGCAGCCGTCAAGTAGGCACCCTCCTTGCGGGATAAGCCCCGGTTCGCGGCGACGAACATGTCTCGCCCGCTCGATCCTTGGGGCCTGAAATAGGCCGCTGACTCCAATCAATATCGCTGCCCTAAAACTCGGGCCGCAGAGCACCAGCGGACGGAACTTGACTGCTGCTAGATTATGCGCATTGTATTTCCGAATTCAAAACACGCGCGACCTCCTTCGGCAACCGGCAGAATTAGCGAGTTTGGTTAATAAATCTATGGGAGGCCCGGGAAGGAGATGATTGATGCCGGTTGGGAGCGCGCTGCCGTCCCGCTCAAATTTCAGATGGGCGACATCGTGCTCGGAAAGGCGATGCTGTCGCTTTTTCGGACGGCGAATTAGCTGCTGGCGAATGTGTGCGGCGCCAGAGAGCGGCCGTCGTCATGGTGATCGGCTTGCTCCAGGAGTCGGAGATTGTGCGGGCCTTTACGGTACCCAGGATGAACGACGTCGGTGGTTGTAGCGCAACCGACGGAAGGCTGGGTGGTCTGCGACCTGGCGATCCAGAAGGAGCTACCAAATAGGTCGCGCCGCGATTGGCGGTTGATCCAACCCAAAGACCTCACCCATCTTGCAGGTGCACCCAGCTCTGGCGATCGACAAGTGCACTAGCGGCTGCAGTATCGTGTGTAAAACTCGGCACTCGGGAACGTTAAATTAGAGGATCTTGGATTTGTGGGGCGATCTTTCATTTCTCTACCCCCTCTATTCGATCGATCCGAGAGCAGTCTGGAAGGGCCAGCTCACCGGGCTCATTGCTGTTGGTGCCGTGATAGCCGTGAGCGTCATCACCCTCGATGCTCAATCGCGCGGCCTGCGCGGCCTCAAGCACTGCGCTGTTGCTGCGGTCATAGTGATTGTCGCTCTACAGTGCGCTGTGCTCGTTAGTTACCTTTTCTACCCCAGCTATCTCAATCATGCGGAGGCCTACTTTGCCGCGGTGTCGTGGCTGGGCTGGGAGGGCCACCCGCTCTATCCGCGGCTGGACGGAGGCGATGTTTATGGCCTCCCATATGGACCATCCCTCTACCAGCTCACAGGGTTCTTTCTCTGGCTTCTCGGGCCATCGATTGGCGCGTCAAAGGTGCTCGGCCTCACGGCATTTGCGCTATCGCAGGTGCTGTCCTTCCTCACGCTTCGACGTTCCGGCGCCGGTGTTGCCGAGGCTCTGACGATGACGGGTGTGCAATGTGTTGTGCTCGCCGGATTCACCGATCAGGGTTACGTATCCGGTGTGCGATCAGACGCAATTCTATTTCTTGCAGCGCAGACTGCCGTCCTCGTAGCAACCTCTGGACCTACGATGGTCGCGGCGGCCGCGCTGGGTCTGCTTGGCGGTTTCTGCGCCAATCTTAAAATCCATGGCGCCCTCTATATCCTGCCGGTCTTCGTTTATTTTCTGTGTCGATCGCCGGGTATTGCCGTGGGCCTGCGCCTGACGTGCGTTGCTGGATTGGCCTCTGTTGTCACCTTTGCCGCCCCCTTTGCCCCGAATAATGCCTCTTTCTTTGAATTCTACAATTCTCTTAAAGCGCTGAGCCATCATCCCTGGGATCGGTGGCTCTTCGAGCAGAACATTGTTTTTGAAGGGATGTGCCTTCTGCCATTCTTATTGATCTTTTTATCATTTATACCGAAACTCCCACCTGTGTTTCTTTGGTTCTTCGCAGCTCTTGTCTTGTCCATGACATTAGTTTCATTGCCAGCTGCGGTGAGCGGAGCCGGACCGCACCATCTCCTGCCTTTTCTTCCGCCTCTCGTCTGGGGTTTTATTGTCATGCGTCGCGAGGTCTCGACGAGCTTGCGGGACCCGCAAGAAAGGGGCAGATATCAAGGTCTCTGCGTGGGATTGGTGCTCGCCCTTCTATTCGGTTACGGCCCAATTGTGATCACTTCCTGGGGCATAGTGTTGCACAGGTTTGCAGACGCTCCGCTGGTGCGCGAGGCGGTGGCCGAGATCGATCGGGCGCTGGAGGAGAATCGCGGTCTCAAGGTTGCGGTCGGCCCGGGAGCCGCGGCTTTCGATGCCGAAAACTTGCGCGTCATCCCGGTCTTTCGCGGCAATCCGCTGCCAATCGACTCGACTGCCTGGACCGACTTCAAGCAGCAAGGCATAAGCGATCAGATCGTTCGACGCGCGATAACGGAGTGTCGGGTCGATATTTGGCTGCTGCCCGCAGGTGCACCGTTTATCTCGAAGAGCGGTTATGACGGAGCAAATATCTATTCAGCGGAAGTGCTCGCCGACTTTAAGGCTACCTATGTGAAGCAGAGTTTAGGTCAGGTATTCGACCAATGGAGATGCGCGCCGCAAGACGTTGATTCCGGAACCGACGGCGTCACCAAGAACAGGAATGAAGCCGGCTCTCCGGCCGAGCCCTCCTGACCCACGCGGATCGATCATCGACCATCCGGCGTATCGCGATTTAGGGAAGGTGAGGGCGAGTATAAGAAAACGTTTTTCAACTGAGAGCTGTCTTTGCGGCGATGTTTATGTTGTTAGCCGTTGTGTTGCGCCGATTTCTCGGGTCATGCTTCACTATCTTGCGGATACGACGTCTGCTTCCGGAGGTGTGATATTGGACCGGCTGAAGCTCAAATCCCGATTGCGGTGGCTGGTTAGAGGTGGCTTAGGGGCTATCTTGCTCATTCAAATGGAGGCCTTCGGCGTCGGTGACCTGCCGGTGTGGGGTTAGAAGCGTCTCCGGGGGTGCTTTGCTCTTTCGAGTATTTCCACTGCGGCGATCATTGAAGCGCTGGAGATCCCAGACCGCAAACGCCACTCACCCGCCAGGCGGCTCGCACAGCTGAGATACGCATGGGACCGGCATGGGCTCATCGGATTCGGTAGCATACAATATTGCGCACCACATCCGCAGTCTCAATCAGCGCGGGCAGGTAACACGGGGCGGTCTTGCGCGGCTCCAGGAAGGGCGGGAAGTACGAACCCTGGCGCAGCTTGGGGATGCGCAGGCTCAACGGGCCGAGCCGGGTGTCGAGGCTGCGGTCGCGTAGCCATTGCGATAATTGAGCCGATCGGCGCTGCGCTCGTGGCGGCCGGCGCCGATCAGGCCTTCGACATCGGCTTCCATCAGGATTTGCAGCACCGCGTCCGCCACGGCTCGCAGGAAATCGCCGTCGCCGCTCTTCTGCA
>Ga0210384_10006912_pt1 | contig 12023 bp, 11 predicted proteins | sample IncBWH2MmetaG_FD_160574 | JGI IMG/M metagenome (GOLD analysis project Ga0210384, IMG submission 160574) | Forest soil microbial communities from Barre Woods Harvard Forest LTER site, Petersham, Massachusetts, United States - Inc-BW-H-2-M | ecosystem: Environmental > Terrestrial > Soil >... | reverse complement strand
GATGTCGACCGTGGTGCGCTCGAGCTCGGCCGATTCCATCTGGCTTGCGATGGTGCGGGTCCAGATCAGCTCGTAGAGTCGCGCCTGATCGTTGTCGAGCCGGCGGCGCATGTCGGCGGGGCGGCGCGACAGGTCGGTCGGGCGGATCGCCTCATGGGCCTCCTGCGCGTTCTTCGCCTTGGCCTGGTACTGGCGCGGGCTGTCGGGCACATAGGCATTGCCGTAGTCCTCGCCGATCACTTTTCGCGCCTGGGTGATCGCCTCGTTCGCAATCTGAACCCCGTCGGTTCGCATATAGGTGATGAGGCCGGTGGTCTCGCCGCCGATGTCGATGCCTTCATAGAGCCGTTGCGCAATCCGCATGGTGTGCGCGGGCGCAAAGCCGAGCTTGCGGCTCGCCTCCTGCTGCAGCGTCGAGGTCGTGAACGGCGCCTGCGGGTTGCGGCGTGCCGGCTTGGCCTCGACCGCCGTCACCACGAAGGTTGCCGCTTCGATCGCGCGCCGGAAATCCTCGGCTTCCGCGCCGGAACCGATATCGAGCCGCTGGATCTTCTTGCCGTCGGCGCCGACGAGGCGCGCCTCGAACGTGTCGCCGCGCGGCGTGGCCAGCGTCGCAATCAGCGACCAGTATTCTCGGGCGACGAACTTCTCGATCTCGAGCTCGCGGTCGCAGACCAGCCGCAGCGCGACCGACTGCACGCGGCCCGCCGAGCGCGCGCCCGGCAGCTTGCGCCAGAGCACCGGTGAGAGCGTGAATCCGACAAGATAGTCGAGTGCACGGCGCGCCATGTAGGCGTCGACCAGCGCGCCATCGATCTGGCGCGGATGCTTCATGGCATCAGAGACGGCCTGTTTGGTGATGGCGTTGAACACCACGCGCTCGATCTTCTGATCCTTCAGCGCGCGCTTTTCCTTCAGCACCTCCAGCACGTGCCAGGAGATCGCCTCGCCCTCCCGATCAGGGTCGGTTGCGAGAATCAGCCGGTCGGCGCCCTTGACGGAACGGGCAATGTCGTTAAGCCGGGAGACAGCCTTGGGGTCAACTTCCCAGATCATCCGGAAATTGTGGTCTGGATCGACCGAGCCATTTTTGGCCGGGAGGTCACGGACGTGACCAAAGGAGGCCAGAACCTCGTAGGACGACCCCAAATACTTGTTGATCGTCTTGGCCTTGGCCGGCGACTCCACGATGACGATATTCATGTAGTTCCAGTGACTTATGGGAAAAAATGAGGCCGATTCCGCGGGACTCGCGTCGGCCGTGCTAGTGCGAACATGGGTGTATAGGTGGCGCCTGTCAAATCGACAGATGTTGAAACGGGGTTTTCAGGAACGGAACTCGTATCTAGAGAGTTGCAAAACACCTCTTTTTAGTTGTGCCCTTTATGTGGGTATTTTTGTGTAACATGCGGATTCGGAACAGTTGTTTTGAAAAAGGCAGCGCGAAAGAGTAAGCGCATACCTCTTCGCAAGAGCTCGCGGTCGCGAACCGACGAACTGCTAGGGGATGACGGCCCGGACGAGGCCGTGGCGCTGATTTTGGAAACCCTTCCGGGGCTCATCAAGCTGGCGGAGCGTCATCAGCTTGATCTGCTCGCTTACCTCCTGGAGATGACCCAAATGGAAGCCGAGGAGCATCTTCGCCTGCGCAGCAAGCGCAAGCTGTCCTGAGATTGGTTCACGCGGGAGCACGCTGGGACTGTTTCTTCGCCGCCGGCTTGGGTTTCAGCGTGGTGTCATCGACCGTCAGCAGACGGCCGTCCTGCGAATAAAGTGCGAGCGTCCTGACCGGTTTGCCTTTCTGGCGATCCACCAGCAAGGTCGCAATTTGCTCGGGCCGGTCGTCGAATTCCTCGCTCCATTGCCGCAACGCCACCATGACCGGGAACAAGCCGCGGCCTTTCGGCGTCAGCACATATTCATGATAGCCGCTGCCGTCGGAGGCGGGCGCGGTGGCCAGGATGCCGCGCTCGATCAGCACGCGTAGCCGGGTGCTCAGGATGTTCTTGGCCAGGCCGAGCTTTTTCTGGAACTCGCCGAAGCGGCGTGGGCCCAGGAACAACTCGCGAATGATCAGCAGCGACCACCAGTCGCCGATCGCATCGAGTGCCCGCGCGATCGGACAGGAGTCGCCTTCGAGACTCGTCCGTCTGACCATGTCCGTTCCCTGTCGATCACGAGTTTGTGTAGTTGCAACATTAAACCATCTGCTCTACGTCGTCTATGTGGTTTAATAATGCAACTACGTGGGAGGGTGTCGTGAGACTTGCAAACAAGACGGCGTTGATCACGGGCGGCAACAGCGGCATTGGGCTGGCGACGGCGCGGCTGTTCGTGGCCGAAGGCGCTAGGGTGGCGATCACAGGCCGCAACCGCGAGACGCTCGACGCGGCCGCCAAGGAGTTCGGCCCCCGAGCGCTCGCGCTTGTCGCCGACGTCACCGATATCGCGGCAACCGAGGCCGCAATCAATCAGGCGGCTGAAAAGCTCGGCAAGTTCGACATCGTCTTCGCCAATGCCGGCATTGCCGGACGAACGCCGGCCGGCAGCGCGTCGCCGGTTGTGTTCGAACAGGTGTTGCAGACCAACGTCACCGCGGTGTTTTTCACGGTGCAGTCGGCGCTGCCGCATCTCAGGGATGGCGCATCGATCATCTTCAACGGCTCGGTGATCTCGCAACTCGGCAATCCCGGCTATGCGGCCTATGCCGCGAGCAAGGCCGGCGTGCGCGCGATGGCGCGGGTGCTGGCCTCCGAGCTTTCGCCGCGCAGGATCAGGGTCAACGTCGTTTCGCCGGGTGCGTCACGTACGCCAATCTGGAACGGCGCGGCGCCGACGCCGGATGCATTCGCCGCGTTCGAGAAACGGGCCTCGAGCGTCATTCCGTTGGGGCGGATCGGCGAACCGGAGGAGGTTGCCAAAACGGTGTTGTTTCTCGCGTCCGACGATGCGTCCAACATCCAGGGCGCGGAGCTTTTCGTCGACGGCGGCGCGACCGCATCGCCGGCAGGAGCCCCAATCTTTCGCGGGTAGCTGAATCCTCAAAAAAGTCTTTGGGTCAAGGGGTTCCCTCGCAGATGCGCCGCGAGGGTTGCGCTTTGTTCTTCACTCTTCCCGAGGACGTATTTCGCTGACGCGTTGAACCTTCGTCGCGGCTGCGCAGACTTTTTGGCGGGCGGAGATTTTTATCCGCCGACCTGGAGGGTCCGTAATGTCGAAAGCCGCTCGCCTTATTGTATCGCGTCCTGCGTCGACCGCCTCATCCGACAAGTCCGCTGGCCATGAATTGATTTCGATTGCGCTGTTTTCAGGAATTGGACTTTTGATCACGCTCGTCGCGATTCGGTTTGGCGTGCAGGGGGTCTGGTTCTAAGCTTCTTCCGACCGCTCAGACATGTCGGCCTGCCGCCTTGTGGAAGACGGCAGGCCAAGATGGTTTCAAAGTCTACTAGGCCGCGTGAAGATTGGTCGCAGCTTCAAGGGCGCCGGCAAGTGCTTTCTCGCGATGTTCGGGGCCGACCTGAATGCCGTCGGCCGAGATGAATTCGAGCCGCGTCACGCCAATGAAGCCGAACATGCTGCGCAAATACGTTTCGAGATGCTCGAGCGCCGCCATCGGCGTGTCCGCACCATAGAACCCGCCGCGCGAGATTGCGACGATCACGCGCTTGTTGCCGGCGAGACCCTGGGGCCCGTTCGCGCCGTATGTGAAGGTCTTGCCCGCGACCACGATGCGATCGATCCAGGCCTTGAGCTGGCTCGGAATGGTGAAGTTGTACATCGGCGCGCCGAGCACCACGATGTCGGCTGAGAGAAATTCCTCCAAAGCCGCCTGGCCGGCCAAGAGATCCTGCTGCAAATGGCCCTCCGCCGTGGCGCCTTGCGCGGCGGCGAGATGCGAGCCTGTGAGATGCGCGAACGGCGCGGCGGTGAGGTCGCGGTAGACTACCTCCAGTGATGGCGCAGCCTTCTTGAGACGCGCGACGATGGCAGCGGAAACCTGGCGGCTGACGGAATGCGGGCCGAGCACGCTGGAGTCGATGTGAAGCAGCTTCATGGAAGGTCACCCTGATGGTATCGGTTTGTAACTGGCGCTATATGAGTGACTGTCCTAAAACCCTGCAAGAACGCACATTTTTGAAACCCGAGCACAGCGATGAAACCCGAGCACATGAATGTGCCTGTCTCTCAAGGGCCTGTCCGGCGGCCGCATCACGATCACGAGGATTGCCGCGGGGTGGCCTCGATCCTGTCAATGGTAGGCGACAAATGGAGCGTCTTCGTCATCATGATGCTCCATGACGGGCCAAAACGCTTCAACGAGCTGAAGCGCATGATCGGCGGCATCTCGCAGCGGATGCTGACGCTGACATTGCGCGGGCTGGAGCGCGACGGGCTGGTCACGAGAACGGTGTTCCCGACCATTCCGCCGCGGGTCGATTACGAGCTGACCGATCTCGGCCGTGGTCTCGCGAAGCCGGTGATGGCGCTCGGCGAATGGGCGATGGCGCACAAGGGCGAAATCGAAGGCGCGCGTACGCGGTTTGATCAGCGGAACGACACCTAGACCAGCGACACCATAGCGCCGCCGTGACGTTCGAGCCGGCCGGCGAGTTCAAGCTCCAGCAGCACCGTGCGCACGATGGCCGGCGACAGACCGGCCATTCTCACGAGATCGTCGATCGATACCGGCGTCGGACCCAGGAGGCCGATAATCCGCGCGCGTTCGTCCGCCTGCGGATCGGGCGCGGCAAAGACCTCGCGGCCCTGTTCGGCCGCCATGCGGGCCGTGATCAGCGAGCCGGAACGGTGCGCCGCTTCCACGATCACGACGCCGAGCGCGGCGCCCGAGATCAGCCGGTTGCGGCGGGGAAAATCCCGCGCCCTGGGCTCGTGGCCGAGCGGCATTTCCGAGATCGCGGCTCCCTTGGACGAGACAATGCCTGCAAGCAGATCCTGATGCTCCGGCGGATAGATCCTGTCGTGCCCCCCGGCGAGCACCGCGAGGGTGCCGCCCGCAAGGCTGGCGCGATGCGCCGACTGATCGATGCCGCGCGCCAGCCCCGAGACGAGGATGAAGCCGGCCTCGGCGAGCTCGTGCGCGAGCTGGCCAGCGAATTTCAGTCCCGCAGCGGAGGCGTTGCGGGAGCCGACGATCGCGATCATCGGCCGCATCAGGCTTCCGAGGACGCCGCGCACGCCAAGCAGCGGCGGTGCATCGTCGATGGTCGCAAGCCGCGCCGGATAGCCGGCCTCGCCGGGGGCCTTTAGGCTGACGCCGAGCTTCTGGCCCGCGGCGAGTTCCGCGCGCGCGTCATCCTCGCCCGGGATGCGCGCGGCGTGCGCCGCGCCGCCGCGGCGGGCGAGCTCCGGCAGTCGCGCCAGCGCGACACGCGCGCTGCCGAAATGCAGAAGCAGCGAACGGAAGGTGCGCGGCCCGACATTGTCGGTGCGGATCAGCCGCAACCGGTCGATGCGCTCGGCGTCGGTGAGTTCAATGGTCGGGGTGAAGGCGTCCACGCTGCTCTCCAGATTGCGCCAGCATGGCGCAACCTGAGGGCGTGGGGAAGCGGGCTTGTCTCGGCGCGTGAGCGCGGACCGCCGCCAGTGTCACACCCGCGCCACCCCCGTGAAGGATTGCAGCGCGGCCGCGACATAGTCCCAGGGCTCCGGGATCGCCGGCACCTTCTGCTCGGCGCCCCGCCGCAGCCAGCGGTCGGCGGCGGCATGGCCGCGCTCACGGAGCAGGGTGATGAAGCCGCGGTCGATCTCCGCGGCACTGCGCTGCGCCAATCCTTCGATCTCGTCCTCGGCTGCGATCCGGTGCAGCCGAAAGCGGTGCAGCGACGTCGAGATGTCGCGCGCCCATTCGATCGCCGCGATCTCGGCCTGCAGCGCCGCATTGGCCGCGATCTGGTCGAGCCGGCGATCGATCGCGGCCGCCGTGACCGGAACGCCATCGTCGCGCGACGGCACAGCCTGCACGACCAGCAGGTCGGCGGATTCCGATTCCTGCACCAGACGGACCAAGGGCGGATTGGCACTGTGGCCGCCATCCCAATAGGCCTCGTCGCCGATCTCGACTGCGCTATGGACCAGAGGTGGGCAGGTCGACGCCAGCACGACGTCGGTCGTGATGTCGGCATTGCGAAAGATCTGCGGCCGGCCGTCGCGCACGCGCGTGGCCGCGATCAACAGTTTTGGACACGCGCTTGTGCGCAAGGTCGCAAAATCGATGTCCCGGAGCAGCGATTGACGCAGTGGTCCGAGATCGAGCGGATCGAATTGCGACGCCCGCAACCCCGGTCCGAATGACACCGCGGTCGATGCCGGCGAAAGTGCGCCGATCAGCATCAGCTGACGGAACGAGGTGCCGTTCACGGTCCGGTTCCAGAACCGCGCGAGCAGGGCGCGGGCGCGCTCGCGTCCGCCTTCGGCGAGCCCGCAGGCCAGCAGCACCGCATTGATCGCGCCCGCGCTGGCGCCGCTGATCGCGTCGAACGACAAGTCGGGCTCTTCCAGAAGCCGGTCGAGCACGCCCCAGGTGAAGGCCGCAAAGGTGCCGCCGCCCTGCAAGGCCAACGACAGTTTTCGCGGTGGCCAGGCGGGAGGCTCGGCGGCGCGCGCTTGAAACCCGCTCTTCGATTCAGACTTGGTTTCAGACTTGGTTTCCGTCTTGGATGCGATTTTCGGTTCGACCGCGTGTTGCGCGCTCGAACAGGCGGACTTGGCTCTCGCCAGAAGTTCGGAGGGCCGCAGCACGCGTGCTGGCGCCGCTGTCTCGGGCGCTTGCGTTTTTTCAGGAGCGCGGCTCACCTCAGGCGCCCCGGCCTGGGTTGCAGCGACGCTCGTCGACCAGATATCGCAGGCTGCGAGCAGCGCGCTCGCACTGGTTCGAACCGGCTCGGCTTTGGCTTGCGCGGCGTTGTCTCGGCCGTGATTATCATGCGCGACAGAAGGATCGATCGTGCTCATCTGACGTAACCGCTGTTCGTTACGCAGGATGACAGGCGCCTCATCCGTTCACCAGCGTTCGCCTGAAGTTGCGAACAGGATACGCCCAATCGTTCACAGAATAGAAGACGTCGATGCTACGGGCTTGCAAATCGCTCAAGAGCCATGCGAATCATCGTCGCGCGGCACGACATCAGCTTGCTTCGCGCCGATCTTGCTTTCGGTTCCAGCCACGAGCCGCTTGATGTTTTCGCGGTGCATATAGAACAGCAGCAGCGTCAGGACCGCAAACAGCATTGCGAACCCGGCGTGGCCGAACCACCACAGAAACGGCGGCGTGATGACACTTGCGATGAGCGCGGAGAGCGAGGAGTAGCGGCTGGTGAAGGCGGTCGCGAGCCAGATCAAGCAGAAGGCAGCCGCGGCCGGCCAGAACAGGCCGAGCAGGATTCCGATATAAACGGCGACGCCCTTGCCGCCCTTGAACCTGAGCCAGACCGGGAAGAGATGGCCGAGAAAGGCGCCGAGCGCGGCCAGCATCGCCGCACCCGGGCCGCCAAGATAGCCCGCGATGAGGACGGCTGCGGTTCCTTTCAGCATGTCGCCGAGCAGCGTCGCCGCGGCGAGGCCCTTGCGCCCGGTGCGCAGCACATTGGTGGCGCCGATATTGCCGGAGCCGATCGAGCGCAGATCCTGCGTGCCGGCAATTCTGGTCAGGACCAGCCCGAACGGAATCGAGCCGAGCAGGTAGCCGATGACGAGGGCGATCGGCAGAGAGACTTCAGGTCCCATCGATGCAACTCCCAACTCAGCAAACCCTCATCGTGACGAGCCGCGCCCTTGCGCGGCGTCTCCGGACGATGCTTCGCATCGCTCGGAGAACCATGAGGCCAGGACGGGGCCTCATCCGTCGAGACGCGGCGAACACGCCGCTCCTCAGGATGAGGGGTGAAACCGCCTCTTTGATTTGCGCGCTACACATGTTCATACACCGTGCGCCCGCCGACGATGGTGCGGACCACGCGCCCCGAAAACCGCGCCTCGTCGAACGGCGTGTTCTTGCATTGCGATTTCAGGTCTGCGCGATCGAGGATCCACGGCGTGTCGGGGTCGATCACGATGACATCGGCCGGCGCGCCGGCGCGCAGGCTACCGCCGGGCAGGCCCAGAATTTCGGCCGGCCGCGTCGACATCGCCCGGATCAGCGTGGTCCAGTCCATCTCGCCATTATGCACCAGGCGCAGGCCCGCGGGCAGCATGGTCTGCAAGCCGACAGCGCCGAACGCGGCTTCGGCAAATGGCAGCCGCTTCACCTCGACGTCCTGTGGATTATGGTCGGACATGATGACATCGATCAGGCCTGACGCGAGCGCCTCCACCAAGGCGCGGCGGTCATTCTCGCCGCGCAGGGGCGGCGACAGCTTGAGGAACGTGCGGTAGGGGCCGATGTCGTTCTCGTTCAAGGTCACGTGGTTGATCGAGACCGAGGCGGAGACCGCCAGGCCCGAATCGCGGGCGCGTTTCAAGATCTCCAGCGAGGCGATCGACGAGAGAGATGCCGCATGATACCGCCCGCCGGTGAGGGCTGCGAGGCGCAGGTCGCGTTCCAGCATCACGGCCTCGGCCGCATCCGGGATGCCCATCAGGCCGAGGCGAGCGGCGAACTCGCCCTCGTTCATGACGCCTTCGCCGACCAGATCGGGATCCTCGGTCTGGTGCACGATCAGCGCGTCGAAATCGCGGGCATAGGTCAGCGCGCGGCGCATCACCTGCGCATTGGTGACGCTCTTGGCGCCGTCGGTGAATGCAACCGCGCCGGCCGCCTTCAACAGGCCGATCTCGGTCATCTCCGCGCCGGCAAGACCCTTGGTCAGCGCCGCCATCGGGTGGATGTTGACGATCGCGGTGTCGCGCGCCCGCCGCAGCACGAAATCCACCGTCGCCGAATTGTCGATCACGGGCGAGGTGTCGGGCTGGCAGATGATGGTGGTGATGCCGCCGGCCGCCGCGGTCTGGCTGGCCGAGGCAAACGTCTCGCGATGGCTGGCGCCGGGCTCGCCGACGAAGGCACGCATGTCGATCAGCCCGGGGGCCACGATCTTCCCGGCGCAATTGATGACGTCGGTGCCTTCGGGCACGCCGGCAGCACCAATGCCGCGCTTCAGATCGCGGACAAAACCCTCGGCGATCAGGACATCGCCGGGGCCGTCGAAATCCCTGGAGGGGTCGATGATTCGGGCGTTCGCGAGCAGGATCGGTCGTCGTTCGGTCAGCATGTCTGCCTCACGCGTTCGGCAGGTTGCGGGCGAGCGCGTCCAGCACCGCCATGCGGACCGCGACGCCCATCTCGACCTGCTCGCGGATCAGCGATTGCGCGCCGTCGGCGACGAAGGAGTCGATTTCGACGCCGCGATTCATCGGGCCCGGATGCATCACCAGTGCATCGGGCTTGGCATAGCCGAGCTTCTTCTGGTCGAGCCCGAAATAATGAAAATACTCCGCCAGGGACGGCACGAACGAGCCGTTCATGCGTTCGCGCTGCAGGCGGAGCATCATCACGATGTCGGCGCCATTGAGGCCCTCGCGCATGTCGCGGAAAACCTCGACGCCCATCCGCTCGATTCCCGGCGGCAACAGCGTCGACGGCGCCACCACGCGCACCCGCGCGCCCATGGTGCTGAGCAGGAGAATGTTGGAGCGGGCCACGCGCGAATGCAGCACGTCGCCGCATATCGCGATCACGAGCCCCTCGATCCGGCCCTTGTTGCGGCGGATCGTGAGCGCATCGAGCAGCGCCTGCGTCGGATGCTCATGGGCGCCGTCGCCGGCATTGATCACCGAGCCGTCGACCTTGCGCGCCAAGAGTTCCACCGCGCCGGAGGCGTGGTGGCGCACCACCAGGATATCCGGGTGCATGGCGTTCAAGGTCACCGCGGTGTCGATCAGCGTCTCGCCCTTGCGCATCGAGGAGGACGAGACCGACATGTTCATGACGTCGGCGCCGAGCCGCTTGCCCGCGATCTCGAAGGAGGATTGGGTGCGGGTCGAGGCCTCGAAGAACAAGTTGACCTGGGTGCGGCCGCGCAAGACGGTCCGCTTCTTGTCGACCTGGCGGTTGAGCTCGACATATTCCTCGGACAGGTCGAGCAGGCCGGTGATGTCATGCGGGGAAAGTCCCTCGATTCCCAGCAGATGCCGGTGACCGAGGACAAAAGTCGATTTCGATGTGAGGGTCATTAAAGCCAGAGCTATAGGGGGGGATGCCGGGGGCCGCAAGTGCGAAAGGGGGCGGAAAAAGTTATCCCCGGGGGAGTCTCGGCCAGGGTGAATGCCACCCATGGCCTCGTTTGCGCCACCGGGCCGAGCCCGGAACCCATAAACCCTGGCGGCCATAGCGGGCCGAGATCGTCGGCGCGCTTGTCCGGAATGACGGTGGGAGAGGGACGTCATTGCGAGCGAAGCGAAGCAATCCAGGGTCTTGCCGCAGGGACAGTCTGGATTGCTTCGGCGCTTTGCGCCTCGCAATGACCCCTCTGGCGCGTTGCGCATTCCTATTCAACGTTTCAACGAGTTGAGAGACAGCGGTCAGCATTCTCGCGGCATGAAATGCCCGAGGGGATGCATCAAGCGTGTCCCTCCGAAATAAGAGCAACTATGGTGGGAGTAGACCGGCGATCGGCCGCCTCAAGGCTGCCGCGAGACGCGGCCCCGCCTTCGGCGGCTGAAGGCCTTGACCCCGTCCGCTCGCCGGTCTGTCGGCTTTGCATGCGCTCGGTCGAGGACCGAGCGCGGCCAGTCGCGCTCGGTCGATTCAAGCTCGTGCGTAGCGGCTAGGATCCCACTTCTGGCGCCGCGCGATCAAGGTGTTGAGGATGATGATCAGCTTGCGCATGCAGGCGACGAGCGCAACCTTTGGCTCCTTTCCCTTGGCGATCAGGCGCTGATAGAACGCCTTGAGCACCGGGTTACTCAGGGTGGCTGCGCCGAGACACGGCATGTAGATGGCGTTTCTCACCCAGCGTCGGCCACCCTTGATGTGCCGTTCGCCGCGCCGTTTGCCGCTATCGTCGTCATAAGGGGCCAAGCCTATCAAGGCAGCGGCAACCACGTCGCTCACCTGTCCGAGTTCAGGCATCCCTGCAATGAGGGTCGCAGAGGCCGTTTCGGCCAGACCCGGCACACTTTCAATGATCTCGGCGCGCTCGGCAAACTCCGGTGTGGCCTTGACCGTGGCGCAGATCGCGGCCTCGAGCTTGGCAATCTCAGTGGCCAGGCTCTTCAAGACGCGGGTATGGGCTTTCTCAACCGCTTTTGGTGCCGCATGTTCGTCCTGGGTTTGCAGCTGGGTCTTCAGATCAATCAGACGTTTGCGCGCCTTCACCAGCGAGGCCAGTTCCTCGCGCGCGGCATCGTGGATCTGGCCCGGCGCCTCGAATGTCTCGGCGAACCAGCCGATCATCTCCGCGTCGATCGGATCGTTCTTGGCCAAGCGTCCGGCCGATAACGCGAAGTTGCGGACCCGCCTAGGGTCGACGATCCGCACCTCGATGTCGGCCTGGCGCAGCACCTTCGCCCAGGCGCGTTCGTAGCCGCCACTGGCTTCCATGACGGCCTTATTCACCTGATGCTGGCGAAGCCAGGCCACCAGCTTGCGATGCCCCGGCGCGCTGTTCGGGAACACCTGCTGCAATGCCAACCTGCGAACGCACACATCCACCTTGTCCTTTGCCACGTCGATGCCGACGACAACGCGATCATCTTGTGCCATCATCCACTCCCTTCCTTGCTCGGTACGGGCTCAAAGGCCCTTGCAACTATTCGGGTTGAGGAAGAACACCGGAGCTGTCCCTCGCTCTCAAACAAGCTCTGTCGCTTTTGGGCGCAGGCGGGCTCAGTTCCAGCGACGGGCGGTTGGTCAGAACCGCCCGTTCGCACATTCTGACAGATTTTCTGGACACAAGGGCGCAGGTCGCAGTAGGGACGCGAGTTGCCTCGCGCCACCGGGTCACGGGAGGCAGTCGCCCGCCTCCCGTTCCCACAGAACGTAGCGTGCGGATTTCCCGCACTAC
>Ga0210384_10006911_pt1 | contig 12024 bp, 8 predicted proteins | sample IncBWH2MmetaG_FD_160574 | JGI IMG/M metagenome (GOLD analysis project Ga0210384, IMG submission 160574) | Forest soil microbial communities from Barre Woods Harvard Forest LTER site, Petersham, Massachusetts, United States - Inc-BW-H-2-M | ecosystem: Environmental > Terrestrial > Soil >... | reverse complement strand
GATTGCATGTGCCATCCTAAATTGTCTCTCACCAGGGTCCACCAGGCTCCGGGGTCCATTCTCAGTATCTGCTGCTCAGCGCCGTCCTGAAACAAACGGAAGTCCTTGACTGTCAGGCCGTGTACTTCCGTCACGTCGCAGTCTGTCGGCAAGTAGGGCTGCGTGGTTGGGATCTTAAAAAAAGCGGCTACGTCCGCGCGAGCGCATAGCAACTCGTCTTTGGGAGCTTGAGCCATTCGTGCCGGGTCGTAAACAAATACGGGGACAAGAACCAGGTTCGTTTCGACCCTCACTTTTGGTGCTCCAGCGCCTACTTGGGCGGAATCGGAAGACGAACGCGTCGCTTGGGGGAAAGCAGCAGAAGCGGCAAGACAAAACAGGCCCGTCCCAGCAAATAACCGACGAAGCGGCAAATTCCACGTGGCCATCCCCCGCTCACGCAGCCTTCCGGCGGGCCGACTCTTCAGCCGTGAGCCCGTGTTCATGATCGCAATGATATCATCGCGGCACTTTGCGCTTAAGGTGTTTTGCCGGAAGCGAGAGCGGTTCTGCTCAGAAACCAGCCGCTGTCGTCACCGGAACCCTTCGCGAGGATCTTTTCTACCGGTTGAATGTCTTTCCGATCGCTGTTCCGTCGCTGCGCCAGCGGGCAGAAGATATTCCATTGCTCGCGGAGTATTTCGTCGCCCGTTTCGCCAAACGGACCGGCAAAAACATCCGCCAGATCAGCAAGGACACGCTAGAGATCCTAAGAGCGTACTCTTGGCCCGGAAATATCCGCGAGTTGCAGAATGTCGTGGAACGTGCGGTCATCCTTTGTAAGACGGACACCTTCGTCGTTGACGAGAGCTGGCTGAAGCGTGAACCGGAAAAGTCGCCAGGAGCGCACGAAGGACTTTCGGCTCTAGCGGATCGCGAAGTGGAAATGATCGAAGCCGCGCTGGCCGAAAGTCATGGGCGGATCTCCGGGCCTTCGGGAGCGGCAGCGAAACTCGGGATACCCCGCCAGACGCTGGAATCGAAGATCCGGCGTCTGCGCATCGATAAGTACGGGCAAAAGCGTCCAAACTCCAAGTAGCATCACTCGGCACGACCTTCTGCCGATCGTTCGGCATTTTGCTGAGCGCTCGGCGCGGCGTCACTCCTGAAACCTTTTCTTTTCAGTGGCTTCCGAGTGGCTAGCCACCTGCATTCTTGGTTTGCGTCAGTGTTCAGCGAAAGGAGAACGACAATGACGAACGCAGGAATTCACTTCCACCAGACAACGACGTTGACGCCGGAACAGTACATCGCGGGGCTTGTCGACTTCGGGCCGGGCCGCTCGAAGCTCTTTGGCGACAGCGCCGATGAGTATCTCAAGGTACATCACGTCGGCCGAACGGAGGCCGACGTCACGGAAGGCTCGGGGGGCATCTGGGAGCGCCTGCACTATGACTGGTCCGATCCCAACCACGTCGTCCTGACGACGACCGACTCGAACGTATGGGGCGGCGCGTCCGGCCACACCTATATCTTCACGCGTCAGCCCAATGGTACGACCGACATTGATGTCATCGTCGTACGCGAGGGCAAGAACCTCAAAGGACGGATGCTGGGTCTTGTGTTGAGGACCATAGGCAGGAACGTTTTGGAAAAGGCGTTTGAAAACTCCGTTCAAGGCATCGAAGCCCGGCACGAAATGGCGAGACTGGAAGCCGCAGCTTGATCCATTCACACACGCTCACCCCTCGACGAGCTGCTGGCCGCCGTCGATATCGTACGTTGCTCCGGTGACCGCCGTGTTCGTCATGATGTGGACGGCCAGGGCGGCCACATCGGCTGGACCGACCACCCGGCCGATCGGCAGCGTCGCGCGGAGCTGATCGCGCCTCGCGTCCAACTGGTCGCCGAGAAGCGACGCCGACAATGGTGTATCGACAAAGCCGGCGGCGATTACATTGACGCGAACAGGCGCGAGTTCGAACGCCAGGTTTTTTGTCATGGCGGGCATCGCGGCGGTGAGAGCCGAGATGAGGGCGAATCCTTTCGCCGTGCGACGGCCACCTGTGCCGCCCATGAAGAGCAGTGTTCCTCCCGGGCGGACCTTGTTCGCGGCGTGACGAGCGACTTGCAACGGGAGAAACAAGTGGGCCTCAACAGCGCGACGCGCTTTTTCGAAATCGAAATCGGCGAGCGACGCGTAGTATGGACCGGGGCCAGTGAGCAGCAGGTGATCGATCGGGGCGGGCAGCTCGTCGAAGAACTGCGCGAGGCGCTCGAAGTCGGTCGCATCGAAGGCTACAGTGGTCGCCGTGGTGAGCTCCCTCGCTACGTGCTGAAGTCGCTCGGGACTCCGCGCGGTGAGCACAAGCTTCGCCCCCTCCGCATGCGCTAGCCGAGCGGTTTCGAGCCCGATGCCGGCACTGCCACCAATCACGACGACTGTTTGTCCGGCAAATTGCGGTTCGCGCCGGAGGGGAGAGGGAATTGCGGTGCTCATGATTTCCTCCAGTAAGCAGTCTCCGAACTCCTGCGACGGGATTGCAGCAATGCCTCTTACGTCGGCAACTGCGCCCCTTGCTCGGCAACCATGTAATCATCATACCAAGCCGGCCAGTTTTCATCGTGGCCACCGGTGCGCTTCTCCGGTTCTCCGTGAGCAACCGCCGCGCGCTGAAGTGCGTTCGCCAATTCGCTGGCAGACCCAAACGAAGTCGTGGCAGCGTCGGTGCGTCCGGAAAGTCTGGTTGTCATTTCCTGCAGCACTCAATGGTTGCCGTCCAGATCCTTGAACGAAGCGAACGAGCGATAGCTGAGACGCTCCGGATGCAGACCCTGACGTTTGCCTTTTGGGGCAATGTAGTAAACCTCATTTACCGCGATTCCAGGGGTGGCCATCTTGTCCAGAGCAGCTAATGGATTCGAGACGATCAACCAAAGCCCCTGCGCAGAACTTAGAGCTCCCGTAGTGTGGTTGCCGCCGAATTGCACCGACCATCCGGAGCCGGGCGGCGTGAACTGAACGATACCGGGCCGCGCGGCGTCCATCCGGCAGCCAAGGCTCTGGCAAAAATGTTTTGCGCGGTCCATGTCCGAGACAGGAATAAGGACAGCCTCGAGCTTCATGTCAACGGTCGCGGGGTGGACATTCAGGTCTGGGGTCCTCTCCCGACGTGACCTGGTGCCAAGAGGAATTCGCCGTTATCAGTTCCAAGACGTTGATTCCTCCATCTTCGGTCGCAGTTGAAATGGTCGGCTTGGTCGGCGATAGTCGACGGTCTCGACTGGAGACAGCGTACAATTGGGTCTGCTTGGTACTCCAGGCGGCAGCGCTCCTGAAAGCAGGGTAAGGTCATGCCCGATATAGTCGACTGGCAGCAACCTCCGCGGCGGCACCATCGCCTGTTTTTCCTTGTTCTTGCCATCGTTGCCGTCGTCATTTTCAGCAGCCGGACGGCATTATCGTATTACGTCGACGGCCTGTGGTTCGGGTCGCTCGGTTACAGGGATGTGTTCCGGAAGACACTCATCCTCCAATGGGCGGTCTTTGCGGCATTTTTTGCCGGCACGTTTCTTTTTCTGTTCGGATGGTTCCTAGCGCTGAGGCGGGCGTGCCAGTCCGATTTGCCGGACGATCACAGGATCGTCATTGGCGGGCAGCCGTTGAAGCTTCCAGTCACGGACATTCTGCGCCTGCTCGGTCCCGTGGTCTCGCTCGTCATCGCCGTCGTGACCGGGGCCAGCGTCATGATGGAGTGGCCGACGTTCGCCCTCTATTGGTACGCGCCGCGCACGATCGGTGGCGCTGTGGACCCGATCTTCGGCAAGGCGATCAGCTTTTATCTGTTCACTCTGCCTGGATGGCAGTTCTTCACGGGCTGGCTGCTGACGCTAGCCACGATTACGTGCGTGATCGCCGTTTTCTTTATTTTCATTACCGGCGGCACTCGCATACTCACCCGACGCCAAGGCAAATCCTCCTCACTGTCGTGGCGCGGGTTCTCGATCGCGTTTGCCTTCTGGTTGCTGATTCTCGCGATGCGCGCCTATATCGCCCGATTCGAGCGATTGTTCGACGAACATACGATCTTTGGCGGGGTGACTTACACGGATGCGCACGTCATGCTTCCTGGAATGCTCGCCGTCTGTGCCGCGCTGGTTCTCGGAGCTGCGATTGCAGCCATCAACGTGGTATCGGTGCCGCGCGCCCGCTGGTTGCTGGCAGCAGTCGCTCCAGCCGCCGTCTGTTATATAATCCTTCAAATAATTAGTTGGTACGTCAACAGCTTTATCGTGAAGCCAAACGAACTGGTTCGAGAGCGACCCTATATCGCCTACAACATTGACCTAACGCGGCAGGCTTATGGATTGGATCGTCTCGCGCAGCGCGAATTTCCAGCGGAGACGACCGTCGAAGCCGCCGACCCAACGAACAATCAGGCTACGCTGCAGAACATCCGGCTGTGGGACTGGCGGGCGCTCCAGGACACTCTCCGTCAAATTCAGGAAATCCGCACCTACTATGACTTTCCCGACATCGATATCGATCGCTATGAAATCACCGGGACAATTCGTCAGGTGATGCTCGCCGCACGCGAACTAAACGTTGATAAGCTCCCGGAGAGCAGCCGCAATTGGATCAACGAGAAGCTCATTTACACGCACGGCTACGGTATAACCATGAACCCTGTGAACGGGTTCACACCCGAAGGACTGCCGACACTGATTCTGAGCAATATGCCCATTCAAAGCACGGTGCAGAGCATCGTTGTAAGGCGGCCGGAGATCTATTTCGGCGAGCTCACCAATACCGACGTGTACGTGAAGACGCGGCAACAAGAATTCAACTACCCGCAAGGCCAGACAAACAGTTTGACGTCTTACGAGGGCAATGGCGGCATCGTCCTTGGCGGTTTCCTTCGCCGCGTCCTCATCGCGTCCGATCGAGGGGACCTCACGAAGCTCCCGTTTAGCGACGATATCAACCGAGAGAGCCGGTTGCTCATGCGTCGCAACGTGCGCGAACGCGTGGCGGCGCTGACGCCCTTCCTCACTTACGATTCGGATCCGTACCTCGTCGTGGGCGACGATGGCCGCCTGTCTTGGATCATGGATGCCTTTTCGACCTCGGACAGCTATCCCTACTCGAGCCACTATGCTCTCGGCAGCACTCCTATTAACTACATGCGGAATAGCGTTAAGGCGGTCATCGACGCCTACGATGGGACCACGACGTTCTACGTGTTTGACCCGCAAGACCCAATCATCATGGCGTATCGCCAGATTTTTCCGGTTCTGTTCAAGGATGCAGCAGCGATGCCGCCGGCACTGCGCAAACACGTGCGGTACCCAGAGTTGTTACTTAAGCTGCAGGCGGCCGTGTACGGCCTTTATCACATGACCGATCCGCAAGTTTTCTATAACCGTGAGGACCTGTGGACCGTCGCGTCGGAAGTCGGCATGGACGAGTCCGGTCAGCAAAAGACGCTGGCCATGGAGCCCAACTTCGTGCTGATGAAACTGCCGGGCGAAACCACCGTCGAGTTCGTCGAGATTCTGCCATTCACGCCGGCCAACCGCAACAATCTGATTGGCTGGATTGCTGGCCGCAGCGACGGCGAAAAATACGGTACATCAGTCGTCTACGATTTCCCGAAAACGAAGCTGGTCGACGGCCCTCTGCAAATCGAAGCGCGAATCGATCAGAATGCGCAGCTGTCGGGACAATTGACACTGTGGAATCAGCAAGGTTCCCACGTGCGGCGAGGTACTCTGCTGGTAATTCCGTGCGGACATGCGCTCTTGTATGCGGAACCGATTTACCTGCAGGCCGAGCGCAGTCCGATGCCGGAGTTGCGTCTGGTGGTGCTCGCACTGCAGGACCGGCTCGCATATGGTCCGACCTTCGACTCGGCAATGAGGGCTCTCTTTGGGGGAGAGGTCTCGTCGCTAACCGGCACAAATGTCCCTGTGGAACCGGAGCGAAGCGCAGGGGCGTCGACCTCTGGGACCAAGCCTGCAGCGGACGTAGACGCGCTCATCACGGGAGCGGCCAAAGATCTCGCCGATTACCAGCGACTAACGGCAGAAGGCAAGCTCGGCGAGGCTGGACAGAAGCTTGAACAGTTAAAGCGCAAGCTCGACGAACTGACCGCACATCACAAGTGATGACGGTTCTCGGAGGAGTAGCTTTCGACAGACTAGCAACCGGGTTCCGGGCACGGCTCGGGTTAACCGGACCCAACCGTTCGGTTATTAGCCTAAGGTCCGCAAGTCCGAATAGTCGACACGGCATATGCTTGCGAATTGTTCACACTCCCGGCCCCCTGGCGCCACTGGTCCTGGTCCGCAGGCACGTCGAAGCGTACGGACGCTATTCCAGACAGCAAGATTTGGTAGGATACGCGAATCACTACCTGTTATCAGGATGGCAAGAATGAAATGTGACTTCGCTCTTGCGTTTGGAGGGTTCCTGGAACGAAAAAGAATGGGGCCTGTGCTTGTGACCCTGACACCGCCCGCAAGACTAGCGGTGATCGTCCTTTTGCTCCAAACGGCCGCTTTGTTCGCAGCGGGACAGTCACCGACTCAAGCCCTTGACTTCGAATACTACAAGACGCGCGTCGAGCCGATCTTTTTGGAAAAGCGTCCCGGCCACGCTCGCTGTGTCGTATGCCATGTGGGGAGCAACAATGCTTTCCGTTTGCAGCCTCTGCCGGCCGGGAGCACCACTTGGACCGAGGAGCAATCGCGGCGCAACTTCGAGATCGTCTCCCGGCTGGTAACTCCTGGCGATCCGACCTCCAGCCGCCTTCTGCTGCACCCGCTCTCTCCGAAGGGGGGTGGCGACGCTTTCCATAGCGGAGGCCGGCAATTCGCTTCCCAGAATGACCCCGATTGGCGGGTAATGGCTGATTGGGTCCGCAAAGCAAAAGTAAACCCGTCGAGGCCCTAAAAAAACCTAGGGAATCACCACCGTGCCGTTGCGCTTGGGTACCTGACCCACCGGGATGACGGCCACTTGCTTCCGTGTCGTCGTGTCGATGACGGACACCGAATTTGCCCCAGAATTGGCAACGTAAAGTCTTGTGCCGTCGGGCGTGAACGTGAGCCAGTCCGGTACCTCTCCGGTGCGAACGTATCCCAGAACCTTTAGATCGGGAAGGGAGTAGGCATAGACAGCATTCGCAAGCGAGCTGTTGACCCACAATGTCTTGCCATCGGGGGAGACGCCGATCCCGTGGGATGGAGCGCCTGCCTGGGCCGTTCCGCCTGCGGGCTCATCGGGCAGCTTAATGATATCCACTACTTCGTGCGTTTTAAAGTTCACCACCGCAAACCCGTGGAGACCGGAAAGCTGCACGAACATCCGACTAGTCGAACCGTCATCACCCGCTTCGAACGTTATGGGGCGCACGCCTCTGTCGAATGGCAGCTCCCAGACTGGCTGCAAGGCTTGGGCGTCAATCACTGTCAGAATCTTTCCTACAACTGAGCCCGCAACTACGAATTTGCCATCCGGGGTCGTATAAGTATTGTGCACACCACCCTTTACGGCGACTCTCTTGATGCTCTTTAGGGAGGCTGTGTCCACAACCTCGACCGCCCCCGGATCGGCCACGATACCGATGAACACTCGTCGTCCATCCTTAGAAACTGCAATGTTGTTGGGATGACCGCTGAGAGAGGCCTTGCCGAGAAGCTTTCCCGTTGTTGTATCTGTAACCCATAGTGTGTTCTCGGCCTCACAGCTTATGTAGGCTCGGGATCCGTCGGGAGAGAAGGCGACTCCATGCGGTGCTTCGATGTCCTTAACCTGCAACACGACTGTGTTCGTCGCTGCATCGATGATGTCGACTGCATCGCCTGCGCTGTTTGTCTGGTAGATACGGACCGTGTTCGCTGCAAAGGGCAGCGCGAGGAGACAGCTCAAGGCGCGGTATTTTTTCATGCGGGCACGCTCCCAGGGGGACTGCGTTCCTGGATGGTTTTCTGACGTTAGCGGGTGTAACTGCGGGAGTCAAGTTCCGAACGTCGCAATGGCTTCGCTCGCGACCTCTCTGATAGCCGCATTACTCAGGAGTACGGCAAACCTCGCTCTGATGGATATGCAGGCCGCACCGCCGCGAGTTTAATCCTGCGGAATTATCCTGGGGCAGGGATCCCAAGGTGTGCTCAGGCCGAAGCCAAGGCGTGGCTCCGCGTTCTTTTAGTTGGATCGCCCTGGTTTGCATCGTCCAAGGAAACTAAACTCTGGCCGTCTTGTGTCTTCTGAACTTCTTCCCTTACAAGGAACCATCGGACGATGTCTCGCCTGGGTCCTTCGCCTACGGCAAACATAAGCCGCACGACGACTTGGTGCCTCAGAATGGGATGGAATCGGACGGCAGTGACTATTTCTTCCCGCATAAACCACGCTACTTTCGGTTGAGGCGAGCTTCTGGCGTCTCGTCTTGTCCTTGAAACATTGTCACAGACCAGGATTAGAAGTGGCGTCCGGGGGCCGGATTCGAACCGACACGTCCTTCAGGGACAGAGGGCGCCTAAGGCGCTTTCTCCGCGGCTGCCGATTTCGCCACCCCGGGCAAACTCCCGAGGGAGCACCTGGCGTTCCATCGATTCTTTTTAACAGCTTCCCTGGTATCGCCTTCAGACAAAAGGAGATGGTCGGCAAAGGCAGAACTAGGTTTGACAACCAGGGCACACTTCCTGCAGGTAATGTGAAAAAGACTTCCGTTATTAGTTCGTTCAACTTTCACTGGACCACGTTCAGAACTTTAAAGCCGAGTCCTTGAAGAGTTAGCCAGCCATTTGTGTCTGATGCAGGGAGCGAGCGAATTTGCCATCGAAACGAGCGGCAATTGGCGATTGGTCGCGACGCATGCGTATGCGGGGTTCGCCCTTTTCTGTGAGGAACGCGCTCGATGGTTCTTGTGGCAGGCCCTCGAATCGAGCGGCTTGTTGCCATTGAATGGCGCGGTTGAACATTCTAGCAGAGTACGACGTCAATCTCTAAGCTAGAGTTCCCACATGGATGCCGAACCCAAAAATCTGCGCCATAGACAGCGTAGACCTGGACCAGCAAGAGGCGGGCTATTCGTAACGCAAAGCCACCATTGGGTCGACGCGCATCGCTCGTCGGGCGGGAAGGTAACACGCCAGAATGGCAACGCCAATCAGCACAGCCGAAACGCTTAAGAGTGTCGTGGGGTCGCTCGCGCCAACTCCATAGAGCAGGTGCGAGAAGCTCAACAGAAGATGCGTAAAAACTAGCGTGGCCGTCACCCCAATGACGAGGCCTGCAAAAGCCATGCTCAGGCCCTGGCCCACGACCATGCGAAAAACATCCCGCTTCTCCGCACCAAGAGCCATGCGGATCCCGATCTCGTGCGCGCGTTGCGTCACCGAGTAAGAGATGACGCCATAAATTCCAATGGAAGCCAAAAGCAAGGCCAAACTTGCAAAGCTCCCCAGCAGAATCAACGGGAATCGTTGCGGCGACATGGATTCGGAAACAATCTCAACCATGGATTGCGCATGGTAAACGGTTTGATTGCTCGCCCCTCGGTAGACTGCCTCTCTGATCTCGGGCAGCACGATCGAGGCGTCCAGCGGTGTGCGAACCACGACCCACGTCCAGGTGTCAATCGTAGTCATCCATCGATCCTGCACCTGATAAATAGAGACGTAGGATTGGTTTTGCATGAAAGGGCTGGAGAGACCCACTTGCCAGTGCTGCACGTGTCCCACGACTCCGATAATCCGATAGTCGCCGACCTGGGGAAACGTTATGGTCCGACCGATGGGGTCCTTACCGGGAAAATAAGTTCGCGCCAGTTCGCTGTCAATCACGGCGACCAATGGCGAGTTGATGGTGTCCTGTTGACTGATGAACCGGCCTCGGATGAGCGGTATTCGCATAGTTTGCAGAAAATCAGGGCCGGTTATAAATCCCAACGTACGTGGCGCTTCGGCTACGGACGAGGGCCGGTGCGAGTCAACCCAGAAGGGGATGGAATTGATTTGGTGAGTCATTGGCACTTCCGTGGTAATTTCTGCGCCCTGAACGCCTGGAATCTGACGAATGCGGGCCAGCAACTGCTGGTAGGCCGCTCGCACACCTGCACCCGTCTTGGTCGCTGAAGGCGAGAGCCCCACTTGAAAGGTCAGAACGTGCTGCGATTCAAAGCCGAGGTCCGCTTTCCACAAATGCTGGATAGTGCGGAACAGCAATCCGGCTCCTGCCAGTAACACCAGTGTGAGGGCTATTTGAACGATTACGAGGCCACTTTGCGTGCGGTGATGCCCGCCTGTTGATCCGCGACCTCCCTCCTTGAGCGACGGTTGCAGATCCGCCCTTGAACTCCTGAGTGCGGGCGCCAGACCAAACAGAATACCGACGACCATCGAAACGCCCAGCGCGAAGAAAAGTACAGGAGCATTCACGTGAATATTGTCGCCGCGAGGCAAATCCGCGGCCAGCGTTGCCCGCACCGCGTTGAGTACCCATTTTGCTCCCACCAAACCCAGCACTCCGCCTAAAACCGAAAGAAGGAGGCTTTCCGTGATTAGCTGCCGCATAATACGTCCTCGGCCAGCGCCGAGAGCCGCACGAATCGAAAACTCTCTCTCTCTCGTCGCAGAACGCGCCAGCAGAAGATTAGCCACGTTCGCGCAGGCGATCAGCAACACCACGCCGACCGCTCCAAGCAAGAGCAAAAGCGTGCCGCGTACATCACCGACGAAGAGCTCCTTGGCCGGGAGGATTTTAGCTCCCAAACCCTGCTCGGTCTGGGGATTGAGGCGATCAATATTTTCCTGAATCGCGTTCATCGCCGCGTCGGCTTGGTTCAGGCTGACGCCGCGTTTCAGGCGGGCAACGCACGCGACGTCATGAACCGTACGATCGTTGGCGTCTACGAGTTTCCTTTGTCCGATCGGTATATAGACATCGGCGTAGTCGGTTCCAAAGCGAAAACCAGGCTGGAGTACACCGACGACTGTGGTTTCTACGCCATCCAGCACGATGGACGCGCCCAGTGCCGTTGTGCTGCCGCCGAACCGGTCTCGCCACAGACCGTTGCTGATGATGGCCACTGGTGTGCCGCCGTAGCGGTCTTCTTCCGCGGAAAATTCCCGTCCCAGCGCGAGCTCCACACCCAGCGTGCTGAGGAAATCCGAGGAAATTTCCCTGCCCTCGAGGTGTTCAGGATTTCCTGGGCTCGACAAATCGAAACTGCGCCAAGCGTACGCCGACATTTTCTCGAAGGGTGGGGCACCGCGCTCCCAATCCATAAAATCACGATAAGAGAGATCGGTGGGACTCTTCAGCCGGAAATTGTTTAGCCAGACCGTGACCAATCGATCAGGCTCGCGGTAAGGCAGAGGGGCCAAAAGGATGCCTTGCACGACGCTGAAGATTGCCGTGTTCGCGCCAATGCCGAGTGCGAGTGTGAGGATAGCAACCGCGGCGAAGGCAGGGCTCTTGCGCAGTACGCGGGCAGCGAAGCGTACGTCTTGCCAGCATGCCTCCACGAGAGATTCCCAGCTGGCAGCGCGCACGACTTCCTTCGTAACTTCGAGACTCCCCCGCTCCAAGCGCACGGCGCGAAGCGCATCCTTGCGGCTCATCCCCTGCTTCATCTTCTCTTCGGCTGCCATCTCCAGGAAGCCGTTTAGTTCTTCGCCCAACTCCTGCCGGAGCTGCTCTTTTCGGAACAGCGACCGGAGCCCATCCGCCATGCTGCGCAGCAGTGACATGATTCGCTTACGATGCCTCCAAGATTCTGGCGATCGCCGCCACTTGCCTTCCCCATTCTCGTGTTTCGCTGTTGAACCTCTTTCGTCCCTGGTCTGTCAGGACGTAATACTTTGCGCGCCTGCTATTCTCGGTGGCTTTCCATTCGCTTCTGATCAGTCCTGCTCGTTGCAGCCTCTGAAAAGCCACAAACAGCGAACCTGCATTGAGGCGGAAAACGCCCTTGCTCATCTGTTCGAGCCGGACGGCGATCCCATATCCGTGCATGGGTTCGAGTGCCAGCGTTT
>Ga0210384_10006908_pt1 | contig 12032 bp, 9 predicted proteins | sample IncBWH2MmetaG_FD_160574 | JGI IMG/M metagenome (GOLD analysis project Ga0210384, IMG submission 160574) | Forest soil microbial communities from Barre Woods Harvard Forest LTER site, Petersham, Massachusetts, United States - Inc-BW-H-2-M | ecosystem: Environmental > Terrestrial > Soil >... | reverse complement strand
GCTGCGCGCCAAGTCGCGAAAGCATCTCGCCGAATCGACCGACGTTCGCGTCGTCGAGGGCGGCGTCCACCTCGTCGAGGATCGTGAAGGGACTTGGGTTGACCTCGTCAAGGGCCAGAACAAGGGCCAGCGCGGCCAGCGACCGCTCACCCGACGACAGAAGAGTCACGTTCTGCAGGCGCTTGCGCGGCGGCTGAACGAGGATCTCAACCCCAGAGCGCGGCCCGTCGTCACCCTCCGCATGTTTGAGGGTGGCCCGACCTCCCGGCGCGAGCTGGGAAAAGTACTCGTGGAAGTTCGCGGCCACCGCACCGAAAACGGCTTCGTACCGCGATTCTTCCTCCTCGCGCAGCTTGCCTATCAACTGCTCGAGATCGGACCGGGCTGCTGTGATGTCGTCGAGCTGAACACGCAAGGTTTCGAAACGCTCCTCCAGCTCACGGCACTCCGATTCGGCCAGCGCGTTGGTTGGCCCGATCTCTTCCAGACGACGCTCCAGTGTTCGCATCTCGCGCTCGCGGGCCTTGCCGCCTGGAATCTCTTCGGGGGCGACACCGTCGGGCATCCGCGACCGGATCTCGTCCATGCGTGCTTGCAGCAGCTCGGTCTCCCGAGCGACAAGCTCGACGTTGCCCTCCAGCGAGCCCGCTTTGAGCCGCGCATCGATGCGCGCCTCCTCGAGCGCCCCCAGGCGACGCGCCCCCTCGGCCATCTCCGCCTCCTCTTCAGGGCTCTCGCGTTCGGCTTCATCAAGCGCGGCGCCCGCCGAAGCAACCGTGCTCGCGAGTCCAGGGAGAACTTCCAGAGCCACCGCCGCGGCGCTTTCGGCTTCGGCCACGCGAGTGGCTCGTGCGTCGGAGGCGGCGCGCAGCGTGACGAGGTCCTCGTCGACAGCGCGCAGCTGGCGCCGCAGGTCTTCGATCCGGTCGCGCCAGCGGGCTCGCTCGAGCTCGGCCTGATGCGACGCAGCGCGGTGCGCGCCGAGGGCTTCCAGGTGAACCTCGAGCCGCCGGCCGATGGCGGTGGCATTCTCCTCGGCGGCGGTCGCGACCTTCTCGAGCTCGCTTAGACGATCCGCCTCTGTCCTCTCCGCAGTGCGCGCCGCCAGCAGCATGCGCTCCGACTCGTCCAGTCTCGTTGCGCCTGCAGCTTGCGCTCGAAGCTCTGTGAGATGCGCCTCGGCCATCCTCAGCCGTTCGGCAACCTCCTCCCCCTTCAACATCTCCGGCTCCAGAGCGGTGATTCGCTCACGCAGCCGAGCCCTGCGGGCGTCCAGCTCGACGCGGGGGTCTGAGCCCGCACGGACCAGGCCCTCCTCCCGATAGATGCCGTCCAGGCTGACGTCCTTGCCCACGATCACCTGGCCCAGCAGGCGCCGGGCCAAAACCTCGTAGCCCTTGAGAGAACGCACGTGCTCGAAAAGAGAGCCGGGCGTTGGGGCTGCCGATGCCGCCGCGGGGTAGAGGACCGTGCGCTGGGCATCGTGCGGGGGCGCGGCGTTCATCGCGCTTTCCTCGTCGGTTGCGACCAGCGCATCGACGAGCGAACCCAGGGCAGCAGACAGGGCGGCTTCATAGCCGGGCTCTGGCGTGATCACTTCGCCAAGGCGAGGCAATCCCGGCTGGTCGGCTCGAAGCGCGTCGAGGCCGTCAAGCTCGGAGCGCAAACGCCCGACCGATATCGCAGCCGCCTCGGCCGCGTCTGCAGCCTCCACCTCGATCGCTACGGCAGCCTCGGCGGCAGGGATCTGGCTGGCCGCAGCCGCCATCGCAGCCAGCCTGGCCGCCTGCTCCTCGAGGAACTCCCGCCGCGTGCGAACGCCGGCCAGCGCGGAGTTGGCGGCTGCGACGGCCCGCCTTGCCTGCTCGGCTTCGCGCCGTGCGCGCTGAACCTCCGCCGGATCGAGCGTCGCAGGGGGCGGAGGAGCCTCAGGCACCGCCTCGAGAGCCGCACGCGCAGATTCGAACTCGGCCGACAGCTGATCGTGCAGCGCACCGGCGGCAGCGGCGCGTGTGCGGTGCTCGGCATCCTGGCGCCGGACTGCCTCGGCCAGGGCCTGGTGGCCCTGAGCGCGTTCCTCTGCAAGCTGGAGCGCGTGCTGTGCCGCGGCGAGCTCCAGCCGCAGCCGCCCCAAGGTGCGCTGCCGGCCGAGGCGCCGATCCTGGGCTGCCTGAACTTCCTCGCGGCAGGCCGCGAAGAGGGCCTCGGCAGCCTGTGCGAGCTCGCGCGCTTCGGCCAGCCGGCGCTCCAGCGTGACCGTCTGAGACGACACACGCCGGTGCGCATCACGTGCCTCCCGCCACTCTTCCCAGACAATGCTGCCCCGCAGCAGCTCGAGCCGCGCGTTGGCCTCTGCCGCCTCATGTGCGGCAGCGGCTTGAGTGCGGACGACTTCGAGGCGTGGCTCGATCTCGGACCTCAAATCCTCGAGCCGCAGCAGGTTTTGGGCCAGCTCGCCAAGGCGCTGGGCAGCCTCCTGGCGACGCGCTTTGACCCCCCGAACCTGCGCGGCTTCTTCGAGAAGCTGTCGCCGCTCGGCCGGGGAGCACACCACGATGCTCTCGATGTCGTGCTGGTCGATGATCGCGTACGAATCGACGGTCAACCCCGTCGACGACAGCAGGTGAATCAGGTCTCGACGCCGGACCCTGGTCCCGTTGAGGAAGTAGTCGCTCTCGCCATCACGCTCGACGCGCCGTTTGATGGCGACCTCGTGGTAGTCGACCGGCAGCCGGCCGGCGGTGTTGTCGAATACAACCGTGACCTCGGCGAAGGCCGCACGCGACCGGCGCTCGCCGCCGACGTAGATGACCTCTTCCATCTTCCGGCCGCGCAGGTCACGAGCCTGGCCGGAGCCGAGGACCCACTTGACCGCGTCGACGATGTTGGTTTTGCCGGAGCCGTTGGGCCCGACGATGGCCGTCACCCCACCTTCGAAACGGATCTCGGTGGGCCGGGCAAACGTCTTGAAGCCCAGCAGGCTCAAGGAACGGAGGAACAAATTGGCTCCAAGGTAGCAGATGTAGCGGTCATTTGAGTTCGGGCCACAACCTGTGGCTGGAGGTGCATTCTGCTACTCGAGCGGCTCTCCGAACTGGCGGCTGCGGATCGGCGCCGGCGGCGCCGGCTCAAAGGTCGGTTCTGGGGTGTCTGGCTCCGGCTCGGGAAGGATCGAAAGGATGGGCGCGGGAGGCTCGGGCTCTGGCGTCCCTTCGGCCAGATCGCTCGAAGAGCCGGCGGCGGACGCGGAGCGAGGCTTGCGGCGCGGTGCGCGTGTCCGAGGCGTCTTGGCGGGCTTGGAGGGAGCTGTTGCGCCCGTAGCCCCGACCAGCTTCTGGAGCGCCGCATGCGCCGCCTCCTGCTCCGCCTCCTGCTTGGTGGGGCCATGCCCCGTGCCAAGCGGCTCGGCGCCGGCGAACACCACCGACGTGTACTCACGCCGAGTGCCCACGCGGGCGCCCTCGCTGTCGTAGAAGGGCGTCTCGCCAAAGCGCTCCTGCGCGACCTGCTGCAGCCGGCCTTTGAAGTTTTCATCCTGGGCCGGCGAAGGCAGAGACCGGTATCGATTCAGGTAGTAGTGGTAGGCGGCGTCATAGCCCGCGTCGAGAAACACGGCCCCAAGGACGGCCTCGAACGTGTTGGCCAGCAAAGACTTCAAATTTCGCCCGCCACCCTTGGCGATGCCCTTGCCCAGATAGAGGTAGCTGCCCATGTCGAGCTGCTCAGCCAGCTGGGCCAGCGTGTTGGTGTTGACCATGGCCGATCGCGTTTGCGTCAGCTCCCCCTCGCTGGCGCCTGGGTGATGTTTGTAGAGGTACTCAGCGGTGATCAGCTGCAGAACGGCGTCACCCAGGTATTCGAGACGTTCGTTGTCGCGAGGGGACAGATGAGGGCTCTCGTTTGCGAACGAACTGTGTGTGACTGCTTCCAGCAACAGACTTGGGTCGCGGAAATGGATGCCGATCTTTTCCTGGAGCTGTCGCAGCGATTGGGCTAGAGGAGCAGCCTGCTGTGCTATGAGGTCGACTTCTCCTGGATGTACTCCCAGGCCTGGCCTACGGTCGTGATCTTCTCGGCATCCTCATCGGGAATCTCGAGGCCCGTGTTCTCCTCGAATGCGTAGATCAGCTCGACGAGATCGAGCGAGTCGGCGTTCAGGTCCTCCTGGAAAGAGGCGTCCATCGTCACCTGCTCCGGCTCACAGCCCAGGCGTTCGACGACGATGTTCTTGAAATCTTCAAAGCTGAGTTTCTGAGTTTCCAAATCTCGCCTCCGGTGCGATTCGGGGGGGTCGGCGAATACTCTACCAGCCCCGCTCTCAAGCCGGGATCGCCAGCTCCTGGCAGGCCGCGGGGGTCGCCACTGCGACCGCCATCGCGCCGGGCGCGAGCTCGCGCATCATGCCGGTCAGCGCCCGCCTCGGCCCGACCTCGATGAAGGTGTCGCAACTCATGCCGGCGAGGCTCTGTATGCATGCGGCCCAGCGCACCGGCGAGCGGAGCTGCATCTCCATGACCTGGGGGATGCGATCGCCGCCCAGGTGCGGGCGGCCCGTGAGATTGGCCATCACCGGCATGCGGGGCGCTCGCCACTCGATGCGGTCCAGCGCAGCGCGCAGTCGCTCGGCCGCCGGCGCCATGAGTGGAGTGTGGAACGCGGCGCTAACGCTCAATGGCACGATTCGCTTGGCGCCGGCCGCCTGAAGGCGCTTGGTCGCCGCCTCGAGCCCCGCGGTGGTGCCCGCGATCACGGTCTGCGTTGGCGTGTTGTAGTTCGCCGGCCAGGCATCGTTCATGCCCGCCAGCGCTACTTCAACCGACTGAGAGTCCAGGCCCAGCACGGCTGCCATCGAGCTCGTGCCGGCGGGCGCAGCCTCTGCCATCGCGCGGCCGCGCTCTACGACTGCCTTGATCACCTGCGATTCGCCGACCGCGCCTGAAGATGCGAGCGCCGCGTACTCGCCCACCGAATGGCCGGCCGCTGCGGCCGGCTCGATGCCACGCCGGCGCAGAAGCAGGGTCAAGCCGAGGCCCATGAAGCACAGCGCCGGCTGGGCATTCTGCGTCAGCCGCAGCTCCTCGTCATCGGCACTGATCAGGAGCCGGCGCAGATCCACCCCGGCAGAATCAGCTACACGGTCGCAGAGCTTGGCGACCTCAGGATCAGCCAGGAGCTCGGCTCCCATGCCGGCGTGCTGCGAACCCTGGCCAGGAAAAAGAAACGCGACCTTCGACATCGTCACAAGGCTACCTTGTGGCGAGCGCCCTACTCTGTCTTGATGACCTCGCGGCCGGCGTAGTGGCCGCAGTTTGGGCAGATCGAGTGCGGGCGCTTTGGCTTCTTGCAGTTTGGGCACGGCTGGATCTGAACCATCACCAGTGCCAGGTGCGAGCGCCGGCGCCCCTTTCGGGACTTGGATTGCTTGACCTTTGGGAGAGCCATCGCTGGCGAAGTTTACCGGAACTATTTGCCTGAGGTTTGTTCGCCGGCGTCCTCGGCGGCCGGGGTGCTCGACTGCAGCGCTTCGACCCCGCGGCGCACCGTGGCCAGCGTGCGTCCGAGGTGTGCCTCGAGCTGTTTCAGCTGCTCGAGCGCGTATGCCTCGGCCTCGCGAATGATCTGGTCTGACTTCGCCTGCGCATCTTTGACGACCTGCGCCGAGTGACGCTCCGCGCGGCGAAGCACCTCATGGTCTGAGGACGTCTCTTCGGCCCGTTCATTCGCGCGGGACATGATGCGCGCGGCTTCGGCATGTGCCTCGGTGATGATCCGTTGCTGCTCGGATACCGTCCAGTTCGCCTGCTTGATCTCGTCAGGTAGGTTGAAGCGGACCTGGTCGATCAGCTCCATGACCTCGTCCTCGTTGATCATGATCTGCGTCGACAGCGGAACGTGCCTCGCGTTCTGGATCAGGTACTCGAAACGATCAAGGAGCTCGTCGACCTTTATTTGTATTTCTCCTTCAATGCTTTAGCGACGGCGGACGGCACGAGGTCTGACACGTTCCCGCCGTAGCTTGCTATGTCTTTCAAGATACTTGACGAGACGTATATATGCGCGAAGCTCGACATGAGGAAGACAGTGTGAATGTCAGGCGCCAGCTTCCGATTCATGAGTGCCTGCTGCAGCTCTGCGTCAAAGTCTGAGTAAGCGCGCAAGCCCTTGACCAGGGTGGTAGCGCCACGAGAACGCGCGTACTCAACGGTCAGTCCGGTGAAGCTTGACACCTCGACACGGTCTCGACCTTGGAGCGCGGACGAGATCAGTCGCATTCGCTCCTCGACCGTGAAGAGCGGCTTGCGTTTGTCGGGGTTGGCCGCGACCGCGACGATGAGCCGGTCGAAGATGCTGAGCGCCCGCTCGACCACATCGAGGTGCCCGTTGGTCACCGGGTCGAAGCTCCCGGGATAGACCGCAATGCGCGATACGTGAGCTTGCTTTGCGCGTGGTTCAGCTGGGCTCATATACGAAGCACCGTCACCATGGTGTCGCCGTAGCGCCGCTGGCGATCAGTTCGCAAACGTACGAGGGCAGGCAGCTCATGCCGTCGCGAATGCTCGGCGATCACGGTCGCACCCTCAACCTCGCGGTCGAGCACCCTTAAGGCTCGATCGAGCACGACGTCATCGTAGGGAGGATCAAGGAACACGACCCCCGCCCGCTTGATCTGTTCGGGTGAGCCTTCGAGCCAGCGGACGACATCGCCACGCACGACCTGAGCGCGCTCCTTGAGACCGAGTGCTTCCAAGTTCTGGCGCAGGATAGCAAGACCACGGGGCTCACGATCCACGAAGACAACCTCGCGCGCACCGCGTGACAGCGCTTCGATGCCCAGGGCGCCCGACCCGGCGAACAGGTCGATCACAAGCGCGTCATTGATTTCCGCTCCGGCGATATTGAAGATCGCCTGCTTGACCATGCCCTGGGTGGGGCGGATCCCCTTCGGGGTCTTCAGGCGGCGGCCCCTCGCCTCTCCCCCGGCGACGCGGAGCTTCGACACTAGGCCGCTGTCTTGTCAGGGCCGGACGCGGATGGATCCATGGCCGCTAATGGTGCCGATTCTCGCGGCCGGATATGCCGATGATCGCAGTGCGGCCTCGAACTGCTTTCCGTTTCCGGGTGGGATCGCCACCAGAAGGCCACCGCTGGTCTGAGCGTCGCACAGCATGAGCTGGTCCGGCTCGGAAATTCCACCCCAGTCGACCTGGTCGTAATAAGCAGCGTGATTCCTGCGACTGCCGCTCGGGAACAGATCCAGCTCGGCGAGCTCCCGGACTCCCTTCATGAACGGAATCGCTGCCAGTTCGATGTCCGCGCCTCCCTCCAGGTTGGCGAGGTGGCCGATAAGGCCGTAGCCGGTGACGTCGGTGGCAGCAGTGACTCCATGGGCGAGCATCGCCTCCGAGGCCTGGCGGTTGAGATGGCTCATCACCGCGATGGCCTCGCGCTCCAACTCCGGCGGGCAGAGTCCGCGCTTGATGGCGGTGGCCACCAAACCGGAGCCCAACGGCTTGGTGAGATAAAGGTGATCGCCTGGCTTGGCACCGCCGTGCGTCACGATGTGATCCGGGTGTACTTCGCCGATGATCGCGTAGCCGAACTTCGGCTCCGCGTCGTCGACGGAATGGCCGCCGACCACGGCGATGCCTGCCTCTTGCAGCTTGGCCGCACCGCCGGCGACGATCTTCTGGAGGAGTCCCTCGCTCAGCTTCTCCCGCGGAAAGGCCGTGATCCCGAGGGCGAACAACGGACGCGCGCCGGTCGCGTAAACGTCGCTGACTGCGTTCGCCGCTGCGATGGCGCCGAACTCGGCGGGGTCGTCGACGATGGGCGTGAAGAAGTCGACCGTTGCCACGAGGGCGCGGTCGGGCGCGATGCGATAGACCGCCGCGTCATCGCGGCCGGCCGTACCGACCAGCACGTTTGGGTCGACGATCGGGGGCAGAGCCCCCAGCACATGCCCTAGCTCCACCGGGCTGAGCTTGCAGGCTCAACCGGCCCCGTGGCTGTACTCCGTCAACCGAAGCGGCGAGAGGTGCTCCATGGCTTCGTTAGTATCGGCCGATGGGTTTGGTGTTTGCGGCGATAGCACCTCATGGCGGTCTGGCGATCGCCGAGGCGTGCGCGCCCGAGGAACGAGACCTCGCCACGGCCACCCAGGCCGGAATGCATGAGCTTGGCAAGCTCTTTGCCGCGTCGCGTCCGGAGGCTGTGGTCGTGGCAACGCCGCACAACGTCCACATCGCCGGTGCGTTCGGCGTCGTTATCGCGGGCCGCCTCGCGGGGAGTCTCGCCGGCGCCCCGCCGTCGGTGGCGCTTGACGTGCCTGGCGAGGTCGCCCTGTCCTGGCTGCTGCTCGAGTCGCTCCTTGCAACCGGGCTTCAGGCAGTCGGTGTGAGCTTTGGGGCCAACGATCCCGCTTCGAGCGTGGCTCCGATGGATTGGGGCGTTCTGATTCCCCTGTGGTTCATGGGTGGCCGCGACGACCCACCACTGCCGCTGGTCGTGATTACTCCGGCTCGGGACCTCCCGGCGGCGGACCACGTTCAGGCCGGCGCTGTGATCGCGGCCGCAGCCGCCGCGTCCGGCCTGCGAGTCGCGTTCATCGCGAGCGCCGATCATGGCCACGCGCACGATCCTGACGGCCCTTACGGCTTCCATCCCGACGCCAAGACATACGACGCGCTCATTGTTGAGCTGGTGCGCGAGGAGCGCCTCGACCGCTTGAGCGAGATCCCGATCGAGCTGGTGGAGCAGGCCAAGGCCGACAGCTGGTGGCAGATGCTCATGCTGCACGGCGCCACCGCGTCGGGTTGGCGCGGGCGGCTCATCTCGTACGAAGCACCGACCTATTTCGGGATGCTGACGGCGGCGTACGAACCCGTCAGCCGCGGTAGCGCATCACCGCGTCGTAAACGCACTCGGCGCCAAACTCCAGCGCGCTGACCGGGACGCGCTCGTCGGCGGCGTGGACGGTCGGAGAGGCGTTGAAATCCTCAGGGTTGTTGAGGGGCAGGAAGCCGTACGTGACGATCCCGAGCTTGGAGAAATGGCGGCCGTCGGTGGCTCCGGGCTGCAGGAACGGGATTGGAACCGACTCCGGGTCGGCCTCACGCAAAATCGATGCGAAGAGCTCGAACTGCGTCAGGTCGATCGGCGGCTGCGCCGGCCCGACGAGCAGCACCTCGATTTCGGGCTCGGGGCCGATTACAGCGCGCAGCTCGCGGACCATGTCGTCGGGCCCGAAGCCGGGAAGGAGCCGCCCATCGAGATGGAGCTGCACCGCGCTGGGAATGACGTTTATCTTCAAGCCGCCGCTTACGATCGTCGCGTTCACGGTGTTGTGCAGCACCGCATCGAGCTCGGCGCCCAAGCCGCCGACCCGCTCCAAGGCCGCATCAGAGCGTGCAGGGTCGAGCAGATCTACCATCGCGCTCTTCAGAGGTTCATCCAGAGCGTCGCGCATCGACTCCAGCTGGAGCTGGACTGGCGCGGTGATGTGCACGGGCAGACGACCTCCATCCAGCTTTGTGATCACCTCTCCGAGCTTGGCCATAGCCCGGCCGCGAGCTGGGATGGAGCCGTGGCCGCCGGGACCGCGCAGGGTCACGACCATCTGGCATCCGCGCTTCTCAGAAACCATGATGGGGTAGAAGCGCCGGCCTTCCAGGTATTGCGCTTCACCGCCTCCTTCGCCGATCCCGTGGCGCACACCCGCGAACAGCTCAGGGTGTGTGTCGACGATCCACTTGGCTCCGAAGACGCCGCCGGCCTCCTCGTCGGCGAGCACGACCAGGATCAGGTCGCCCGGTGCGCCGCCACGAGAGTTCGCGCGCAGCGCGGCGTTGACCAGCATGGCGACGCCACCCTTCATGTCGAGCGCTCCACGACCCCACAGATAGCCGTCGATGATCTCGCCACCGAACGGGCGGTGACGCCAATCCTGGTTGACGGTGGTGACGACGTCGACATGGCCTTGTAGCAGAAGAGGCGGAGCCTCGCCGCGACCCTTGATCCGAGCCACGAGGTTCGGCCGGCCGGGTTCGCTCTCGTAGCGCGCATGTTCGATATGGGCGTCGCTGAGGAGTCGCTCGATTAGCTCGACGGCGAGGTGCTCCTCGCCGGGAGGGTTGGTGGTGTCCAGACGGATGAGGTCGCGGGCGAGCTCGACTGTGAATGGCAGGGCGGCCACCCCGGCACTCTAACTGATGGAGGTTTGTTCGAGCCTGCGGATCAGAGCCGACTTCAGGCTCGGGTTCTGGTCAAACCCAGGGTCGGCCGCGAGGACCCGCTCCGCCTCTTCACGGACCTCGCTGAGGAGCTCCGGCTGCTCGAGGGCCTGCATTGCGACGTCGGACATCCCGTGCTGGCGCGGACCCATGAGCTCCCCCATGCCCCGGATCCGCAAATCCTCCGCGGCCAGCTTGAAGCCGTCGTGAATTCGTCTGAGGAGCTCGAGCCGATGCAGCGTCGACTCCGATGGATCGTCAGACAGCAGCAGGCAGTGGCTCTGCCCCGCTCCCCGTCCGACGCGGCCCCGGAATTGGTGCAGCTGGGCCAGGCCGAAGCGCTCAGCGCCCTCGATGATCATCACGGTGGCATTCGGGACATCGACGCCGACCTCGACGACGGCGGTAGCGACCAGGACCTGTGTCTCGCCGGCGACGAACGCCTTCATCACGTCATCCTTGTCCTTGAGCCGGCCGTGGACCAGGCCCAGCCGCAGGTCGGGAAACACGTCCTTGGCCAGCCTCTGGAACTCGGCCGTCGCCGACCTGGCCGCAAGCGTCTCGGACTCTTCGATCAAGGGGCAGATCACGAACGCCTGCCGTCCAGAGCTGACCTGCGCTCGCACCAGGTCGTAAGCACGTTGCCTTTCGTCGGGCGCCAACACCTCCGTTTCGACCGGTGTTCGACCCGGCGGCTGCTCGTCGATCACTGACACCGACATCTCGCCGTACAACGCGAGGGCCAGAGTTCGGGGAATTGGCGTGGCGGTCATGGCCAGGAAGTGGGGACGTCCTCGGCCCTTGCGGCGGAGGAGCTCGCGCTGGCGCGTGCCGAATCGGTGCTGCTCGTCGACAACCGCGAGGCCGAGGTTGGCCAGCTCGACCTCCTCCTCGATCAGGGCGTGCGTTCCGACCAGCAGCGCGCAGTATCCCGATGCGGCGGCGGATGTGACCCTGCGTCGCTCCGCCGCGCTCAGGCCGCTCACAAGAAGCTCGACCGTGAGGCCTGGAAGGCTCTCCTCCAGGTACGCCCGGAACTTGAGGAGGTGTTGTCGCGCGAGGATCTCGGTCGGCGCCATCACGACCGATTGCAGGCCGGCCGCATGCGCCATCGCCACGCACGCGGCGGCGACCGCGGTCTTGCCCGAACCGACGTCCCCATTGAGGAGGCGATTCATCGGCATCGGCTTTTCCATGTCCTGGAACGCCTCCCAAGTCGAGCGCCGTTGTGCCTTGGTCAGCTCGAAGCCAAGTCCGGCCTTGAATGCGTCGATCACGTCCTGCCGGTAGGGAATCGGAACCGCAGGCTCGGCGGCGATGCCGGCTCGCATCAATGCGAAAGCCGCCTGCAGCTCGAACAGCTCGGCGAACGCCATGCGGCGGCGTGCCTGCTGCCACTCCTCCTCTGTATCGGGCTGATGGCCGAGGCGAACAGCCTCGGCGACGGGCAGCAGATGGTGGCGGTCTCGCACCGCCACAGGCAGCACATCGTCCAGCTCGACCGCAAGAGGGAGCACCGCTTCCACGAGCTGGCCGATCTTCTTCGAGCTCAGTCCTTTGACGAGGTGATACCTCGGCATGAGGTCACGGATGCGCGTTGGGCCGGCTGTGCTGACCTTCTCGTACAGAGGGTTGCGCATCTCATGCACGCCAAAACCTCTCCCTTTGACCGTCCCCGCCACTGCGATTCGCTCGCCGGTGTGCAGCTGGTTGACGAGATATGCCTGGTGGAACCAAACCAGATTCAAGACATCTCCCGAGTCGTCAGTGAGAGCGGCCTGGGTGAGAGGCATGCGTTTCAGA